>Ga0070738_10001308_pt1 | contig 51940 bp, 34 predicted proteins | sample Coa_R2_2_FD_66446 | JGI IMG/M metagenome (GOLD analysis project Ga0070738, IMG submission 66446) | Surface soil microbial communities from Centralia Pennsylvania, which are recovering from an underground coalmine fire - Coalmine... | ecosystem: Environmental > Terrestrial > Soil > Unclassified ... | reverse complement strand
CATCGAAGCATCGGGGCTTATGACTGATTATTATGTAGGCTACGCAAAACTTAATTCTATTTCCTCATGCATTGTTGGCCATTTGGGTGGCTCCTATGACGGTGGTCATATCGTATCTTCGAGTTATACAAATAACTCTAGTTTCGGTTTCGAAGGTACCTCCAACAGTGCCGTTGATATGGCTGGGGTTCATCATCCCAGCGATCCTTCGATAGATGTTGCTGCATACAATGTGCTTACTGGCAATAATTCTGGAGGAACACAAATAAGTTTATCAGGGATTGCCGATATTTATCTTGGCCTAGAGCCAGCAGGAGCATGGCCATCAAATTCGCCGTATGGTCTTAACAATATTCAAGGGTCACCTGATATATGTGGGTGGAGTAGTCAGAATTTGCTTGACGTTAGCAATAATTATTGGGGTGGAAATTCCTATTATCTTTGTTCAGGAACTTCCGCCTCCGGAGGTTACAATTCAACGGATCCAGGTCCTTCCGGTTTTGTCTGCTCTGACGGGCTGATAGCACATAAAATCTATGAACTCCCTCAATCCATCACTGATTTATCCGATTCCTCATGCGGAAAGCTATTCGCACTTGGTTATGGTTTGGTAGGGGAAGGACCGGCATCAGAGCCTGCTGGTTATGACACACTTAGATACTTCCTCGAGCAATGTCCTTATTGGAATGTAGGCGGACACGGGGGAGAAAATGCCTGGACGGCATTTGGTTATATTGGCGGAGCAGTTTCGGAATGGACTGCCGGTGGGCCCGGCCGTTGGCCTGACTTTCTTGTATGGTTAAAGAAGGTCCTATACCTTAATCCTGATTCCTTATGGTACTGTAATGATGTTGGCGACATGATCACCGCACTTCAGGAAAATCAGTCACAAAAGCTCGCGGTGTGCAAATACATCCTTGGCCACCATCTCTGCTCAGATTTTGAATTCGACGTGCTCTACAATTCCTCCAGCCGCTGGAAACATCAATATTGGCTGGACTCGTTGAAGAAGTATTACCAAATACACAATGACTATGGCAATATTTTTGGTCATTGGCAGGATTCGATCCGAGTCGATACCATAGTGCATCCATACGATTCGACGTATGGCACGATCGACGATTATGGTCTAAGTATTCTTCGCGGTCCGCAATATGGTGCGGTGGGTCCAAGCGCTCCGGTTACTTCTTCGGCGCTTGGTGCTGTCCGAGTGCAAGCTAATCCCTTCGATGGAGAACTGGTTGTAATGATTACAATGAGCAAGGAAGCATTGGTTACGACGGAGTTGCGAGACCTCTTAGGCCGAGCGGTTCCACTGGAACGGTCGCGCTATCGTCTCTTGCAAATGGGTGATAATACGGAGAGCTTCTCGACATCAAATCTTCCATCCGGTACGTATTATCTGCGAGTCTCGACCGATGGAGGCGAAGTAAAGACAGTGAAGGTCGTCAAACAGTAGCCTTACTCCGTAAAGGTGACCATTAAAAATAAAAAAGGCCGGCAATTTGCCGGCCTTTTGTGTTTAGACTTGTTCGCTAATTACGCTCTGTCTGCTACCGGGCGCCACTTGCAATCGACCGGGCCGGTGTATTCGGCCATCGGGCGAATGATGCGGTTGTGAGCGTATTGCTCGAGGATGTGTGCGGCCCAACCGGATACGCGGCTCATTGCGAAGATCGGCGTGTAGAGGTCCAGCGGAATACCCATCAGGTAATAGGTGCTCGCCGAGTAGAAGTCGACGTTCGAGTAGAGCTTCTTCTCCTGGAGAATAAACTCTTCGATCGTCTTGGACATCTGGAACCACTGCATTTCGCCCGTCCGCTTGCCCATCTCTTCGGAGAACTTGCGGAGGTGCGTTGCACGCGGGTCCTCGGTGCGGTAAACGCGATGTCCAAAGCCCATGATCTTTTCTTTGCGTGCGAGCGCATCGGTGATCCACTCTTTCGCTTTGGTCGGCTCGGTGATCTTAAGCAGCATGCGCATCACCTGCTCGTTAGCGCCGCCATGCAGCGGTCCTTTAAGGGCGCCGATTGCACCGGTGACTGCCGAATAAATATCGGAGAGCGTTGCAGCGATGCAGCGCGCCGTGAACGTCGATGCGTTGAACTCGTGGTCCGCATGAAGGATGAGCGCGGAGTCGAACATCTTTACGACTGCTGCATCCTGTTCCTTGCCGAGAAGGAGATAGAGGAAGTTTGCGGCGTGCCCGAGCGAATCCTTAGGCTCGACGAACGGCCGGCCATTACGCGATGCATCGTAATAAGCAACGAGGAGCGGCATCATACCGATCATGCGAATAGCTTTTTCAAGATTTGCCTCGCGCGACATATCTTCGGCCTGCGAATCGTACAGACCTGCCTCGGAAAGCAGCGTGCGAAGTGCCGCCATCGGGTGAATGTTGCGTGGCATGGCTTTGAGGCGCTCCAGTACCTGCTCGGGTACCTTACGGCTCGCTACCAGCTTGGCATTGAATGCCGAAAGCTCGGAGGAGTTCGGAAGCTTACCATAGAGTAACAGGTAGGCCGTCTCTTCAAAGCTGCCTTTGACGAGATCGTGGATATCATAACCGCGATAAGCGAGAATACCACGCTTACCATCGAGAAGACATATTTCGCTGACACCGGCAACGACATCTTCCAGGCCTGCTTTAGCAGGAGCCGAGGTGCCGTTCTTTTTTACATCGGTGGGCGAGGTGGTGATCGAATGCTCTTCTGTAGCCATAGTCGTTTTGGAGGAAATCAGTCGCGAAACGTGTACCGTGAGCATTGTTATCCTGCTCACCGGCTGTCCCGGGCAAAGGTTCAGGGAAACGGGCCTAAATTCAACGAAAACCTTACTTCTGACCCGCCTCTGAAATTTGAGCTTCAAAATCACTTTTTGAAGCCCATTTTTGCGGTGCCCTAAACAGAAAGTCCGAAAAAAAATTCGTTATGCAAGCTCTTTGCCGGAGTTTCAAGAGGGAGAAAACAGGCGTAAAAGTTAAATTAGCATATTCGAGCAGTTAAACTTTTTACCTGGTTCCTTATCGAAGCGTTAGGTGTCTTATCGTCGTATTAGTTGAGTTGCCATTGGAGGCAGCTTTTTCATCTTAGAAATACTAGCAGGAATAGTATGAAACGAGTTACACAACTCACCATGGTGGTCTTTGCCCTTGCGCTTAGCTCGACCCTAAGTTTCGCTCAACGCGGCGGCGGAAGGCTGGATTCTACCCAAATCGATAGCATAATTCATCATTTTCATAACCCGGCGGATAGCGGCGTTCTGCATAGCGGCGGTCGCGATACCCTTATTCGCGGACATCGGGATTCCATTCGCCAGCATGGCGGAAGGGTGGGCGGCGGCGACACCACATTCCGTCACCGGCTGGACAGCATTATTAATTCGCATCGTCATCCCGATACGACGCAGCATCGCGATACCCTGCGCCTACCGCCGGACACCCTTCATCGGCGAGATACAGTGCACCGGATCGATACCACTTTCCGGCATCACCTCGATAGCATTATTCGGTTACACCGGCATCGCGATACGCTTCCGCCACCTCCACCCGATACCAATCGGCACCATGGGCGGCTGGATACCACAATTCGTATCCATCTTGATAGTTTGATCCACCGGTTGCATCACTTCAATTTTGATAGCATTATTCATAGCCACGGAGGCACGACCGGTGGAAACGGCAACCCGACTGGCGGTGGCAATGGTAACCCGACGGGCGGCGGAACGGGTGGTGGTACCGGCGGCGGAACAGGCGGTGGTACCGATACCTCGACCGTAGGGACCGGTGGAACGCACGGTGGTACTGGCGGTACCGGTGGTAATGATACAACAACCGTCGGAACCGGCGGCACTGGGGGCAATACCGGCGGCGGAACAGGCGGTAATACTGGTGGTGGCACAGGTGGCAACACGGGTGGCGGCACAGGTGGCAATACGGGTGGCGGCACGGGTGGCGGCACGGGTGGCGGCACGGGTGGCGGCACGGGTGGTAATACTGGCGGTGGCACCGGCGGTAGTACCGATACGACCAAATTGCCCCCACCTCCTCCGAATGGTCCGGTACTGGGTGGCATTCCGATCCAGATATTGCTCGGACCGAATAATGGTACTCCGATCGGTGGTGGGCTTTTGCCGCCAGATACTACTGGTCATGGCACAGCCCAGCCAGGAAATGGCAATAATCTTTCGGTTAAACCGATCGTACCGAATCCTGTAACGGCGGGAATGCAGGCGACTCTGAACGTTACGCTCGTGCAGCCGGCAGTAGTTCAAGTAAGCGTTGTGGATCAATCGGGTAATACGGTGCTGGTAATGCCGGCAGAACCGATGTTCGCAGGCGCGAATAGTATTGCGATCAATACATCGGGGTTCGGCACCGGAGTTTATATCATTGCCGTCGCTGCTGGTAATGAGATACAGACGACGCGCTTGCTCGTCCAGTGATAGTTCAATAGAATGACGAATGCGGAGGGTGACCGATCATCGGCACCCTCCCATTGTTTTAGAGGATCAAACCGCTACTGTTTGTATGAAATCACTCGTACGAATTTCGCTACTTCTACTCTTCATCACACTGAGTGTGCAATCGTTGCGCGCGCAACGGAGTGTATTATTTAACTTCGATACCAGTTCTTCGGCGATCGAACGCTTATATAGGATCCCCGCGCCCTTCAGCGCGAGCGAAGTTATCGGATATGCGGAGCGCTTCTCTTCGCCGTATAAGGCAACCTATATCGATAGCGTACAGATCGATATGTTCGTTGAAAAGCTCGACACGAATGGAAATAATGCGTTACCGGTCTCCGTCGTACCGGCCTATTTTTTTAACGGCCATAGCTGGCCCTATTGGCCGAATGTCTATGCAAGTCATATTATAGCTACCGATGTGCTATTACCGGAACAAGCAAAGGACTCGGAAGCAGTGTATGCATTTCACATGGGGCATTCAGCGACAGACACCACATTCTTTGTTGCAGTATGCGTACCGGATGTGATCGATACGGTCCATACCAAGGTCTGGCTTCCGGCGACATCCATTACATCAAAAACCGCGTTGCCGGTTGACGAAAATCGAGACCGGGCAAGAATTTTGACCGAGTACAATACGTCGATCTATGACTCCAACTATTATTTGACCGACGTTCCGACCGATCGAGCCGATACATTGTGGACCTATCCTAATTTTGTAATGGTAGCGTACGTCACTACGCCAACGGGAGGAGTTGCTGAACTCTATCCGGCCGAAATGAACGCAATCACATTCTTTGTCGAGCACACCGTGCAAGGTTCTACGGTATTGCATTACATGCTTACGGAAGAATCTCCGGTCCGGATCGATCTCTTCGATGCATCGGGACGACTCGTAATGAATCTGGGCGACGGTTCTTCCGGTACGGGTGAACATGTGGTGCCGGTCTCCACGGCTGGGCTTGTTAGTGGAATGTATTTTGCGAGATTAAAGTCAGGAAATCTGTCCGAAGCGCGACGAGTTATTATTGCGCGTTAGTTTGTAACGGACATTTCGGGTGACGTCAATCGAGTTGAACTTTATCCTTTTACTCCCATGAAGGCTCGCATCCTATCGATCTTTGTAACACTGTCGATCGCAGCGCTAAGTGGTTCGGCTGTCGCTCAATGTATGAATACAGCCGATACGGCGGCGGCGGTCCACCACCCCTTAGGAATGCTGCAGGCGTTCTTAGGGGGCGAGCAGTTCATGGCCCACCATCCGAAGTTAGCGAAGGCGTGGAAATTCCTTAACAATGCAGAATTTCGCTCCGAATTGGAAGCGCCAATGACTTCTGCCGACAAACAAACGATCGAAGCGGCGGTCGTTGATATTAAAAGTAACTTCAAGGCGTTGCGAGAGATGAAGCCTCAGTTTGTGGTGGCAAGAGAAGCACACGATAAAGAGGAAATTTATAGACTCCTTCACACGGTGCGGCCAAATTTGGATCAGATCAGAACGGACCGTCGCACGATCCTCGATCTTCTCGCAAAGTATAAATTCGCAAAAGCCTCCAACTCATCGTCGTTAGCGAAGCCGATCTTTCCCAATCCTGTTCGCGTTGGCGGTGCCCCAGCGACGGTCACGTATCAGTTGAAGAAAAGCGGTCCTGTCACAATAACAGTTACGGATGCTTCCGGAAATATCGTTCAGCAGATATCCAACACTATGGAAACGGAAGGGGAGCACTCGATCACGCTGGGATCTGCAATAACAAAACCGGGATCCTACTACGTAACGATCGAAGCAGACAACATGCGATCTGCGCAAAAACTGGCTGTGGTAGAATAACGACTTAATTCTCGGAAGGCTCTGGCTCGAGTTTTCCTACAACGGGAAAGCTCATCCATACTTCTGTTCCTTTACCGAGTTCGCTTTCGAGGCCAATATCACCGTTCATCATACGGATGTAGCTTCTGGCGAGTGGCAGGCCAAGACCGGTACCCTCATAACGGCGGCTGGGACCGCTGCTCTCTTGCTCGAATTTCCCAAATGCGGAGAGGACGAATTCCGATGACATTCCGATACCGGTATCACTTATTCGTAAGATCGCTCGTTCCTCCGGTTGCCCGCCCCCGCGGACGTGCATTTCCTCTTTGAGTTGGATCCTGATCACACCCGCATTCGTAAACTTGATCGCATTGGTGAGGATCTTCTCGAACGCCTTGACGAAGCGCTCTTTATCGAGTAGGACGATATTATTATCGTTATGGATATCGGTTATTAACTTCAGTCCGCGCTCCATAACGAGTGGCTGAAATAGCTCCGCTTCGGAGCGGACAATATCCGCAAGCAGCGTGGGGTACAGGACGAGATCAGAAGAATTCGCTTCCATAGAAGCGAGTTCGATGATCGATGTCACGGTTGTAAGCAACCGTCTTCCGCTGCGATGAATGCTTCGCGCATATTCCCGTAATTCCGAATTCGGTAAACTATCTTCGAGAAGCGAGCTAAACCCAAGGATCGAATGAAGCGGTGTACGAAGCTCGTGACTGAAGTTCGAAAGGATATTCGATTTCAATCGGCTCGTTTTTTCTGCTTCGGTTTTCGCCGCCAGTAATTCGGCTTCTACTCGCCGACGTTCGGAAATATCGATCAGGAATGCGACCACAACTCTTTCATTGCCGAAGGTAGCTGTTGTTAAGCCGATCGAGATGGGTACATGATAGCCACCCTTATGTAAGATGTCGATCTCGAACGTGTCGCGAATAAGTGTTCCGGCGCGGAAGGAAGCCCACTTCTCGTGGAACACTGGCAAAAATTCATCGGCAATAAAACGCGTAATAGGGAGATACCGAATTTCTTCTTCAGAAAATCCGCCCATCATTTGAGCTGCATGATTGAGGTATGAAATGACCGGTAGTTCGAGTTTACCGTTAACGCCTCCTTTCGCATCCGGAAAAGAAATAATAGCAAGGCCTATTCCTGCAACATCTGCAGCTTCCACGATCGCCCGGGCGTGTGGATCGATCGCGTTCGAATTCAGTCCTGACAACGATGACGTGTCATCGTTGCTGGTATGTAAAAAGTCAAACATAGACAAGGTCTCTATTGGGCAGGAGCCTCTGACAACTACAACTGAACCCGTTTGTTATATGAATTGTCTCGCCAACTATTCATTAGCGAGCCGTTCCCGCTGTTTGCGCATTCTTGCTTTATTACGAAAGAATTCGATAATTGGCGGAAGTGCAGAAAGAACGATGACAATGCCGATCACCAGGTATAAGTAATCGCCGATGTTTTTTACGGACTTCCCGAGGATCAGTCCTAACGCCAGCACACCGAAGACCCACACAATACCACCAATAATATTGAACAACGTAAACTTGCGAATATCCATCTTTGCAGCTCCCGCAACGACCGGTACAAACGTTCGAAGTATGGGTATAAAGCGCGCGAGAACGATGGTTTTGCCACCATGCTTTTCATAAAACGCATGAGTTCGTTCGAGATGCTCGCGTTTAAAGAAGCGTGAATTGGGGCGCTGGTACAGCGTCTCGCCTGCCTTTTTTCCAATATAATAACCGATGGATTCCCCGATGATCGCTGCCAGGGAAAGGGCTAAGGCCAGAGGCAAAAATTGGATCTCGATACGAGAGGAGCCAATGAGAATACCTGCGGTAATGAGAAGAGAATCACCCGGTAAGAAAAACCCGACCAACAGGCCGTTCTCAGCAAAAATGATAGCAGAGAGCAGCAGCGGACCACCCTCTGTAATGAGCCTCTGAAGCCCTTCGGAACTGCCCAGAGTATGGAAGAAATCAAGAATAGAGTGCATTAATGCTGTTAGAAGTACTCGAATTCAAGTCCTATCTAACTGGAAAGTCATGCAACTGAGTCCTTAAGTCACCGATTTTTCACTCAGAATTTAACGCTTAAGCATCTGGCAATCCTGCGACTTATTCGGGCAGTCCGCGACTTATTTATAATTAAACTTTTGCGTGAGTTCTGCCGTCTATCTTGTGTTTAGTTATCGACGTGGCCACTTAAGCCGCCTAAATAAAGCGCCTACAACTTAGTCGTCTCCCTTATGGAACGCAGAACATTTCTTACAAGCGCCGGAGCGCTTGGCCTTCTTAGCTCCTTTGTACCACTCAAAGCCAACAGTGCCTGGTTCGTCAACGGCCATACTTCGCTAACGGGTCGCGGAGAGCCGCTCCAAACGGAGTCGGCCGATCTTTCGCCTTATACCGGCGCCTGGGGTGACACTCAGTTACGTCATCTGCTTCGCCGGGCGATGTTCGGTGTGCCGCAGTCGCAATTCGATGCTGCAAAGGCCCTTGGGTCGATGAATGCAGTCGTCAGTAAATTATTGGAAGCTCAGGACGTGAACAAGGTGCCATTGCCACCGCCTCCAGCATCGTGGGTCAATGGCCTGCCGACCGATCCTAAAGTGTCCGACCCGGGCGGTGCGGTAAATCTCAATCGTTTGTATAATACGCGGATCGTCGAGATCGGGAATTGGTGGTTCGACCTGATGGTCCAGGAGAATTTGTCTATCCGCGAAAAGATGACGTTGCTGTGGACCAATCATTTTGTGACCGGCTCCCTCACCGTGCAGCATCCTGGCTACATGTACACGTACTTGCAGACGTGCCGCCAATATGCGCTCGGGAATTTCAAGAATTTTGCTTATGCGATCTCCATCGATCCGGCGATGCTGATCTATCTTAATGGGAATCAGAATTACATCGTTGGCACGAAGAGCTACGCGAACGAGAACTATGCGCGAGAGTTGATGGAGCTGTTTACGCTCGGCATTCTCGATCCTAAGACCGGTCTTCCGAATTATACCGAAACGGATATTCAGAATTCCGCTCGTGCACTTACCGGTTGGAAGCCAACGGTAAAAGCACCGTTCATTGGGTGGCTGCAGAATGGCGTTAATACCAATCCTGATACCGGGACGGTGCCACAAAATGAGCACGACACTGGTACGAAGACCTTCCTGGGCCAAACAGGCAATTGGGGATTACAGGATATTCTCAATATTATCTTCCAACAGGGAACACCTCCGGGATATACCTCTGCCTATTTTGTGTGCCAGAAATTATACGAGGAGTTCGTGTACTACATTCCGAACCCGAGTGTGGTTGACGCCATGGCGCAACTCATGCTCGCGAATAACTTCGAGATAGCACCGGTGATGCAGGCGCTCCTTACCAGCGCGCATTTCTACGATCCGAATGTGATCGGCGCACAGCTAAAGAGTCCGGCAATGTACGCGGGAAGCTTGGTGCGAGAGTTCGGTCTGACATATCCTGCATTCGATCCGACCGATCCGCCGATCAAAAGCACGGACCCCAACACTCATTACAATACGTATACCGATACCAATCCAACGCTCACCCTCATAACGCAGGTGATAATGGCCAATGCCGGTGGGCAGCAGCTATTGAATCCGCCGAATGTTAAAGGATGGCCAGGCGGACATAATTGGATCTCGACTGGGACGTTCCAGGCCCGCGAATCGGAAAGCTATATCGCCCTCAACAATGGATATGTAAATACGAAGTCGAATATCAATCTGGCATTTAATGCAGATATGTATGCTCGGCAAATTCAAAATGCAGCGGGCCTTAGTTCACAAGCGCTCAGTCAGGCGCTCGAGGATCTATCGCTCGCGTTTACGTTGGGACCGTTAGAGGCCGGTGATCTGCAGAAGGATATCTCTGCAACCTATCCCGATCCGAATTACAAATACGATCCGACCGATGTAAAGGGGTTTGCGGTCTATCTCACCAGTTTGCCAGAATTTCAATTGTACTAAGGAGTGGAAATGAAACGTCGCGATTTTCTTAAGAATGGACTAAAGATCGGAGTCGCCGCCAATGCATTACCGGTCATGCTCGGTGGAATGCCGGTGCGTGCACTCGGACGTTCGCCGCTTCGTAGTGCGCTCGAGTCATCGCTTAGCTCTAATAATAATGCGCTGGTGATCATCCAGCTACAAGGTGGTAATGACGGTCTGAATTGCCTCGTGCCGTTTGGCGATCCCAATTACGCCGCACTTCGGCCGACCTTGGGGCTTTCCAGCTCGTCGCTTACCGCGCCCTTGCCCGATCACAACACTCTGGCCTTTCACAGTGGCATGGATGGTTTCCTGCAACTCTATTCGGCCGGCAAAATGGCGATCCTACAAAATGTAGGATATTCCAATCCGAGTCTTTCCCATTTTCGTGGGACGGATATTTGGAATACCGCTACCGACAGCAATGTTTTCGCATCGACGGGCTGGATCGGAAGATTACTGCTCGAGCAGAATCCAGGCTTCCCGCAAACGCTTCCACCACAGCCGTTGGCGCTTCAGTTCGGAAGCGGGCTTAGCAATCTCTTTCTATCGAAGAATGGCGGAATGGGTATAGCGATCTCGCGCGTGCCATCCCCAGGGGACTTACGAACGAGCCTTCATAACTATGACGCTATTCCGCAAAATCCGACCACGCAATACAATGAATTGGCGTACGTAAGGATCATTCAGGAAGAGACGGAAGTCTATACGAAGAATATTATCCAGCGCAATGTTACGACGAACAAAGTAACCTATCCGACGAGCAACCTCGCAACACAACTCGCATCGATCGCGCAGCTTATTGCCAGTGGATTCCAGACGAAGATCTATCTTGTCACGCAGGGAAGTTATGATACGCATTCGAACGAGCTCAATGCTCAAGGTCAGTTGCTGACCGATCTTTCCGCCGCTGTTGCTGCATTCCAGCAGGATATTGAAGCATTCGGCGTTGCAGATCAGGTTGCGATCATGACCTATTCCGAATTTGGTCGCCGGCCGAAAGAGAATGGCTCAGGTACCGATCACGGTACAGCCGCACCACACTTTGTCATTGGCACACAGGTCAAAGGAATGGTATATGGTAACGATCCGAAGCTTGATGCTGCTACACTCACTGCGGGCGGGGGTAACCTTATCTTCGATCCCCAGCACGATTTCCGTAACGTGTATGCGACCGTGATGAATGAGTGGCTGCTTGCGGGAGGCTCGCAAAATACTGCTGACATTCATAGTGTTTTGACGTCCGACCCGAATGGTACATACTCTGCAAACTCGACGTGGCAGTCGCTCGGAATATTCAAATCATCGTCGCAGCAATATGTCGGATCGGATCCGGAAGCGATGGGACTCATGCTCTTGCAGAATTATCCCAACCCTGCTTCCAGCCAGACACAAATTCAGTATACGCTGGATCAACCCGGGACCGTTGAGCTTGGCATTTATACGACGAGTGGCGCAGAACTGATGCGCGTCGTCGACGGACGTCAGTCAGCGGGTCCTCACACCGTATCCTTCAATGTGAACAGTCTTCCGAGCGGTTCGTATATTTATCGCTTAAAGACCATCTCTCAAACGGTCGCGCGGCAAATGATCGTCGAGCGCTAAGAGTTAATGTCGTTGAGAAGTGAATAAGCCGGCGACAGTAGTTCGCCGGCTTATTATTTACCAAAACTTCCAGGCCGGTTTGGGCTTGAGCTTTCGAATAAGGGAGTCCCTCGTCGTTCGATACGTGAATGCGACTTTGCCGTTGATAAGAATGACGGGGATCTTATCCCAATAGAGATCCCAATACTCGTCGCCCGGACGAATCTTCACAATATCGAGATCGAAATCGGCATAGTCTTGCGCTGATTCGATCTCTGCAAAGGCTTCGTCACACAGCGAACAGCCGTCTTCTTTCGTGATAAACTGGACCAGTGGCTTCTTCATCGAGTGGAGATTCGGTATGGAATCGTTTCTGTCCCGCTGGACGGCATAAAAAACACTGTTACCGGTAAGCCGTTCGTTAAATTGAACGGGACCGACGTTTTTACAGCGGTCCCATTCGAAATGGGAATCGAATACGAACCAACGGGCGCATCCCATTCCACCACATCTCTTTGCTTCAGGTTAAATGTCTTGCCCGCAAAGGTAAATTGTGCGTTATAATCAGCTGAGGTATTGACAAAACGCACTCTTCCCATGCTGCTTTGGTCGGGCGGAGCGACCGTGTCATTTAGTTCAAGAAGAGTAATGCCAAGATTATTGCTGTCATGCGGGATCGTATCGATCGCGATATAGGTCGATCGCTCGTTCGCAGAGTGCGTTCTCTTGAAATGATACAGCAGGTGTCCGGTAGTATCATTGACGGATGAGGTATTCGAGAACCAGAAATCGGCGGTCGCATGGAAATCCGTACTGAACGGAATATAATTGCCAACGGAATCCGGGGCAAGATTTAATAGGCCGCCCCCGGATGGAATATTATTTCGAGGTCCTTGATCGTACGAGCCTTTAACGAGCAAACTCAAACTTGGAATATGAGTCGAGTTTACGACGCGAACGCCAAACGTCTCGATGACCTTGCTAAAACCGCGTGGCGATTCTTGTGCATCTTCCAAGAGTACGATCGAGACCGGTGGCTCGTCGCCGACCGGCTTTGTTTCGCCTCGGACCACGATCGTAAAAAGTAACCCTCCGGTATTAAAAGAGTAGGGTACTTTCAGGATATTATCCTGAGACAGCGTATCGTTGGTTGGTGTAATGAGCAACCCCTGCGGGCTTTTGATCTGGACGTAATCATTGGCGGATAACCCAGTACCATTGCCGCCGCCCGTATTATCCGAGATAGTACCATAGGACATTCTCAGATCGGGTCTTGGAGTTGCGCTGTCCGAGAAAAATACGTCGATTCCGGAATTGCTTTGATCCGTCCCGATGTCCGGCACTGCGTCGATAAAGCGCGCGTAGGATGCTTTAAGATCGGCACTTCGCAAATTATCATTCAGGTACATCACTCGAGGCGCCTGCGTCGGTGTACCCCGTACTTTGCCGTAATAGATCAACGTCTGCGGATGATTGAATAAGACGTAATCCGATTTTACGATGGAATCTCCGGGTTCACCCGGGATCGAACTCGGCACCACAGCAACGATACGATGTGCGCCGGCCCGTAACTTCGTCCCGTCCGCGCGATAGGAATCGCGTTCTCCAAATCCGCGCGTGGGGCCCGGCACATAGTTGTTAATGAGGTCGTAGTAGGCGCTATCGAATAGTTTACCGTCGATATAGACCAGCACGACCGGCGCATTACTGACAGCATTCAGGATGCGAACGCTGGCGAAGGATTCGGATGGAAGGCTCTCGCAGTAGGGCTGACATCCTTGCGCAGCAAAAGCAAGGGCAATAATAGCCAGGGCAACAAATAGTGGCTTTTGAATCATAACTGCAGGAATCCTTCCAAAAGAGAACTACTATTAAGAACTACTGTAAGTAACTGCTACTAAAAAACACCCTCGATCCCCGATTGTTACGGATAATCGGGAGAATATTCCGGGCGAAGGCCGTTTGAATACGACCCCTGTGGGGAATCATGATTAATACGGGTTCGTGCCCGATTCATTCATCCTTTTAAGTGAGTTCATTTTAACGGCGCGATTCGCCACTCACCATCGGTTGCTAGAGCATAGTGTCTAAATACTACTTTATAAGCGACGTCCATTTAGGATACGGACCGCGCGAGGAAGACCGCCAGCGAGAAAACCGCCTTGTACGCCTGCTCGATGATATCATCGAGCAAGGGAAAGCCGGAGCGTTGGGCGGTGTTTTCATTGTAGGCGATCTGTTCGATTCCTGGTTCGAGTTTTCCTCCGTTATTCCCCGGCGGCACGTACGGACCATTGCTGCACTTGCCCGCATTGCCGAGCTGGCTCCGGTCGAATACATCATGGGCAACCACGATTTTGGCCACAAGGATTACTTTCAGAAAGAGCTTTCTATTCCGGTGCACGGTACGGATATCGTCCGCGAGTTGAATGGTAAAAGAATCTTCATCGCTCACGGCGATGGGAAAGCAGCAAACGATACCGGATATCTTGTCCTGAGAAGCGTTTTTCGCAATCCTTTTTTGCAATCGCTCTATCGTATGGTCCATCCCGATCTCGGCATCCGCTTTGCCGAATGGATATCGGGACGATCGCGACTTTATACCGACGCGAGAGACGTCAAACGGGGCGCGCGCAAGCCGGATGGACTACATGTGTTTGCAGAAAAGGTCCTCGAGCGCGGTGATGCTGAAATTGTTGTCATGGGACATCGGCATGAAGCGAAGATCGTAACATTCGAAAACGGGATCTATATTAATTTAGGCGACTGGATCCGCGCCTATACATACGGCGTCTTTGACGAGAGCGGTTTTCGGCTCGAGAAGGCGCCATCATAATACAAGCACACGATGCCACGACACTGGTGGGTGGAAAAAGGCGAGGAAATGGCTCATGAGGGCTATGAAATTCTTTTTCCGAAGAAACCCGGCCGCGAACGCCAACGACGAGGACTAAAGCGTTGGCAAAAAATTCTTAGCGTTTTCGCTATTGTCTTTATAGGAGTTTTCGTCTGGTTATGGATCGCGGTTGCGCGAGGACTGCCAACGCTCGATCAACTTGAGAATCCTCATCCCGAAGTTGCTACACAGCTAATTAGCGCCGATGGCGAGCGGCTCGATCAGTATTTTATTAAGAATCGCACGACGGTCACCTTGCAAAACGTCCCACGGGACGTAATTGCGGCTCTTATCTCAACCGAAGACCGTGATTTTTACAAACACTGGGGAATAAATCTCTGGGGAAACATTCGCGCGGCATGGACCGACCTGGTAACATTGTCGCCACGTCAGGGTGCGAGCACGATCACACAACAGCTTGCAAGAAATCTTTATCTCTCCCAGGAAAAGAGTGTCATGCGTAAGCTGCGCGAAATGGTCTCGGCGGTGCAGATCGAACGCACGCACACGAAGAACGAGATACTGGAAATGTATCTTAATGTCGCCTATTTTGGTCGCGGAGCATACGGTATCGAATCGGCAAGTCAGGTCTATTTTGGCCGGGATGTTAACCAGCTTACGACCGATCAGGCCGCATACCTGATTGGTATTCTTAAAGGGCCGGAAAATTACGATCCCGATGAGAATTACGATCATGCGATCGCACGGCGCAACCTCGTGCTCGATAATATGGTCGAAACGAAATACTTAAGCCGCGAGCAGGCCGACGAATACAAGGCGCTCCCCATTCGGGTGCAGGCTCTGAAAGGCTATCAGGGAATAGCGCCTCACTTCGTGGAGATGATCCGGCAGGAGCTTTCGCATAAACCGGAGTTGCAAGGTTACGATCTGTATCGCGATGGCCTCGTCGTCTATACGACGCTTAATGCAACCATGCAGCGAGCCGCGAATCGAGCGGTCGAACAACATATTACCGATTATCAGAAGAACGTTGTCGATAAGCGTTGGAATTGGGGCGCACATAAGGGCTTGCTGGATTCGCTTGTTACCAAAGCGGTCCATTCGAACCAGGATTATCGGATCGCACAAAGCGCAGCGGATAAGCGTCGTGTCGAATCTCAGCTTCGTTCGAATAAGCAATTTGTCGATAGTGTCAAAGCTGCGGCTATTCGTTTGCAATGTGGTTTTGTGTGTCTCGATCAGACGACAGGCCAGATCCTTGCAATGGTCGGCAGTTCGAATTTCCGCGAAGCGAGGTACGGATTGAACCACGTTACGCAGATCGTGCGTCAGCCGGGTTCAGCATTTAAGCCGATCATTTATGCATCGTGCTTCGAAAAAGGCGCAACACCGGAGACGGTTGTATCGAACGAGCCGATCTCTATTCCGGATGGCGATCATATTTGGTCGCCGGGAAATTTTGAAGGTGAAGCAGCCGGCGGTATGCGGACGATCCGTACGGCACTGCAATATTCGGTTAACTTGTGCGCGGTACACGCGATCTTGGAATTAACGACGGTGCACGACGTCGTGCGTATGGCGAAGCGGTTAGGTATCAAATCGAATATACCGCCATATCCTTCCATCGCTCTTGGTACTGCAGAAGTAAGTCCACTCGAGCTAACGAGTGCATATAGCACGTTCGCCAATGAAGGTGTGCGCGCGACTCCGTATGCGGTCATGCGTGTAGAAGACCGTAACGGCAAGATCATTTATAAAGCACATCCCGAGTTTGACAACGTGCTCGAGCCTCGTATCTGCCACATGATGACATCGGCGCTTTCCGATGTAGTCAATGGTGGTACCGCGACGCGTATTCGTTCGTTAGGATTTCACTTCCCGGCTGCCGGTAAAACAGGTACGACGCAAGGATTTACTGACGCATGGTTCGTTGGTTACACGCCGCATTTTACCGCGGGCGTGTGGGTAGGGTTCGACGATAAACGGATCGGCTTTACGGGTGCGGATGGCCAGGGTGGGCGTGCTGCTGCTCCCGTATGGGGCTACTTTATGAAGTATGTTTATGAAGAACTGCGTCCGCAGATCGAATACTTTACGACCAGCTATTCGAATGTCGCGTCGCCGGAGTTTCCTAATCAGGTGCATGATGATTCCGATGGGGCACCACCAGATATTCAGTTGAACCCGTTACCGAATTCGCCGAATCACACGCCGAATCCTGGCGCTCCTCAGCCGGGTAGTCCGCTCAAGCCGACGAACGGACCCATCGGAGAAGGGGATACGGACATTGAGGATATTCGCTCTATCGGGCAAATGCAGCCTCATCCGCGGACCAGTATGGCAACCGATTCCTCATCGAATAGAATAATTGGTCCGAAATTGCCGCAGGCAATGATCTCAACGCACGCGAATGCGGATAGTGAGAGTGCGGCACGAGCGAAAGAGCATTGAACGAATGAAGCGTCTTCACCTCGTTATTTCCGGTCGCGTTCAGGGCGTTGGGTTTCGGTACTTTTGCTATGAAGAAGCTCAACGATTGGGACTAACCGGATACGCTCGCAATCGACCTGATGGAACGGTCGAAGCAGAAGTTCAGGGCGAAGAAGAAGCGCTTCATGCCTTTAAGAAGGCAGTAGAAAAAGGGCCAAGAGCCGCGCGAGTGTCCGAAATTCAGAATAACGAGATAGAAGTGCAAACGAACGAGAAGGCTTTCTCCATTAGCTGATCTCGATCGAGCTGATCCCAATCGACTAAAAGTATTTTCCTAATACAGTCGCGAGCATTGCTTTCCAGGTATTCCAATCGTGACCATACTCCTCACCCCAAAGGTCGACCCAATTTTTTATTTCTTTCCGTCCCATGAGTTCGCCCAGGGCCCAACTTGCGTTAGGATCTTCGCCCGCCCCCTTGCCGCTTAACAGATAGACTTTTTCCTTTTGGCGAAGGCTATTGAGAACGGGACCGGTCAAGTTGGGCAGGTAATCCATCGGTGAATTGAAATAGACGTCATCGTCATAATAGCCGTTTGTGTACGCCTTCAGATCGTAGATGCCGGACAAACCGATCGTTCCTTGAAACAGGTCGGGGCGTCGAAGGAAAGTATTGACGGCATGCAACGCCCCGAATGCTACGCCACCTGTAAAGATCGTGGGATGGGAGCTTCGCATGTTACGTGCGATGAATGGAACGACCTCTTCGGAGATGTAACGATTGTATTGCTGATGGCGAATAGACCGCTGGCGAGGCGGAACATCCTGATTGAACCAGCTCTCGGAATTAACAGATGAGACGGTAATGACTTTAATGCGTCCTGCTGCGAGGAATGGGTCGATCGACTCAATGAGTCCAGATCGCTCATATTCCAGATGGTCGTCGCCGGGAGGGAATAGTAGCAATGCTGGACCGTAATGGCCATAGACGACCAAATCCATCCGCTTACCCAGCACCATGCTTTCCCAGCCATCCGTGAAACGGTCCATGGCTGCAAAGATACAACAGGGCCGATAGCCGGCCCTGTTGTTCCTACCTTTTATGCAAAAACACTTCTACTTGTTAATGCTCGACAGTAAAACGAGTGCGTAGCGATTCACCATTGGACGTGACCTGTAAAAAATAGTCACCGTTGTGGAGAGAACTGGCGTCGAGGGAAAACTCATGCTCGCCAGCGCTTACCATACCGATGAATTGGCAAAGGACCGAATGCCCTGACACATCGAATACTTCGAGCACACCATCCGAAAGATAGTTTGAATTCAGATGCACAGTCACAATTCCGTGTGAGGGGTTTGGCATCATGGAGAGACTGACACGAGGTGTCGAGTTACCGGTCTGTACTGACGCATGAGCTTGAGCCATGCCTTGTAAGATAACGATGACAGGTGAATTGTCCGAGGTATTAAGATTCAAAATAGCAGTCGCTTGTCCCGCTGTTACCGGTTGAAACGTTAAATGCAGTGTGATCGAATCGCCGGCATTCAATGTAGTGGAGCTAAATGCATCGGTGTTGAATTCTGCAGCATTGGCACCAGTGATACTTAACGAGTTGATCGTAATCGGTGCCTGGCCGGTATTCTTTACTCCCAACGAGAGAATAGAATCCATACCGACTGTAACAGAGCCAAAATCAAGCGATGAGTGCGCAATCGTCAGAACTCCCTTCGCGGTCGGAACCGTGCTGTAACTCCATAACGAAGTGCTATAAGCAAAATTCTGATCGGCGCCTCCACCAATGAATACAGCATGACCGATAACGGCGGCAGAAGGCCAACCATATCCGAGCTTATAAGGAAATCCTTGGAGCGAGGCGGACCAGGTATCAGTAGTTGGATTGTACGAATAAAAGTCAGAATAGGTCTTGCTGTAATTTGCTTCACCCAGTCCAACGTATCCTAACGTATCGATCGAGAATCCCACACCAGCCTCGCGAGCGATACCTGGGAACGGTGCGATGACGTCCCATGAATCGGTGGAAGGATCGTAGGAGAACGCATCGGTAAGTTCAGTCGGCGAGCCTCCTCCAACCATATATCCCTTAGAGCCAATAGAAAAAGCCATCGGGAATCCGACAGGGCCATTAGGAAGACTGGCCTTTGGTGTCCATTTATCAAGAGTCGGATCGTATTCCCACAAGTCACCAAGATAATGATACGCCGAGTCAACGCCGGCACCAACGTATGCTTTGCCATTGACTACGAAGACCATTGCACCATCGCGGGAAGGGCCTGGGAGGTTTGCTTTACGAGTCCATTTATCGGTAGAGGGATCATATTCCCACAGATCGTTCGTCACGGTAGGCTGTCCGCCGTCTATGGTATCGGATTGACCGGTGGCTACATATCCTTTGGAGCCGATCGAAAAGCTAACGGCCCAGGCGCGATAGCGCTTTGTGGTCGGAATAGAAGCTTTCGGAGTCCATTGGTTTGTTGCAGGATCGTATTCTTCAAATGCGGTCGATAGAATGAATCCGCCGCCGAAATACAGTTTCGAGCCAATGCTGAACTCACAGGCAGCATCTCTTCCTGGCCCCGGAATCGCAGCTTTTTTTGCCCATTGACCAACGCTTGGAGATGCGGTAAACGAATTAATTGCGAGCACGACCAACAAGGATAGGACTGCAAATTTTAAATTGTATCGATTATTCATGAGAGTGATTGAGGTTGATGAAAACAAAGGAAAACAGCGGTGTGTGTTAGACACCAAAGACAACCCCACAAGTACACATGAACGCCCGAAAGGTCGCGCTACTTTCCGAAGAAAAGAAATTCGCGATAGACCGAATCGCGATTGCGGATGTAGATCACGACATCGGTCGGCTGGCGCCTTGCATCCGTGCTTTCAATGGTGAGATGCATGTTGGTGTCCCTCGTCCCGGTATGAAGAAAGAGTTCTGCCGGTTCACGCTTCACCCCACGGATCGTATCACGCTTTAACGGTACACCACCCATATTACGGAGCGTGACAAATAATACTTCATTGGCTGCCGGCTTAAAGCTGATCGTTTGACGGTTCGAATCCACTCGTGCGACGGTGTGATCGCGATCCCAAAAGCTCGATCGCTCCATGAACATCGTATCTCTGGCACCGAGCGCGGGTATCTCTTTTACCTTATCAACGAGGCGTGCGGGGCCATGCCCGCAGGAGGCAATAAATATCAGGGACAGGATGGGTAAACTGGCGTGGATGCGTTTCATGCTTCAAAAATACGAATACTTCTCACCGGACAATAATAGCACTCATCTGGGGTATTAATGCGAATTAACGAGATAGTTAGTGATTTTTGGTCACTTGTGTAGTAGATTTGCGTTAGAAGAGTACGGGGAAAAATGACTGCTTATCCCCACGCTTCTTCACCGGGACTTATAAAAGCGTGAATTAACCATGAGCATTCGCTACCGCCTATGAAACCGGCCCATCTTCGAGCTAACGCGCTCGGCATCCTTCTCTTCATCACGTCATCGAGTTTACTGATCGGCTGCTATACGCAGTTCTCCGGAAATCAGGGAGATTATTATGGCTATACTGGCCACGTTCATAAAGCTCCCCGACCGGTACATTCGGATACGATAGTGGAGCGTCCGGCGCAAGCGCCGCCCGCAAGCCAAATGACGGCTAAATATGATACCGTCGTAAAAGGCGATACCATTTTTATCGACGAACATCCCAAAGCACAGCTTGCTCCAGCTGCCGAGGATGGTTCTACGACGATCATCAATAATTACTACGATGACTCGTGGAATTATCCATCGTATTGGGATTACTACTGGCATCCACATCATCATGCCGTAATTTCGATCGAAGTTGGTTATCCATGGTGGGGTTATCACTCCTGGTATAGCCCCTGGTATGCCTATTATCCCGATTGGTATTATCCCTATTATGGGGCAGGCTATTGTGGCGGTTATTATGCTGGGTTCTATCCACCGGTCTATGATTGCTACGCGCCGTTCTATTCCTATTATGGTCCGGGATATTATTATCCGTACTACGGCTACAATCCCAATTGGGGATACCATCGGTTTGATGATGATCGATTCCGCGGCAATACGCTGCAAATTCCACACACGGGTCGTTTAGGTGGAGAGTCGCGTTCGGTAATGACCTCACTGCCGGGGCAGCACTCGACGATCGGCGTAAACTCCCTGGGGCCGAATAACGCTTCGATCGCAGCAAATGGTGGCCGAACGATAAACCCAACTATTGCACGTACGAGCGCACCCGCTAACAACACCCCCGTTAATGTTTCTACAGAATCTATGACTGGTGATCGTAATGCACCAGTGCATGTAGTTGCACCGAGCGTTGGTGGCTCGATCACGCATGAAGAGGCGGCGGTCACTACTTCGAACGACAGATCTGGCGGTGCCTCCAGTTTTCCTTCTCATCCGGTGATCATTCGCCGTTCCGCCGGTGAAGTAGTATCCACCACAACAACGATGCGTGATATGTCGGGTAAGCAACGTGTAGTGGTTGTTCGTCGCTCGGCACAAGGTAATGCAGGTTCGGCTGCGGTATCGCGCAGTTATGGTCCGGCCGGACGCAACTACAATTACGGCGGCAATGGGTACAGCGGTGGACGCGCGTATGGTCGCGCTGGCTCTTATTCCGGTGCCTCACGCTCCTCTGGCGGAGCATCGTATGGAGGTGGCTCCTCTTCTCCTCGCTCTTCCAATTCTGGTGGAAGTTCAAGCTCCGGCGGAGCCTCAGGCCGCAGTGGCGGGGGTGAACGGAGTTCGTCCAGCGGAGGTCATTCTCGCGAAGGCGGAAACGCCCGTTAATAATTGATATAGAAAAAGAGGCACACGGTAACGTGTGCTTCTCTCTCAATGTGGTTGCTCTAAAAAGCCATTCACAATTATGACTCGCTCAAAAGTTTTCTTTTCGCTTTTCGCGATCCTTCTTAGTGCGCTGCCATCCGTAGCCACGGCTCAATTTAGCGAAGGTCTGTTATTGTCAACGGACCCTCTTCCGAGCGGCGCCCGTGGGTTGGCGATGGATGGAAGTCTTATTTCTGCAGCAGATGGTATCAGTGCGCTCGACTTTAACCCCGCGGCGCTGGCTCCGCTCGCTTCACAGGAATTTTCGTTCTCGCTTTTTAATCGCACACACGGATCGACCGCAGATTTTTTAGGATCCTCCAGTACCAGCTCGATCAACTCCACTTCCTTCTCCGGGATCGGTCTAGCAACGCCATTCAGCACGACGCGTGGGCATTTTGCGATGGGCGTGTCGTTCGATCGCGTTCGAGATTATGATGGGACGTACTCCTTTAAGGCGGTCAACCCAAACTCGTCGTTTTTTAATACACAAAACTTTCTCGATTATCAACATGCACAAGGCGGCGCTACTTCGACCGGTAATCGTGCGTATCTGGAATCGAATAATCTTGCCTATGCTATCGGCTTAACGTATGGTGTGCCGGATTCCGGCGCTTTTACGCTTTCGACGCCATTTAAGGGCGGGCTCCAGCAATTGGGGACGCTGACGACCGAAGGTGGACTCAACGCTATTCGAATTGGCGGCGGTATCGATATCGCAGAAGGTGTTTCTGCTGGTGCGACCATTAATATTCTCTTCGGCTCGTACGATAACACATTCCAATACACGGAAACAGATGTCAACGGTATTTTCGCGAATGATACGAACGTCTATCCACCGGCGCATTTCCAGACTGCGACCATCACCGATAGCTACCACCAGGATCAAAGTGGTGCAAGCCTGAAATTGGGCTTGTTGGTCAACCGCGAAATATTTCGTTTTGGGTTGACGATCGAGACGCCACAGGCACTGCATATCAACGAAAGTTGGAGCAGGACCGGCGTAGCACAATTTGGCGGTTCGTATCCTCAGATACTTTCTACGGATAACACCACTGGTGCATTTACGGGAGCGGATGAATACGATGTTATCACTCCTATGCGATTTGGGGCTGGCGCTTCCGTTCATGTGGCAGGGCTAACCGGCGCTCTTAGCGTCAGCTATGCTGATCTCTCACAGCTCCGATTCAACAACAGCAGCTTCGATATGACTCACGAGAATGATCTCGCCCGCGACTCGTTACGCGGTGTGCTCTCGTGGAATTTAGGTGCGGAGTATGTTTTTCCGCTTTTAGGTCTTAGCGTTCGAGCAGGATATGGAGTCGAGCCATCTCCGTACAAGAACGATCCGTCGTCCTATAATACGAAGACGATGTCCGCCGGACTTGGAATTTTGCTTTCGAAATCGATCCTTCTCGAGGGTTCCTGGCGCCGCTCGAGCTACCACACATTCCACACGATCTATAACGACCTGACACCAGAAGGGTCAACTATAAGTGCCGGTATCTCCGATGATGCTGTTAACCGCGATGATGTGGCGGTGACGTTTAATTATCGGTTCTAAAAATTCAGCTATTACGCCGCTACAGCCACTTCCTCGAATATGCGTTCGTCGAAGACGATCTGTTTGGCTAATTCGCGTCCGCGCTCGTCGATCTTATGGAGCGGCATGATCTTCGCCGCGTGTACGATCGCCATGTCGAGTCCTGCTTCGATGGCGTAATGCAGAAATACGGAGTTCAGCACATGACGCGAGTGAGGGTTGAGTCCGAACGAAATGTTGGAGACGCCGAGAATTGTCTTGCACTTCGGATGAGCCTGTTTGATCATGCGAATTGCTTCTATCGTTTCGATGCCGGCTTTGCGAAATTCTTCGTCACCTGAACCAAGTGTGAACGTAAGTGTATCGAAGACGAGGTCTTCTTCTCGCATTCCATATTTGTTGACCGAGAGATCGATAATACGTTCGGCGATCTGAAATTTCTTTTCGCGAGTCTTGGCCATTCCGTCTTCATCGATGGTAAGAGCGATGACGGCCGCACCGTACTTTTTGCATAACGGTAGAACGTGCGCCATCCTCTCCTCGCCATCTTCCATGTTAATGGAGTTGACGATCGCACGACCTGCGTAATGCTTAAGCGCCTCTTCGATGACCTGATATTCCGTGGAGTCGATAACGAGCGGCACTGTTACGGCGGTATTCATGCGAGTGATCACCTCGTGCATATCGCGTACTTCATCGCGGCCGACGTAGGCTACGCAGAGGTCCAGCATGTGGGCACCTTCCTTGACCTGCTCCTTCGCCATTGAAACGGCAGTATCCCATTCTTCAGCGAGTAATAGCTCGCGGAATTTCTTCGAGCCATTCGTATTGCACCGTTCGCCAACGATAACGGGTGCTGGCTCCACGTGCATCGGTACGGAGGAGTAGATGGAGGCTGCGGAAGGAGTCCACTCGAACGTTCGCTGCTTCGGCGATACCGTGCTTGCTAAACTTGCGAGCCGGCCAATATGCTCTTTTGTTGTCCCACAGCATCCGCCAACGACCGATACGCCGAGATCGGCAATGAAATGCTTCATGTGGCGTTCCAGCTCTTCCGGCGTCAGATGGTAATGTGCTACGCCCCCGATGTTTTCGGGCAAACCGGCATTGGGCATACAAAAGACCGGGAGCGGAGAAGTTTGCGTCAGATAGCGCACGTTCTCTTCCATTTCTTTTGGCCCGGTCGCGCAGTTCATTCCGATCATGGAAATGATATCGTATGGCTCGAGCGCCGTAAGCGCTGCACCGATCTCGGTACCCATGAGCATCGTCCCCATTGTTTCGATCGTGACAGAGGTAATGACCGGAATACGCACTCGCTTATCGCGGAATAGGTCTTGCGCTGCTGCAAGTGCAGCCTTGATCTGTAGTAGGTCCTGACAGGTCTCGATGATAAAGAGATCGGCGCCGCCATCGAGCAAGCCGGCCATTTGCTCGTAATAAGAGTTATGCATCGCATCGAACGTAATATGTCCGAGCGAAGGTAATTTCGTGGTGGGTCCGATGGAGCCTGCTACAAAGCGCGGTTTTTCTTTCGTCGAAAATTCTTTCGCCATGCGTTTAGCAATAGCGGCGCCTTCCTTCGAAAGTTCATACGCGAGCGATTCAATACCATATTCTGCGAGCACAATGGAGGACGAGCCAAAGGTGTCGGTCTCGATAATGTCAGCACCAGCCGAAAGGTAGTCGGAGTGTACTCGTTCGACCGCCGATGGCTTTGAACGAATGAGATACTCATTACAGCCAGCGAGGTGCTCTCCACCAAAATCATCGGGTGTCAGGTTTTGCGTCTGAAGGTTGGTGCCAGTCGCCCCGTCAAACACCAGCACGCGCTCTCGAATAATATTCTGAAGGTCCATCATACAAAACACCCCGTTAGTTACGGACGCACGTTGCGCCTCGACCAACGGGGTGTGCAAGTAGTTTAGAATTAATTGCGCAACCGTGGCTGCGCGCTCTTACACGCTTTAGCTGCTTATTTAGCGTCGCGGCAAGCTGTTGGTCAAAGCACGACGTGAAAAAAATAACGGCACTTGACCTATTTGAGTTCGTGACAGAATATACCGTTATTTAAAGGATTTCACCACCAAAAAGCGCTGTTCTGAGAAGGTGGAACAGTTATTCATCGAATCGTTCGAGTCGCCCGTTGGCCATATACAGATCTCCGCAACCGCGGAGGCCATTTCGTCTATTCTTTTTGTAGAAGCCCCTTCTGTGGAGCAGAGCCCGTCACCATTAACCCAAAAAGCGATCGAGGAACTTCAGGATTTTTTTCGCGGCGGCCGCACAGAATTTACACTACAGCTTGAACCCCAGGGGACAGCATTTGAGAAGCAAGTTTGGCAGGAGTTAACCTCCATTCCGTTTGGTGCTACTTGCTCTTATCTCGATATAGCCAGGCGGCTAAATAATCTCGGAGCAATTCGGGCGGTAGGACGTGCCAATGGTGCTAATCCCATTGCGATCGTTATCCCTTGTCATCGCGTGATCGGTAGTGATGGTTCGCTCACGGGCTATGGCGGTGGGCTTTGGCGCAAGCGCTGGCTACTCGACCATGAGGCGCGTGTTGCGGGGTCTGTTCTCTTCTAAAAACATTGTGAATTTAAAGTCTCGCTATCCACTCTTTCTCGTTCTGATCCTTGCAGCGACGGCGCTGTTGTGGAGCGGTGTTATCGGCATCGGTGTGAACTCGGACGATTATGAAGGTCTCGCTGCGGCGGCGCCGATCCATAGTTCGTATGATCTGATCCGTCCGTTTATTGTCCCCGATCCAAATCCATATTATTTCCGGCCTGTATCAGCGGTAACCATGTCGGCTGATTTTCTCTTGTTTGGCTGGAATGGTCCAATGTTCCACCTTACTAGTTTATTGACGCATCTCATCGCAACACTCCTCGTTTTTTATGTATCTCGAGATGTATTTAAGCTGACGATCGGCGAGGCCTTATGTACGACCCTCGCATTCGGGATAGCTGCGAGCCATGAATTAAATCTTACGGTGGACGCCATGCGGGTGGATGTGGTCCTGGCGATCTTCGTGCTGCTAACATTAATCCTGGAGTATCAGGCTCGTCATCGCCGATCGTGGCTTTTTCGTTTTTTTGCCCTTCTTTCCTTTATTGCGGCAGTGTTGGCAAAAGAAGTGGCGATCATTTTACCGATATTGATCCCATTAGTATTATCGGATCCCAGTGTGAAAGACCGCTTTAACTGGAAGCAAGAAGTAAAGCGTCTTACCCCATACCTGCTTGCAGCGGTTGTAGTATATATATATCATGCACAGTTTACTGGAAGCCCACTTAACAGTGAAGCCCTTTCTGCAGAAGGCGGCCATTCCATCGTTGCTGCCTTACGTAATTCGGCTTATGCCTTAGGATATTCGATCCTACCGCTCGATCTGCAAACGGCTACTAAGATCATCGGTGAATACGGGATGGCTGCTCTCGTGACGGGTGCAGTGTTAGCGGCAGTGTTTGTATGGATGCTTATGCGCGGTAATAAAGATTGGCGATCGTTGTGGAAGCCAATATTCTTTATTATACTCACCGGGGGAGTTCTCGCTATCAGTTTCGAACGGTGGAGAATATATCTTCCTTCCGTCGGGCTCTTCGCATTGATCGTTTTACTTGTTAATCGCAACCGGTCACGAACTTTCAAGGGAATTGCAATTGCTGCCTTTGTCCTGTTAGGCTTTTTCCATATATTTCGCGCACTGAATGCACAAGCAGAATGGAGGGCCAGTACAGCACTGAAGGATAAGCTGCTTCCGCAATTTTCCCGAATCTTGGATTCTGATAAACGGCGGCCACTGAATTTAGGTATTCTGTTATGTCCTGCAAAGTTGGGGAGTGCTTCCGTACTGATGCCCGATCTTGGCGGTGTCATCCAACGTGTGGAAGCGGATCGAATTTCGAACCGCAATCGACAAGATGCTTCGATCGCAGGTGTTAATGTTGATATGTGGGGAGCGGTTAACGTGTTCGCACTCGATCGAAAAATGGGCTATAGCGGTCTTCAATGGAAAAAGATCGATAAGCACGAGTATGAAGTAACTGCAACGACGCCGCAATTGATACTATATCCATTCGGCTCACCGAGCAACGGTGTTGCCCGACGCGATTTTCGTCTTCAGCCTGGCATGACTATCCGACTGCCTGAAGTGATCGATAGCATCTGTGAGGTACGTTCGGGTGCTGCAAGTAGGATCCGAATTCGGATTCTGGACACAGCAGCGTTGCCAATTGCCTATTTACCCGATTCCGGGTTTGTCGTTGTACGATAATATGCCCCAATTACGAGCCAAGAAATCACTGGGCCAGCATTTCCTTATCGATCCGAAATTTCACGAGCGGATCGTGGGGGCTTTGAAGATACAGGTAAACGATGTTGTCGTCGAGATCGGCCCGGGCACCGGTCTTTTAACACGCGAACTCTTAAAATCTCCGCTTGAGCGGCTTATAGCATTTGAATTGGACGATCGTGCCATTCCGATCTTAAAAGAATCTTTTAAATCAGAAGGCGAACGGTTCGAAGTTCGAGAGCAGGACTTTCTGCTGACCGATCTCGGGGAGTTAAGTCGGTCGATCGGACAAACGCTCCGAATAGCCGGTAACATCCCATACTACATCACATCGCCGATCCTTTTCAAATTAATAGACGATCGCGAATACATTCAGGATGCTATTCTTCTCGTCCAATTGGAGGTCGCTGAGCGATTAACAGCACGATCTCATACAAAAGCCTATGGGATTCCTACGGTACTTGCCAATTTCTTTGGCGAGGTCAAATATCTTTTCCGTGTTCCGGCCGGAGCCTTTCGGCCAGTGCCAAAAGTAGATTCGGCCGTCGTCTATATAGATTTTCGACGAGATTACTTCACCCGCAGCCCAATAGATCCCCCCTCCAATTTTGATAATTCGTTCTTTCGAATGCTGGTTCGTACGTTGTTTGCAATGAGACGAAAAACCATTCGTAATAACCTGAAGGCACTCATTTCAACGGAGAAGTTGGCCGCAATAGAACAGAGCCCTCACGCTCATTACTTGAACGCCCGCGCGGAAGAACTTTCGATCCAGGACTTTTTGGTGTTAATGGAGTTAATAACAGCATAAAAAACGGGCAGGAGCAGACTACCGCCGTTTGCTGTTGCAGGCGCGGGAATGGATATTGAAGTGGCCAACAGAGCGTCTGCTGTTCGAACTCGTTCGTTAATACACCGCATCATTCAGGAGTTGGGAGCACATGAGTTCTTCATGTTGCTCTTCGCGGCTTTTTTTGTGGTTGTTGCTCTTGCCGCTCATTCGGTCGTTAGAGAGTGGCCGCAGGTACTCTATCGCATGTTGGGTGTTTCTATTGCGATAGCGATTGTGAACTGGTGGTCGAGTGCGAAAGAAGGTCGACGAGAAAGTGCATTTAAGACCTTCTACATTATTCCGCTTGTCCCGATCTATTTTAAGACGGCCGAATTCATTTCCCACTCGTTACATGGCCGAGATTACGATTCATTGCTGATCGCAGCGGATAGAATGCTCTTTGGAGTAAACCCTACCCAGTGGCTGGCCCAGCATTTCCCGACGTGGCCCGCGCTCACCGAATATTTGATGATCTGTTATTCGCTCTTTTATTTTCTTCCGATCGCTGTTGCGATCGAGCTCTATGTTAGGGCGAAGAAGAGCGAGCGAATGCAAGCAGAGTCTTCCGATCGAGAACAGCTCCGGAAGATCTTGTTCATCATCGTATACGGTTTTCTTCTTTCATACGCGTCCTACTTTTTGCTACCTTCGATCGGTCCTCGGTTTACCGTTCACGATTTCTTTAATCTATCCCGTGAACTACCGGGTCTGTGGGTGACAGATGGCATACGCTCGCTGCTCAACCGTGGTGAGAATATTCAACCCTGGATGGGAATGCAAGATATTTTGCGTTGCGTGACACGCGATGCTTTCCCCAGCGGCCATGCGGATATTACGTTGCTTTCCATATTGTTAGCGTTCGAGTTCAAAACTCGAGTTCGCTGGCCCATTGCCATTATTGGAAGCAGCCTTATTTTCGCAACGGTCTACTTACGCTATCATTATGTGATCGACGTCATCGGAGGCGTCGTCCTGGCAATCGTTACACTCTACACCTGGGAGTGGGTAAGAGACCGTATGATCGACCTCAAAGCCCGACTTATGGTGCGGTAACATTATGATGCTGTTCGCGGCGAGCAGCACGGATACTATCACCATTTACAATAGTATAATCCTTGGGAATTTCGAAGAGAGCATCGTCAAGTTGTTCTTCTTTAATATCGGTTAGCTCGCCGTTAGCGAAAACTTTTCCGTTAACCCTTGTCTCAAAACGAACTGGGATTTTACCGGCTACCGACCGCATAATGCCGAATACTTGATCGAGCCCGCCGGTGCCGACGGTTGCGCGGCCGAGGAACGCATCGCGTACTATATCGAAGGCTTTGATCTTATCATTAGAAGAAAGCCATAGTTCGGTTTCGACCGGTCCTCTCTTCCCGATATATTGTTCTGCATCGAGATCGTGGATCGTTTCGTGTTTGCCGGTCGGCTGTGGAATAATTGCCTGCAGCGAGTCCAACAATCCGTTGCGTGCTTTAAGCGAATCATCGATACGCTCACGCATGGTGTCGAGCGATCGTAAGTTTACGACAACGGCGGTATGGTTTGGCAGTAGCGTTGTCATCGTGCGTGTATTGCGATCGATGATCGAGTGCATATTTATAAGGCCGCCCAGCATCGATACATCATAGGCCACCTTGTTTTCGCGAACATACATTTTGAGTCCGATATTGGCGACCGCCCCCAGAGCAGAAGCGCCCATGGATGGTTCTACCTGATTGCTATCGCTTTTTGCGGAAAGGATGTCGCCAATACCTGGGACACGAATAACCTCGGTGATCGTCCCTTCGAATGCTTTCGCAGGCATTTGGCTTCGTTCGGCACATGATGAAAGGGAACAACCAATAGCAAAAACAGCAAAAAAGGCGAGAAGACGATAGTATTTCATTGCACAGCTTGATTTTGCAGATTGAACGACGAGAGCAGTGCGAAGTTTCCGCGCCTATTATCGAATGTCATTAAATCTGATTGGCCGGGAAGTTGCTCCTTCCGTCCGGAAGAAATCTTCCTCAAATATGAAGCATTCCTTGATCTCATTGCTGCTAATTGCTGGATATTTTTCGCTGGCTTCGAGCGGATGTTCTAAATCGCAACCTTTGCCTGGAATTTCGGATACTACTCAATCCGTACAAACGCAGACCACCGGCGATGCGGTAAATCGAGTGGCCAGTGATAAGGAGCTTCTTCGTCAAACACTGGTTCTGGCCGATCACAAAGGTACCCTGGAATCGGCGCTTACGGAAGCGGCACAGGACTCTTTGGTCGGTATTAAGATGCGCGAAGCGCTCGTTCTTGGTTACGAGGCTAAAACCAAGACAGTATCGCATGCCAGCCGTTCGGCGAGTGCTTCGCACACTGCTTCATCTGATACGAATCTCGCAAAAAGTCACGGTGCGCAATAGCGGCCGGATGACGGATATCGACCAATAGCCATAAGGTCGGATTAAACCTCTCAGTAGGACGGTTCTCTATAGAGCATATATCGTCCTATCTATGAGATCTAAGAGATTGATTCGTCTTCTATTACCTATTCTTATAATATATTCTTGTCTCGACGCTCAGGCTCAGAGTCTCTATCGTGTCTCAACGCCGGCGAGATCGACCCTCCGCGCAGTTTCCTTTCTAACGGCGAATATGGGGCTAGCAGCCGGTGATAGCTCGGTGGTAGTCGCGACCGGGAATGGCGGCAGGGCATGGTCTTCTGTGCCTCTCGTCGGATCGGGTTGTGCGCTATACAGTGCCACATTCGAGGATTCTTTGGAAGGTGCAATGACGGGCGATAGTGGAGCGATCTTTATCGTGCTGCAAGGTCAGGACCCTGTAAGAGTATCCCTTCCTGAAGTGAAGCCCGTCTACGATCTTACCTACACAACCCCGGAGACCGTTATCGCTGCCGGTAGTAAAGGATTATTTTATCGTAGCGTCGATAGTGGAAAGCATTGGTCCAAGGTAACGGTCCCAGCTCTTGCTGCCTCACATGACTTTTTTGGTGTCGATTATTTCGATGACAGCACCTATTGGGTCGTTGGTACATTGGGTACCGTCCTATATACTGAAGATGCCGGTACTACCTGGAGTAGAATCCCTGTCCCTACTACGAAGGACCTCTACTCGATAAACTTTCCGGATTCGAGTGGGACAGGATGGATCGCTGGCGATCATGTGCTTCTCGTTACGACGGATGCAGGAGATACATGGACTAGCATATCTACAACAGCCTCCCTTCGTAAGGTCGTAGGATGGGATAGTATGCACGCATACGCGGTTGGTCTGAGCGGCGCTTTTTTAACAACCACCGACCGTATTCATTGGGCTTCAATAGCTACCGGTACAAGTGCTAATCTTTATGGAATAGATATTCCCGATTCCGTTTTCATTGTAGGCGATAGTGGAATAGTACTGACCACGTTACCTCCGCAAGCTGACTTTTTGGTTGGCGATCAGAACCTGCTTCCCGAAGTCTCTTTTGGTACTATAAAAGCAGGTACCGACACAACGACGTCCGATGCGATGATCGTTAATACATCGTCGGTACCGGTTACTATTACAAATATCATAATTACCAGTCCGTACTTTAAATTAGACTCGGGAGCAGATAACCGTACACCGTTCATTTTGGATGGTGGTGGGACTCATCCGCTTCAGATCACATTTGCTCCACCCAGTTCTTCTGTACAACAGACGTATAATGCGACGCTTCGCGTTAGCTCTCAGGAAGCTGGAGAACGCGATGTTCAGTTAGCGGGTACTGCCACCCCATCCTCGTCGGGAGTATTGCGTGGTGATCCGGATCCTCTAAACTATTTGACGGTGTGGATCAATGGGCATGCTACGCCGATTGAATATCCCGGCACATGGCAGGGGACTGTTTCCGTTTTCCTGTTCAATGTGACAGGACAACTTATCGCTACCTTTAATGAGCAGGGTGCCGATCTCGGCCGATTACCACTGGGAGTCTATTATTGCAAAATTTGGTCGTCTTTCGGCTATTCTATTGGAAAATTAGTCGTTCATAATTGATCTGCCTCCTTAGGAAGCCTTTCCTATTATGCCTGTGTTGGCTTTGACGGATAATTTGTGGTAGATCTCTAAAATTTGCCTTTTTAGTCAATATTTTAGAGTTTTCATAAGTAATCTGTATTAATTGTTAGAAGAAGCAGCCGGTTTTAACCTGTCCAAACTGAGTTTAAGACTCGCGGCTTCAAAGTATTTAGTCATTTCACTTCGGGCGCTATTGAAAGGTTTTCGCTGATTCGTTCAGGATTCCGCAAAATGGCGACGAGTGTCGTAAGAGAGCATCGTGAGTGGTAGCGATCGTGTCGATGCTATCAGTCACAAAAGATCGCAAGCCAAGTGCAAGCCCCTTGAAGTTTGGCTGCGATCAAAAAAGGAGAGAAGAAGATCACGCAGCCCTCGTTGGGTATGGTGAGTTCTAATTACCGGTGTGATATTCTTAATTAATCGGTCTGTGAAGTTCATACAGTACTTCCTTCAATTCCTTATCGAGCAGTTAGGGCGCTTCATTCCAGAAATGAATAGCGCCACTCTGGCACATGCGGTAAAAGACCGTTCGTCCGCCGGCAGCTCGAGCGTAGGTCGTGTTTCGCGTGCAATGAAACAAGCGGTTGGTCGCTTGACAGCCTGTATTGCACGTGAGAGCTTATCCCGGACCGCTCGAAACCTATTACCCAAACAGCGATCTCGAAACGAGAAGCAGGTCATTCTACGGCTTGACTTCCGTCGCTTGCCATTCTATGGAAGAGTTCGAAAGCGAGAATGTGCTGTGGTTGTAAGAAGGTCGTAGAATTATTTCTCCCGGTGCTTGAAGTTCTTACTTCAAGCTCAGCTTTCCGCTCTTTTCCGATAATACGTGAGGCCGCTTAAGGCCTGCCCGAAGTCCATTATCCGTTCCATGCATTACGATCGATGATAGATCGAGCGTAATGTGAGAATGCAGGACACCGCCGTGAATTACACACAACGACTTAAAAAAGAGATCATCATCAATGCAGAACGCGAAGATGAGATCCGCATAGCAATAGCCGAGAATGACCGCTTAGTCGAGCTCTTCGTTGAAACCCCGGAGACGGAACGCCATGTCGGCGACATCTTCCTTGGCCGTATTGCTAAAGTTATACCGGGGATGAATGCCGCATTTATCGATGTAGGCCTCGAACAGGATGCTTTCCTTCATTTTTCAGATGTAGGCGATTCATATGAGACGTCGTCCGCATTTCTCGCCGGCGAAGATGCCGAGATACGCGATGAAGACGATGAGGAAGAAGATTATCTTGTAGAGGAAGGTGCTACGGCTGCCGAACAAAAAGTGTATAGGCCCAGAAATAGTCGTGGCCGGCAGGAGCCGAAGCAACCTCAACCGATCGAAGTGGCAGGTTCCGATGGGGCGAAGATGGAATTGCGTCTCGCCAATGAAAAGCTTTCGAATCACAATTCGAGATCGCAAAAATCAGTACCGACCTTACTGGGGCCCAATGTTACTCTCGAGCCCGATCATCCGATCCTGGTCCAGGTGACTCGCGAAGCCTTTGCAAATAAAGGTGTCCGCGTTACCAGCCGTATATCGTTACCAGGTCGATTTCTCGTACTTGTACCGTTCGAGCCTGGTATTGGTATCAGCCGAAAAGTGTATTCGGTCCGCGAACGTACTCGCCTTCGCCGCATCGTTCGCTCTCTGAAGCCGCGTGAGCTTGGCGTTATCATCCGCACCGTTGCCGAGAACAAAGAAGAATCGGCATTGCGGGAAGACTTGGAAATGCTGCTTAACCAGTGGCGCGAAATAGAGAAAAAAGCTCGTGATACCCGTCCGCCGGCATTGATGTATCGTGATCCGAGCCTGACCTCGAGTGTCATGCGCGATCTGTTTACACCGGACATTACGCGAATCGTGATCGACTCGCGTAAGATGCATCGGGAAGTAATGGATTATGTCGAGTGGGCGGCGCCCAATCTTACCGGCACCGTTGAGCTGTATCGCGGTTCGCGACCCATTTTCGATGCGCTCGATATCGAATCGCAGATCGAACAGACTTTAACGCGTAAGGTATTATTGCCAAGCGGTGGGTACCTGTTCATCGAGCATACGGAGGCAATGGTCGTCATCGACGTAAACTCCGGACGATATGCAGCTCGCCGTGAGCAAGAATTAAATTCGCTTAAGACTAACCTCGAGGCCGCACGCGAGGTCGCTCGACAGCTTCGCCTTCGAGATATTGGCGGCATCATCGTCATTGATTTTATCGATATGGGCGATGAGCGCAACCGAAAGAAGGTCTATGACGAAATGCGGAAAGAGCTTCGCAAAGACCGCGCTAAATCTTCCGTGTTGCCACTGACGGAGTTTGGTCTCATGCAGATCACGCGTCAGCGTATCCGCCAGTCGATCGCTCACACGCTTTCCGAGACGTGTCCGGTCTGCGGTGGTACGGGCCTGCTGGTCACGAAAGGCACGATCGTTCGTCAAATAGAACGCTGGATCGAACGTTTCAGGACCAATTCCAAGGAACGCTCCGTACTCTTAAAAGTACATCCTACCTTAGCCGAAGTATTAAGCAAGGGAATACTTTCGCCTATACGAAAGCTGGAGCTGAAATATCTAATGCGTATCAGGGTGGAATTGGATGAATCGCTTACCGGCGATGATTTCCGATTCTTCAGCCCCAAGCAAAATAAGGACATTACAGCGGAATTCTCTGCCGGTGCTTCGCCAGAAGCGGTAGTGGAGTTGCCGGAGGATATGGAACGGCCCGCCAATGAGCCGGAACATGTTCACGAGGAAGAGCACCGCACCCATCGGGAGCAACGTAACAACCCAAATCGGGAGCAGCATAACAACCGTCAGCAACGTCAGGGCGGTAACGCCCGTAATCGTGGAGGAAAGAATCGGGATCGTCGCGGCCGACCACACGACCGGAATAATAGCGATGGTACTCGTTCGGAAATGCATCCATCGAACGTCGAATCGGACGCTTCGGCGTAAGTAAACCTCGGTTCACTTTGCGAAAGCTAAAATTTAAAAGAATTTTTTAGCAGCAGAAGAACGGTAGGGAATCATTGAAGTCAAGCGTTGCATTGTAATTAGCGAAGGTCGCGAGCGCAACGCTCGCACCTAATGTGGTGAAGGTGAAAGAAGCGCGTGTAGCCTGGGGCGGGATGCCCCGGGCTATATGCGTTTAAACAGGTCCTTCTGCGATAAACAGGCGTTCTCCCATCGAACAGACGTATAATATTCTCGAATTTCGGAACGGACGAAGCGCTCGGTTGCATTTTTGCATCGCTTCTTTACAGAAACAAAAGATCGGTCACCACTCAACTGTGACCGTGCGCTTCTCACTCATTCGGTATCTATAACTAACGAATGTTCGCTCGTTTCGCATTAGGCTTTGGATATCTGATCTTCCTTTTAGCGGTAGGATTGATCGTGCTCGGCATTCATTTTATGTCGAGTACGGTGCCATCGTATGATGGCTCTGCAAAGGTAGCGGGAATCAACAGCGCCGTCGATATAGATCGCGATGAGTTTGCCATTCCTCATATTCATGCTGCCTCCGAGCGAGATGCATGGTTCGGTTTGGGTTATGCCGAAGCGCAGGACCGTATGTTCCAAATGGAGATGGAACGACGACTCGGAGAAGGAAGAATGTCGGAGATCTTTGGTCCTCGAACGCTTGCGCTGGATAAGTGGGCACGGACCATTGGGTTCTCTCGAATTGCAGATGAGATGTGGCGTCGTGCAGGTTCTCATACGAGAGATATATTAAGTGCCTTTGTATCCGGCATCAATGCGTATTTGCGCAACCACAGACGGCATCTCGGATTTGAATTTGATGCGCTGACACTCGAACCGGAAGACTGGCGACCCCAGGACTGTATGGTCATTGGTCGCTTAATGTCGTGGGAGATGAATTTTTCCTCTCTCACGGATGCGGCCTATTCTGATTTCTCACTCGCCTTGGATAGCGCACACATGCGAACGCTCTTTCCCGAATATCCAGATGACGGCGCAACCGTGATCGAAGGAGCCGATCCTAAGAACTTCGTTTCCAATTATCTTGCAATTGCACCGGTAAAGGCGACGGAGACGACCCATCAACCCGCTGTGAAAGCAGAACCAGTTATTGCAAACCCGAGTGTACCGGTAGTACATCCAACTACACCGCCAATTCAAAAGGCTGCGCCAAAGGCGGTGCCGAAAAAGCCTGCTCAAACGAAACCTGCGCCACAACAACAGAGGCCACATATTGCACCACCAAAGCCACATGCACCGAAGCCACCTGTAAGAATTGGGCAAGCAACGATGCGAAGTCCGGCATTTACCGAGATCTACAAGCAGGCACAGGTATTCGATAGTGCTATAGGTGCATTTATCGGCGGCGGGTCGAATTCGTTTGTTGTTGCCCCGTCGCGCACCGCGAGTGGTGGTGCGATGATCGAGAACGATGCCCACCTGCAACTCTCTTCGCCGGCACGTTGGTACCTTGCACATCTTACCTCCGACGATGGATTAAACGTCGCCGGATTTCTCATCCCTGGAATGCCGATCGTTCTCGCGGGACGCACTCCGAGCCTTGCATGGGGGATTACCGCAGGGATGACGGACGAAAGCGATTATTTTATTGAGAAGCTCGATTCCACCGGTACGCGATACATTCTTCCGAATGGCAGGCCCGAACCGTTCACCATCATTCACGATACTATTCGCGTGCGTGATTCCATTCGTACGAATCCGATGCACGCGATGGCATTCGATGTTCGAATGACCGTGCATGGCGCCGTACTTACCGGTATGCACCCCGATAGTATGGCGCACGTGTTTCACAATGATGTACGCGCCGGAGCCGTGCCGGATATGACGATCTTTCTTCGCGGAGCGCGGCCGGTTTCGCTCATGTGGAATGGCACGTATGCGCTCGGTGATGAACTTGCCGGATGGATGGCCCTTCCACATGCTACTACGATCGCACAGGCGAGAGCCGGTATGTCGAGCTTTGCAACGCCGTGCCTGAACCTGTGCCTTGCCGATGCTCAGGGCAACATTGCATATCAATTTATTGGACGGCTTCCGAGGCGGAGTGGAAGCGAAGAGCGTTTACTCCTCCCTCGTGATGGCTCGAATCCTGCCGAGGCGTGGCAAGGGTTTTTATATTCGCCACAATTGCCGTCGCTCGTCGATCCTCCGCGAGGCTATATCGTATCGGCGAATAATCCTGCGACGCGGGTTCGCTCCATTCCAACCAGCATGAACTGGGAGCCTTCTTCGCGAGCCGACCGAATCAGCGAACTTATCGAGCGGAGTACGGTGCGATTGGATACGACCGCCCTCGAACATATTCAGACGGACATTATCAGTCCCTACGATCTGCGGCGCGTGCTTTCGTATTTGCTTGCGCTCTATCCCGAAGCGAATCCGCCGCGAATCACGCCCGATAGCTCCTCCGTCTTTCGTATGGATTCCATGCGCCTTGTCTGGAAAGAAGATTCGCTTCAGCATCATACAACGATCACCGATAGCGCGTTCAAGATCATCAAGCAGAACGATTCCCTCTGGCTGGCCGCACGGCGACCGCCCGAGGACACGGTCAAACCTGTCAAGACCGATGCCTTTACTGCGCTCGTCCTCGAATATCTTCGCAACTGGGACGGCGGTATGCGCGCCGAAGAGATCGCGCCGACCATCTATTCCGTCTTTCTCAATCGGCTCCTCTATCACACCTTCCACGATGAACTCGGCTCCGCCAGGTACAGCGAGTTTATTTATTTGGATAACATTCCGCTGCAAACGCTCGCGCATATTCTGCCCGACTCCGCCAACATCTGGTGGGACGATGTCCAAACGCCCGGAGTCGAACACCGCGATTCCATTCTACAGATTTCCTTCCGAGAATCGCTTCGTATCCTGGCGATGACCTTCGGGCGCGATATTCGGCGGTGGCAGTGGGGCACGCTCCACACCCTCATCTTCCGGCATCCGTTCGATAATGGCACCAAAAGCGATAAACCCGCCGGCCTCATCGCTCGGTTGGTCGATGTCGATGCCGGGCCCATGCCCGGAGGGCCGACCACCGTACTACAAGGCACCTACTACCTATGGCAGCCCTACCAAATGCAGATCGGGCCAAGCATGAGGATGGTCGCCGATATGAAGTCCACCGAACTTCTCGCCGTACTGCCGACCGGTAACGCCGAAGCTATCTTTGGCGATCATTACCGAGATATGCTTCCACTCTACCAGCAAGGAACACTCCTCCACATTCCCCTACAAGCCCAAAGCTCTAAATGGAAACGATTCGAACTACTACCGCAATAAACTAAAGCCGATAATCCAATTGTAGGACGGCATTAAGATCGGACGAGGTGGTGCGAGCGGCGACACCGCTTCCGATGGTTCGAGATGTGTCGAAGAATGAACCGGAGACGTCGCCTGAGAGCGTTACTCCAAACAGATTGTAAGCTATTCGACAATTGATCTCCCAACCTTTACCATAGAGTGCGGCGATCGAGCCACTTCCAGGCACAGTTGATTCGTAAAGCCAGATAGCGGAGTTATAAGAATCGGTTGAGAAGCGCCCCATTCCTATCTGCATAGATAGAGCTTGTGAAAAATGTGCTCGCAGTTCTTCCCATTCCAGCCAACTGTTCTCAAAAGAGTTGTAATTACTGTAATCACATCTGCTCTTGACTATCAATGCATTGCTTAGCTGGTATTCCGCTTCGAGGCGCAAACGAAGAACAGAAGATCGTAAAGCGCTAATCGCTGTATGTGTGCTGTCGCTCCATGCCATTTCTGTGCTGCGAACGCTTCGAAAGTATGTACCGATTTCTAATTTAGAGGTGGGGTCGATAAATGCTGATATTAAATAATCGCTTTTTTGTGTGGGGAAAAGGTCAGTGATGGGAGCTAATGTTTTTCCAAGATTAGCGTATGCATTTAAACGAAGCAGGGAAGGGACGACGGCGAATTCCATTCCTGCATAATAACCATCAGCATTAGTAATCGATGCAATAAGATCACCCGCCGAGCTGCCGAACGGAGATGCATATGCATACGGTACACGCCGATAAAAAAGACCTAATTTGAAATTGCGCGTAGCTTGGAACAAGGCAGTCACAATTCCTGCGAGTGTAGTAGAGGTATCGGTCTTACTCAACCCAAGTTCTGCTGAGCAGGAAAATTTATCGTCAATCGCAACGCCATCAAGACCTATCAACGACATAGATCTTCCAACAAAAGGATTGCTTGCTGTGCCCTGATAGAAGTGATCGTAATCGATCAATGCCCCAGTCACGCCGCCGTGGATGTAAATAGCGGAATTATCAGACGTTGATGCTTCGATATGAGTCCCTAATGTGCGAAGACGGACTTGATCTTTGGTTGCTAATTCATTTTCCGTCCGATGATAGTTCGTCGTATATAATGTTTGAATCGTATCGTTAAGAACCGAAGCGTCCAGCGACCGCTGTGAGCCAAAAACTATAATATCGATCGGTCCGGAAGCCACGTTGATCGCCAGACCCCGCAACGCCCTACTCGATTGGCCGAGCGTGCCACGCATTCCGAACGATCGCTCTTCGAGTGACTCTGCCGCAGCCCGAGAACCTGAAACACCAAATCCACCTCCGAAAAGAAGTCCATTACCATAAGAGAGAGAGTAATCGCCTATAATAGCCGATCGGATGGTGAATGATTCGCCAAGATGAAGCGGATGAGAGAGCTGGACAAACCCTTGTACGTGATCCGTCAAGCTTAGCTCCCAGGGACGTTTTTGTTCGAGCGCTGTAAATGTTAGAATGTCATTGGATAACTGTATGCGATTATAATAGGATGTGGCCGAGCCGAGGTAATCACCAGATATATATCCTTGTTCGAGATGAGGATCGAGCGATGAGCCTATTCGTGACCTCAACCGAAAATGAACTGTTGAATCTGCATGTTCTCTCGCTAGTAGCAGCCGGTTATCATATGCATCTATCCACGAAGTATTTGGCCGTGCATGTAATTGCTGAATTGGCGGAGCATTAATGGTTGGTGCTGTTTCCAGATAGTCCAGGGCGTCCTCTATGTCCACCGAAATCTCGCCATTATCATCCAGGATTTCCGCGGCTTGCCGCTCGAGAACCGAATCTTCAACTTGTGCTAAAAGAGGGGCCGGGTGCCCCAATAGGACTAAGACGACTATTAGGACAGCGTATCTCACAATGAATAGCCGATCCCGAATGAGAGGGTCATTCCTAAATCAGGATGATCTGTAGCTGCGAAATCCGCAGTGAGAGAGTGAAGTCTTATTCCAACTCCTCCGGAGATAGAACTGCTCGCGGTCTCTGTCCCGACGCGAAGGACAATCCTTGGGTCGAGTAAATATTCCACTCCCAAATGAAGCGCTACATCATGCGGAGAATAATTATGGTCTGTACTTCCTTCAGCGGCCGCATATAACGTTATGATGTGGGCATGACAATAACTCATACCCAACCATAAAGATGGATATTCAACGATCACATCTTGGTTACGATACAGACTAAGAAGATGCGTGATCGATGTGCCGATGTGAAATTCGGAACTGAGCGAGAAGGTAATGCCAAGATCGGCGGTGATCTCTTTTAGAGGCAGATAATGATCGCCAAAGTTTTCTTCAATATATCTCGATCGAATGCCAACGACTGCATCGCGTCCTTCTGTTAACCCGATCCGTTTAGAAGATTCAAGGCTGAAGTACTGAGAAGAAAAAATATCGGAGTATTGATATCGACTAAATGTAACGGCCAGCAAATAACCTTCGTCTATAGGTATCGCTCCACCCATGCCCGCATTCCAACTATCAGAAACACCGTGCGGTAACGGAGTGAAGATCGTTATGAGCCTCGTCTGGGATTCACGTGAAGAGTCACATTGAATTGCAGGGTTGATGCTCCATGGCTCTCGAGGATCAGCAATCTCACTGTGGGAGAGAGCAAGAGACCGTGGCGAGTCATTCAACGAATTCGCTTGTGCGAAACCCTTAAGCGGTAATGCGCTTAATAAGAAGAGAACAACTATGGGAAGGAAGACCAGTCGGTGGTCTCTCATATTGTTTGACGGCTGGGAGGATACTAAAAAACGCCGGACCTGCCAAAAAGCCGGGAAGCCGCTACAAAAATACTAATTTATCGAGGATTTGCCGAGAACATGGGAGAGAGCGCGGTTGTTAATCCGGCTCGCCGATAAGCAGTAGGCCCACGTGGCGGAATCGGTAGACGCAACGGACTTAAAATCCGTTGGCTTGTAAAGGCCGTGCCGGTTCGAGTCCGGCCGTGGGCACTGAGGAAGAAGGGGTACGTCTGCACTCGTTCGGTCGTGCGGGGTAGTGTCGGGGTTGCGTTTGGTTGTCCTGAGGAATAAAGTACGTCTTCTATCCACATCTTAGGTCAAAAGAGTGTGACTGACTGTAACCTTTTGCCGGTTCGCGGGTCTTGTTGATAGAACGGCGGGTGCTGGTATGCCAATAGGTTTCCTGGTGCTACGCCGGTTCTGGAAACAACTCTTTAAGCGGTTGGGTGGGAGCGCTATTCACGTAGTGCTAAGGGGCTAACGCGTTGAATCCTTGAGGTTTCCCGCGGCCCAGGGCTATCGGCACCATGGATGTTCGTCTACGGTACACCATGGATGTTCCGAGAGCAGGGCCACCTGCCCATCGCTATCAAGGCAAGCAGTAGAGCAAGTAGTAATTCAGGTAAGCAATAGATCACGCAAGCAATAGATCGCACCCGTGGAAACACCAACGTCAATAGTGAATAGTGGACGTTCGCTCGAACCGGATTCGAACGGCCCCTCTGTTGGCGGCGGACTGAATTCGAACGCCGAGCTATCGCCGGAGCCATCGGCCACCCCATTATCGGAGCGGCACGATGGAGTAGCGAGTGCTTCGGATTTCGAATCAGGGACGGGACATGCGGAAGCGCCTCTCTCGGTGATAGAAGCGTCGGTTACATCCCGCACGGCCGGCCGGCCGATGCCCGACGATCCGGATAAGTATGCGAAGGAGGCATTCCTTGCCGGCAGCGATGAGGCGTTCTTACAGCTTTATTCGAAGTATGAAGTTTCGCTGCTCTATTACTGCAAGCGCATGCTTCATAACGAGTGGGCCGCCGAAGATGCGTTTCAGGAGATATGGACTCGCGTCTTCGAATTGCGTAAGCGTCCGGGCATAGCGATCGATCATTTTCGAGGCTTGCTGTTCCGTAGCGCCCGAAACCTGTGCCTCAATATCCTGCGGACCGAACGATACGATCAGAGCTTGGAAGAAGCGGAGTATGCGACGCTGACGACGGGTCTTGCGACGCATGAAGAGCTGGCGATCAGCGAGCCGATGACGTCTGCCGCGTCGGGCCGGGAAATACAGGCGTTGATGATCAAGGCGCTGACGCGGCTTCCGTTCGATCAGCGCGAGACGTTCGTATTGCACGAATACTCGGGGTTTTCGTATGGTGAGATCGCGGAGATGATGTCCGTGCCAGAGCGGAATGTGAAAGTGCGCGCGTATCGTGCCCGCATGCGGCTACGAAAGTTTATTCAGGGGTGGTTGGGTCTCGGTGAGACTGACGATCCGGTAAGTTATATATGATTCTCCGTCAAACAGCAAGCACGATCGCTTTTGTAGCTCATAGCCCTAAAAAGGTGATAGTATGGGAATGAATAAAGAAGAACAATTGAATCGGTATTTCGAGCACGCGATGTCGTCGAAGGAAGAGCAGAATTTTCTGATTTCGGTCGCTGCGAGCGATGAGATGCGCATAGCGTTTCGGTCACAGCTCGAATTGATGAAGGCGGTCCGGCATGATAAGGACGCGCTAAGGTCAGTAGCGCAAATCCGTAACCGGACACTCACGGCGTTGGGACTCTCGGCCACCGCCGTGACGCCTTTCATCGAGCATGAACTGATGCGCGATGCAGCCAGTAAGGAGCAGGTAGTCTCGGCGGGCATATCCTCACCGATCGCTACGGCGGTGCGTGCACCGTGGTTTAGTCGAGCACTTTCCCTGCTTCGCCATCCAATATTAACACTTACTGCAGGATTGGCAATAGGGGTATCTTCGACGGCAATTGTAATGGATAAAGTGGCTGATGTAAAGACTGGATCTGCCATTACGGCCGCTGCTCCGGCTTCCACGGTCATACCGAAAACCACGCATCACAAAGCCGCAGTTCGCGAAACGATACCCACGACAAATAACTTGAATAATAGCGGTCGTTCGGCTTCCCTCGCGAATAGTGTGACACAAACTCGTCATGCGATGAAGGACGTATCCGTCGGTGAAAAGGAGCATGCGATATCCTCTTCATCGAACGTAGTAAGCCACCCAACTCAACCGGTCGATGCTTCACAAACTGTGGGAGTAACGGCTACGATACCGGAAAAGACGGTGAGTGGGTCGGCAACGATGCATTCGAATAAGGCAACTATTACTCGAGCAACTGATTCGTTGCAGGCAAAATAAACGTTGGTGCTGTTGTGAATGGCGCCGACATTGAAAGGATGAAGCGCCGAGGCGAACATTGCGCAAGCGATGTTCGCTCTGCTTAAGGAGAGATCGAAAGTATCGAACTTTGATTCAAACTTAATGCACCGGTCTCCCCGGATTGAGGGATAACAGACGAGGTTGCGGGTGACACAGAAAACACTCGCTGCTCGGCGCTCCTTCTCAGCGCCTGCTCTCAAGGCAATGCGAGAGATTGCAAGGAGAGATTTTTGGGTGAGCGCATATTGCTCTCATTCGTTCAATGATTGGCGCAGGGCTCTTGCCCGGTCGCTCGTATGTGTCGTTATTTTCCTCGCAATTCCTTCCGCTCTGTTACAAGCACAAGATATACAGCCCTTTGTATTTGCCGGTGCTTCGTTCGACAAAAATTCAACCAGCAATGCGTGGATCGAAGCATTCGATGGCAGCGCACAGTGCGGTGTGTTTACAAACGGCTCTAAATATGTCCCGAATGGTTATCTCGGCCTTTCTCTGCCGCTGGGAGGCGTCTGGTCCGTCGAAGGAGCACTACAGTACCTCGATCTTTCGAATTCGTTTGAAACGAGCATCTCTCCTGCCCTCGAGTTCAATGGCAATGGATATGATACCATTTTTCGAGCACGTACCTTCGATGCAACGCTACGATCGCTCGGACTTTCGGCGGTCATTACTTATGAAGCATATCCACGGTTCCAATTATCGGCTGGACCCTTTGCTGGCTTATTTATACAGCATTCCTACAATGAAGTTGAATCGATCGTAGCACCAACGAACTCTACCTGGAAGTACCCGGAGAATGGTTTAACGACACGGACGGTCGAAAGTGGCGCGCTAAATGGAATGCAAAATTTTCAGTTTGGAGTGCGATTCGGAGCAAGCTATGAGCTGCCCTTTCAGCCACATTTAGGATTGCGGCCTTCGATCGGTGGGATAATTCCATTTACAAGAATATCTGACCGCAGTGTGACGCCGTGGCGAATGCAATCACTCGGAGCCTCACTGGATCTGGTATACCATATACCCGAAACGAACACTCGACGATTTGTCGAGCTACCGAAGAACAGGCCATCCGAACGTGTAGAGGTATCGAAGCCAGTTATTCCGGAGCCACCAAAACGACCAGTGCTACAAGTGTCGGTTACTGCACTCGGTTTCGATGCTCAGGGCCGTGAGGTCCCGCAGCCAACGCTTTCGATCGAGCGGGTGCATGTGACCGAAGTCTATCCGATGCTGCACTATGTATTTTTCGATGATGGCTCAGCACAGATCCCAAATCGGTATCATCAGCAGACGCGGGGGAGTTTCGACGAAAAGAGCTTATTTACGGCTGGTGCCTTAGAGATCCACCATCACGTTCTCGATATTCTCGGTAAACGGCTTAGCGAAGATCCGAATACCAGTGTGACATTGGTTGGAACGCGAAGCGAGCATTCTCCCGGTGATTCGCTTGCAGGTATTGCAATAGCTCGCGCTCGGGCAGAAACTGTTAACCATTACCTTCAAACGGTATGGAAAATATCACCAGAACGTATTCACGTTCGTGAGCGGAATCTGCCGGAGGTCGCTTCCGACGATCATAATCCTTTCGGGGAAGCGGAAAATAGGCGTGTAGAGGTGGTGCCATCGTCACCGGATATTACAGCACCATTATGGACGGAACGCATTGAGCGAGTGGCAACCCCGCCTTCGATCACCTTCGAGCCAGCAATACGGACCAATGCCGGTATACGAACTGCGACGATCACCGTATTTCAGCGAGGACGAATTCTTCGCACGATCGACGCGCTCGATAGTGCATCATCTCAATTCCTTTGGACGCTCGATGAGAAGTCGATGCCAGATGAGAAATTAACCGAGCAACAGGATTCCCTTAATTATCGGTTTAATGTTATTGATAGTCTTGGCGATACCGCCAGTGCGACCGGAGTAATATATCTTAAGAAAAAGATACATGATTCTAAGCGCGTCGTTGGGGACACCTCGCTTGAAAAACAACTGGAGCGCTTTAGCCTGATACTATTCGATTATAGCTCGTCGCAGCTCGATCGAAAAGAATCGGAGCGTATCGTTCACGATATGGCGGAAGCTGTAAATTCGCATGCCGATGTGAAGCTTACCGGTCATACGGATAAAACGGGTGATGAAGCATTCAATGAGCGCCTTGCACAGGACCGGGTATCGAGGGCGGCGCAGATGTTTAAGACGCAGCTTAAAAAAATGGGGATCGCTCCTCCGGGCATTTCCATCGAATCACGCGGATCGAGAGATGAATTGTTCGATAATTCGATACCGGAAGGGAGAGTGCTTTCACGCACCGTTCGAGCATTGATCGAGAAGGAAGCCAACTAAACGTTGAAGAGAAATTGGACATATCGCCCAGGTTACGTTACGATCGTCACGATCGTACTGAGCATGCTTATGTCTTATTCGTGGGCTTACGCGCAGGACTGTGGGCGTAATATGCTCAAAATAACGAATCGTGGCTCCTATGTCGTAACCCCCGATGTACCATCCCTTCATCTTACTCACGGTTTTACGATCGAGTGCTGGGATAGCCTGTTCAGCGCCGATGTGCATGCCACCTTGATCGGTAAAGGGACCTATCCGTTCTATTACGGGCTCTTCGCTGATACAAGTTCTGCGATCGGCGGTGTCATACGTCGAACGGTAGGAATCACGCTGGATGGCCCCCCGATCGACTTTCAGCATTGGCATCACTATGCTCTTACATTTAACCCTAATGATAGTCTTCGACTGTATGTCGATGGGGAAGAGGTAGCATCCCAAAGTACGGCGGGGACTTTTTCACTCGATTCGTCTGCAGATAGTCTGCGGATAGGAGATCCCGTTCTCAACAATGGTATTACGGGTGCTATCGATGAAGTGCGAATATGGAATTATGCTCGCCCGCAGGACAGTATTAAGAATTCGCTCTATCACCTTGTACAGGCTGGCGATTCCGGCCTTGTTTTATACTACTCGTTCGATGATGATGTAGGCTCAACTCGCATTCACGATTTTTCGGGACATGCCCATGATGGTCACCTTCGCGGAGGTTATGCTGAAGTAGTCCCTTGTACCTCTCCTCTAGTGGAGTCTTCGCCTGGCTATCGCCTGATCGCGAAAGAATCCAAAATGGTCATTCCGTTAAAACGTTGTACGCCGTCGTTCGATACGGTGATCCATCTTGGAAATATAGGGACTGATTCATTAGTCGTAACTTCGATCGGATGTTCGAGTTCAGCTTTTTCCATTACCCCACATTCGCCACTCACGTTAGCTCCGGATACTGCGGTGTGGCAGCCGATCAGAATTCATTTCGCACCTCAAAGGGACGGACGGTTTTCAGGCACGCTTATCATCACGGACACGACAGCGCATGCCTGTGCCGGTTCCATAACGATCGATCTTCAAGCCTCTTATGATAGTGTCGGTCTGCTGTTCGATCCTGCGCCGTTAAGTTTTGATTCGGTCGTGCAATGTAATTTACCGGAAACGCGCAAAGAATGGGTTCGAAATACCAGCGATTATGATTCCGTTTCGATCGTAGGCTTTTCAATTCCATCCGGCTCTGGCTTTAGCATATCACCCGCACCGCCGATCGCTATTGCCCCCAAAGATTCCGTACAATTGACCGTTAAAATGTCCTCTGGTCCGCGCGGGCCTGTTCAGTTAAACCTTGGTTTCGACCTCGACCAATGTTCTCGTGAAGTTGTGCTGAAGGCGACAGGCTTGCGACAGCTCGCTTCGCTTAGTATACCTACCAATCTCACACTGAGTGCGTTGCCTGCTACGATCCAGGGTTATACGATCGATACGTTCGTTACGGTGACAAACATTGGCGATGTGCCAGACGCGATCCGAAGTGTAACCGCTTCCGATACAAGCCTCCATGTTATCGATACTCGCGCAGGAATATTCATTAGTCCCGGACAATCATTGAATGTGCCGATTCGATTCAATACAAAAGGATGTGGTACCATCCAATCGAAGCTTCATGTAATAAGCACGATATGTTCGGTTGACGTTGGGACTATCGTTTCCGTGGACCTTATTCCACCACAGCCGCTTACTGCTGCCTCAATGGATGTTGGCAGGACATGCCAACCATTAGATGACACCTTTACTGTTGTTAATCCGAACGATCAAGCTGTACGATTGACCAATACATCGTTCTCGAAGGATAGTGTGGTTTTTATCGATCCTACATTCGTCATCCCTAAGACGATCGCTGCGCACGACAGCCTGAAAGTCCCGTTCCGATTTTTCCCAATGGGTGCGGGCGATTATACCGATACCATATTTCTTCACTCGTTGCCATGTGGCACTGGAATGATGGTCGTTCGTGGTTCGTGGGGATTTAAAGGCCTTGCATTTTCGCCATCTAATTTGGATTTTGGCCGCGGATGCACCACCGATCCCATTACGAAGTCGGTTACGTTGACGAATTCCTCTTCACGACCCGATACATTATACAGTGAATCATATTCTGGAACATCCCGCTTCAAAGTTGGCATCTTTCCACAGCCGTTGATCCTGAATCCAGGAGAATCACTTCCTATCTCATTTACGTATACTCCAACGCTCGGGTCAAAGGATACGGGGTCATTCCCGCTCGTTTCTAAGGATGGATGTCTTGCCGCAATATTACAGTTGCGCGGTTCGCGTGAAATTGCAAAGGCCTCGTGGTCAATACCGAGTGCTGAGTTTAATACCGTGTGTCCGGGACAAGCAAAAGATATCTCTTTTATACTTCGTAACGAAGGCATCGATTCTATTGACATAAATAATATTTCGATAGCGGGTTCAGGATTTACATTGGTACGCGGCCCAAAGACGATTGGGAAGCAAGACACATTTGCTATTCGATTTTCTCCTCAGGAGCATATAGAGTATAACGGCACATTAACGCTCCAGTTGGATGGATGTGGCACAGCATTATCACTTTCGCTTCACGGCTCGGGCGGCCCCATGCCGCAATTAGTTGTTTCTGATACGGCGTACAATTTTAACTCGCTCAATGTGGGGGATTCTGAACGAGTGTGTATTACCGTTACGAATCCAAGCTGTACGCCCATCGTATTGAAGATCGATTCGTCACAGCTATCGAATTCGTTCAGTGTTGTGAGCGGCGACAGGGCCTCACTGCAAATAGGGGATACACTTACCCTGTGCGTTCAATTTAAGCCTACGTATCACCAGGCTTCGATCGGATCGTTGACGCTCCGTTCCGATAGCGGCGGTTCACGCCAAATCGTATTTCAAGGCGTTGGGCTTGCACCCGATGTGCTCGTTACGGATACGATGCTGGATTTTGGTTATGTGTTGCATGGATCGAGTAAGACAGACTCCGTGCATTATACGAATACCGGTAACGAGATCGCGGTATTAACCTACTCACATGCTGATCTGCAAGATTTTATTGTAACGCCCCCTACAAACCTGGGCGTGGGAGCTTCCGGTATTGACATCGTAACATTCAAGCCACAGAATACTACTGGGTTGGTTTATGATACGTTATATTATTTCTGCAACGGAAAAACGAGCCGTGTTATTCTGCGCGGGTTTGGAACAGAGCCGGGACTTCAGGTGAGCGATTCGGTTCTGACTTTTGGGAAGGTCCATATCAATACGGATTCGACGTTGCCTCTCTATCTTTTTGCAACTAACAATTTCCCAACGATCGATAGCATAACGCCTCCGCGGTCTACCGGTCCGTTTACGATAAGCAATAGCGTATTGCCATATACCATCAAGGATGATAAAGATAGTCTCGCAATTAAAGTAACGTATCATCCTAAGTTGGAGGAAGTGGATGCTGATTCGATCGTTATTCATTCAGGATCGATCGCACGAACGGTTCGCTTCGTAGGCAAAGGTGTCGAGGCACATCCATGGGTATCCCCAGCATCCGTTACATTTACGGGGGTTGTAATTAATACGACTCCGGGCGTGTCCCCGGTGACTATCGGTAACAACGGTGAATATCCGTTTCATATTGACTCGGTTGTGTTATCCGGTACGAGCTTTCTTAAGCCCCAAATTTCTCCAAGTCGCCTGATCTGGAAAGATACGTCCTTATTAACAACTATATCTTTTTCGCCTACGAGAGCAAGACATTACAGTGATACGGCTAAATTTTATACATCGGCCGGTAACGATGTTTTGAAAGTAGCTTTGGAGGGGACTGCCATTTACCCGATCGGTACCGGCCCCATGTTCGGATACAAAGTTGATGACCGGTTACAAGAAGAAGTAGGACAATATGATACGATACCCGTCACGATGTTCGGCCAACGCCTGAACATGATCGATGCCGATAGTGCGACGCTCGATATTAAGTTCGATCCCTACATGTTGAAAATACATGGCGGCGATGCTGGCGCGCGGTCGCAGGCAAGAGTCCAATATACCGTTCAGGACTCTATTGCACATTTTAGTATTGTAAGGTCATCGTTCGGTGCGGATATCGTTCTGCGCATTTATACGGAAGCTCTGCTTGGTCCCGATCCCATTAGTACGATCTCGGTCGTTTCCAGCGATCCTAAGGATGTCTCAACTTCGAATATTCCAGGCACCTTTGCCGTCGTCGATTGCTGGGGACCAGTACATGGCGTTACGCAAGCCGGACAATACAAGACAAATAGCATTGTGCCAAATCCTGCCGGCGATAAAGCGTCACTCTCTTTCCAATTGGGATGGGACGGTGATGTTACGATCGACGTCTATAATTCGGTCGGCCAATTTGCGAAACATGTAAGCTCCGGCCTCCTAAAGGCTGGACCGCACACGCTTACACTCGATGTGGGAGACCTGCCACAAGGTCGTTACGTGTATAGAATTCGATGCCTGGATTATGAGTCGTCCGGAGCACTGGTAATACTTCGTTAAGAAGTAACCGCCGGAAGAGTAATGCTTTCTGGTGTTATCATTGCAGATTCGCTGAGTGCCAATTGCCCGCAGGCTGCTTCGATATCTTTTCCAGAACTCGATCGTACCGTAACTGCGGCGCCTTCCGATCGAAGCGTTTCGATAAACCGCTCAAACGTCGTAGGTGTCGCAGGCTGTAATTCTGCTGCGATCCCTTTTGGGTGCGTAAAGTCGATGGGATGAAATGGGATCACATTGACTCTGCTCGGAACCCGTCGAGCGATCCGGGCTAAGCGTACCGCGTCTTCATGTGAATCATTCAAACCTTTAAATAGGATGTACTCATACGTAACGGGCCGACGCGTGGTCTTGTAATAATCCTCCATTGCCTGAAGTACTTCTTCCAAAGGATACTTCTTGTTTATAGGCATAAGCCGGGTACGCAGGGCATTCGTTGTTGCATGGAGGCTGAGAGCGAGTTTGACATTCAACCCCTCCATCGCAAAATCGCGAATCGCAGCGGGAATACCACTGGTTGAAACAGTGATCCGCCGTTTAGCAAGGATCTCTGTCTTCGGATCGGTAATGATCGTAAGCGCGCGAACGAGATTATCGTAATTCAACATTGGCTCGCCCATACCCATGAAGACGAGATTTGTTATTTCCTCACCCGTTATCCGTTCTGCTTCGAATATCTGAAGCAAGATCTCAGCCGCTGTTAAATTGCGTTTGAGTTTGAGTGAGGCTGTCGCACAGAATTTACAATCCAGTGGGCAGCCAACCTGAGTGGAAACACACAGCGTCCGGCGGGGCGAACGGTCATCTCGCATCTC
>Ga0070738_10001304_pt1 | contig 52157 bp, 48 predicted proteins | sample Coa_R2_2_FD_66446 | JGI IMG/M metagenome (GOLD analysis project Ga0070738, IMG submission 66446) | Surface soil microbial communities from Centralia Pennsylvania, which are recovering from an underground coalmine fire - Coalmine... | ecosystem: Environmental > Terrestrial > Soil > Unclassified ... | reverse complement strand
CCGCCGGCGTCGACGCCGCTCATGCGGGTCTGCGCCGTGAAGGGAATGAAGGTCGCTCCGAGCTCGGCCATGTCGCGGCCGCGGATGCCGTATTTCTCCTTGGCGAGCACCACGATCGAGCGCCCCTCGGGGGTCTCGTCCGCGAGCGAGGCGAGCTGCGCGGCGTCGGCGAGCTCCTGCTCGGTCACGCCGCGAACCGGACGGAAGGCGGTGGCCTGGCGGTTGCCGAGCGTGATGGTGCCGGTCTTGTCCAGCAGCAGCGTATCGACGTCGCCGGCGGCTTCGACCGCGCGTCCCGACATCGCCAGCACGTTGAAACGCACCAGGCGGTCCATGCCGGCGATGCCGATCGCCGACAACAATGCGCCGATGGTGGTCGGGATCAGCGTCACGAACAGCGCGACCAGGATCACCACCGATATCTGCCCACCGGCATAGGTTGCATAGCTCGGGATGGTGACGGTCGCGAACACGAAGATGATCGTGAGGCCCGCCAGCAGAATGTTGAGGGCGATCTCGTTCGGCGTCTTCTGCCGCTCGGCGCCTTCGACCAACCTGATCATGCGGTCGATGAAAGTCGAGCCTTGCGCGGCGGTGATGCGGACGCGGATCCAGTCGGACAGCACCTGCGTGCCGCCGGTCACGGCCGAGCGATCGCCGCCGGACTCGCGGATGACAGGCGCGGACTCGCCCGTGATCGCTGCTTCATTGACCGAAGCCACGCCCTCGATGATCTCGCCGTCGGAGGGGATGATGTCCCCAGCCTCGACCAGCACGATGTCGCCGACCTTCAGGCTGGTGCCGGGCACCATCCGGTAGGTGCCTTCGGAGCCCGACAACAGCTTGGCCTGGCTTTCGGTGCGGGTCTTGCGCAGCGACTCCGCCTGCGCCTTGCCGCGGCCTTCCGCGACGGCTTCGGCGAAATTGGCGAACAGCACGGTGAACCAGAGCCAGAGAATGATCTGGAAGGTGAAGCCGAGGCTCGCACCGCCGGTCAGGAGATCGCGCAGGAAGATCACGGTGGTGAGCGCGGCCACGATCTCGACCACGAACATCACGGGGTTCTTCATCATCAGGCGCGGATCGAGCTTGACGAAGGACGCCTTGATCGCGGGGACCACGATCTTCGGATCCAGCATCGTCGCGGCCGGAGTACGCTTTTGCAGTTTGGTGGTTTCCATGGAGGTCACTCCGAAACTATTCGCTTCAGTACAGCGAGCCGGCGGTCATCGCGAGGTGCTCGACGATCGGGCCGAGCGCGAGCGCCGGGAAGAAGGTCAGGCCGCCGATGATCAGGATGACGCCGACGACGAGGCCGACGAACAAGCCGCCCGTGGTCGGGAAGGTGCCGGCCGACGGCGGGATCGACTTCTTGCCGGCCAAGGAGCCCGCAATCGCCATCGCCGGCACGATCATGAAGAAGCGGCCGACGAACATCGCGCTTGCCAGCGTGAGGTTGTAGAAGAAGGTGTTGCCGGTGAGCCCAGCGAAGGCGGAGCCGTTATTGCCGGTCGACGATGTATAGGCGTAGAGCACCTCGGTGAAGCCATGCGGCCCCGCATTGGCCATCGAGGCCACCGCCGGCGGGAACACCACGGCGACCGCGGTCCAGCCAAGATACATCAAGGGCAGGACCAGGATGGCGAGCATCGCCATCTTGACCTCGCGCGCCTCGATCTTCTTGCCGACATATTCCGGCGTGCGGCCGACCATCAGGCCCGCGACGAAGATCGACAGCACGACGAACAGCAGCATGCCGTAGAGGCCAGCGCCGACGCCGCCGACGATGATCTCGCCGAGCTGCATATTGATCAGCGGGATCATGCCGCCGAGCGCGGTGAAGCTGTCATGCATGGCGTTGACCGCGCCGCAGGAGGCGTCGGTGGTGACCACCGCAAACAGCGAGGACGCGACGATGCCGAAGCGGACTTCCTTGCCTTCCATGTTGCCGCCGGTCAGCCCCAGCGCCTGCATCATCGTGGTGCCGTTGGACTCGGCCCAATAGGTCACTGCGACGCCGGCGAGAAACAGCACACCCATCACGGCCAGGATCGCCCAGCCCTGGCGCTGGTTGCCGACCATGCGGCCGAATACGTTGGTGAGCGCGGCGCCGAGCGCGAAGATCGAGATCATCTGCACGAAATTCGACAACGCGGTCGGGTTCTCGAAGGGATGCGCGGCATTGGCGTTGAAGAAGCCGCCGCCATTGGTGCCCAGCATCTTGATCGCGACCTGGGAGGCGACGGGGCCGACCGCGATGGTCTGCTTGGCGCCTTCGAGCGTGGTGGCGTCGACATAATCGCCGAGCGTCTGCGGCATGCCTTGCCAGACCAGGAACAGCGCATAGACGATGCAGATCGGCAGCAGCACATAGAGCGTGCAGCGCGTCACATCGACCCAGAAGTTGCCGACGGTGCGCACTGACGCCCGCGAAAAGCCGCGGATCAGCGCCAGCGCCAGCGCGATGCCGGTCGCCGCCGAAAGGAAGTTCTGGTGCGTGAGCGCCACCATCTGCACGAGATAGGAGAGCGTGCTCTCGCCGCCGTAGTTCTGCCAGTTGGTGTTGGTGATGAAGCTGATCGCCGTGTTGAAGGAGAGATCCTCCGCCACGGCCGATTGGCCGGCCGGATTGAACGGCAAGCTCGCCTGCAGACGCATCAGGGCATAGATGATCAGGAAGCCGCCGACATGGAACAGCAGCATGGCGACCGTGTAGGTCAGCCAGTGCTGCTCGCGCTTCTCGTCGACGCCGCCGATCCAGTAGATCGCGACCTCGACCGGGCGCAGCACCGGCGACAGGAAGGTGCGCTCGCCGTTGAAGACGCGCGTCATGTACCAGCCCAGCGGCTTGGTCAGCGCAACGATGATGACGCAATAGAGAAGGATTTGAAGCCAGCCGATAGCGGTCATGGAGGTGAGCCTTCAGGAGATGCGCGAAGCACGCCGGGAAACGGTCTTAGAACCGTTCCGGGCGAAGCAAGGCGTAGGTCAGGTAGATCAGCAGGCCGATCGAGACGAGGCCCGCGAGCGAATAGTCGAATATCATGGCACGCTCCGTTACAGCCGTTCGCAGGCGTAGGTGTAGCCAATCGCGGCGGCGAACAATAACAGCGCAAGGGCCACCATCAGGACGTCCATCATGGCACACTCCGAGTTGTGCTTGTTTTCCGAGGCAACTCTCACACAGATACAGGACAGCGGATTGCGCCATATCAACACTTGCGCAGCCCACACATCCTGCGTCCGGGTCATATTGCAGCGCATGAAGTGCCATTCCGCTCATATGTTTTCGAGCCTGAGGCGACGGCGATGTTATAGGAATCTCATAAAGACGGAGCTGCCGGCCCTGGTCACGCCGGTCTGCTTGCAGCTCCCGCCGACCGATCTCGAGGGCTTACTCGAACGGCAACAAGCTGCGTTGGCACGGCTTTATGCCGCGCTTATTTCTCGATGGTCGTCCCCATCTCGCATTTAAATGGCGTTCTCGTCATCTTCGGAGAAGATCCTCAGCATCGAGGGTCGCTCCGCCATTCGTGAAGATGAGATGAAGCCATGCGGGGAAACTTGCAACAAGACGACGAGATTTTGCTTCCCGATCGGCTCCGCGACGCGCGCGGCGTTACCGCGCCGCTGGTCCGCGACGTGATTGAACTCGTCTGCCGGCGCCATTCGCATCCGGGGCAAGCCAATACGATCGCGCGCATCGAGCGGCTGATGGTGGCGGAAGCCTGGATCGAGCTCGCGCTGGCATTGCTCGATCTTGAACTGCCGCAATGGCAACTGCGCCGGCTCGCCTATGACGGCGGCGAATGGCACTGCGCGCTGTCACGCCGGCGGGAAGTGCCGGAGTGGCTCGACGAGGCGGTGGAAGCAAGTCATTCCGATCTGCCAGGCGCGTTGTTTGCGGCTTTGCTCGAGGCGCGGCGGACCGTCCGGCCCCTGGGACGGCCGAGCGTGCCGGTTGTGCCGCACGACAGCGCGGCTTGCGCGCCCCTCTGCTGCGATAATTTTGCTTAAGCGCCGGAGTTGTCCATGCGCACGCAACTGTCGCGCCCATCGCGCGCGTTCAGGTCCGGCGAGGTGATCGTCCGATTCCTGGTACGAATGATCGTGCTTATAGGCTTCGCTGCGATCGCCGGCATCGGCTTTGCGCCAGGCCTTGCCATGTTGCTGTGGATGTCGACGATCCTGAGCGCAGGCATTGCGACGTTCAAGCGCGAGCTGCCGCTTTCCGACGCCCTCAATCATTGGGACGAAGCCGTGGCCTATATTGCCCTGTGCTGCCTGATCCAGAGCCTCAGCCACGCCGCGGCGTAGCGCCAGGCTGCCTATGTCGCTCTTATGAGATCGACCTGCGCTCGCCCTCGATTTCATATCCAGGCCAACCGATAGTCAATGCGTCAAGTCAAGCATGCTCGCCATGGCATCGGCTTTTCGAGCATGCGATCTCTGGAAGGACCACCAACGTGAAGCTTGTCGAACCTCCCTCGTGCAGTCCCGCTGTATCCACCGTCGTCTTCATCGGCCGCAACCGCAGGGGCGACTGGGTCGCCCGCGAACAGAACGGCCTGTTCGGCGGCCTCTTCGTCAACCGCGCACAGGCCGTCAAATATGCGCTGTTCGAAAATGGCCGCCATCCCGAAACAATCGTCGAGCTGTCGCGCGAGGTCGAGCTCGATATTCCGGGCATCCTGACCGGCGCAAGGCACACAGCCTGACTGGGCAAATTCAGGGGGATGCAATGATGGAGCCTTGCTGTGCATCGGACTTTGCATCAGACCTTCCATCGGATCTGGAGCAGGTCGTCGACACCATGATTGCGCTGACGCAACTGTCCCAGCTGGATGGGGCCCTCGTCGCGGGGAGCGAAAGCATGGAGCTCTATCTCTCGCTGCGGCGGCGCGGCTTTGTTCGCGTCATAACCTCCACGATGTGTCGCACATTCAGGCGGCAATATGCGGTTGCCCTGATCGCGGCGCGGGATACGCTCACGGCGCTTGATCAGGCCTCGGCATTGCTCGGCGCCAATGCGGCCGTCGCTGTCCTGGTCGGACCGCGTGACGGCCAATTCTGCATCAAGGTGCGGGAGCGGCTGCAGCAGAGCGGTTTTCGGATCGAGGCCGGCGTGCGCTGTCATCGCGGGCTCGTGCTGTCCGCCTCCCGGCAGGGATATGCACGGATGGAAGCTGCGGCGTGATGATCATGACGTTGTCGAGTCCCTTCCCCTGGCTCGCAGGCTGCATTGCGGATCTTCCCACGCCGTTCGATGACGACGGCGAGATCGATCGGACAGCCTTCGCCCGCTTGTGCGCGCAGCAGATCGAAGCGGGCGCTCCGGCGCTGGTCGTCGGCGAGACCGCGGGCGAGGCCTCGACCCTGTCGGCGGCGGAGCAGGAATTTCTCATTCGCACCGCCGCCGAGATCGCGAACCGGCGCGCCAAGGTCATCGCCGGCGCGGGCTCGAACTCGACCGGCCAAGCCATCGAGCTTGCGCGCCGTGCGGAAGCCGCGGGCGCCGATGCGCTGATGTGCGTCGTGCCCTATTACAACAAGCCGATGCAGGCAGGCATCGCGGCGCATTTCCAGGCCATCGCGCTTTCGACCGGCTTGCCGATCGTGCTGCACGACGTGCCCTCGCGCACGGTCCGCGAGCTTGCGGACGACACGCTCGCGCGCCTCGCGGAGCGCCGCCAGTTCATCGGCCTGCGCGACGGGACGGCCGACGTCACGCGCCCGCTGCGGCTCACCGGGCGGTTACCCTGCGGCTTCCGTCTGATGTCCGGCGACGATGCGACCGCGCTTGCCTATATCGCCGCCGGCGGCGACGGCGCGATCTCCATGGTCGCAAACGTCACGCCCGACCTCTGCCGCGCCGTCCATACGAGTTTGCGGCAGGGACGGCTGCAGACCGCGCGCGACCTGCAGCGGCGGCTGACCTCGCTCCAGGCCTGTCTCGGCCGGGAGAGCCCGGCCGCCTTGAAATACGCGCTCAGCCTGCTCGGGCTGATACGTCCCACCATGCGGCTCCCGCTGGTCGGGCTCGACGAACCGTCCAGGCTTGCAGTCGCACGCGCCCTGATGGAGGTCGCCGACGAGGATCTGCCCGGTGCGACCGAGGCATGATGGCGCCCCGCCGCCCTCACCCTCACCTTGCACTTCAGTGTTTCGTTTGGAGCGGCCGACCTTCGCTTTTCGCCCGCTTTTCGCGCTGCGGTTTCATGGCTCCCACCATGCCGATCAATGGCTGCTAAATCCCTGTAAAATAAGACATCCTTCCTAGTGGGTCGGAGTTTATTCCCGTACTTTTTTTGAAAAAATTCATACCTGTTGAGGAAACCAAAGTGTCCGAGATGATACTCAATGATTGATGCTGGAAGTTATCCTCACAAAACGCGGTCGGGCGCGATGGGAATGGCGGGTCCTCGACTCCCAGGGGCAAACCATTATGGGCGCCTCCGAGAGCAGCCGGGCCGAAGCGAAGTACCAGGGTGAACGAGCCCTGTTCCTGCTGTTGATGACGACGGCAAGGACCACCACCACCCCTGGACGCCGGTCTCCCCAGACGCCGCAAGGACCGCAGCCCGCCCGCTAGAGCATTTCCGGTTCTGATTGAATCAGAACCGGGCCCCAGCTTTTGTTTTGACGCGTTTTCTTCACGCGAACCGGTATCCACTTCGCTCGAAAACGGTCTAAGCCGGCTCCGCGGCCGGCCGAGACGGCTATTCCGCCGCCGAGCGCATCTCGATGCGCTCGGCCCGCGCCGCGCAGAACTTGAACTCCGGAATCTTGCCGAACGGATCGAGCGCGGGGTTGGTCAGGAGGTTGGCGGCCGCCTCGGCGTAGCAGAATGGCATGAACACCATGTTGACGGGCACATCGCCGTCGGCGCGCACCTTGACCTCGATCGCGCCGCGGCGCGTCTCCAGGCGGATGAAGTCGCCGGGGACGAGCTGCATCCGCCGCATGTCCTTCGGCGACATGAAGGCGACGGCCTCGGGCTCGATGTCGTCGAGCACGCTGGCCCGCCGCGTCATGGCGCCGGTGTGCCAGTGCTCGAGCACCCGCCCCGTCGACAGCACCATTGGATAGTCCGCATCCGGCACCTCGTCCGGCGGACGGATATTCGCCGGCACGATCTTGCCGCGCCCGCTCTCGGTCGGGAAGCCAGTGGTGAAGATGATCTCGTTGCCGGGCCTGGTGGGATCATCGGCCGGATAGGTCACCGCCCCTTCCCGCACCAGGCGGTCCCAGCTGATGTTGTTCAGGGATGGCATCAGCGAGGCCATCTCGGTATAGACGTCGGCGGGGCCATTGTAATTCCAGTCGAGCCCCATGCGCCGGCCGATTTCCTGGATGATCCAGAGATCCTGCCTGGCATCGCCCGGCGGCTTGATCACCTCGCGCGCCAGCTGCACGCGGCGGTCGGTGTTGGTGAAGGTGCCTTCCTTCTCGGCAAAGGCCGAGGCCGGCAGGATGACGTCGGCGTGGAAGGCGGTCTCGGTGACGAAGAGGTCCTGCACCACCAGATGATCCAGCATCGCGAGCGCCTGCCGGGCATGCTGCAGGTCCGGATCGGACATCGCGGGGTTCTCGCCCTCGATATACATGCCCTTGATCTCGCCGGCATGGATCGCGTTCATGATCTCGACCACCGTGAGCCCGCGGACGGGATCGAGGTCGGTCTTCCACAGCTTCTCGAAGGCGCCGCGCATATCGTCGCGACCGACCGGCTGATAGTCCGGCAGAAACATCGGAATCAGACCGGCGTCGGAGGCGCCCTGCACGTTGTTCTGGCCGCGGAGCGGATGCAGGCCGGTGCCGGGACGGCCGACCTGGCCGGTGATCAGCGCGAGCGCAATCAGGCAGCGCGCATTGTCGGTGCCATGGACATGCTGGCTTATGCCCATGCCCCAGAAGATGATGGAGGCGCGCGAGCGCGCATAGAGCCGCGCCACCTCGCGCAAGGTCTCGGCCGGAATGCCGCAGATCGGCGCCATCTTCTCCGGCGTGAAATCCTTGATCTTGGCCTTCAGGTCCTCGAAGCCCTCGGTATAGCCGGCGATATATTGCTCGTCGGTCAGGCCCTCGGTGATGATGGTGTTGATCATCGCGTTGAGCAGCGCGACGTCCGAACCCGGCTTGAAGGCGAGATGCTTGTAGGCATGGCGCGACAGCGTCTGCCGGCGCGGATCGATCACGATCAGTTTTGCGCCCTTCTTGGCGGCGTTCTTGATGAAGGTCGCAGCGACCGGATGATTGACGGTCGGATTGGCGCCGATCACGATGATGACTTCCGCATCCAGCGCCGCCGAAAACGGCGCCGACACCGCGCCGGACGCAAGCCCCTCGAAAAGCGCGGCGACCGAGGAGGCGTGACAGAGCCGCGTGCAGTGATCGACATTGTTGGAGCCGAAGCCGGTGCGCACCAGCTTCTGGAACAGATAGGCCTCCTCGTTGGAGCCCTTGGCCGAGCCGAAGCCGGCCAGCGCCTTGACGCCCTTCTCCTCGCGGATCTTCAAAAGGCCCTTGGCCGCGATGTCGAGCGCCTCGTCCCAGGACGCCTCGCGGAAATGGGTGTAGGGATTGGCGGGATCGACCTGGTCGTTGGCGTCCTTCCTGGCATTCGGCAGCCGCACCAGCGGCTTTGTCAGGCGATGCGGGTGATGGATGTAGTCGAAGCCGAAGCGGCCCTTGACACACAGCCGGTTGTGATTGGCGGGGCCGTCGCGCCCTTCCGCATAGATCACCTTCTCGTCCTTGACCTGATAGGTCACCTGGCAGCCGACGCCGCAATAGGGGCAGAGCGAATCGACCTTGCGGTCGGCATAGACGGTGCGCGTCTGCTTGTCGTCCAGCAACGCCGCCGGCATCAGCGCGCCGGTCGGGCAGGCCTGCACGCATTCGCCGCAGGCGACGCAGGTCGATTCCCCCATGGGATCGTCGAAGTCGAACACGATCTTGGCGCCATGGTTGCGATAGGCCATGCCGATGACGTCGTTGACCTGGACCTCGCGGCAGGCGCGCACGCACAGGCCGCACTGGATGCAGGCATCGAGATTGACCCGCATCGCCGAATGACTGGCATCGAGCTCCCAGCGCTCGGCGGCGGGGAAGCGGCTCTCGGTGACGCCGGTCTTCTCGGCCCAGTGCCAGAATTTTGAATCCGGATCGTGCGAGGTCTGGCGCGCGGGCTGGTCGGCGACGAGCAGCTCCATCACCATCTTCTGCGCCGCGATCGCGCGGTCGCTGGCGGTCTTGACCTTCATGCCGACGGTCGGGGTGCGCTTGCAGGAGGCGGCCAGCACGCGCTCGCCCTCGATCTCGACCATGCAGGCGCGGCAATTGCCGTCGGGGCGATAGTCGGGCGCAGGCGAGTAGCAGAGATGCGGAATCTCCTGTCCCTGCCGCTTTGCCACCTGCCAGATGGTCTCGCCTGGTTTGGCTTCGACCGCCTTGCCGTCGAGCTCGAACTTGATCTTGGTCATTCGGCTGCGTCCTTGAACTCGTCGGGGAAGTATTTCAGGACGGAGGTTAGCGGATTGGAGGCCGCCTGGCCCAGCCCGCAGATCGACGCGTCGCGCATCGCCTGGCTCAATTCTTCGAGCAATTGCTGGTTCCAGACCGGCCGTTCCATCAGCTTCACCGCCTTCTCGGTTCCGACCCGGCAGGGTGTGCACTGGCCGCAGCTCTCATCCTCGAAAAAGCGCATCAGGTTGAGGGCCGCCGCACGCACGCTGTCCTGCTGCGACAGGATGACGACCGCCGCCGAGCCGATGAAGCAGCCGTATTTCTCCAGCGTGCCGAAATCGAGCGGGATGTCGTCCATCGACGCCGGCAGGATGCCGCCGGAGGCGCCGCCGGGCAGGTAGGCATAGAAACTGTGGCCGTCGGCCATGCCGCCGCAAAACTCGTCGATCAGCTCGCGCACGGTGACGCCGGCGGGCGCGAGTTTCACACCAGGATCCTTCACCCGCCCCGACACCGAATAGCTGCGCAGACCGACCCGGCCGTTGCGGCCGTGCCTCTTCCACCAATCCGCGCCCCGCTCCACGATCTCGCGTACCCACCAGAGCGTTTCGACATTGTTGATCAGGGTCGGCAGGCCGAACAGGCCCATCTGGAACGGATAAGGCGGCTTGTGCCTGGGCAGGCCGCGCTTGCCCTCGATGCTCTCGAGCAGCGACGATTCCTCGCCGCAGATATAGGCGCCGGCGCCGCGGCGCATGTGCAGCACCGGGCCATCAGACGGCAGTTTTGCAATCTCGCGCTCGAGGATTTCACGGCAGGCCGGATATTCGTCGCGGATATAGATGTAGACGTCGCTGGCCTCGACGATATGGGCACCGATCAGCGTCCCCTCCAGGAAGCGATGCGGGTCGCGCTCGAGATAATAGCGATCCTTGATGGTGCCGGGCTCGCCCTCATCGCCATTGACCGCCATCAGCCGCGGCCCGGGCTCGCCCAGCACCGCGCGCCATTTGCGGCCCGTGGGAAAGCCGGCGCCGCCGAGGCCGCGCAGGCTCGCATCGTCGAGCGCCTTCAGCACGTCCTCTTTGGCCAGTTCGCCCGAACGCAGACGCTGCAGCAGCTTGTAGCCGCCATCGCCGACATAGGCCGCGTAGTCGACATAAGCGGGCAGATGCGCATGGGTTTCGCCGGCATTGGCCGCGGCCAGCACATTGCCGACAGTGGCGTGGTCGATGAAATGATGCCCGACCTCGGCGACAGGCGCGGTATCGCAGCGGCCGACGCAGGGTGCGCGCACCACGCGAATGGCGGGGCCCGATTGGCTCTGCAGGTCGGCGAGCAGTTTCTCACCGCCGAGCATCGCGCAAGTCAGGGAATCGCAGACTCTGATGGTCAGCGGCGGAATGCCGGGCTCGCCCTCCTTCACGATGTCGAAATGGGCGTAGAAGGTCGCGGTCTCGAAGACCTCGGCAAAGGAGAGCCGCATCGCTTCCGCAAGTGCCGCAAGATGCGCGGCGGAAATCTGCTTGTAGGTGTCCTGGATCAGATGCAGGTGCTCGATCAGGAGGTCGCGCCGGCGCGGCCGGGCGCCGAGCAGTCGGGCGATCTCCTCGGCGGCGGTGGGATCGACCTGACGCCCCTTGGGCGTCGCCTTGGCCCGCCTGCGCCCCTCCCCGGGATGTTCGAATGACCGGACCTGGTGCACGTCTTGGCTCATGGATTGGTCCCGTTCGTTGCGTCGGCATGAGCGACTCTAAGTCCTGGCATGCCAGATGCCAATAGCAAATTCAGCCGATCCGGTAACAACTTAAAGGGGCAGACGGCAGCGCCGCCCACCCCCTCTACGCGACCGGCAGGCAGCGCGGTCCCGTCGTCAGCTCTTCTCCATGCAGTCTGACATGAAGAACCAGCGGTCGTCACCCGCCAGCCCCTTGGCCTTGGCCTCCTTGCGGCACGCCTTCATCTTGGGCCTGTTGGCGCTCCACTTCGCCTTCATCTCCCTGATCTTCGCAACGGTGAGCTTGATCCGCGAGGGCTTTGCTTCAGACGTTGCGGCCGGAGCGGCGGTCGCCGCAGGCGCGGTGCCGGTCTGGGCCGAGGTGGACTGCAGATGGGCGGTCAAGATCAGTATGGCAACGATGCAGGCCATGGCGCGAAACATGTAGGTCCCCTGACAATTCATTGAAATTTTTTTCGGACATCTTTCGAGAGCAACACCGAAGAGGGCGTGCGCCCGGCGCGCACGTCCTCCCCGGTGCGAGCAGCGATCAGAAGATCTTGATCGCGCTCTCAAGTGTCTTGTAGACGCCCCAGGCGAGCGGGATGCAAACGAACAACCAGAACAGGCCGGCCGACAGGTCGAGACCGCCCTTGCCGATGCCGAACGAGCCGTGCTGGATCGCCGCCTCGCTCTTGTCGCTCTCGGCCTGCAGCCTTGCCGCCTCTTCCTTGCTCAGGTGCCATTTGTCGTCGACGGGCCTGATCAGGAGGTTGCAAATCAGGCCGACGACCAGCAGCCCCGACAGGATGTACATGGTGCGGTCGTAGACCAATGCGCGGTCTATGCCGGCCTGCAGTTGCGCGTCGCGGATGTAGCCGACGAGGAGCGGACCGACCACGCCTGCCGTCGACCACGCCGTCAGCAACCGGCCATGGATGGCGCCGACGAATTGCGGACCGAACATGTCGGCCAGATAGGCCGGAATGGTCGCGAACCCGCCGCCATACATGGTGAGGATGACGCAGAACGCGCCGACGAACAGCAGCCGCGACCCCATATGCGCAAAGCTCGGTGCAGACGCATAGAGCGCGATGCCGAGGATGAAGAAGATGTAGTAGGTCGCCTTGCGGCCGATGTGATCGGACAGCGAGGCCCAGAAGAAGCGGCCGCCGATGTTGAACAGCGACAGCAGGCCGACAAAGCCCGCCGCGATGGTGGCGATCGCCGTCTTCTGCGCAGCGTCGAGCGCCGAGAAGCCCACTCCCGCCTTGCCGATCAGCGAGCCGGCAAAGATCTCCTGCAGCATCGGCGAGGCCATCGCCAACACGCCGATGCCGGCCGACACGTTCATGCACAGCACCATCCAGATCAGCCAGAACTGCGGCGTCTTGTGCGCATTGTTGAGATGAACGTTGTTGGTCGAGATCATGGCGTTGGACCTGCTCGGCGGCGTCCAGCCGTCCGGCTGCCAGCCGACCGGCGCCACGCGATAGGCGAAGGCGCCGATCATCATGAACACGAAATAGATCACGCCCATGCAGACGAAGGTCTGCCAGACGCCGACCGAGGTCGGGGTCTTGAAATAGTTGATCAGGAGATTGGCGAGCGGCGAGCCGATCATGGCGCCGCCGCCGAAGCCCATGATGGCCATGCCGGTCGCCATGCCGCGCCGGTCGGGGAACCATTTCACCAGGGTGGAGACCGGCGAGATGTAGCCGAGACCGAGGCCGACGCCACCGACAAGGCCGAGGCCGATCCATAGGATCCAGAGCTGATGGACATAGACGCCGAACGCCGAGATGAAAAAGCCGCCCGCCCAACACAATGCCGCGACGAAGCCGGCCTTGCGGGGCCCGGCGCGCTCCAGCCAGCCGCCGAACACCGCCGCCGACAGGCCGAGCATCACGATGCCGATGGTGAAGATGATCAACAGATTGGTCACCTGCCAGTCGCAGCTCGTGGTGAAGAGATCACCCATCACCGACGGACTGGGACAGGCCACCGACTTGTCGATGCCGATCGCGCGCGACAGCGGCAGCCAGAACACGCTCAGCCCGTAGGACATGCCAATGCACAGGTGAATGCACAGCGCGGCCGGCGGCACCAGCCAGCGGTTGAAGCCCGCTCTTGCAACCGTATGCTCACGATCAAGGATACCCGCACCGGCACCGGACACCGGGCCGGCCGTTTCAGCAGTCGCCATCATTGCCTCCACTGGCAGCCGCCCTTCGGCCGTGTCTGCCCTCGGATCCCGTCCCCAGGCTCCTTTCGGATATGCGTCAGCGCATTGCTGCTTCGCACAATCCTTTGAAACGCGCCGGGATCAAGAAAGCGCATTTCGGAACCGTCACACCCGGCGCCCTATCGGGGGCACCCACTCAACCGCCTGCCGCGATTACTACGTTGCTGTTGTTCTTCTTGTCGTCGACAGCTTGCATCGGAGGCATGACTCAACCTCCGCCACTTCGCGGTGTCAATTCGATTGGGGCAGAAGCCTGCCTTGGTGTCGATAGGCAAAAGGTCGCGACCTGCGGAAGAAGGGGCGCAGTGCATGGCTGCAGGAAGTCATCTCTTGATAGGCATGCATGGCGAAACTTCGGCTACAACAGGGCAGTATCACTTCCGTGTTGTGGCGAGCTGCACTGAATTGAGCGCTTCGATCGGGCAATTCGATCGAGCAATTCGATCTGCCAATCGCGAACAAAACTCCGTGTTCCCGCGACGCAATAAAGTCGCCGCGGCTGTTTGGCTTGCAAACCCTCTCCGCTCGGGAGCGCGCAGGGAACTCGGTGGGACGACCTTGGAAATGCCTGGCGACCGCGTCGGCATCATCGCCTCAGCCTGCGCCCTTCGCGCCATATTGCAGCACCTGTACCTTCTCCAGCGTGACGAGACCGCTCGACATCATGGCGTCAAGCGCGGGCAGGAAGGCGTCGACCTTGTCCTCGGCGTCGACGATCTCGATCACCAACGGTAGATCCTCGGACAGACGCAGGATCTTGGTGGTGTGCAGGTGGCTGGAGGCGCCGAACCCCATCGGGCCGCGCAGCACGGTGGCGCCAGCCAGATGCATTTCACGTGCTTTCAGCACGATCGCCTCATAGAGCGGCCGCCCATCGCATTGGGCGTTCTCGCCGATGAAGATGCGGAGCAGGACGGCCTGTTTCGGAATTTGCATGAGTCAGCTCCCCTTCAGGCGATTGAGACGGGCCGCGAGCGTATGGCCAAGCCACACCGCAACGAGCCAGGTGACGACCGATATCCCGATATATAGCAGCGCCGTGGGCTTCTCGCCTGCCCGCAGCAGCCTGACTGTTTCGAGGCTGAAGGACGAGAAGGTGGTATAGCCGCCGCAGAAGCCCGTCATCACGAATTGCCGCTGCCGCGCGCTCGCAAACAGCCGGCCGTCCGGCCCGCTCAGTGTGGCATAGAAGCCGATGATCAAGGAGCCGGTGATGTTGACGAACAGAGTGGGCCAGGGAAAGCCCGACACGACGGGGATGACGAGCGCGGCGATGTAGCGCGCGAGGCTGCCGAGCACGCCGCCGGCCGCCACGAAGGCGTAGAGCATGGCGGTGGTCCGCGCGTTCGACGTTGCCCTGCTACCGGTCATGATCGTGGCCCGCCCCTCACTTCAACGCATCGACCAGGACAAAGCCAAGCGAAGCTGCGCCGAGCGACAGCCCGACCGACAGAGCGACGTAAAGCCCCGCACGCCCGGCCTCCCCGTCTCGCGCCAGCGACAGGGTCTGCAGGCTGAAGGAAGAGACCGTCGTGTAGGCCCCGAGGAAGCCGGTCACCGCGAACAGCCAGGGATCCGGCTCGGCAAACAGCGAGGCGGTGTCGCTGGCGAGCCCGCCGAACACGCCGATCGCGAATGCGCCGGTGACATTGATCAGCAGCGTACCGTACGGAAAGGTCTCGCCGACCCGCCGCGCCACGACGCCGGACACGAAATAGCGCGATACCGCCCCCAGCACGCTGCCCAGGGCGACGCTGATGAAACCGCCGATCACGGGCAGACGGGTCCTTCCAGCTGCTGCTCCGCGGCAAGGATAGGCGAGTCGGCGGCCGGCCAACCAGTCGCGATTCGACTTAAGCGTCCAGCCCGTTCCATCTCACACACCTCCACGGCGACCGGCCATAATGGCCGCGCGCAAACAAACCTGCTGACCCGTGGAGGAGTTTTGGACATGCCCCTACCGACGCGGACAGCGCCTGGCAGGAGTCATCAGCCTTGCGGCGGTTATCGGGGGAACCCCATCCCCATCCAATGATGGCAAAAGGTTAGTGGAAGCCGCGAGATCGCGCAATAGCTTCGCCCGCGCGCGTGCGGCATAGAGAACGCCATCACCGGAACGCCGCGAGGACAGATGCCATCACCTGTTACAGCCGACCATGACCGGGCGCTCCGCCGCACCGTGATCCTGGCGGCTGCGCTCAACTGCGCCTATTTCGGCATCGAGTTTGCCGTCGGGCTTGCCATCGGCTCGGTATCGCTGTTCGCCGACAGTGTCGACTTCCTGGAGGACGCCTCGGTGAATGTGCTGATCGCGGTCGCGCTCGGCTGGAGCGCGGCTGGCCGGGCAAGGCTTGGCATGGTGCTGGCGCTGATCCTGCTCGCTCCGGCAGCGGCCGGCCTTTGGACGGCCTGGCAGAAACTCGTCACGCTGGCGCCACCTGCGCCCCTCCCGCTGACGCTCACCGGGCTCGGCGCGCTCGCCGTGAACCTGTCCTGTGCGCTGATGCTCGCCAGGTTTCGCGACCACGGCGGCAGCCTGACCAGGGCGGCCTTCCTGTCGGCGCGCAACGACGTCATCGCCAATATCGCTATCATCGCCGCCGGTGCTGTGACGGCCTATCTCTGGCGCTCGGCGTGGCCCGACCTGATCGTCGGCGCCGGCATCGCCATCATGAATGCTGACGCCGCACGCGAGGTCTGGGAAGCGGCGCATGAGGAACACAAGGCGGCGCGCGGCTAGCAGGATGATCGGCGCGACCTCGCGTCCCAGTCCCCCGCGTTGCGGCATACGAAAAATTAAACCTTGCCCGGCATGGTGGGGCACGATCGCTCGGACGCGATCATCCTGCGGCCCGACGCGCGCGACTTCATCTGCCTTCTCCGGGCGCCGACAAGGCACCTTCGCTTCTTCAAGTGAAGCGTGAGAAACCAAGAAGTGAGAGTTAAATCACATTCTTGGTGTGAGGCCGTTTACATACAACCTTTGCGACCGGAAAGCCCTTTCGCTTCAAGAGCGAAGGCTTGATACCTCATCCACTTTCTCGATCAGGAAAACGATGCGGTTTTCGTCGCGTTGCTTGATCTCGATCCTGTCGCCGGTCTCGCGGATCAGGTTCGGAATGTCGATCACCGACAATGGATCGGTGCAGTGGACCTCGAGGAAATCACCCGACTTGACCGATTTCAGGGCCTTGCGCGTTTTCAGCGCGGGCAGCGGGCATTTCAGGCCGGTGAGGTCGAGTTTTGTGGTGGTCATCACATCAGCTTTTCGAGATGGCTATAGCAGGTCGGCATAGAACAGAAAGCCGATCATGGCGCCGGGTTCGACCCTGGTCACGGCCTCGCCAAGCTCGGCCAGCCCGTCGGTGTCGACCAGGGACGACAGCAGCCCTGCGCCTTCGCGTGGGAATTTGTGCGCTTCCAGCGTGCCGTCCTCGCGCTTGCGCAAATGGACGCGGACATATTCGCGCCGCCCCGCCTTCTTCTTGTAGCTGAAGCCGGCGCGGACCGGCATCGGCGTGAGCGGCGCGGGTCTGGCGCCCAACAGCGCCAGCACCGTCGGCCGCACCACGTGGACGAAGGTGACAAAGCTCGCCACGGGATTGCCGGGCAGCCCGATCAGGGGCGTACCGTCGATGATGCCCATGGCGACGGGGCGGCCCGGCTTGATCGCCATCCGCCACAGCACCAGCGAGCCCGCGCTCTCCACCGCCGCCTTGACGTGATCCTCCTCCCCGGTCGAGACCCCGCCGGTGGTGAGGATGAGGTCGTGGCGAGCGGCGACCTGTTTCAGCCCTTCCGCCAGCGCTGCGCGCTCGTCGCGCAGGATGCCGAGATCGCTCACCTCGCAGCCGAGGCGCTTGAGCATCGCCATCAGCATGAAGCGGTTGGAATCGAACAGCTGCGGGCCGGCACGGGGCGTGCCGGGCGATGCCAGCTCATTGCCGGTGGAGAAGACCGCGACGCGCAGACGCCGCACCACCTCGACCTGCGTCAGGCCGAAGGCCGCCACCAGCGCCACATCCTGCGGCCGCAGCCGGTGCCCGGCCTTCAGCGCCACCGCCCCCTCGGCAATGTCCTCGCCGGCGGGCCGGACATTGGCGCCGGGCTTCAGCCCCGCCGGCAGCACCACGCGGCCGCCGTCGATTGTGACGTCCTCCTGCATGAACACCGTGTCCGTGCCCCCGGGCATCGGCGCACCGGTGAAGATGCGCACGGCGTGGCCGGGCTGCGCGGCCTGCGCCGCGGCGCCGGCTTGCACGCGGCCCGCGAGCGGCAAGCTGCGGGCCTCGCCGCGCGGCAGGTCGGCGTTTGCGATCGCATAGCCATCGACGGCGGAGTTGGTGAAGGGCGGCAGCGGCAAGGGAGCGGCCAGATCGCGGGCAAGGATGCGGCCGTCGGCGTGTTCGAGGGGCACGGTCTCGATGTCGCGCAGCGGCGTGACGCGCTCGGCGATGAGACCGACGGCCTCATCGACCGACATCATCGGCCCGCCGAATGCAAAACAATCGTCGGACAGCTGCGCCATGCTACCTCGCGTGCACGATCTTCGCAGGCGCCCGGACTCCATGCCTGACCGTCATCCTGAGGTGCGAGCAGAGCGAGCCTCGAAGGATGAACGGCCCCGCTGCTGCAGCCGGGCCATCGCCCTTCGAGGCTCGCTGACGCGAGCACCTCAGGGTGACGGCGATGGTTTCGACCCCGTTTCGCTGTAAGAGGATCATGCTTTAGCCCTCAACCGCACTCATCGACAGCACATCATCAAGCGAAATCGCCGACCGCCGCAGCAATGCGGCGATGGCCGGGATGTCGTCGAGATGGGCCACCGGCAGCCGCGTTTCAACGGGAATGTCGCTGGCGATGCCGACGATGCAGGGGTCATCGGGAAACAGGAGCGGCTTGCCGTTGGCCGCGCGATGCACCTCGATCTTGCGGTGCGGCTCGGACTTGTAGCCCTCGACCACGACGAGGTCGACGCGGGTCATCTTCTGCAGCAGCTCCGGCAGCCGCGGCTCGTCCTCGCCACGCAGCTCGTGCATCAAGGCCCAGCGGTTGGTGGAGGACACCAGCACCTCCTCCGCGCCGGCCTCGCGCTGCCGCCAGGAATCCTTGCCGGGCACGTCGATGTCGAACTTGTGGTGGGCATGCTTGATCACGGACACGCGCAGGCCCTGCTCGCGGAACAGTGGAATGACGCGCGTCAGCAAGGTCGTCTTGCCGGCGCCGCTCCAGCCTGCGAGTCCGATCACTTTCATGTCACTCACACTCCGCACCAAGTTCCGCTCGCCCGTCATTCCGGGGCGCCTCGAAGAGGCGAACCCGGAATCTCGAGATTCCGGGCTCGATTCTTCGCATCGCCCCGGAATGACGGAGTTTGAAGCATTATATCGGTCCTGCCCCCTTGTCATGCTAACGTGCCGGCCATGATGAAGATCGATAGACAGCAGCCCGTTCCGCTGATCCTGCCCAATCCGGCCGATCCGCGGCTGACCCAGCGCGTGTCGGGCACCGATCAGACCGGCGCGAAAATCGAGATCAACGTGCCGATGGAGCGGCCGCTGACGCTCTACCTCAACGCCCAGGAGATCGTCACCATGATGACGATCGGCGACTATCCGGAATATCTGGCGCTGGGCTATCTGCTCAATCAGAACATGCTCAAATACGACGACGTCGTCACCGAGGTCGAATATGACGACGACCTCCAGGTGGTCGTGGTGCGCACCGCCCATCACACCAATTTCGAGCAGAAGCTGAAGAAGCGCACGCAAACATCAGGCTGCGCCCAGGGCACGGCGTTCGGCGATCTCCTGGAGGCGGTGGAGAGCGTCGCGCTGCCGAGAGCCGAGTTGCGCACCTCCTGGCTCTACCAGATGACGCACACCATCAACACCATGCCTTCGCTTTATCTGGAGGCCGGCGCGATCCATGGCTGCGTGCTGTGCAGGGAGGGCGAGCCTGTCTGCTACACCGAGGATGTCGGCCGCCACAACGCGGTCGACAAGATCGCGGGCTGGATGTTCCAGCACGGCGTCGATGCCGGCGACAAGATCCTCTACACCACGGGACGGCTGACCTCGGAGATGGTGATCAAGACGGTGCGGATGGGAATTCCGATTCTGGTGTCGCGCTCGGGCTTCACCGCCTGGGGCGTGGAGCTCGCCCGCCAGGTCGGGCTGACGCTGGTTGGGCGCACGCGGGGAAAACGCTTCATCGCGCTGTCGGGCGAGGAGCGCATCGTCTACGACCAGAACCTCGACTATGTCGAGGAGGAATCCGCGCGTCACCGGCGCAAGGGTGCGGGCGGCGATGACGCATAACATTCCCGGCGTGTTGCTCGCAGGCGGACTGGCGCGCCGCATGGGCGGCGGCGACAAGCCGATGCGCAGCATCGCCGGCCGCACCATTCTGGAGCGCGTCATCGCGCGGCTTTCGCCGCAATGCGACGGGCTGATCCTCAATGCCAATGGCGATCCCGCCCGCTTCGCCACCTTCGGCCTGCCCGTGATCGCCGATGGCGTCCCCGATTTTCCAGGACCGCTCGCCGGCATCCTTGCCGCACTCGACTGGGCGGCGGCCAATCGCCCCGAGGTCACGCACATGCTGAGCGCGGCGGCGGACTGCCCGTTCCTGCCGCGCGACCTGGTGGCGCGGCTCGAGGCCGCGCGGACTGCGGAGAACGCCGAGCTGGCGGTTGCCGCCTCCGGCGGCCAGTCGCATCCCACAATCGGGCTGTGGGCCGTCCATCTCCGCGACGAGCTGCGTCACGCGCTGGTCAAGGAGGACATCCGCAAGATCGACCGCTGGACCGCGCGCTTTCCCCTGGCCACCGTGACCTGGCCGGTCACCCCGGTCGATCCGTTCTTCAATGCGAACACGGTCGAGGACATCGCCGAAGCCGAGCGGCTCGCCGCGCTGGACGAAAGCGCCTGATTTTCCTTCCTTGGACCCGCCACATGGGCTAAGTGCGGCGCAGCAATTTTCTCGTGCCGCGCAGCCCAAATCCCCATGATCCGCCTCGACAACATCAGCAAGCAGAACGGTCACCAGCTCCTCTTCGTCGAGGCCTCCGCGGCCCTCCAAAAGGGCGAGAAGATCGGCCTGGTCGGCCCCAACGGCTCCGGCAAGACCACCCTGTTCCGGATGATCACGAGCCAGGAGCTGCCCGACGAGGGCCAGGTCTCCGTCGATCGCGGCGTCACCATCGGCTATTTCAGCCAGGATGTCGGCGAGATGTCCGGCCGCAGCGCGGTCGCCGAAGTGATGAACGGCGCCGGCCCGGTCAGCGAGGTTGCGGCCGAGCTGAAGGAGCTGGAAACCGCGATGGCCGATCCCGACCGCGCCGACGAGATGGACGAGATCATCGCCCGCTATGGCGAGGTGCAGGCGCGGTTCGAGGAGCTGGACGGCTATGCGCTGGAGGGCCGCGCCCGCGAAGTGCTGGCGGGCCTCAGCTTCAGCCAGGAGATGATGGACGGCGACGTCGGCAATTTGTCCGGCGGCTGGAAGATGCGCGTGGCGCTGGCGCGGATTCTCCTGATGCGTCCGGACGTGATGCTGCTCGACGAGCCAAGCAACCATCTCGATCTCGAAAGCCTGATCTGGCTGGAGCAGTTCCTGCGGGGCTACGAGGGCGCACTGCTGATGACCTCGCACGACCGCGAGTTCATGAACCGGATCGTCAACAAGATCCTCGAGATCGACGGCGGCGAGCTTTCGACCTATTCCGGCAATTACGAGTTCTACGAGCAACAGCGCGCGCTCAACGAGAAGCAGCAGCAGGCCCAGTTCGAGCGGCAGCAGGCGATGCTCGCCAAGGAGATCAAGTTCATCGAGCGCTTCAAGGCGCGCGCCTCGCATGCTGCGCAGGTGCAGAGCCGGGTCAAGAAGCTCGAGAAGATCGACCGGGTCGAGCCGCCGCGGCGGCGGCAGACGGTTGCGTTCGATTTTCCGGCGGCGCCGCGCTCGGGCGAGGACGTCGCAGGGCTCAAGAACGTGCACAAAAGCTACGGCTCGAAGCGCATCTATGAAGGCTTCGACTTCCAGATCCGCAGGCGCGAGCGCTGGTGCGTGATGGGCATCAACGGCGCCGGCAAATCCACGCTGTTGAAACTGGTAACGGGCTCGACCGAGCCGGACACCGGCACGGTGACCATCGGCGGCAGCGTGAAGATGGGCTATTTCGCCCAGCACGCCATGGACCTGCTCGACGGCGAGGCCACGGTGTTCGAATGGCTGGAGGCCGCGTTCCCGCTCGCCGGCCAGGGCTCGCTTCGCGCGCTGTGCGGCAGCTTCGGCTTCTCCGGCGACGACGTCGAGAAGCGTTGCCGGGTGCTGTCGGGCGGCGAGAAGGCGCGGCTGGTGATGGCCCGGATGCTCTACGACCCGCCGAACTTCCTGGTGCTGGACGAGCCGACCAACCATCTGGACATGGCGACCAAGGAGATGCTGATCACGGCGCTGTCGGACTTCGAGGGCACCATGCTGTTCGTCTCCCACGACCGCCGCTTCCTCGCCGCGCTCTCCAACCGTGTGCTGGAGCTGACACCGGACGGCATCCATCAATATGGCGGCGGCTATACCGAGTATGTGGCGCGCACCGGCCACGAGGCGCCGGGGCTGCACAGCTGAGCTGACGGGCGAACATGGCCACCGGCATTGGCCGCCGACCCGGCCGAAAAGCCGGCCCCCGTACATAATCCACAGAACGTGGTTGCAGGCGGGCCTCTCTCCTCCGTCATGTCCGGGCTTGACCCGCCTGCGCGGCCGAAGCCGCTTCGGCGAGGCGAAGGCCCGGGCATCCACGTCGTCCTCAGCGTGCGGCTCGTCGTGGATGGCCGGGACGAGCCCGGCCACGACGGCCTGGGCGGGCGATCACCTGCTTCATAGCTCTCTCTATAGCTCTCTCTATAGCTCTCTCTATAGCTCTCTCTATAGCTCTCTCTATAGCTCTCTCTATAGCTCTCTCTGGGGTGCCGGCTCTTCCTCGGAGAATACCGGCGGCTGTCGTCTCGCATTCGGCAGCAAACTTTCCGCCGTGCGCCTATTGGTTGAACCAGAACAAGAATATGCATATAGATGCAGAATGGAGTTTTTGACCACCAGCGAGGCTGCGGACTACCTCCGGCTCGGGGAGCGGAAGCTTTATGAGCTCGTCACCTCGGGCGCCATTCCCTGCAGCAAGGTGACGGGCAAGTGGCTGTTCCCGCGCCACGAGCTGGATGTCTGGGTTCTTTCGGGGCTCGCCCGGCCGGCCGGCATGATGGCGCATGATCCGCCACCGATCATCGGCGGCAGCCAGGACGATCTGCTGGAATGGGCGCTGCGCGAGTCGGGCTCCGCGCTCGCTTCCCTCAATGAAGGCACGATGCGTGGCGTCGACCGGCTGAGCCATGGCGAGGTGGTCGCCACCGCCGTCCATTTCCATGGCGACGAGCTCGGCGGCGGCACGAGCGGCGATCCCAACATTGCAGCGATGCACGCGATCCCCGGCCTGCATGATGCCGTGCTGGTCGGCGTCGTCAGGCGCGAACAGGGGCTCTTGGTCGCATCGGGCAATCCGAAAAACCTGCAGAGCCTGCGCGACGTGGTGGCCGGTGGTGCAACGATAGCCGTGCGGCAGCGCGGTGCCGGCGCGCAGTTGCTGCTGGAGGAATTGCTGACGCGGATCGGCGCGTCTGCAAAGGAGCTCCACCCGCTGGAGCCGCCCTGCCTCACCGGCCCCGATCTCGCAGCCGCCATCCGCGCCGGCAATGCCGATTGCGGCATCGCCACGCGCGCCGCGGCGCATGCCGCCGGGCTCGATTTCGTGCCGCTGCTCTGGGAGAATTTCGACCTCTTGATGCGCCAGCGCAGCTTCTTTCGCCCGGCGATGCAGGCGCTGATCACCTTTCTCGGCAGCAAGCGGTTCAAGCAGCGCGCGGCGGAGCTGTCGGGCTACGACACCGCGCCTGCGGGGCAGATTCGCTACGCGGCTTGAGACCCCCACCTTTCCCTGAAGGGGGAAGGTCGACCGCAGCGACGATGCGAAGCATCGGTGGTGCGGGCGGGATGGGGTGACAGTCTTTCCGCGAATTCGGTGCTTCGGTGAGAGAAATCGTCTGTTGATGCAACGGCGTCCTTGACTTCGCGGTGACGCGCTCCTCGTCACTGCAGCACTGATCTCGCGGAGAGAGTGTCACCCCACCCCGATTGCGCATTGCATGCGCAATCGACCCGCCCCCTCCACGGGCGGGTGAGGCTGCACTCAGGCCGCCAGCTCCGTGGTCCACGCATCATAGGCGTAGACCCAGTCGGCGTTGGTCTTTTCCTTGAGCCAGATGTTCTTGCGCGAGGTGTCCTGCACGCGCGCGGTGCGCTCTTTGCGCGTTGCTTCGAAGCGGCGGAAGGCATCCGTGATGCCTTCGCTTCCGACACCGTCGAGGCAGCGTGACAAGACCGCGGCGTCCTCGATCGCCATCGCCGCGCCTTGCGCCATGTAGGGGGTCATCGGGTGGCAGGCATCGCCGAGCAGCGTCACCCTGCCGTCCTGCCAGCGCGCCAGCGAATCGCGATCGACGATCGCCCATTTGTGCACGTCGGGACAGGCGGCGAGCACCTGCTCCACCTCGGGATGGAAGCCCGCGAAGGCCTTGCGCAATTGGATGACGTCGCCCTTGGCCGACCAGGACTCGATGCGAAATTCCGGCTCGGGCTGGCTGGTGACGAGATAGACCTCGCTACGGTCAGGCTTCACATAGTAGATCACGATGTGGCGGTCCTCGCCCCACCATTTGGTGCAATCGCCTATTCTGTGCGCGCCGAGCAGCGCCGCCGGATATGTGGTGCGATAGGCGATGCGGCCGGTGAAATTCACCGGGGTTGAGCCAAACAGGATATCGCGCACCGTCGAATGCACGCCGTCGGCGCCGATCACGGCGTCGGCAATTGCGGCGGCGCCGTTCGCAAATGTCAGCCGCACGCCGTCGCTGGTCTCATCGAGGCCGACCAGCCTGTGGCTGAGCCTGATGCATTCGGCAGGGACCGCGCTTGCGAGCGCCGCATGCAGGTCGCCGCGATGCGCCAGCAGATAGGGCGCGCCATATTTCGCTTCCGCGCTCTCGCCAAAGATCATGTCGAACTTGATCTCGCCGGTGCGCCAGTCCCGGTTATTCCAGGAGCGCGGATAGAACGACTGGCTGCGCAACATCGGCTCCAGCCCGAGCCGCCGTAGCACCTTCATGGCGTTGCAGCCGACCTGGATGCCGGCGCCGATCCGGGCAAATTGGCCCGCCTGCTCGTAGACGGTGACGTCGATGCCGACCAGGCGGAGCGTCGCCGCGGCCGCCAGGCCGCCCATGCCGGCACCGACAATCGCGATGTTGAGAGCTCGTGGCGCCATCCCTGTTTTCCTCTTTGTCTTCCGTCCGGCAGCCGCCTGCTATTTTGGGTTGCGAGCTTGCTTGCCGGCCAGCCCATATTAACGTGATCGATCGCAAAATATGTAGCGGAGGCTTCGCATGGGCCCCTGCACACGTTGACTGCGCCGCTCGGATGCGATTGAAAAAGACAAGGCATGCGACAATGCCGCAAGCATCCGGGAGGGGTTTGGAATGGCCGCCAGAAATTGGTTCAGTTTTGCTGCATGTGCCGCAGCAATGCTCGCCGCATCAGCTGCACGCGCGCAGATCTCCGACGATGTGGTAAAGATCGGCGTGCTCACCGACATGAACGGGCCGGCCTCGACGCCGACCGGCCAGGGCTCGGTCACGGCGGCGCAGATGGCGGTCGACGATTTCGGCGGCAAGGTGCTGGGCAAGCCGATCAGCATCGTCGTCGGCGACCATCAGCTCAAGCCGGACATCGGCGGCGCCATCGCGCGGCGCTGGTACGACACCGAGCAGGTCGACCTGATTGTCGACGTGCCGGTCTCCGCCGTCGGCCTTGCGGTGCAGAACGTCGCCAATGAAAAGAAGAAGCTGTTCATCACTCATTCGACCGGCACGGCCGATTTCCACGGCAAGTTCTGCTCGCCCTACGCCATCCAGTGGGTGTTCGACACCCATGCGCTCGCGGTCGGCACCGCACAGGCGGTGGTGAAGCGCGGCGGCGACAGCTGGTTCTTCATCACCGACGATTACGCCTTCGGCCATTCGCTGGAGAAGGATGCGTCGACCGTTGTGACCACCAATGGCGGCAAGGTGCTGGGCGCTGTGCGGCCGCCGCTGGCGACGCCCGACCTTTCATCCTTCGTGCTGCAGGCGCAGGCCTCCAAGGCCAAGATCATCGGCATTGCCGCCGGTCCGCCCAACAATATGAACGAGATCAAGACCGGCGCGGAGTTCGGCGTGTTCCAGGGCGGCCAGCAGATGGCCGCGCTGCTCGCTCTGATCACCGACATCCACTCGCTGGGGCTGCAGGCGGCGCAGGGCCTGTTGCTGACGACGTCGTTCTACTGGGACATGGACGACAAGACCCGCGAATGGTCCAAGCGTTACTTCGCCAAGATGAACCGCATGCCGACCATGTGGCAGGCCGGCATCTATTCATCGGTGATGCATTATTTGCAGGCGATCCAGGACACCGGCACCGACGATCCCTTGAAGGTCGCGGCCAAGATGCGTGAGAAGCCGATCGAGGACTTCTTCGCCCGCAACGGCAAGCTTCGCGATGACAATCTGATGGTCCACGACCTCTGGCTGGTGCAGGTGAAGAAGCCGGACGAGAGCAAATATCCGTGGGACTACTACAAGATCCTCACCAAGATCTCCGGCGACGACGCCTTCGGCCCGCCCGATCCGGCGTGCAGCATGGTGAAGAAGTGAGGGCGGCGCAGTCTCGCCCCGCGGGCCCGTGACATCACGGCCGGGCCTGTCGTCCCGGCCATGCCGATGCGGCTCACTGCACCCGGGTCCAATTCGCCGATTTGCAGATCACGCCCCTGATGATGCAACTCGACGTGGTGAGGCTCGTGCCGTCAACGGACAGCCTGGTCAAATAGACCGAGCCGTTGGCCGCGACCTTGCCGCTCCATGAATTCCTGCCGTCCGGCCGCATGTCGAAGAAAATGCGCTGCCCGACCCTGGCGCGTGTCTCCGCGCCAGGCTTCACCCAGACGATGGTGCCGCAGCTGACTTCGCCGCACGGCTCGAACCGGACCTGCAAATTGCCCTTCTCGTGCAGCCAGGTACCCGACAATTCGTCCGCGAGGCAAGGGCTGAGGGACAGCAACGCCGCCGCAGCGAGGCAACAACGCACTGCATTCATCGCATTCTCCTGCTTTCGGTGAGATCAACGAAGGTGCATATCGTCCATCGTGACCGGCAGGCTGCGCGTGATGAGGTCGACAATGGCGCCATGCAGGTTCTCGTCGCTCGCCGGATCGCCCCCGACCGCACCACCCTCATCGAGCAGCCGGCTGGGGCCGGCCAGCCTGAGGTCGGTCGAATTGTCGAGAGGACCGGCTGCAATCTTTTCGATCACATCGAAGGTCTTGCCGTCGACGACCCTGATCTCGTAGAGCGCATGGATCGCCCTGTAGGATTCCGTCATCGTGTTGTAGGTGACGAGCCCGATGCCTTCGAGCTTGCGGCCGCCAGCGCCAAGGTCCGTCCGCGCCCTGCTGATGACGATGAGAGCGTCGAGCCCTTGCGGCGTGACCTCGGTCTCGATCAGCTTCTTGAATTGATCGCCGCGGATAAGCTCCACAGGCTTGAGCGGGGATTGGCTGATCGCCGCGAACATCGCGCGCGGGTAGCTTACCGGTTTGACCTGAAAACGGCTGCCCAGCATGGTGGCGGCCTGCTGCGCGAAGAAGTCGTCGAGAGCCCAGGACGCAATGGAGACGCTGCGGCTGGCATTGTCGAAGCCGGTCAGCCCGGCCTTGGTGAAGACGAAACGGTCGCCGACCGCCGAGATGATGCCGACTGTCTTCACTGCCTGCAGTCTTGTCTGGCGCGTCTCGAACAGAGCGCGCGCGCTGCCGCCCAGGGCAAGAAGCGTGAGCAATGCAAAACCCGCACGTCGGAAGCCGTGTCTCATGGAGGTCTACCGGATTCTGAAATCGAACGCGTAGGAGGCACCGATGCCGACCGTGGTCTGATTGGGCGTGCCTCGCACGGTCACCAGCGGACTCTTGGCGGCATCGCCAAGCAGCCGGTCATATTCGACATAGGAATGCACCTCCCATCGCGGATCGATGCGGTATTTGACCTGGGCGCCGACGCCGGCCGAGTGTGCACCGCCCTTGGCGTCGAATACCGACAGCCCGGTCGCCATGGCCTGAGCCTCGTTGATGCTGAAATAGGGCGAGGTCGCCCCACTGCTTTCCAAGGTGAAGCGTGGCCCGACCGAGACGGTCAGCGCCCGCGTCACCGGCACGACGAAGTCGGCGGAGAAGTCGGAGGTCACGCCGTGATGCCCGCCGAGGCCCGCACGCGTTTCATTGCGCAGGCGAAACCAATCGACCGGGAAAAATTCGATGAAGCCGCCCAGTTCGAAGGCGGCATTGACGTCGCCAAGGCCGTACAGGGCGGAATTGCTGGACTGGTTTCGCGCCGGCACGAACTTGCCGACGGGACCGGCCCGAAGGTCGCCGAAATCGATCAGTGCGATGCTGGCATTGTCGCGCGGACTGCGAAAATCGTCCGGCGAACCGGCCCGGCGGAGATAGATGATCGGGACCGCACTCAGCAGGCTGGCGTTTGCGCCCTCGAAGTCCGGCTTGTAAGCGCCCTCCGCGCCGATGGTCGCAGTCCAAGTCCCCGACAAGGTCGGCAGGAAGGGCAGCTCGAACGGCGGCGACGGCAGCGTGAAGGCGGCTTGCGCCGATGCGGTCACCGGCAGGCCGACCCCGACGCCAAGCGCGCGAACAAGGGCGCCAACAAGCGAGAAGCACGAGGCGCGGCACGCCGTCTTGGCCGCAGACCTGCGGAAAAACGCTAAGACGAGTTCACGCATGAGGACACCTGACCTCCCGAGGCCTTTGCCCATGGGGGGCGCCGATTGACACGCGGCTAAGTGGCCCGCGAACATTGCCCGAAGATTGCTTGCGTCGGGCATTTTGCAGGCCGCACCATGGCAAGACCGGCGCGGCTTGCGTTGGCAAAGCGGATTGCCGTAAGTGGCGGGATGCGCTCCGACGCGGTACGGATGCGGGCGAGACAGCAAGGACCACCGATGCGCTCCCTCGTGATCGAAGACGAACCCGATATCGCGGGCTATGTCGGCCGCCTGCTCGAGCAATTGTCCGGAATCGTCGACATCGTCGGATCCGTTTCGGACGCGCGGCAGGCGCTCGGCAATTTCAGCTATGATCTCGTCATCGTCGACCGCATGCTGCCCGACGGCGACGCGCTCGACATCGTCACGGCAATGAGTCAATTGCCGGAGCGGCCCGCCATCATCATGCTGACGGCCAAGGACGCGAAAGAGGACGTGATCGACGGCCTGAACGGCGGCGCCGATGACTATCTCGGCAAGCCGTTCGAGCCGCAGGAGCTCATCGCACGCATCCGGGCCGTGCTGCGGCGGCCGCGCCGACTGCTTCCTTCGGTGCTGTCTTGCGGCAATGTCGAACTGCGGCTCGGGAGCAACGAAGCCGTCGTGGCGGGCAACAAGATCCTGCTGCGGCGCCGCGAAGCCCTCATCCTCGAGGCGCTGTTGATGCGGCGCGACCGCGTCATCGCGCGCGAGGCACTGATCGAGGCGATCTACGGCTTCGACGACGAGATCGAGTCCAACACGCTGGAGGCGCAGGTCTCACGCCTGCGCAGGAAGCTCGCCGAACTCGGCGGCAATGTCGAGATCCGCAGCATGCGCGGGATCGGCTACATTCTCCGCATCGCCGAGGGCCGATGAAGTCGATCACCAAAAGGCTGGCCGTCTCGCTCGGCTCTGCCGCCGGGATCATCTATGTCATCCTGCTCGGCGCCGCCATCTCGTTGCCGATCGCGCGCGAACGCGAGCAGGCGGTCTGTCGCGTCGCCTCTGCCATTCTCGAGCGTGCCACCGTGATCGAGAAGGGCCACGTCCTCACCGTCCAGAACACCAAAGAGGTCAACGAACTGAAGGCGAGCAGCCACGACCTTTGGTACGTGATCTCCTACGAGACTCTGGTGAACGAGTATGGCCGCGACCGCCGGCCTCCGCTTCCGTTCGCGCTTCCCTATGGCGGCCCCACCGGCTTCTCGGTGCTCTATGCGCTCGACCAGAGGAGCGTATTTTGCCTCGCCGTCATGCGCCGCGGGGATCTCGAGCTGTCGATGGCGATCGGCGGGGCGCAAATTCCCTCCAGCCATATCGCGGCGGCCTTCCTGAGCCGCAGTTTCCTTCCCATCGGACTGATGGCGCTGGCCTTCGCCGCGATCGCCGCCATCGGTGCGCTGCTGGCCGCGCGCTTCGTCGGCCGCAGCATGGAACGCGTCACGAAGCTTGCGCTCGCGATCGATCCGGCGGCGCCGCAGGGATCCATTCCGCTCGAAGAGGTCCCGGTCGAACTCCAATCGATGGCCGCCGCCCTCAACCGCGCCTTTGGCGAGATCGACGCCTATATCAAGATGCAGCGTCGCTTCCTCGGCAATGCGGCGCATCAGCTGCGAACGCCGCTGACGCTGCTCCGCGCCAAGATTGAGGATGTGAGCGACCCTGCCCTGAAGGCCGAGCTCGTGCGCGACGTTCGCCGCCTCACCTCGCTTGTTGCGGCCATGCTCGACCTCGCCCGGCTGCAAAACCATGCCATCGAGAAACGACCGGTCGACCTCACAGCGGTGACGCGCGATGTGCTGGCGGATTTCAGCCCCTCGGCGCTGGACGCCGGGATCGAGCTGTCGCTGGAGCAGGCGGACGGCGGCGGCGCCGTCGTGCAAGGCGTGGAAGCTGCCATTCGCAGCGCGCTCTCCAATCTGATCGGCAATGCGCTGATCCATGCGCGGGGCGCCCGGCGCATCACCGCGCGGCTCTCGCGTGGATCGGTCGCGATCAGCGACGACGGCGCCGGCCTCGCCGCGAGCTCGGAAGACGGGGTCGCCGCCGCGCCGTTCGAGGCAGACGTCCCCGCAAAGGACGGCGTTGGGCTTGGGCTATCGATCGTCCAGGAGATCATGGCCGCGCATGGCGGAGAGTTGATCGTGACCTCGTCGCCCGGCGAAGGAACGACGATGGTCCTGCGGTTCGCCGAGGCTATGGCGGAAGCGGACAAGCCCGCTTCCAGCGACGTCCAGGTTTGAGGTCCGAGTTGAATGCCTTCATGGTCCGGGCCTTTCGCCGGGACCACGGAAAACTACTTCACCACGCCGATCTCCCGAAAATATTTCAGCACGCCGGGATGGATCAGCGCGATGTCAGGCGCAGCAGCGACCGTGTTTGCGGCCGTTGTCTCGCAGGCTTGCGCGAGCTTCCCGCAGAATGTCGCCTCGGCTCCATGCAGGGTGCGCGCGAGCTGATAGGCGACGTCATCCGGCAGGCTGGCGCGCACCAGCACAAAGCTCCATGATCCGACCGAGGAAATCGCGGCCGGCTGGCCGGGATAGCTGTTTGCGGGCACCGTGAGGGATTTGAGGAAACTGTGCTTGGCGCGGATGCGCGCGATCTCGTCGGCGCTCGGCGCGATGAAGCGCGCGCCAGATGGGCTCGAGGCCACGGCCGCAAAACCCGGCCAGCCGATGCCGGCGCCCCACAACGCTGCGGCGCGGCCGTCAAGCACCATGGCCGGACCATCGCCGGCGCGATCGAGGTAGATCGATTTGAAATCCTCGTCCTGCTTCAGGCCGAGCCCATCGAGGATGTAGCGGGAGAGGATCGGCAGGCCCGAGCCCTTGGCTCCGAAGGCGACCGGTTGGCCCTTCAGATCGGAGATGGTCTTGTAGGGGCTGTCGGCGCGGACCACGAACATGCCGGGCGAGGAATAGATCGCGGTCAATATTTTCGCGTTGGTCTTCGGCCGGCCGGCGAGGCCAAGAAACGCCTCATAGGCCGGCTCGCCGGCGACGAGGCCGATGTCGAGCTTGTCCTGTTCCAGGAGCGGAATGTTCTCATTGCTGCCCTTGGTGTTGCGCGTCTCGACCGCAAGCGTGTCATCCGCCGCGTTCATCACCTCGGCGAACGCATTGCCGTAGAGCGGGAAACCGCCGCCGGGCGTCGCGGTCCCCAACACGATCATGGTCTTTGCAGGGACGCTGTTGGACATGGTCCTGCCCCCTTCTGCCGCGGCCGCCGTGCCGACCAGCGACAGCATGGCGGCCCCAACCAGCAGGCTCTGTCTGTTCTTCAGCATCGGCTTTCCATGATCGGCTTTGGCTCGCGCCTGTCAAGATGTCCGATCATGACGGCGCCGACCGCGTCGGCAAAGTGCAAATGCATGAAAGCATGAGCTCCTCAAGATAAGATGACGGACTGGAAATCATGGTTGCCGGTTCGCGCCTCGTCCGCTCTCCCGGCAAGTCCTTGTCAAAACGAGAAATGGCGTGAGGTCGTGGAGCTCGCGGACGTGTCGGTGGATTAAATCAGCGGCGGTGACGGCGATACCGCGCTGGATGAACGCGATTGCCATCACTTTGCTTCACGGATATTGCGAATGGGCACGACGCCTGCCTCCAGGCAGGACGTTTGCCGACCAGTGAGGCCACGATCCAGGCAGCCGTTACAAGACGTTCATGAAATTCCTGATCGGCAAATTCTCCCGGGTGATCTTTCTCAGCGGAGGCATCGCCATTTGCGGCGCCGTCCTCAAGCTTGGGGTGCGGCAGGCCGTGACCTTTGATGGCGCCTGGTCCGTCTGGTCTGCCGTCGGCGGCGGCCTGATCGTGCTGGGCGCGGTGCTGATCATTGCAGCGCTCGCCAGCCGAAAGGACACGCCGGCCCCGTGAGGGACGATCGGCGCGGAACCCTCACTTCGGCGCCTGCAGCGCGACGCCATAGCGGCGGTAGATCTGCTCGACCGTGCCGTCGTCACGCAGCTTCGACAGCGCGGCGTCGATCGCATTGCGCAGGGCGTCATCGGGGCGGACCATGCCGACGGCGACGTTCCAGTTGAGGTCGGCCTCGCTCTCGTCGCGGTCGAGAATGCGGACCGCCTTGTCCGGATGCGTGAGGTTGAAATAGCTCGCCATGGTCGGCGTGACCGCCGCAGCGTCGATCTCGTGATTGACCAGGGCATCGAGGCTGTCGGCCTCGAATCCGAAGGTCGATGTCGGCACATGCCGCTGCCCGATGATCATGGCTGCGATGGAGCCGACCTGCACGCCGACCTTGGTGTGCTCGTCGAGGCTCCTGAACGAGGTGAGCCCGCTTGCAGCCGGCACCGCGAGCGCGACGCCCGTGCGGTAGTACGGCTTTGATATCCGCAAGTTGGTTTCGCCCTGCGCCTCGCGGTCGGCGATCACATCGAGCACGATGTCGCAGCCGGCACTGCGCATCTGATACTGGGTGATGATCCAGTCAAGCCGCAGCGACACGCCGAGCTCGCGGGCAAGCGCCTGGCCCAGCTCGATCTGGAAGCCCGGAGGATCGCCGGCCTTGCTGGCAAAGGGCAGCGAATTGGGATGGGCGCAAAGCCCCAGCACGCCGGATTCACGGATCGCATCGAGGGTTCGCGCCTGTGCCCCGCCTGCAAGGCCGACGGCAGCGGCGATGGATAACGCAAGAATGGCCTTCATTGCATCTCTCCCTGTGGGGGGCGGCCCGATCTCGAAGGCTCACCCCTCGCGCGGCTTGAGCTCGCGAATATATTTGATGATCTGGTCGATCTGGGCGTCGTTGAAGACCGAGCCGAACGCAGGCATCGCGCCCTCCTTGCCGTTCTTGATGCGGTTGCGAATGAAGTCGTCGCTGCGCTGCGTGTTCATCAGCTGCGGTCCCTTGCCGGCTACGCGACCAGCGTCGGAATGGCACCAGCCGCAGGTCGTCGCGAACAGCTGGGGGACGTCCAATGACGCATCGTCGGGCGTGGCGTTGGCGGATTGCGCGAAGGCCGGCATTGTCGAGGTCAGTGACACGGCCAGCAGCGCCGGAAGCAGCAAGCGCGGATTTGGTCTCATCACATTCAGGTTCATTTTCACAACGGTCCATATCTTCGAAAGAGTCCATCGACCCATTCAAAACGCGCGGGAAGCGGGCTTGTGCCCGCTTCCCTGGAGATCTCGTTGAGCAACGCCTATTTCAGGCTATAGACAATGAGCGCGCCGTCGTCGCGCGGCATGCTCTTGTAGACCCCGCCGAAGGTCGGCGCGTAGTCGTCCGAGGCCATGCCGCCGAAGCCGGCAACGACAGCGATGTATTGCTTGCCGTTGACGGCGTAGCTGACAATGCCGCCCTGGTGGCCGGTGCCGTCGGAGTGATTCCACAGCTCGGTTCCAGATTCGGCATCGTAGGCATGAATGGTGCCGCGCGAGTCGGGCACGAACACCAGATTGCCTCCGGTCGACAGCACGCTGGCGAGCGGCGGCTCGGGGAAGCGCACCTCCCACTTCTTGGCGCCGGTGATGGGATCGCGCGCGTCGAGATGACCGTAGATCTCGCCGCCCGGGGGCGGTGCGATCTTGAAGTCGGCGCCGATATTGAGCTGGGCCTGGGGCGCGACGATCGGGGTCGTCTTCATGACCTCCAGCGTCATGCACCATTCCTGGCCGAGCTTGTAGTAGAGCCCGGTCTTCGGATCGTAGGAGCCCGCGTTCCAGCTGACGCCGCCGGAAATATGCGGACAGAGCGGTTCGGAAACCTTGCCTGCAGAGAAGTCCCTGCGTCCGATCAGCTCGCCGGTCTTGGGATCGATGTTCTTGACGAAATTGCTGTTCTCGGTGATCCGCCAGACATTCTTCACGCCCGCGTTGCGATCATAGACGAAGATGTATCCGCTCTTGTTCGGATGCACCACATACTTCTGGCCGTCGCGATCGAGCATGACGAATTCGCCGACCGCGCTGTCGAAGTCCCAGGCATCGTGCGGCAGCTCCTGGTGGTAGAATTTCAGCTTGCCGCTGTCGAGATCGAGGCCGATCACCGAGGACGTATAGAGATTGTCGCCGGGACGGGCGCCTTGCGTCTTGTAGTCGGCGCCCGACCAGTCGTAGAGCGGCGCCGGATTGGCGGTGCCCCACCAGATCGTGTTGGTCTCGTTGTCATAGGTGCCGGGCATCCAGCCGCCGCCACCGCCGGTGCGCCAGGCATCGTTGCCCCAGGTCTTCATCGCCTCGTCGGTGCCGGCAACGGTCAGGAACTCCCACTTCTTCTTACCGGTTGCAGCATCGACGCCGAAGATCGGGCCGCGGCCCGGCCATTCGCCGCCCTGCGAGCCGATCACCACGGTGCCCTTGGCGTAGAGCGGCGCGCCGGTGAAGCCGACCGTGAGCTTCTGGGAGTCGACCAGCTTGGTGTCCCACATCACCTTGCCGCTCTTCATGTCGAGCGCGATCAGCCGGCCGTCCATGGTGCCGACATAGACCTTGCCCTCGCCGATCGCGACGCCGCGATTGTAGGGCGAGTGCGTCTGGCGCGCGATCAGCGCCTCGTCCAGCTCGGGGAAGTAGGACCAGATCACCTCGCCGGTGGCGCCGTTGAGCGCAAACACGCGGCTGTAGGAGCCCGTGTAGTAGAGCACGCCATCGGCCACCAGCGGCATCGATTGCAGCCCGCGGGTGGAGCGTCCGGGGATATGGATCCAGGCGACGCTCAGATTGCCGACATTGCTGGTGTTGATCTGCGCCAGCGGCGAGTAGTGATAGGACTTGTAGGAGCCGTGATAGGTCAGCCAGTCATTCTGGCCGCCGGCCTCGATACGGGCCGTATCCACGGACTGGGCAAGCGCGGACGACGCGGCAAGCGTCGCAGCAAAGGCAATAGGCAAAGCAAAACAATTCAGCTTCCTCTTCATGGGCACTTCCTCCGGTTTGCTTCTTATGATGACGTACGGTCGCTGCATTGCGGACCGCTGCGCGTGATCGGCTATCGACGCGATCGACCGCGTGCCGCGCTCCTGCAATCTGGATGTTGCCTGCAAAGATTTGACGATGACGGCGGCGGTGTCGCCGATGCCGCGACTTGGTGCGCCGCCGAAGGCCTGCCGGGTTTCTGTCCCGTTGAAGCGTTGGCTGCCATCCTGCCCCCCAAGCCTGCCGGTTCGTCAGCAAGCCAGACTTTGTTTTCCTGATCATCGCCATGGAATGTGGCGACACAAGGCCGGTTGACAAAGCTCGCCGCCCGCGTTCGGGCACACAGCCCTCGGCAGAGCCGCTCCCCACAGCGGGACGCACGACCGCGGCTTCATGTCCAAGGCCTTCATCTTGTTCGCAAAAGGCTTCGACAGCCATCTAACGGCGTGCGTCGGCGGAACGTGCATCAGGCTCCGCTGCGCGCGTGAGGCGCCCGATGAATCGTGGCAAACGGTCGCGATCCCCTATCCCGGCCGGAAACGGGACACGATCTGCGAGCTGCTCAATGGCGGGCTCTCACCAGCTATAGCCGACGCTGCCCTTCGCCATGTAGCTGCGCGTGACATTGGAGAACTCGCCTTCGAAGGTCGCGGCGGTCGACCAGCCGCTGGCCCACCTCCATTGCGCCGACCCGCCCACAAGCGCCGAGTCGTGCGCTTGCGCTGCACCGTTCACCACGAAGCTCGCGCCGGGGAGGGTCTGGAAGGTCGCCGCGAGCGCGCGGTCGCGATTGAAGTCGTGCGCCCAGGCCACGCGCCCGCGCAGGGTGAGGACCGCCGTCTCCAGTGCGTAGGAGCGATCGAGGCGGACGCCGAGTTCGCTGCGCGTATCGGTCACGTCCCTGCCTCCATAACTCAATGCAAAGGTGTTGGCACCGGTAAGCGCCTGCTCGGCATAGGCAGGCAGGAAGAAGGTCGTGAACTGCGCCGCGCCGTAGGGCGTGATCCCCATCCATGGGCTTGCAAAGCGGTAGCCGCCCTCGGCGCGGCCCGACAAGGCATTGGCGTTGAAACGCGCCTGGAGCTGGTCGAGGCCTGCGATGGTCACCGTGCGGCTGGTGGTTATGTCCTGCCAGCCATAGGCAAGCGCGCCGGCGACATAGGCATTGCCGCTCGTGTGCCTGGCATAGGCGCCGGCCTGGAACAGGTCGGAGCGCCCGCCGCCGAGACCATTGGCGAGGGAGAAGCTGGTGCCGCCTCCGCCGAGCGCAAAGCCAGCGATCGTGTTCGGCGACAGCAGATAGTCCGCGCCGGCGGCCACGCCGGCGATGCGGTTGGTCACCCCGTTCGACCCGACGCTCGCATTGCCGTCGGTGGTCTGCGATCCGCCATAGCCGGTCGCCCAGACGTTCCAGCGCTGCGACGCCATGGGCGCCTTGGTCAGAATCGAGGCGAAGGCGTCGGTCTTGACGCGCGGCACCGCGGTGCCGCCGGCATAGGGCATGGCTGCGCTGCCCGTCCCGGCCGCCTCGCCGCGATTGCCGATAAAGGGATCGAGCAGCGCGTTGAGGAAGCGGTCCATTGCCGTGAAGCTCGTCTGCAGCGTGCCCGTTGCGGCTTCGCCTGAGGCTTGCGTCAGCGCGCCGGTCAGGTTGACGCCGCTTGCATTGAAAAGGCTGTTGAAGGCATTCGACGGATTGCCCCCCGCCAGCAGCGCCGCGTCGATGCCGGCAGCGACGTTCCTCTGGTTGAGGCTCGCGGAGCCTGGCAGCACCGGCGACAACAGGCCGGCATCGACGGTGAGCAGCACGCTGTTGCCGGCATAGCTGACGCGCGGATTGCGCGCGAAGGCCGGGCTGCTCAGGCTCACCGTGCCGAAGCTGCCGGTGAGATTCGAGGCCGTGAGGATGGTGTAGGTGGTGGTGGCATTGACATGGCCGATCGGTGCCACGACGAGCGTGCCAGCGATTTGCGCAGTTCCCGAAACGACCGTCTTGTCCGCGGACGCGCCCGAGATCTGCACGATATAGCTCGCAGCCGTGGTGAAGACGAGATTGCCCTGCACCGTGAGCGTGCCGATCGAGTTGCCCGGCGCCAGCGCGCCACCGTTGACGGTGACATCGGCGACGCTGCCGTTGCCGCCGAGCACACCGCCGGCATTGACCGTCGTCGCCGAGCTGGTGATCGCGCCGTTCACCGACAGCGTGCCACCGTCCACGGTGGTTGCGCCGGTGTAGCTGTTGTTGCCGGTCAGCACCGTGGTGCCGGCGAGCTGGTGCACCGCGCCATTGCCGCTGATGTCGGGCGAGAACACATAGTTTGACGAGGTGTGGTTGAAGTTGATGACGCCCGAGCCGGCGCCGAACTGGACCGAGGCCGCCGTCAGCGTCCCCGGCGCCACGGCAGCCGCGCCGGGCGCGGCGCCGATATTGAGCATGCCGGTCGAGGACGGACTGACTGCGATGTAGAGATTGCCGGCAATCGCAGCCGCGCCGCCATGCGCGATCGTCAAGGTGCCGTCACCGGCATAGCCAACCAGCAGGTCGCCATTGTTGTTGAGCGCGGATCCCGCGCCGTCGACCAGCATCGTGCCGGAGCTGGCGACAGCGGCGCCGATCTGCGCGCCTGCGGCGCTGACCTGCCCCCCGTTCAGCACGTTGAGCGAGCCGGTGCCGTTGAGGCCGACGAACAGCACGGCGCTCGTCACCCATGTCGCGCCCGCGACCGTGACCGCGCCCGTAGCGCCGCTTGAATAGCCGATATTGCCGTTGACGCTGGAGACCGCGCCGCCATTGGAAATGGTCAGCGTACCCTGGCTGCCCAGCGTATAACCCAGCGAAAGGTCACCGCTGTTGCTCCAGGACGAGCCGGAGCCGTCGACGTTCATGGTCCCGCTCGCGCCATAGCCGACGATGCCGAACGTGCCGGTCACCGTCGCGCCTCGCGTAATTGCCACTGTGCCGCTGCCGACGGCGCCGAGATAGATCCCGCCCGCGTTCCAGCTCGAACCCGCGCCATCGACGCTGGCCGTGCCCGTACCGCCCGCATTGTTGCCGATGAAGGCAAAGGCGTCGGCGACACGGCCACCATTGGAAATCGAGAGGCTCCCACTGCCGGCCCCACCGACATACAGCTTGTCGCCATTGGTCCAGGTCGACCCCGCACCGTCAACGGTCACGCTGCCGGTCGCACCGGTATTGGCTGCGATCGTGCCGACCAGATCGCTGACGGTGCCGCCATGACTGATGGTGAGGGTGCCATTGCCTGTCGAGCCCACCACCAGACCGCCGCCGCCGCTCATGCTGAGGCTCGAGCCGGCACCGTCAACCGTGACGCTGCCGGAAGCGCCTGAGTTGAAGCCGATCCGGGTGCCGTTCGACCCCACCGAAGCGAGCGCGCCATTGGTGATCGTGAGCGCGCCGGTGCCGGAGTTGCCGACAAAGAGGCCCACGCTGTTGGTCCAGCTCGAACCCGTGCCGTCGATCCGGGTGGTGCCGCTCGATCCCGCCTGCATGCCGACATAGCCGAAGGTCCCGGAGACCGCGCCAGCATTGGTGACCGTGAGGCTGCCTGTGCCGGCATCGCCGATGTGGATCGCCGCCGCATTCGTCCATGACGAACCGGCACCGTCCACCGTGACCTTGCCGGTGCCGGAGGAACTGACGCCAATACTGCCGACGCTGCTGCTCAACTGCCCGCCATTGGACAGCGCCACTTGTCCACTGCCTGCGCCGCCGACATTGAGCGAGCCGGCCGCCAGCGAAGAGCCCGTACCGTCGATGGTGACCGTGCCCTGCGAGCCCGTCGAATTGCCGACACTCGTGGCTGCAGCCGTGGCGCTGGCGCCTTGCGAAACCGACAGACTGCCGGTCCCGTTCGCACCCACGATGAGGTTGGTCGCGCTGCTCCAGCTCGATCCCGCGCCCGTCACGGCCACCTGGCCGGTGCCATTGTTTCCGATCACGTTGTTTGCGGCCGAGGCGGTGGCGCCCCCGGAGATCGACAGCGCGCCAGCGCCGACGTCGCCGACATGGACGTCGCCGGAGCTGATCCAGCTCGCGCCGGCACCGCTGATCAGCACAAGGCCGCTCGAACCGGCAAACGCGCCGATATTGGCGTTGACATTGGTGAGCGTGGTGCCGGCGCTCATGCCGAGGCCGCCGGTGCCGTTCGAGCCGATGGCGAGATCGCCGCTGTTGTGCCAGGCGGAGCCTGTGCCCGACAGCGTGACGATGCCATTGCCGTTTTGAAACAGGCCCAGCGTGCCGCTATTGGTGTTGAGAACGCTGCCGCCCTGGATGAACAGATGGCCGCCGGTGGTCGCGCCGACGAAGAGCTGGTTGGCAGAGCCGGTTGCGCCGCCGGTGAGGCCTGTCGAATTCGGCGTCGTCGCGTCGATCGTCACATTGTCGCCGGCCGTCGGCACCGTGCTGGTGCTCCAGTTGCCCGGCACGAGCCAGCTGCTGGACAGGGTACCGATCCATTGCACGGAGGCGGCGTGGGCGGGCGCGGCGAACAGGAGCCCGGTCAACGCCGTCGAGCCGGCAAGCCAGGCCCGCAGACGCGGCGCAGGCCGACCCACGAGGCCGCCATGATCCGGCCCGGCGACGCCGAAACCCTTGCCATCATGAATAGAACGATCGGCGGCGCCGTGCATGCAAACCTCGCGGCAATTCCCAACAGGTCGCGCCGCAGACGGCCGCTGACGGCGGCCGGGAGTGGGGCGCGATATCGGTCGATGCTTGGGACAGGCCCGTCGTGTTGTCTTGGAAGGCTCCGCCACGTGATTGGACTGTCGCGCCAGCGCTGCGCGGAGGATCGCCAGTGATGCAGAACGGTCACAGCTTCCTTTGCTTGGCCGTGTTTGCGGTTGAACCTGCCGGCACGGTGTGGCGTCTAAATCCAGATGATCTGACCGATTGCCGGAATGTCTTGGAATGAACGAATTGCCCAAACTTTGGTCGACGGGGCCGGAATCTGGATTCTCGCGCCAATCATGTGGACTGCAGCGACATCCGTTCGCCCGGCACCTTGGCGCCGACTGACCTCCTTCTATCTTTCTCCTCCCCCATCGTTCGAAGGATTGATTATGGACCCGGCGAGCGCGCCGAATATTTTCCTGAATTCGTACCAAGGAACGCCGCGCGGACGGGACTACGAGTTGTGGCGAGAGGAGACCTGCCGTCGCTTCTGCAGTCTCGACATCCTGCCGAGTGACAGCGACATCATCGACTGCAACATCCAGATCAGCCTGTTGGGCGGGCTTGCGCTCGCGGTGCCCACAGGAACGTCGGCCCTTTTTGCCCGCACGCCGGCCGTTCTGGGCGATGGCTGCGACGATCTGGTGCTGGTGACGGCAACGGCCGGCCGGGTGCAGGTGGTGCAGGAGGGCACGCCGATCGAGCTCGCCACGAAGCAGATGTGCCTCGCCGACATGAGCGTGCTGGGCACGGTCGGCCAGACCGGGACCGCGCAGTTCAAGACCATTCGGATTCCCCGTGCAGCGCTGTTGTCCCTGCATCCCCAGGCCGAGGACCGGCTCGACCGGGTGATCGGCGAGGAGCCCGCTTTGCGCGAAACCATCATGCGCTACCACGCGCTGGCCGCGGAGCTTGCGCCGCAGCTCGACGTCGTGGGTCAACAGCTGATGGCGCAGCACATGATCGATCTGATCGGCCTCCTGCTCGGCGCCCAGGGCGATCGCGCGGAGCTTGCCCGCGGACGCGGCCAGGCCGCCGCCCGGCTTGATCTGATGCGCGCCGACGTGATGGCCAATCTTGCCCAGGCCGATCTGTCGCTGGCCGCGCTGGCGCCGAAATATGGCCTCAGCACCCGCCAGGCGCAGCGCCTGTTCGAGCAGACCGAGACCAGCTTTACGGAATTCCTCCGCGAGCAGCGTCTGTTGCTGGCCCGCAGGCTCTTGCTCGACCCCCGCAACAGGCGGCGCAAGATCAGCGACATCGCCCATTCCGCCGGCTTTTCCGATGTTTCCTATTTCAACCGCGAGTTCCGCCGCCGCTTCGGCATGAGGCCGACCGATCTCAGGCACGACTGAGGCATCCCGCCCGCCGCCCGGCCGCATTCAGCCGCCGAGACCCCGTCGGGCGGCATTGCACCGCGGCAGCCCAGCCTGTAAACGGAAGCCCCACCGGGCCGACAGGCCCCGGGGGGCCTGTAGCTCAATGGTTAGAGCCGGCCGCTCATAACGGTCTGGTTGCAGGTTCGAGTCCTGCCGGGCCCACCACAATCGTCAGCGACTTGTCACCAGTCGTCTCGCGCGTAGCGGGATCACCGCTCCAGAAAACTCCTCGCTGCTCTGTCGTCAGCCGTACTTCAGCAGCCTGCAAACTACCTCGGTCTTTCAAGGTGCTCCAAATGTTATCGGAAGCTGCCGCGGACCACGGACCGTTCCGGCCGACCACTCGACGACCGCGCCGGGCGTCAGGAAAAACTCGGGGAATTTGGCGAGCCCTTCCTCAATCGCGACCCGCATTTCCATCCGTGCCAGCGTCGAAGCAATGCAACGATGGATGCCCGGGTCAAAGGCAGCATGCCGGTTGACGTCGCGATCGACGACGACACGGTCCGCATCGGGAAAAATGGCGGGGTCGCGATTGCCGGCGCCAAACGCCAATATCACCATCTCGCCCTGCTTGACCGGACATCCGTCGATCTCTGTGCCCTTGACGATGTCACGCGCTACGGTCACCAGAGTATAGGCGCGCAGGAACTCCTCGACCCTGGTCGGGATCAGTCGCGGGTCGCCAACAAGCCGCTCGCGGTCATCACTGTGGGTGGCGAGATGCCACAAGCTCGCGCCGATTGAATTCCCGCGTGGTATCTGTCCCTGCGAAAAGCAGCGATCGCAGCGTGCCATTGGGTAGCCCCGAATTCCAGGCCCGAAGTGCTGGGGAATTCGAGCGTGGTCGCATTTATCCATGGCGTCGAGTAACGGCATCACGAGGCTGCTGCCAGATTCTGGCAGTGGCGGGTGTTAGAAGGTCCCGGCGCCGCGGGGCGCCATCGCGCCGGCAAGCGAGAGCGGAAATAGCGCGGTTCGCAGCGCGATTTTTGGACCATCAAGAGGTGAAGACCATGAACTGTGAATTCGCTGGCAAGGTCGCTTTGGTGACCGGGGCATCCAAGGGGATCGGTGCCGGCATTGCACAAGCATTTGGCGCGGCCGGAGCAAGCGTGGCGGTCGCCTATGCGCGTGACAAGGAAGGCGCGGAACGGGTCGCCCACGGCATCGAAACAACCGGTGGACATGCGATCACCGTGCAGTGCGACCTGGCCGAGACGGCCGACATCGAGGCCATGATGGCCCGAACAGTGGCGGCGTTCGGCCCCCTGGACATCCTGGTCAACAATGCCGGAATATTCGATTACAAATCGCTAGCGGAGATCACTGAGGCGCACTTCCACCGCATCTTCAATACCAATGTGCTCGGCCTACTGATGGCCACCAAGATCGCGGTCGCGAATTTCGAGCCCGCCGGCGGGAGCGTGATCAACATCAGTTCTCTGGCGGCTGAGGGTGCTGCGCCGGGCCGCGCCGTCTACACCGCCTCCAAGGCCGCAGTGAACGCGATCACGAAGGTGCTCGCGCTTGAACTCGCCGAGCGGAAAATCCGGGTGAATGCGATCATGCCGGGATATTACGATACCGAGGGAGCCCGAGCATTCGGCGTGCGCGGATCAGAGGCCGAAGCCCGTTTGCTCGCGGCCACTCCGCTCGAGAAACGGCCCGGGCGTCCGGAGGATATCAGTCCGGTCGCGCTTTTCTTGGCCTCGACCGCGTCGGCTTGGATGACCGGCGAGATCGTCACGGTTTCTGGAGGGCTAAGGTGACGGCCCTATCGAACATCGCTCTTCAGGAGGTTGCGACACCTTCGCGCTGTTCAGTAAATCATGCTGACCCGAAGTCGTTTTCGCCTGTAATGGCCGAGATTGCCCATGGGGTTTTGGCCCTCAAAAGCCACCAAACCAGTATCGCACCAGAAACGACCTGAACAAGACGCAACGAACGGGATCGATCACAGACGAAGACGTCAGAGAATCAACGATCCCGATCGTTATCCTCCCGCTCAGTCGAACGCGGCATAGAGCCGCGGAGTTTCGGCGAGTGTTGTCATGGCGCGACAGCGGCCGGGCGATCGTTGAATTCGACACGTGCCCGGACGGGACATTGCAGCGACGCATGCACACAGCGATGCCGGCTTTGACCGCGGCCTGGGCCGTGTGCTGTGCAAAGCCTTTGGCTGCAAGAGCCGGTCTTCCCGACAGTTGATCCCCGATAATGGGAAACTCAGATCTTTCCAGGGCAATCGCTATCGGCAGCCGATGCTGCATCGCCTCTGCCGGACAGCTTCACACCGCCGTCCTCGAGACGCCCCCAAACGGGGTCAATGCCTTAACGGAAGTCGCTCCGACCCGTTGCCCAAATTTTAAAATTGGAACGTGCCCGCCCTCTTTCAGTTTGCTGTATTGGCGGCGTCAGTCTTTTCGCTCCGGATGGCCATTCGCTGGAGGCAAGCGCGACGACAGGACGATCCAAAAAGGGGCGCAATTGCCGAAAGAAGGCGATTGACGCGACTTCGGCGCCGGGCTTCCGAGGCCGATCAAGCGCGGAATGGTGCGGAGCGTGGAGCACCTGCATACGTGGCTGTCGCGTCGCCAAGGACAATCCGGCTTCAGGAGTTCTCTGACATCTTCAAGCTCGACATTGAGGAGCCGACCGATGCCACGCTTTTTTTTCCATTTCACCTCGCAGGACCAGGTCGGCAGGGACGACGTCGGAACCGTGTTTCCCTCTCTCGAGGCCGCCTATCTCGACGCCTACGAGGCGGTACTCGAGATCTCGTTCGCAAAGCTCCGAGCCCATGACGATCCCACCGATGACGGCATTGAAATTGCCGACGAAGACGGCCGCATGCTCATGCACATTTCCTTTTCCGAAACTCTCCGGCCGCGCCAGAAGGTGAACATTCGGACGGACCGCCATGCCACCAGCCGCGCCGTTCAGGCATGCCACCGGGAGATGTTGCGCAGCCGCACGTTGTGGTCTGAGCTGCAAACCGAGTTCGCCATAACTCAGGACACCCTTCGCTCGATTCAGGCGAAGCTCGCAATTCTCAAGACCGGCCGGCGGCCAGACAAACCCGGGCCCGATCACTGCTTCGGCTGAGCCTCACGCCGGGTGTGCCGGCTTTTCCCCGGTCCTGGTGTCGATGTCGCTTCGCTTCAAGAGATAATCGAGTCCTCCGACCCGATACCAGCGATAGCCATAAGCTTCCATCACGAGCGTATGACGGCCGCCTTCATCGGCGTGGCTATGGTTCTCGCTGAGCAGATTGACGAGCAGTTTTCCTTCGTCGCCGGGAAGCCCGGCCGCAAACGAGATCTCGCGCGGCTGCTCATCCAGATTGTGCACGAACAGAGCCGAGTTGTCGCGCCAGTCATAGCGGATGATCAGGATCGCCGGGTCGCCTGTCCTGATGACCGTGAAGTCCCCCCAGCCAACCTCGGGCACCTCCTTCCGCATCCGGATGATGCGCTCGGTCCAGTTCAGCATCGAGTTCGGGTCGCGGCGCTGCTTGGCGGCATTGACGTGCTCGTAGCCGTACGGCCCCTTGTCGATGACGGGCAGTCTTGGCTTGTCGGCCGTGGTGAAGCCGCCGTGCCGCTCGCTCGACCACTGCATGGTCGTGCGCGCGCAGTTGCGCTCGGGCAAGCTCAGATCGTCGCCCATGGCAAGCTCGTCGCCGTAGCGGATCACCGGCGTTCCCGGCAGCGTGAACATGAGGCTGTAGGCAAGCTCGAGGCGGCGCCGGTCGCCGCCGAGCATTGGCGCCAGCCGCCTCCGGATGCCGCGGTCGTAGAGCTGCATGTCCTGGTCGGGCCCGAAGGCTGCGAAAACGGCCTCGCGTTGCGGCCTGGTCAGCCGACCCAGATCGAGCTCATCATGGTTGCGCAGGAACTGGCCCCACTGCGCCGTGGCCGGCCGGGGTTTTGTTCCCGCCAGCGCCTTTGCAAGCGGGCGGGCATCGGCGGATGCCAAGGCATAGAACAGATGCTGGTTGACTTGGAAGTTGAACATCATGTGCATGCGGTCGCCGTCGCGGCCAAAATAGTCCATGTCCGTTTCCGGCAGCACATTGGCTTCGGCAAGGATGATCGCGTCGCCCTCGCGCCATTGGAGGAACTCGCGAAACGCGCGCAGCATGTCGTATTGCTCGACCGGCTTGTTCACCTTCGCGCCCTTGGTCGCGATCACAAAGGGCACGGCATCCATGCGGAACCCGGACACGCCGAGCTGGATCCAGAAGCCCATGATCTTCAGGATCTCCGCCTGCACCAGCGGGTTCGAGGTGTTGAGATCGGGTTGGAAATCGTAGAAGCGGTGAAAATACCAGGCACCCGCCTCTTTGTCGTGCGTCCAGGTCGATTTCTGCACGCCGGGAAACACCATGCCCTTGCCGGCATTGGCCGGCCTTCGCTCGGCCCAGACATACCAGTCGCGGTATCGCGAGTCCTTGCTCCGCGCCGACTTGAACCAGGCATGCTCGTTCGAGGTGTGATTGACGACGAGGTCGATGATTACGCGGATGCCGCGCTGCTTGCAGCCATGGGTGAACTCGACGAAGTCGCCGAGCGTGCCGTAGCGCGGATCTACGCCGTAATAGTCCGAGATGTCGTAGCCGTCGTCCTTGCCGGGCGAAGGCTGAAATGGCATCAGCCAGATTGTGCTGATCCCGAGCCCGTGCAGATAGTCCAGCCGCCGCAACAGCCCTTTGAAATCGCCGACTCCGTCGCCGTTCGCATCCATATAGGTGCCAACGGAAACACAGTATATGACGCTGTTCTTGTACCAGAGATCGTCGATCATGGAGTGCGGCTGCTTGCGATTGGCGTGCCGCGATAAGTGACCGGCACAGCTTCCGGTTCCGCGGGCGCCGCTTATCCATGGGTCGGCGCCAGCGGCGGCGCGATTTTCATCTGCAAAGCGCTCTCCGCAGACCGCCCTCGCTCCCTGGCAAGGATGCCGACTGCCGGCATCTCGACATCGGTCTGGCCTGTCGAGCCTACTTGCGGGACTGGCCGACGCTCGGGGCCTTGCCGAGTTCCTGGGCCATATCGAGGTGGTGCTGCAACGTGGGCAACGTCTTGCCGGACCAGTCCTTGAGATCGGCATTATCGCCACTCTTGGCGTAGCGCTCGAACAAGGAGATCGCGTCCTTGTGGGCGCTCACCTGATCGGAGTCGAAGTCAGAGCTGAAGTCCTTTCCCGACGCGTCCTTCAGCTTGTCCAGCTTGCTCTGGTGCGAGCTGTCGAGCGTTCGCGGCAGCTCCGCCTTGACTTTGCCGCTACTGACCATTTCCTTCAGCTCGTTCGACGTCTTGGTGTGATCGGTCACCATCTGCTGCGCAAAGGACTTCTCCTGCGCATTTCCCTTCTGCTCCGCGAGCTTGCTCGATTCGATTTCGAACATGTCGCTGATTGCGACCTCTTTGACGAAGTCAGCCGTCGTAGGCGCGATGCCCAGCGCCGAATTGACACCGGTCTTCTCACCGACGGATTGGGCAAGCACCGGACTTGCCAGCAGAACGCAGCCCAGTACGATGATTCCACGCTTCATGATCTCGATCCTCCGCTCCTCTGGCCGCGCCCGCTGTCGCGGCATGACTGATGCCCACCAATCCGCGGCTGCTGCCGTTGTTCCAGTCCGATTGGCGACCGATGCTCGTCGGTTCCAGACCAGCGTACGACCGAAAGGCGCATGCCAAGTTAGGAACCGCGGCGGATTGCAGCGGTTGGCCCTTACAAAGCAAAGCCCGCGAGGCCCGCCGTGACGTCATCACCCTACGAAGAAAGACTGCGCTCGACCGCGCAGATTGCGCAGCATCCGCTCCATCCGATGCTGGTGCCTGTCCCTATCGTTTGCTTCATCGGCGCCTTGTTGACCGACATTATGTACTACGCGACCGCGGAAATGATGTGGGCGGACTTCTCCGCGTGGCTGCTGGTCGTCGGCGTGATTATCGGCCTGCTCGCCGCGATCGCCGGCCTCGTCGATCTCTTGAGCAACCGCGCCATTCGCTCCCTGACGCCCGCCTGGCCGCACGCGCTCGGCAATGTCGCGGTGCTGGTGCTGGCGTTCTTCAATGTGCTGATACACACCAGGGATGCATGGACCTCGGTCGTGCCCACCGGGCTCATTCTCTCGATCGTCACCGTGCTGATCCTTCCTGTCACCGGCTGGCTCGGATGGGCGATGGTGTATCGCCATGGTGTGGGAGTGGCCCGATGACGATATGCTCAAATCTGCTGCGCTCCACGGTGTTGTGCGGTTCGCTGTTGTGTCTTGCCGGATGCAATGACGGCAGCGGTGATCCGAAGGCGCAGATTGGCGCCAACCCCACTTTGCCCGAGTTGCAGCAATATCTTCTGCCTCCGATGCATATCGCGCGCGTGGTGGGATGGAAGAAGGGCGAGACGCCGTCGGTCACGAAGGGATTGAAAATCCAGGCCGTCGCCACCGGGCTGCAACATCCGCGCTCGCTCTATACGCTGCCGAACGGCGACGTATTGGTGGTGGAATCGAAGGCGCCGAAGGCGGCCGCGATCAAACGGCCCAAGGAAATCGTGATGGGATTCATCGAGTCGTGGGCCACGTCCGGTGGCGACACCGGGGAAAGCAACCGGATCACGCTGTTGCACGACTCCAATGGTGACGGTGTACCGGATCAGCAGAGCGTCTTCCTCGATCACCTCAATTCGCCCTTCGGCGTCGCGCTGGTCGGCAACGACCTCTATGTCGCCAACACGGATGCGATCGTCAGATATCCCTATCATGACGGCGACACCAAGATCACCGCATCGGGCGAGACGCTGACGCCGCTGCCCGGCGGACCGATCGACCATCACTGGACCAAGAGCCTCGTTGCAAGTCCCGACGGCTCGCGCCTCTATGTCGGCGTCGGCTCGAACAGCAACATCACCGAGAACGGTATGGAAGCCGAGAAGAACCGCGCCGACATTCTGGAAGTCGACCGCGCCTCCGGCCGTTACCGGATTTTCGCAAGCGGCTTGCGCAATCCGAACGGCCTCACCTTCGAGCCGACAAGCGGAGCCCTCTGGACGGTCGTCAACGAACGCGACGAGATCGGTCCCGACCTCGTGCCCGATTACATGACATCCGTGAAGGACGGCGCCTTCTACGGCTGGCCCTACAGCTATTACGGCCAGCATGTCGATCCCCGCGTCCAGCCGCAGCGCCCGGACCTGGTGGCGAAGGCCATCCCGCCGGATTATGCCCTGAGCTCGCATGTGGCGCCGCTCGGACTCGTGTTCGACACGGCGAATGGCCTGCCGCAATCCTATCATGGCGGGGCGTTTGTCGGCGAGCACGGCAGCTGGAACCGTGAGGTGTTGAACGGCTACAAGGTCGTGTTCGTGCCGTTCCAGGACGGCAAGCCGAGCGGCGTGGCGCAGGATGTCGTGACAGGTTTCCTCGATGGCGAAGACCACGCGCGTGGCCGCCCGGTCGGACTGGCCCTCGACAAGGGCGGTGCGCTTCTGATCGCCGATGATGTCGGCAACACGGTCTGGCGCGTGACGTCAGCCGACCAGCAAGGTAACCCGGCCTCGGTGGGCTTGGCGCGCTGATCAATTTTCGCGCTCATCGGTGACCCAGGCCCTCGCATTGTACGCGGCACCCAAAAGGAACGCGCACCGACGTGCCACCCCTTGACGCGCATGCGGTCCCGGCCGCATGGCCGCGAGACCTGATGCAACGATGCCGCCGTCGCATCCCATCATAGCTTCGCGCCATCATGGCGTAGCGCGACCTCGGCGAGCGCGATGAGGCCCAATCTCGAAAGTCGTAGAGACTTCACGCCAATCGCGGGGAACGGCGGTTTCCCTGCCGCATTAGCCTCTCAGGCATGCCACCGCAGTCGCGGTCCTGCCATTCTCTCCTTCAAGCCATGAGAGTTCGAAATGTCCCAGACCGTCGGCGATTTCCTGGTTCAACGGCTCCATCAATGGGGCGTGCGGCATATGTTCGGCTACCCCGGCGACGGCATCAATGGCGTGTTCGGCGCGCTGAACCGCGCCGGGGACAAGATGCAGTTCATCCAGGCGCGGCATGAGGAGATGGCAGCCTTCATGGCATCGGCCTATGCGAAATTCACCGGCCGGCTCGGCGTCTGTATCGCCACCTCCGGTCCGGGTGCGACGCATCTGGTGACCGGGCTCTATGACGCGCTGCTCGATCACCAGCCCGTGCTGGCCATTGCCGGCCAGCAGGCGCGCAACGCGCTCGGCGGGCACTATCAGCAGGAGCTCGATCTGACCTCGATGTTCAAGGATGTCGCCGGCGCCTATGTCGAGCAGGCCTCCTCGGCCGCCCAGGTCCGCCACATGATCGACCGCGCCGCGCGAATCGCACTGGCCCGCCGCACCGTAACCGCGATCATCCTGCCAAGCGATCTGCAGGACGAGACTTACGAGGATCCGCCGCGCGCCCACGGCACGCTGCGTTCGGGCGTCGGATACAGCCGGCCCAAGATCGTGCCGACGGATGCCGACCTCGACCGCGCGGCCGAGATCCTCAACGCGGGCAACAAGGTCGCCATGCTGGTCGGCGCCGGCGCTATGGGTGCTACCGACGAGGTCATCGCGGTGGCCGACCGGCTGTCCGCCGGCTGCGCCAAGGCGCTGCTCGGCAAATCCGTCTTGCCCGATGATCTGCCATGGGTCACCGGCTCGATCGGCCTGCTCGGAACCGAGCCGAGCTGGAAGCTAATGACGGAATGCGACACGTTGCTGATGGTCGGCTCCGGCTTTCCCTACTCCGAGTTTCTCCCGAAGGAAGGCAAGGCGCGCGGCGTGCAGATCGATATCGAGGCCGGCATGCTGTCGATCCGCTTTCCGATGGAAGTCGGGCTGGTCGGCGACGCCGCCGACACGCTGCGCGCGCTGTTGCCGCGGCTCCAGCCAAAAACGGATCGCTCCTGGCGCGACGGCATCGAGGCCGGCATGCGCGAGTGGTGGAAGACGCTGGAGGGCCGCGCCAAGCAGCCGGCGAACCCCGTGAACCCGCAGCGCGTGACCTGGGAGCTTTCTCCCTTGTTGCCGGAACGCGCGATCATCACCAGCGACTCCGGCGCCTGCGCCAACTGGTATGCGCGCGATCTCAAGATGCGCCGCGGCATGAACGCGTCGCTCTCCGGCGGCTTGGCCTCGATGGGCGCTGCCGTGCCCTATGCGCTCGGCGCGAAATTTGCGCATCCCGACCGCCCCGTCATCGCGCTGGTCGGCGACGGCGCCATGCAGATGAACAACATGGCGGAGCTGATCACGGTCGCCAAATATTGGCGGGAATGGATCGACCATCGCTGGATCGTCTGCGTCTTCAACAATGAGGATCTCAACCAAGTCACCTGGGAGCAGCGCATCATCAACGGCGATCCGAAGTTCGAGGCTTCGCAGAAGATCCCGAACGTGCCCTACTCGCGCTTTGCCGAGATGATCGGCCTGCGCGGCATCTATGTCGATGATCCCGAGGCGCTCGCCTCGGCCTGGCAGCAGGCGCTGGCGAGCGACGTTCCCGTCGTGCTCGAGGTCAAGACCGATCCGGAGGTGCCGCCGCTGCCGCCGCATATCAGCCTGCAGCAGGCCAAGCACTTCTCCGAGGCCATGCTCAAGGGCGATCCGGACGAGGCCGGCGTGCTCAAGGGCACCGCGCGCCAGGTTTTCGAAGCGATCCTGCCGAGCAAGTCCTGACCGCAGGCGATGTCGGGCGCCCCGTTCCTGGGGCGGTCCGGCGCAGGTCCGCGCCAGTCAATTGGTTATGGAAGCGAGATCGGCGCGGGTCTGGGCGGCCTGCTCGGCCGTCACGGCAGGTGCGTGAGCGAAGCGGTTGCGGACGTAGCTCGCGACCGCAGCGACCTGCTCGTCATTCAGCTGCCAGCCAAATCCGGGCATAGCCGGGCCGGTCGATTGGATCGAGTCCGGCAGGCTTGAGGGCAAGCGCGCGCTCATCCGGCAGTGGCCCGGACCTCGTTCAGCGCCAGTCAAAGCGGCCCTTAAGAAACACGAGCCCGTGATAGGTCAGCCGTGTCTCGCTCGTTTCCCCCGAGGCGACCTCGCTTTCGAGATAGGTCTCGAGGTCCGGCAGCAGGCGATCGAATCTCTCGCCGGCACCGATCATTTCACACGTCTCGCGGATACGTGTGATCGGCTTCTCGAGGATGGTGATCGTTGTGCTGACCATGACAGGCAATTCGGTGCCGCTGGCGTTCGTTCCCGGCGGGGAAGGTCAAGGAACGGCAAAGACCATCCCGAATTAGTCCGTTGCGGGATTGGGCGTGGATACTTCCGGAGCCGCTAATGCCTTATGCGTTGTTCGAGGATGACGTGCGGCTGACGCGCAGCTTTGCCACGGAACAGGATGTCCTGGCCGCCGCCGAGCGCGCCGGCCTGGTCGAGACGAGCCCGGATGGCAGGAAACTGCTCGAAGACAATCTCAGCATTCGTCCCTGCGACACCGCGCCCGACGATGCCACCGATTCCGGATATGACTTCATCGTCTCCTGATCCGCGCCAATGTCTTTGCCGATGGGAGAGCCTGGAACCTTCCACCGCCCGCGGGCATTGAGACCGCATGCCAGGAAGAGCGCGATGAAACACTCAGATCAGGGTATCGCCCGCAACCGGGGCGAAGAGCAGCCCACGGACAAGAAGCGTGCGCAAACGGTTCACCATACCGATCCGGACAAATCGGTGTCTCGCGAAGCGACGCGAGACCCCAAATTGAGCAACGATCAGAAAACGCCCGGATCCGGCGCCATGCCGGATTCGGATGGCGGGGGCTCGACGG
>Ga0070738_10001298_pt1 | contig 52401 bp, 40 predicted proteins | sample Coa_R2_2_FD_66446 | JGI IMG/M metagenome (GOLD analysis project Ga0070738, IMG submission 66446) | Surface soil microbial communities from Centralia Pennsylvania, which are recovering from an underground coalmine fire - Coalmine... | ecosystem: Environmental > Terrestrial > Soil > Unclassified ... | reverse complement strand
TAAAACTCGGAACACGGCTCCGAGTTACAGCTCTGGTGTAAAATATCTTTATTGCGGCTAATTCAGCCGGAATTCAGTCTTATTTATCGAGCACGAGCTTACCGGAGGCCGTCTGACTCCCCGACTCGAACCGCCAGAAGTAAGTACCACGCTTAAGGTGACCAAGATCAAATTGCTGTAAATGATCGCCAGCCTCTTCTTCACCTCGCCAGGAGTAGACGGTGTTGCCGAGAAGATCATAAAGGCTAAACGATGTAACTGCTTGCTGCGTGAGGCCAAATTGTGCGGTCACCATTTCTCCCGCAGGGTTTGGCGAGATGTTACAATAGAACCCGGAGCCAAGAGTATTGACTGCATTCGACCCCTGGGTATAACCAATGCCGGAAATACTTACACTTTGAGCCGGAACATCACCGCCATCAGCGATAGAGATCGCGCCTACATACGTCCGCGCCTCCGTAGGGTGAAATGAGATTGAGAAGGTATGAGAAATGCCAGGCGTCAGTGTGATCGGCAATTTATTTTCCGATCGTGAGCCATCGAAGATAAAGGCCTCATTATTGGTCCAGACATTATTGATCGTGATCGGATAGACGGTTGATGTATCCGTTATCGTTAGGCGTGGCAGAGTCTTTTGAGTACCTACAAGGACAGTATCGAAATTCTTCGTCTCAGCAAAAAAACCTCGGCTCGAAAAAGTTGGCTTGATGTAGGAGATCGATATCTGAGTACGATTACCAGCCATATCATATGCGTGAAAGGATGCATATCCGGTCTTGAGGCTATCGATAGCGCAAAAATCAACGAAGCTGGCCTTCATATTCGTACCAATTTCGAACGATGGATCGAGAGCAAAGGTGAAATTCGAAATGCTATCAAGTTCGATGGTCGCAATACCGGAGGTGGAGTCGACGAGCGTAGCATGAATGCAAATATCATTACTCTCAAATTGAGGGGTTGGCGAAAGACTATCAGTCAATCCAATAGCCACCACGTTCGTGAAGGCTGGATACGAAAATGAAAAACGCGATGGACCGGAGCTACCTGTAACGAATACATCGAATGGAAATACTGAGCTCATCCTTTGCAATTTGCTCCAATAATTGGATGAAGAAGAAGCGGCTTCATACGGCCCGGTTGAGCACTGCCAGGTTTTAAGAGATTGAGGCGGATCGGTGGTAACGCTGGTTGGGTGAGCAATAAAGCTTGCTAAACTTGCGCACGCTACTAACGAATCGCTTAAGGGAGCAGCTACAGTGACTGAATCAGTAAAGCTCTCTTCTGGTGTCAGGATAAGGCCCGAGGTATAGGCAAATGGATTAGTATAAAGTTGACTGCCATACTTACCATCGCTATTTGCGAATTGCGAAAGAAGGAATGGCGCATCGCTTGTCCACTTGCTCCCATCCTGCTCTTGAACATGGAATACTCCATTCTTTGTCGGAATGACGAATGTATCTCTAAGAGGACTCGTGCACGTCGTACGGTAAATTGTTTGGTTAGGTTTGGATGAAATAAGAGTGTACGTATCCCATCCACCTGAAATGGGCGTAGAATAATATGTTTTACCCCACATGGGGAACGATGGCACTATTTCACTAACATTGTCAGCATAATTGTGGTCCCAGAATTGCGTATTCATCGCACCGGCAACAATAGCGATCGGCTTATTCGAGTAAACGCTGGTACCAGATACATCGACAAGCTTAGCGGTGTTGGGCACATTTGTTTGATACTGAATCGCTTCCCCTTTGTTTAAGACAATTCTAAATTGCTTACCCGCAGGGAATACAGCAGCAACGTCATTGTCCGGGTACGACGATGATAAGCGCAGATCAGCGGTCGGTGTGATATCGATCGCGGTGCTGTCGTAAGGTGCTGAGATCGTGAACTCCGAAGGATTGTCGCCAGCATTTACACCGGAAGGTGCCGGACATGCAGCTATAACATAATCAGTACCGAGCCCTTGAGTTGGGATCGGAAGAAACGCATCTCCGCTAATCGATGCAATAGTGCGTTCACCTGAGAAAGCAACGGTGGAGAATGCAGTAACCGCAATCGAATGAAACGTGCAATATACATGAATAGCCTTCTTCTCCGAAATTCCACTTGACTTCAATTCCGTCCATAAGGGGAGATTGTATGTCGCGGTCCAGTTCGCCCGCAGTTGAAGCGAATCGTGCAGTGTTCCAACCTCGATGTATACAGTCGCATCATTTGGTGACGCAATAAAAAGCCGAATAAGCTTCTGAGTGGTATCGGGATCATTCTGTATGGGTGCAAACCAAAAGTCACGACCCAGGATCTGGGACTGGCTTCGTTTCGATTGCGTTACCGTCTCCCGAAATCCCGATTGCGCCGAGACATTAGAGATCGCAAGTGCTAACAGCAAGAAGACAAAGATAAGGTGTTTCATATCAGCGTTGAATTGAAAGTTTGCCGGGGTTTTCCCCATAAGCCATTTGAAGCTCCTTACTTCCTAATAAGGAGCTTTCCTGTTTTAGAGTGGCCTCCGATATCCAGTCGATAGAAGTAAACACCGCTAATAAGCGATGAAACATCGACAGGGGTATTTGCTTCGATCTCACTCAGATGTACTTCATCACCTAATACATCAAAGAGTTCGAGCTTTGCGGATTGGTGGTCCGAGGAGTGGAACATTAGTATATGCCCATTAATATCTATTGAAAGATTATCTTCGATTGCTTCTGATTCGTTAACCCCAGCGCCAGTAAGATAGGCCGTCAGAACTACGTTTGTATCATTGCACTTGTCGGAAACGAAGTGTATGTTCGCCGTCTGTAAGGACTCATTAAATCGAGATGGATCAAACCGTATTGTTCCGAGCAGTACATCATTGCTGTTAAGTGTAACTGGGAAATCCACCGGGATCGAGATCGAAAATGCGGCGCCGGACGAGCTTGTGGGGTCGATATAAATGGTATCGTATGTGATCGGCGTCGAGCCATAGTTTCTTACTACGAACTCCTGTGTGTCTGCAATCGAGTTATACGGCAGAGGGCCAAACGTCACTGGTGCGACTGTCATCGCGGTGTGATATGCAAGGTGGACCGTTGCTGTAACCGGCTCCGCAAGAGTATCCCCGTTGCCGAGAGCAACCAGAGCCGTCGAGATGGTGCGATCGACGTTTGGTTGAGTAGGAACGTAGATAAAGATAGTATCAAAGTCACCAGGGAAAAGGACTTGCTGTTGGCTGGTCGGATCCCAAGTGCTGCCATGCATGTCATGCCCAATTATGCGAATAAGATCGGCAGTGTTGGTAAGAATTACGCGTCGCAAAAGGGTTGATAATTGACCGCCATTCGAAATAACGAATGCTAATGTTATTAAGGAATCATGCGAGCAGTTAAGCGTCGTATCGATACTACCGCCAAAGTGAATCTCAGAAGCAATTGCGTTACCGATCAGTTTATTTTGTCGAATGCTTACCGAGCCATTCTGGTCGAATACCTCTTCGGATGTCCACGATGCGATAGCAGTGTTGCCATTCAAATCCGTTGGAGCGTACCAAAATTGCACGCTGTCGACCCCTTGTGGGGGTATAGTGCGCGGAAATATTTGGCCAGGGATCAGAACAAAGTGCACCGTATCATCCCATGCCGGTCGGTTAATGTGAAGGATATCGGTCCTGGATGCATTGTGAATCGCAGCAGCTTTTTCTATCCAATCATTCAACGCCGGCGGACCGTATGGCACATTATGCCACACGGCATCGGCTACCCAAAAATCGGGAGCGCCACCATTACCTAATAAAGCAACCCGGCTTAACGGACCGCAATCGTCACCAAAGAGAAGCGTATCGACGGTGTTGTGAGTAGAAATGGGTCCGAAGGATATCTTGATCAAGCGGCGTTCACCAACCGCAAGCGGTGCGGTGTTAAAGCTATCGATCCGGAAGCCAACATTCCCGTAAAGTAGCTTTAAGGTCGTAAAAGCGAACGGGACAGTACCCGTATTGACCAGCGTGTCATAACCATAAATGCGCGGTCCGGTCGTGACGCCAATATCGAGAAGGGGCGGGCGTGCTTCCGCAAGCTGGGTCGCATAGCTGCTGGTGATCGTTGTCCGATTTCCGGCCATATCGAAGACGGAGACACCAAGAATAGCGGGCTTCGTCGGATCTACGACATAGTAGCTATATCCGGACGTATCCAATCCGGCTCCATCGATCCAGTTTGGATAAGGGTTTGGCAGATACGCCATGTTGTAATCGGTATCGAGTCGGATATAGGCAAGCTGCGATTGAGCGATGCCGTTCATATTTCCGGAATCTGCAATATGGATTCTACCCTCAGTGCATGAACCTACTACGACCGCTTGCGGAGGTATCGTATCTGGTGAACGGTAAGTGCCTAAAAATCCAGGCGTGCCCCATGCGAAGGTCTCATTATAGCCGTAACCATACACATACACTCCCACGCCAAGCGTATCTCCGGTTATAACGTGCGCGCCCGGTTGGATGTGAGGGACCACGAACGCTTCGAACGTATCATCGATCGGTTGGCGAGTATACATTTGAATACGAGCACCATCAAATATTGTATTACGCTCGTCATTGGTACGCACAATGACGTTCGCATAATTATCATACGCGGGTTGCGAGCCAACATTCACCGGCGTTTGAAGGACGACCGTTCTCGTGAAATTCTCGCGAGGCGTTATTCTTACTTCGGATGGGTCGCCCTTGGCGGTTGAGTCGTCAGGATAGGTGGCGCTGTTGCTGTATTCCATAAGTAGGAATGGAGCATCGCTGAACCACTTATTAGATAGTTGTTCTTCAGCCCAAAATGTACCATACTTCCTTGCGATCGTGCATTCCGTATGGACGCCCATAACAGCGTCCTGCCGGTAGATCGTCTGGTTCGCTTTTGATGAGACAAGGAGATACATTGCAAAATCGTGTGACGGAGCGCTACTGGGCTGCCCAAAGCTGGTTGTGTAATAGGTTTGCCCCCACGAGCGCACCGGATGGATCATTTCGCAGACGTGATCGCAGTAGGAATAACCGTCCGGTATCTCTGCGCATGAAGAGCCTGCCACGACCCCTACAGGCATATTCGAATGAATGATGGTACCAGTGACGTCAAAACCAAATGTAGTATCGGCCTTGAGCGACTGGAATTGGACGGATTGCCGACGATCGAGTTTGATAGTAAACGGTACACCTTTAGGATAGCCAACGATGGTGTTATTGGCCGGATACACAGATGAATGCCGAAGATCGCAAGAAGGAGTGATCGTGATAGTGGTGTTGTCCTGGTCAGCAACGATGGTAAACTCGGAAGGGTAATCGTAGGTATAGTTAAGATAGTTATAGTATAGCGCGTTGTATCCGGCCACAACATAATCGGTGCCCCAGCCTATGGTCGGAATGCAATTAAAGCCGTCCGAAGTGTATGGACTATGCGACATTACACAGCACTGAAGATCCGCGTCATTCGACCATACGTGAATCGCCTTCTGTTCAATAATACTGCTGGACTTCATTTCCCAGCCAAGAGGTACATTGACGGCTCCTATTTTGTAGGCTCCTACAGGCACGGTTGTTACGATTCCACTTGAGAGCTGGACGTAGGCCGTTGTATTATGCTGTGAGGTGATGTAGACCCGATAATACTTGCCCGGTTGATCAAAACCATTTTGAATGAGTGCAAACCAGTAATCCCGACCCATCGAATAAGATGGGTCGTGTATTTGCTTCGACATGGTCGTACTGATCTTGCCTGTGATCGTTTGAGACTCGACTACGGTGGCAGCAAAGAGGACCGCTAAGAATGCTACAATGTGTTTAATATGCATACAACCCCCATCGAGCAAGAACGGGAATTCTTGCGCCGGTTACAATAAAAGTTGAACGGAATGTACTAAAAGATGACAAAAATAGGGGTCAAAGGTAACGTAGCCATCTTCCATTTTTCAAAATCGCTGATTTCTTGAGAGATTACACTGATTTCCCGAGAGATCATTGCTGATTTTTCGAGAAATTCACCATTGGCGCGAACTTACCCTTACCGGGCGCTGATTTCCTCCTTACATGGCCACAATGCGACCAATGATGAAACAGCCTTCCGCCGGATTTATCGAGTCGGAGCGGGGGCGCGAGGAGTCCGAAGCGACACTGAGTGTCACGGGCCTTACAAAGGCCATTCGAAGCCTGCTGGAGGGTTCATTTACAGATGTGGTTGTGGAAGGCGAGATCTCCAACTTTATCGATCATCGCTCCGGCCACCGGTATTGGACGCTCAAAGACTCCGAAGCCCAAATATCGTCTGTTTTCTGGAAAAGCCGTCCGCTCAATTTCCAACTTAAGGATGGGATGAAGGTGGTTTGCCGCGGCCGGCTGACGGTCTACCCGCCGCGTGGCAATTACCAACTCGACGTTTTCCAGGTGCGGCCCTCGGGTATTGGTGAGCTTCAGCGGGCCTATGAAGAACTGTACGCAAAGCTTTCGGCGGAAGGGTTATTTGAGGAGAGCCGCAAGCGTCCGATTCCACGATTTCCGCGAACGATCGGTATCGTCACGAGCGAGAATGGCGCTGCGCTGCATGATATCCTGACCTGCCTTCGCCGGCGGTATCCGGTGGTGAATGTAATTCTACGTCCGGCTGCTGTGCAGGGCGTGGGTGCGGAGTTAGAGATTGCAAGAGCGATACAGGAATTTAACTTAATTCCGAATGACGAACGGGGAGTTACGAATGACGAATTACGAATGACGAATGAGGCGCAAACTCATAATTCGTCATTCTCCACTCGTAATTATCCTCGGCCTGATGTGCTGATCGTCGGGCGCGGCGGTGGTTCGCTCGAAGACCTATGGTGCTTTAACGAAGAGGCCGTAGCCCGAGCGATCTTCGCTTCGAAGATTCCGGTCATAAGTGCGGTTGGGCACGAGGTCGATCTGACGATCGCGGATTTTGTAGCCGACCTTCGTGCACCGACGCCGACCGCAGCCGCCGAACTTGCTACACCGCATCGCCGCGAGTTGGAAAATATTATCGATGGTTCGACCAGTGCGATCATGCGGACGGTCTCGCACGAACTTGCGATGCGGAGGCAGGAAGTGGAGACTCTTTCTGATCCTGCAACGCTGCTGGCTTCCATGAAGGCGACGATCGGGGATCGAAAGAATGATGTCGATAGAATGACTTCACAAGTAAGCCGCGCAATGCGTCATGGCGTCGAGCGATTTCGTCTTCAGCTCGAACGCGATACCGCAAAACTTTCGGCGATGAATCCTGATCGCGTGCTCGACCGTGGCTTTACTGCGCTCGAGTCAGCCGATGGCGAGATTATACCACGTCTCGAAAAACTTCTCTCGGCCGGTGAGAAGAATGGCATCCTTGTTTTTGCGGATGGCAGGATCACGGTGAGGTTTGATTGATCGGCGTCGAGAGCTATTAATTCGACAGAATTGTTCGCCTTTTTATTATGGCCAAGAAAGAATCCAAGCCCATCCAAACCTTCGAAGCCGATTTCGAGCGCATGACGGCTATCGTCGATAAGCTGGAACAGGGCAATGTGCCGCTCAGCGAGATGCTGTCGCTCTACGAGGAGGCTATGGCGCTCTCTGCAAAGCTGCGAGAGGTGCTGGCCGAAGCCGAACTGAAGGTCGAGAAGCTTGCTGCCATACACGAAGAGACAGCAGGCGAGAAGGTCCAGGGTAACGATATTTTCGAGAACGAGGACCTGTTCTAGCCGTTCAGGGGGCCGGTTTTCACACATCTTCAGGCCTCAAAAAATCCCCTGTTCAACAGGCCACTAATCCGGCCAAAGCCTCGTTACGCTTACTCGTTACCGATACCAAATGAGCATAGCGTTCGACTCCTACCCCTTCCTCAAAAACATCGATTTTCCGGCCGATTTACGCAAGTATCCGGTCAGCGACCTCCGGGGCGTTTGCGCGGACGTCCGCGAATATTTGATCGATACGATCTCCCAGACGGGGGGGCATTTCGGGGCTGGCCTCGGCGTCGTCGAACTTACCGTGGCGCTTCACTATGCGCTCGATACGCCGAAGGATAAAGTCGTTTGGGATGTCGGCCACCAGGGTTATCCGCACAAAATTCTTACGGGCCGCAAAGCACAGCTCAATACGATTCGAAAGAAGGATGGACTTGCGCCATTCCTTAAACGTGACGAGAGCGAGTACGATGTGTTTGGCGCCGGCCATGCATCGACCTCCATCAGTGCTGCGCTCGGCATTGCCACCGCACGCGATTTTGCTGGCCAGGATTACAAAGTAGCTGCTGTCATCGGCGATGGCTCGATGACCGGCGGTATCGCCTATGAAGCGCTGAATAATTGTGGCATGTTGAAGAAAGATGTGATCGTCATCCTGAATGATAATCGCATGTCGATCGCGCCGAACGTCTGGGCGTTGCACGAATATTTTAACGCGCTCATCACGAACCCAACGGTCCGCAAATTCAAGGATCAGGTATGGGATAAACTGGACGGTCACGACCGGCTCCGCTCCGCCGGTTCCAAGCTTGTCGACGGCATGAAGGCCGTCATGACGCCGGGCATGATGTTCGAAGCGCTGGGCTTCAAATATTTTGGCCCGATCAACGGGCACAATGTTGTCAAGCTCGTCGAGACGCTGAATTTTCTCAAGGATCAAAAAGGGCCGCTACTTCTTCATGTTATCACGGAGAAGGGCAAAGGCTATGCACCGGCAGAGTCGCACGTTCAAAAGTATCATGCCGCTTCTGGTGCGTTCGATAAGATCACCGGCGCGGCGATCGCGAAGCCGGTAACGGCTCCGCAGCCTCCGGAATACACGAAAGTATTTGGCAAAGCACTCGTCGAGATTTGCAAGATCAATCCGAAAGTGGTTGGTATTACCGCCGCTATGCCGGATGGGACCGGACTTAACTTCCTGCAAAAAGAATTGCCGGAAAAATTCTTCGATGTCGGTATTGCGGAGCAACACGCTGTGACGTTCGCGGCCGGCATGGCGACCGAAGGCTTCACTCCGGTCTGCGCGATCTATTCGACGTTCAGTCAGCGTGCGTTCGATCAGATCATTCACGATGTAGCACTGCAGAATTTGCCGGTCATCTTCGCGATGGACCGTGCCGGGCTCGTCGGTGCCGATGGACCGACCCACCACGGCGCATTCGATCTTTCCTATCTCCGCCTTATTCCGAACATGACCATTATGGTCCCGAAGGACGAGCAGGAGTTGAGAGATATGCTTTACACCGCTACATCTCAAGTCTCGGGTCCCATCGCGATCCGTTATCCTCGTGGTACCGGGATCGGCGTCCCACTTGCGGATGAAGGCTTTCGCTCGATCCCGATCGGACAAGGAGAGATGCTTCGCGACGGCAAGGACGTCGTTATTGTCGGAGCGGGGCCGTTGCTTTATGATGCCCTAACGGCCGCCGGCGATCTCGAACGCGAAGGTATTTCGGTAGCCGTTGCAAACGCCAGGTTCGTTAAGCCACTGGATACAGCGCTGTTACAGGGTTTGGCAGCTCGCTTTAAGTATATCGTCACGCTGGAGGAGAATGTGGTCCAAGGTGGTTTTGGATCTGCTGTGGCCGAATATCTTGCCAGTTATCAGGCGGAGCATCCCACGTCCTCCATTCCGCATCCGCTCGTTTTAGGCCTTCCTGACCGTTTTATCGAACATGGTGCGCCAGCTTCGCTTCTGGCCGAGTGCGGGCTGAATCGGGAGGGGATCCGTGAAAAGGTAAAAGAGCTCGTCCGCGCAAAAAAACCGCAACCTCAGCCGGTAAGCTGATCGCTGATCGGGTTTTCGGTAAAAATTGCTAAAAAACGCCTGGCCAAATTGGTCATAACCCGGTTACCTATTTCTCTTTTGTGTGTCCTCCATTATGAGGGTTACTGCCGCTTCAGCCGGACTGTGCGTTTTTTAGGCATGTAGCCTTTTGTGTCATTGATGCAGCCTGGCCATAGCTTATAAAGGAGGCATTCCCATGTGTCGTAAATCTTCCAAAAAACGCGTTAATGGGTCACCGAGCGGCCTAAATCGTATATTTGTAGCGATTTAACGGGTGAGATTTATCTCATCTGTTTCATGTTGCTTTTTTGTTAAGCCGCACGTGGTCGGATTCCGTTCTGTCTTACCGCGGCTAAGCATTAGAGATTCGTGTTCATTTTCTCCAGCAATTTTGTCTGGTCCCCTTATGAGAAATCAGTTACTATCCTCAGTATTCCTTCCTTCTGCTTCGCATCGTGCTTCTCGCACGATCCATCGCTTTGCGTTCTTACTCGCTGTTAGTCTTCTTCTGTCGTTTTCGAGTTCACTGCGCGCTCAGTGGTCTCCGCTTGCGACGACGTTTAACGATACCATCCGCGTCCTTAAATTTAACGATGCTGCAAGTGCACCACGCGTCAGCGGTGTGCCGCAGAACGGTTACCTGAGCGACGGTATGGATATCCAGTTCACGAAGAACGAAGGTTCGACATGGACCCCTTCGACCATTACCAATACCAGCAGTTGGACCTCTGGATGGGTAACGGACTTTGCGTGGGTGGATGCAAATACGGGCTTTGCGGCCGTGTATGGTGCAACGTTACCACCGGCTTCCGGTGTCCTCTTGACCACTGATGCCGGCTCAACATGGAATTTCATTACTGGTGCACCGACGAATTGCCGGGGTATCTACTACAACGCCACGAGCGGTCTCTTACTGGTCAGTAGCCAGGATTCGGGATTGATGAAGTCGACCGATCAGGGCACGACATGGACTCGCGCGGATACCGCAAAATATTATACCGGCTTTGCCTTCAGCGATGCTAGTAATGGTATCGTCGCTACGGATGGCTCCGGCTGCTTTGGTCCCTTTAACTGGTGGAAGCGCACCACCGATGGTGGAAATACCTGGACGAGGACCAATACCTATTATGAGTCATGGCAGCCAATGGCTGTGGCTGGTACACCACGTTATTTTGGTGCGCATAATAATACATGCGCTACTATTCAGCCGTGCGTAGGCGGCGTACAGGAGTCCGATAGTTACGGATACGGATTCTTCCCGCAGGCAGCGTTCTGCCTCGACACCATGACCGAATCGATGGCGGGCGACGCCTGTGCGATGTTCGCTGCGGTCGAATATGACTCCATTGGCGGCGGCGGAATGTGGTTTTCGGTCGATGATGGAAAGAACTGGGCGCCGCTCGGTTCGAAGACGTCATCGCCATTCCCGAATGTCGATACCAGATTCTATGTATCGCCGACGAAAGTATGGAGCTTTCAGTACAAGATCGTCTATACCGCAACCCGTCCGACCTCGCCGGACATCCATATCTGGCCTGATACGATCAACTTTAGGACAGCCGGTTGCTTCCGTATCGATACGATGGTGCACGTCTTTGGTTGTAATTGCGCAACCAATCCGTCGCTCGTAGGTGATTCGATCGTTCCGTTAGGCAATATTGCAACAGATACGTTTTCGGCGGTGCTCACAACGCCATTCCCCCTGTGTGCTCCGGCGGTTCCGTCGCTTCCAGTTAGCACGTCGATCGATATTCAATATCGACCGACAACACCGTCGTCCGATGCGGCAGATTACCATTTCCATTTTACTCGTAATGGCGTACCGGTAGATACTATTGTCCACGTGACTGGCGCTGGTGTTGCATCGAAAATTACTGCTGTTCCGAATAAGATCAATATTCGAGAGCCAGCGTGTACTCAGCTTGATACCGTCCTCCAGATCTGTAATCAAAGTTGTTGTGAAAACATGCAGGTCGACGGATTCGATGTTACCGGCGATCAATGTATCATCCAGTTACTTGCGCCGTCAACGCCCTTCCGTTTAGGACCTGGCGATTGCGCCGATGTACACGTGTACTTTGCTGGCACTCTACGAAGGACGCCTGGTCAAGCGCCCAGCATTGGTGTTAACGTGCGAGCACGATGCGATACCACCTTTGTCGGGACTAGCTTCAGTGTGACCGGTGTAACGACGACGACGGTTGGCGTAACACTTCGAGGGTTCAACGAGAATGTAAAAGACTGCTGCTCGATCCATGATTCAGCGGTCTACTTCCTCAATACGACCTGCGATACCATTATCTTGCAAGGTATCGACGTTACAGGTCCGCAGGGCAGTTACTTCCAGATCGATAGCCTTGGGTCGAAGCCGCCCTTGCACTTCCCGATCAAGATCGGACCATATAATCTGCTCAAGATACCGGTACTTATTCCCAAGTGTGATCCGGGACAGCATAACGCGACCTTTACATTCCATTTCAATGTCGGGACCACTGGTACTCAGTGTGCCTCTGTTGAACACTTTGATACCTCTATCTCGGTCTCATTCAATGTTCAAAATGCTATTACGTATGAAGGGGCGGTAAGCCCCAGTAAGATCGAATTTGGAGGGGTCAGTTGCTGTGATTCGTCACAAACGCGAACGCTAAAGATCAGCCCGGTCTGCGTGCCGCTCACATTGACGAAGATCCAGTTGACGGGCGCTTCGAATTTCCAAATGGTGTCGGGACCGACGCTGCCGTTCTCACTCAAACCTGGCCACGATACGGCGATCACGATTCGCTATATTCCGTGCTCCTGCACGGGCAGCGATCAGGATAACACCGGAAGTATCGTCCTGACGTATGCGGAAGATACCAAAGGACCGCAGATCATTGGTATGCACGCACATTGCATAACCGGTGTAGTCGCCTCAATCGGTGGACCGGACACGTTAGCTCTTGGCACGATCCGCTATTGCGATTCGAACTGTATTCGCGGTACGATACTGAATACCTCGTGTACGCCTGGCCTCATCCGGCTCCTGACGGGACCGACCCATGCGGCGTTCCGGGTAACGCTTGACAATGATACGATCCGTGCAAAGGACTCGCTGCACTTTACGGTGTGTCTGAAGCCGCAATCGCTTTCGGATACTACTGTAAACGGAGCTAGCGATACCGACCAGATCACGTTTGGGGTTACGAGCACTGGCGGACAAGAGGCGCCGAGCACATCCTTCACGGTGATCGGTAAAATATTGCCTCCTTCGATCGTCTCCAACGTACTTCCGACGGCGCTCGCGGCTAACCCGTGTGGCGATACCGATCTCACGTTTACGGTCGCTAATGGCGGCGATTGCTTGCCGTTCATCATTCAGACCTTCGCGGCTGGTAGTGGGGTAAGCCTCGCAAGCCCGACGCTTCCAGTGACGATCAATACCGGCAGTAACCAGGTCTTTACAGTACACTTTACCGGTACTGTTGGACAGACGCTTTCCGGCACGATCACACTGACAGATATCAGCGGCCGCACGATCACGGAGCCGTATTCGGTAACCTTCCGCGATTGCTCGACGCATCAGGTGACGACATTTACGCTCGGGCCGCAACCGCTCGATAGTAATTACTCGACACCGCGTTGTGTGATATTGAAAAAGACCTATACGATAACTGCGAATAACGGTACCGTGATCGTTAACAATGTGTCGTTGGCAGGCGGAAGTAAGTTCTCACTGAGCGGGTTTACGGGTCCCGTCACGTTAACCAGTGGTCAATCCATTCAGATCACTTTACAATACAATCCCGATGCAACCGGTAGCGATAACGATATACTAACTATCAATACCGATCACGGAACAGTGACGCTGCATCTAATTGGTGTGACGACGGGCTCACAGTATAATATTCATCTTGGATTGGCACTCGATGCTTCATCGAATGCAATGCCGATTAGAGTGGATGGCGTACAACAGGCGGTCTTTAAAATCATTAATGTTGAGCCGATACCAGCAGGTACTGGTGCGACGGATCTCACAATTCAGCTTCAGTATCCAACCGGTATTTTAACGAGGAACAAGCCGATACAAAGCGTTGCAACTGCAGCTGATCAATCGACTAGTGCGACGGGACCAATGGTAATCAAGATTACAGGTATTCCCAATACTGGTCTTCCAGCGAATTCCGATCTTGCGACAGTTACAATGGTGCCTTCCATCAGTAATACTGACCAAGGTACGGTTAGCATTGGCCAATCGGCGTTCAACCAGTCCGATCCAAACTTTGGTCGTTGCAGCATGTCTGCTCAATCGGCTGGCGACGTAGTGCCAGTCCGACTCAATCTTACATGTTCGGATTCGATCATGATGATCGCGTTGCAAGGCAAGCTACAGCCGATGCAGGGCATCGAGGTCATTCCGAATCCGGCACATAAAGGCTCGAGTGCGGCTACGCTGAAATTCACGACGAACCTCGAAGCGAACGTCTCGGTCGATGTGGTTGACTTGCTCGGTGCTTCGGTTTCGCAGATTGCAAATGGCCCGATGGAGAAGGGCGAACATACGCTCTCCATTCCGACGCAGAATATGTCCGAAGGCACGTACTTCGCGCGCATTACGATGAACGGTTATACGGTCATTCGTAAGTTTATCCTGCAGAAGGATTAAAGGTTAAGTAACGCAAATAAGAAGCGGGTAACGAGTGATATGCTCGTTACCCGTTCTCTTTTTATGGCTATGCTTTTTATCGCATTCTTATAGCCGTCCCAGAATTATTCCTGCGGCAATAGAAAGGATGATAATAAGCGCATCATCGTACCACGCTCGCGAGCTTCCCCCGGCAATACGGATCGTATCGATCTGCGAGTAGAATGTATCGTGTGCGATATACGGCACCGATACTTCTTTCTGCCTCGGGCTAAAGCCCAACCGAAGTGAGAAGGTATCTCGCGCAAAACAAACAGAGAGGGTATCCGGCGCTAAGGCCGTAGTATCCATTCTCAGAATAGTATCTAAGCACGCGATGCTTGTTGTAGAATCAGCAGCCAGTTTGTGCGCCATCGGTCCTCGTAGTCGTATGCGTCCCACTGGCACAGCCACAGTTGTTTTCGCAGTGTCAAATCTCATCCGGTAGACTTGCTTCTCGTGTGAGATGCCGTTGGTTGTTGGTGCAGAGCTTCTGTAAGAGATCAGCACACCAATGAAGAAAGCAATGCCAACGAGCGCTGCTGCATATTGCCATTTGATCTGCATTACTCATCTCCTTTCCGGAAGAGAGTATCGTACGCGCGCCATGCGACGGTTACCCGATAGACATAACGAGCATTAGCGAATGTGCCGCGCCGCTTACGTGCACTGCCCTGGTTATACGCGCTGATAGCCGAAAGTGTATCGCCGTGATACCGAAGGATAAGGCGTTTCAGTAATCGCGCACCGTGATCGATAGCGCTGTCGGGCATGTAGAGTTCAGCGAGGAACCGCATTGAGCAGCCCTGCTGCCGTGCGGTCTCACCCATGATCTGCATGAGGCCGTACGATCGGGAGCGATCGTTGAGTTCGGTGAGTGCGGTCGCGCTGCCGGGATGCACGCGCGCCCAGCGTATCGCTTCATGCCGAATGCGTTTGTTCGCGAGATAACCGGGTTCGCTTCTCGTCGCCCATTCATCGAAGCGAGATTCTTCCTGTATAACACCAGCAATAAGCGAAGAGGGCAGTGTGTATTTTGCGGCCGCACGGTCGATCTCTTCGCGAAAAGGAACGAGCATTGTTTGCCGGGCTGCGAGGGAATCCGCTGCTAAAGCGTGTTGTACCGCTTGCTCGACGGACGTGGTGGGCGAGAGTGCGAGTAATAAGAGAGTATAGAGCATATTAGAAGTTGATTAGAGCATCGTTCATCGTTGCTACAAGGCGAAACTCCAAATGCAGCATGCCATTGCGCTCCTGCGCTTTGATGAGCGAAAGTGAAGCACTGATGAAGCCACCTTGCCCGAACCGCTCGTGCTTTGCTTCATGCGATGGCGCAAGACGATATTGCATGAGGAATGTTAGGATCGTCGTTGCTAACGCGAGAGGAATAGGCGGGCATGTTACCCGCAGGGCAAGATGGTCGTCGTCGGTGGTAGGGAATTCGAGATAGAGTTGTCCACCAGCGCCGGGCTCGACGGTAAGCGGCTCACTTGCGATGGTCGTGGAAGAGACCGGCAAGCTGCCCGTAGGCTGACCGGGAAACGCGCTGGTGATGTCCGGAAATGTGGTCCACGGGTCGGTATCGGTCATGCGATACCGAAGAAAGAGATTGGTCATCAGGGTAGTGGATAGATGACAGAGGATAGAGTAGGGTATGGGGTAAAGGGTAAGGGTAAAGGTAGGCTGAAATAGGCGTCGCCGGAAAGTATCATTCACCGTTCATCACTCACCATTCATCACTCCGTCTTCTGTTTTATATTAATGTGAACGAGTATTGTGCTCGCACAATGATGGTGGTATGCGTGGCGATCTTATTCGTGACCGGTGATTCGATCTTGAGCAGTGTGATACCATTGATCCGCGCGCGATCGCTGAGATCGAGCGTTGGCGAGATGTATCCGCCGGTAAAAAACTGCTCGACGAGCGAGACGAACTCCGCGTGCATCGTACGCACCGGTTGGAATGCACACTGCGGATGCGCGAAGACGATGCGAAGCGTAAAATCCTGCTCGCCGCCATAGGGATGTCCGTAGGTATCGTATTCGGTATATCGGGCTTCGCCCGGAGTGACCTCGAAGCCAGGATAATCGCCGGGTGCAAGATCTTTCACACCGCGTTGCTCGGCAAGCGAACGCCACCCGCTAAACTCGCCAAATTGTGTCTCGAAGTTATTGAAGAAGAGAAGTTCTCTTGTCATGGGAATTGCGAATTAGGAAGGATGAATTATGATCGGTTGTGAGAGCTTCTCTCGCCGTTTATAATCCATCCTTCAGCATTGTTAGACCGGATAGCGTTTGTAAGGCCGGAGCATTTCTTTGTGTCGCTCCGAGAGGTCGAGGAAGCGCTCACGATCGGTGCTTATGCCATCGTTGGATGTAGCCAATAAGAGTCCGCGTGTGCCGGCGCCTTGATTGCTCTCATCGAAGAGCTGGGCTGCGATCTCGACGATCACCTGCTTTACGGTTTCCGGGCATACGAGCGTGGCGGGCTGCTTGTACGTGATCGCATGTTCTGCGCCCGAAACGAACCGCTTTGTTTTTGCCTGCACGAGATAGCCATTGGCTCGAATGAGGAGATCGCTAATGTCGAGGCTGGTGACGAAGCCGTTCATATCGATATAGCTCCAACTCACGAAGCTGCCCGCGGGATAATGCGGGGCGTAGAACTCGGTATCATCGCCCCAGAAGCGATCGGTCTTCGTTGCAAGCGCCGTATAATCGCGGTCGAGCCAGGTGTAGACCGATTCGGTCGCGGTATCGAGCAGCGTTTGGTAAAAGCCGAGAAGGGTCGTGTCCGTCGAGACGTCTCGCAGATACGTCTGCAGATCGGCGACGGTCACTGGAGAAGTAAAAGTAGGCATAGGTTACGACGCACTCGTTGAAAGCACCGCAAGGTATCCCGGCTGGCCGACGCCAAAGGCAATGCGTTCCGTCACACGGAGAAGCTGCAGATCGTTGGTGAAGGCGTTCATGTTATCGGAGGAAGCGTCGTAGGAAATACGCATTTCCATTCCGCCGCGCGAGCCAAGCCAACAGCCGGCTGTCTTGAGGTTGCCGAAGAGTGCGAATGGTGTGCTCGGGTGGCTCGAGCCATCATAACTCTCGATGATAACTCCGTTTGGCAGCGCTACCACCGGATATCCGTGGAATTTCAGGTTCGTTGCGCTGAATCCATTCGCGCCACTAATCTGTGGGTCGTTCGACGTTGCAATATCCCACAAGTAGCGGCTCTGCGAATCCTTTTTCTTGAGAAGATCGGTGAGCGTGTTTTGCTCGACAAAGAGCACGGCGTCGCGCTGCTGCGCCGGACCGATCGACTGAACGAGATTGATGAGATCGTCGAGCGTGATATCAGTATATTTCGTTTTACCGGAGGTCGAGCTTGCGCCTAAATAAGTGGTCGATACTCCGTCGGTGTTGAGAATGCCGGTGAACGGAGAGCCAACGCCGCGGAAGACCTGGGTATCTTCCTCCGCGCCGAAAACTTCGACAAAGATGCGAAGAATCGTATTGTAGACATCGACATTCGCGTCCTGCAGGAGTTCGTTAGAGATCGGATAGATGGCTGCCAGCTTTTGCGCGGTGAGCGTGAGGCGTCCGAAGGTGCCTTTGCTGGTTGGGATCGTGCTGGTCTCGCTTACCCACGAAACGGAGGGCTTGCCGGTGAGCGTCGATACATTCAGCACGTTCGACGACATTTGGATCTGCGCGCAATACTTACGTGCGAAGCCGTATTCGTTCAGCAGGAAGAGAACATCGGAGTAGAATTCCGGTGGCACGAGATAGCCACCGGCAGAGGCCGTTCCTTCGACCTGCGGCGAAAGTGTACGAACGTATTCCGGCTCGTAACTCTGCATGATCGATCGCAGTGTGGCATGATCGTTCTGCGCTACAGCATTGAAGAATCGAAATGTCTTCTGAATCTTAGCCCTAAGTGCTGAGTCCTGAGTGCTCCCGAGTGATGGAGATATTCCCGATTCAGAACTAAGAACTGAGGACTTAGAACTGAGCGCAGTTATGGCGCTTCGATCCGGGATTGACTTGAGTTTTCGGTCGAGCGCTTTGTCGATGATGGTATTGAATTCGTCGCGTGTTGCGGTGATGGTGTTGTCTTGTTCGTTGATATTCATTGGAAAAAACTAAAGAGAAATGTGGTAGTCGTAAGCTTCAGCTTACGCTCGTAGGGGTGAATTCGTAGGCGTATGCTTTAGCTTACGCTCATAAAAAAAATGAAGAATGGAGAGTGGTGAATGGAGAATTGGGATACGTTGCTTATCAGATACGTATCGCATTTATTGGAGCAGCCAAACGACTGCAAGATCTGCAGAACCCGAAGAGAGAGAGTTCTCCATTCTCCACTCTCCGTTGTCCACTGCATTTGGATTCATCGGCAGTTCGACTTTGGAGCATTCGACGAGCTCCCATTTGGTGAAAGTGAATCCGCCGAACTCATTCGCTTCGTATTCAAGCGGACGAAAGCCGATCGAATTGGCAGGCAGCAGGCCAGCCACATCCATTTGATAGACTTGTTCGGCAAGCGGTGATAGCTCGGCGGACGCATATTCGGCGAGAGCATAGAGCGCATTCTCGGCTTGTACTAATTGTAGAATGCGGCCGATCGTATTGATGAGCGAGCCGGACGCGCCGTGCTGCCAGAGGAATTGGGGATTCTTAAGGAAGTTATCCGCCTCGATTCCGGCGATCACGATAATGTCACCGGCTCGGTCGACGTCGCCGGTCGCCATCTTTAGCCACCGCTGACGAGGGTTCATGTTGCCGTCCTTGCGAACGGAGTGTGGCAATGGCGCAGTATCGACCGAGGTTGCGATCAGTTGTTTGTGGAGGATATTCATATTATGGAGCAATGATCTGATTTCCAAGAATAAAGGCGTTGCCGCGGCCATTGGAGAGCGGAGTGAGTCCCACAAGGGCCCGCTGTTCGTCGATCGTCATCGCTTGTTTTAGCTCCGCTACACGAGCGAGGAATCGATCGTCGGATTCGGTCACGAGCGATTCATGCTCGATGATGATATTTCCAGCCGGGCGATCGGGTGATTCGAATTCCGCGGCTAATCCGCGCGTAAGCGCCTGCGCATGTTTGGCAAGCGCGTGATCGACGACATCGCGCATGAAGACCGAATAGCTCGTTTCCGCATTCGAAAGATTGACATTATCGGTATCGCCAAAAAATATTTTCGGTACGCGAAACGCCTCGCGAATAGCATTGCGGAGCTCTTCTTTCGAGCGCGAGAAATCGAGCTCTTTCGCGCCGGAGCCGAGCAGTTGCACTTCGCCGCCATCCGGCAGTATTCCGATGCGCCCTGCGTTCGCCGGTGAGGCGTATTTCGATTCCCATGCATTGCGAAGTCGGTCCATTTCGTCCTGCGTCATAAGTGCCCCTGGCGGCCAGCGGAGCACCGCTCGTGGGCATGCGTCGTTCTCGAAAAATCGAGATTGAAAAAGACGGACCGCCGTATCGGCTTTGGCAGTATCGAGGATGTCCGAAATTACGCCGTGACCGAAGAACGGGCTCATCCGAATATCCGGGCGCCGAATATGAATGACATCGTTTGCCGGAATGATGGTATTCGAAGGCAGGAAGCGGTACGAGAGCGGAAGTCCGTCGTTGCCGCGATCGATGATGAACGAAAGCGAGCTTGCGGGCCATAGCTCAACGACGGTACCGTTGCCATCGCGTACCTTTAACCAGATCGAATTGCCCGTCGCATCGAGCCATTGGCTCGACAGCTCGAGCAGATCGCTCATGTCGAAGAGCGGATTCGGATTCGCGAGAAGCTTCGATAGAGGATGGTCGCTAGACAAGGGAGATGGGAAAAGGCTTAGTTGAGCCGGATCCTTACCCTTTACCCGCGGTCCGTTACCTTTTACCCGTGGTCCGTTACCGGATCTGTCGAGGGCATGAAATTTCCCTCGCCCGATCGCCTCGCTTCGAGCGTGCATGCAAATAGCAACGGTCTCGCGAATTTGCTGGAAATTTTCGACGAGATCTTCGCGAGCCGAGGGATAGACCGCCGGCACGCCGCCTGGCGGCCACGGCAACAAGCCGCTCCCGACACTGCTTGCCTGCGCGCGTTCTTGTGCGCTCGGAGGCTTCGTTCGTTTTAATGTGAGTGAGTATTTTCCAAGATTGAGGTTCATGTCATAGGAAATGATGAATTATGAATGATGAATTAGAAGAAGGATGCGTTAGTATGTCTCTCAAATGTTAGATGTGACGACGAAAGTGGAAGTCCCGAAGCGCGACGAATTACCGTTCGTTGCGCGTAATTCGTCGTTCGTACTTGTTACGATCGCGTTGCTGGTTGGGACGCTGTGGTGGCCCGTGCGAATGGGGTATGTGCTCGATGATACTTATATCACCTTTCGATACTCGCAGCACGTAGCACAAGGTCTTGGTATCGTATGGAATGCCGGTGGTGCTCATACGGAAGGCTACACCAATTTCCTCTATATGCTATTGCTGGTGCCATTTAGTGCGCTTGGATCTAATCTTCTCCTTGTATCGCAGCTTATTGGCGTCTTGGCAGTTTGCTTGTCGGCGATAGCGATCTATCGTATTATTCTCCCGGTCCTGGCTTCGATCCAAACCGGCTCGCTGTCTCTGTTTGCGCGGAAAGTTGCACTAGTGATTTCAGTGTTGTTCTTGCTCGATCCCTGGACGTGGATGAACGCATACAGCGGCCTCGAATCAAGTGTATTTGTGATGCTGCTCTTGTTCGCCCTATGGGCATTTTCAGCGGGTCGGCTTAATGCCGCATTTGTTTTCGCAACGCTGACCGCTCTTGTGCGACCAGAGGGTGCGCTGTTAGGTGTTGTTCTCCTCTTTGTTGCCCTGTTCCAAAAACAAGTTGAGGATCGAGGTGCAACGGTGCGAAGCTTCGCCGCTTATTTTGTTGCGCCGTTGATATTATATGCACTATGGAAGCTATGGTATTTTGGCAACTTGCTTCCGAACTCGTTCTATGTGAAGGTTGTCCAGTCGGCCGCACCCTCGCAAACACTTCTCGGCCGCATTTTCCCGGGCTATGGTACGATCGGAAGATTTTACATTCGGACGCTCATTCTCGTTATTCCTGCCATACTAGGTATTCGAGCCATTTGGCGCATCCCGGTTCTTCGTAGCGCACTCTTGTGGTGCGTGTTGCTCAGCACGTTTTATCTTTTCTCGCATCTTCTGCAGGCCGGGTATGGGAGATTCACGCTTTCGATCGAAGCGATTCTATTTTGCCTTGCCGCACCGGGGGCAGGGAGTATCGCCCGAAAGCTTTCCTGTTGGCGATTGGGTGCGCTCCGCATGAGTGGTGCAACAGTGCTTGGGATTCTCGTTATTGCGGTGTTTGTGGCTGCTACGGGTTTCATGCGAATACCACGCGGTTGGCTTAAGTCGGATCGCGATACGTATCTCGAAGTTGCTACAATGTTGCGGGCCATTCCCCAGCATGATTCAATCACTTTGGCATGGGCTGATGCTGGTGAACTGCCGTATTATTCGGAGCTTCGGCATATCGATCCCGTCGGCCTTAACACGAATGAGATCGCCCACGCCAAATATGTGCAGCAGGTTATCGATTTCATTGTAGAGAAAAAACCGGACCTCATTATATTGCCACTCATACCCAGAACAAATACACAGGATACGTGTCAGTCTATTTTTGAAGAAGGACACGGGTTAATTGGATCACAATATTCACTGTTGGCTCAGTCCCCGGAATTTCGGAATTATGTGCCTATTGCACTCGTGCCCTATCTGTACGAGCTTGAATTCTTCGTTGATACCCGCTCGCCACATTATAGCGATATAGCGAGGGCGTTTCAAGAGCGTATCGCCACAGATTCGAATTTTCAACGGCCTCCGAAATGCATCGAATAGATGTAGCGCATGCTTCAGCTTGCGTTTGTTGGGAAGCGATATGGTTGTCATTGGTACCCGTCACAAGATCTTTCGCAGGGTTCGTGATGATGCCTATTCCCCACGGCGTAGCCTAAAAGGCTACGGCCACGAACTTTGTCCGCTGCACCAAAAGTGTATCGAGTAGCTTTTAAGATTTTTAATCCTCCCGTAAGATTCTTCCGAGATCCGAGCGCTTAACGATGCCGGAGTGCCCATTTCAATCGCGATTTACGCCTAATTCGGGCGGGCATTTAGCTTGCGCATTTTCCTTCTGACTTAAGGAGGAGTATTATGAATACTCATAGCATGGTTCGCTTTTCTCTTCTGCTAACTGCGATGGCGCTCTCGGCGTGCAAAACCGGTTCGGAAGCTACGGTTAATGACGATTGCGGGGGCGGGCATTACGTGATCGCTCAGAAGGTCATACATAATAACGGCGAATTTTTCGAACTTCAAACGCCAACGGCCCGCAACGATTGTGAAGCCGAGTATATCTTCAACTTTCGATGGGCGAATCCAGCCAAGCGCGCGATCGATAACGATATGCCACCGCTCCTAAATTTGGAGCATGCCTTTCAGCCGCTGGCCGAGTTTGCTTACTTTCCACATCCCGCGCCCGTGTTTCGTCGTGATACGGTTATGGATGCTAATGGAAATCTCATTATGGGAGATTGGTGGGTGATCGATTTCAACATCGGTAATAAGAACAGCGGTTATCCCACTACGCAGTATTATGTTGGTTGCCGGCTCGACTGGGAGGCCGCCGCCATCGATAGCACAGAGATCGTCTGCCGAATTTATTTTTACAATAACTTCCCGAAGAAGTAGCGTCGCCGCAAATTGTAGCCGCATGCTTTAGCTTGCGGCTGTGGGGAGCGGGTAATGTTATCTGCCACATATCGAGCCCGGCGTTTGCGAGCATCATTATGGTTGTGTACCGATTTCGACTGCGCTCACGCGCGCGGGCTCCGCTGAACGCACGTCCTTACCGGCCTTTGTTATATGTTTTGACAACTGTCCATCCTGATTTTTTGCACTGCCCATTAAGTAGCATTGTATATTTGCTCTGAGAGTTGTCATTTTTTTCTTGTCGGAGGTTGTATGAAACGTCTTCTGTTGTATATGTGTGTGCTCGCCGTCCTGGTGCTCACGAATATCAGTTGTCATGATTCGAGCGGGAACGTCGCGCCTCCGGATGATTGCAGCGGCGATATTCAGACCGCTCAACTAAATACTACAATCTCATACACCGCGGCTTATACCCTCAAGTCTCCGAAGGCCGCAGGTGACTGCACCACGCTCTACCGCCTTTATTTTAGGTGGGCGGATCCGGCCAAACGTGCGGATGGAAAGCCACCGATGGTGATGACGTTCGACCCTCCGCCACCTTCTGGCTACGATGTGATACCACAGGAGGCGAGCGATGGCTGGTGGGGTGTGAGTTTCGCACCCACACCGACAAGCAATACCGGCAATACGACCGTATTCTCCATCACTGCAATTCAGTCGCCTGTTGGACTACCCGACGATTCCGTCCAGATACAAGGCAGTATTCGCTACCTCATCGCGCCGAACTAACGTCATAAGCCGTTCTCGCTTTTCATGCTTTAGGAAGGCTACGGCTACGAATTGTAGCCGCATGCTTTAGCTTGCGGCTGTGGGAAGCCAACACGGTTGTCAATTGGTGAACATCGAAGATTCTTCGCACGATTTGTAAGGGTGCCTATTCCTACGGCGTAGCCTGAAGGCTACGGCTACGAACTACGGCTACAAACTCAGAGCAACCAATTCTTCTTCGAATATTTGTGAAGCCAGAGAGCATATCGCGCGAGCGCCGTAGCATCGGCGTAATCGGGTGAACGATGGAGGCGCTTGCGGGTTTCCTCTTTGTCTTCCATTTTGTAGGCCGTTGAAGTTTTACTTACATCCAGGCGAATGGAAGATAACTCCTGATGGAATCGCGGCAGGTCGACGATCTGAATTTTGCCTTCGAGCAGTTCATCGTGAAGAATGAAAAACATTTCGGCTTTCGCGTTCGCAATATCTTTACCTCGAATAAAGCCGTGCGGCCTTTGACAGAAGTTTACCGGAAAGAACGGTATGTCAATGCGTTTCAATCGGTCGCTCACGCCGCCTCCTAAGCCAGTATCATCGAGCGCAATAACAAGTTCGATACCTTGTGCTTTAGCGTTTTCGTATTCCGTCCGTATCCGATCCGCAGTTCGCATGAGGTCATCACCGTAGGTCCTGAGAAACTGCCGCTGCACATCAGGTCCATCCGGGACGACATCGAAGTATGCGTAGATCGTCGCATCCCTGCCAACACCGCGAGAAATATCAACGCCCATAACGCGCATTCGTGGCCGTGTGTCGGAAGAGGGTTGATGATGAGGTTCTCCAAACAGGGATGGTGTTTTCCGCACGTTGCGTTCGATGAGTTCGATCGGAATAAATCCTGCAGACTCGAGCTGAGCCCACTCGCCAAGTATGCGAGCCTGAACGGGCGCATTACTCCGGTACCATTTGTCGGTCCACGGGATCTGTAGCGTTGTAAGCGGTTCGGATGCATCGGGAGTCACTTCGAACGACCATGCGCGAACGCTGTCCTCGATCCACTCGCGGGTGACCGCACCCGGAATGACCTCGCAATTCTCTACCACATTCGGATGATCGAAGGCGGAAATAGAAACGACCTTCCATTCACCGGAGCGTTCGGCTTCATAGGGATATGAATCTTTATCGATGGGATTGCAGATCATGACGATCTGTGAATTGGTGCTGCTGAGATTACCGAGAAGTGCGGTCACGATCTCGTGATCGATCCCGGTCGCTTCATCCACAGCGATGAGCATGTGCGGTGCATGAAAGCCCATCGCGTTCTCCGGGATATTCGGCGAAATGCCGATCATAAAATGTTTGTCGCTTGCTTGCACGCTCGTCGGGCCGCGAATAATATCCTTATCCAAATACAGCCTTCCCTTTCGTGCTTGTCGTCGAATTTCGCCCCAGAGATTTCTTCGTACTTGAATCCACGATGAAGCAGTGGTCAATACGATCGAATCATCGTAGTGAGTAAAATACCAATTACAGATGGCGGCGAGTGCGGTGGTTTTGCCAGCGCCGTTGCAACTGCGCACTAAAATTTTGCGCTCGCCGCGTTCTACAAGATCGAAGATCTCACGCATTTTTTGCCAGCATTGAACATCGAGAAGTTTTTCGGCGAAGGACGGAAGATCGAGAGTGACCGGATCGAGAGGCGGTTCTTTATTTCGTTCTGTTTCAATTTCGGTTCGTTTTGGTTTGGGGTCTGCCTTATTTTTTGGTTTGCTTTTAGGGCCAGCTTTATTTTGGTGGTTTTTCTTAGGCATAAGAGAAGATTTGTTGGACTTCCCCGGACCTACGGGTCACGATAATGCAATACCCGAGGTCCGAGAAGTCCTGGGTTGTGCTTAGGGTTAGTCTCGGTAGTCTGCTTCGGAGGCTGTCTCTTCCATCTCATAGAGGAAGTAATTAATAAGCGCCGCAGTGACAATGCGATATGCATGTTCACGCGCTTCCCAGAAATCCTCCGAGCTATCACAGACGAGAGATTCCAGCTCTTCCACGTAGGTGGCAGAGCTCAGAATGAAGTCCCGCAGAAAGCGGAGATCACCTTCCGAGAAGGGGAATGCATCGTCGTAATGATCGAGATCATCCTCATCGAGGTCCTGTAATTCATCGAAGTTATCTTCGAATAGGGGCTCGTCGGCATAGGAAGTAGTGTCTTCGAACGAGTCTTCAATGGGAAGAGCATTAGATGACCGACCGAATTTAAGAGGGGAGATTTGATGTAATTTAAGCATATTTTTCTTAAGGAAGAAAATCAACATTAATATAACAACAAAAAGGTCAAAATTAGTTCCCAATTGTGGATAAAATTAGTAAATTTAATGTTTAATATATACTTATTGGTTAAATTATGTCGCTATTTAATGTTTAGTGAGAAGTGTATGAGGCAAATCCTATATTAAGAAAATCGTTTATCGGAACACCATTGATAATTTAGCGTTAAGGGAGCGTTGCCAACTTTCGTCTTTCTCTTAGGAGGATGACACTCAGTTCTGCTGGTTGGATTTGGTTGTTCGGCATTCTGAGAAACCTTTATCCAATTCCGTTAAACGGTAGGACCCGCATCCGGTACGATGCGGGTCTTTTCTATTATTTCGGTTTTCTATTCTTCTCCCCACCCCAGGCAGGATTAATGACAAGAAGCCCTATGCGAAGGCTTTATTAATTTACAGCTCTAACTGTCTTCTTATCAGGTAGTTAGCGGTATTGCAGTTGAATGGAAAGAGGTGAAATAAGCTGATAAAAAGCAAAAAGCTGGATCCGTCATCAGCTTGACTCTTTCGAAGAATGGAAAATTATTTGAAAAACGCTCTATTTTGGCCAACAACCGACCGCGAGCGCGATCAACTCATCACCTTGGAAGAACAATTTTTGATCGCATGTCCGAAGAAGAATTTTACTCCGAACGACAAGCTTTTTGAGCTCTGGCTGGAAATTCAAGAGATGCAAAATCGAACGAATGGGACGCGTAAAGAAGGATAATGGAAGAATAATTGCTGTCGTCTGTCGCTAAGTTCAATGGTCGTGTGGCTGCATTTGGAGACGATACTATCTTTCTTTAAATGTTGTTCAAGGCGCGGCCATCCATTATTGACGCAACACTCTTACCACGATGCCTGACCAAAGCCCTCTTCAACCCTCACGGTTGCCTACTGCGATTGCCCGCTTAGAAGAACTTGCCCATAACTTATGGTGGAGCTGGTCACCGGAAGCGCGAATGCTTTTCCGATCGGTCTCCGTGAGGTTATGGCGGCAAAGCGATCACAATCCGGTTCGAATGCTTCACGAGGTCACGCCCGACCGTCTCGAGCGCCTCTCGAAGGACCCGACATTTCTCGCTCACTACGAGCACGTGATGAAACTCTTCGATGATTATTTATTGGGTCTGGAGGGTGGAGAGCATACATTGGATAACTCACCGAGCGTCGCTTATTTCTCGGCGGAGTATGGACTGCACGGCAGTCTTCCGATCTATTCCGGAGGATTAGGAATACTCTCCGGTGACCATGCCAAAACAGCAAGCGACCAGGGGCTTAATTTTACGGCCGTCGGATTCATGTATCCGAAAGGCTATTTCGAACAAGAAATATCGGCCGAGGGCGATCAGATCGCACACTATGCCGATCTCGACGTGGCGAATGTAGCGATCGAGCGAGCGTATTTGCCCAGCGGCGAGCCACTGATGGTGGAGATCCCGCTCGAAAGTCCGGATGATCTCCTGCATCTTCAAGTCTGGCTGATCCGATGCGGCCGGACGAAGATCTATCTGATGGATTCGAACGTCGAGAAGAATAAACCGTGGAATCGCGAGATCACAACGCGACTCTATGGTGGCGACCGTGAATATCGCCTGCGGCAAGAGATCGCACTCGGTATTGGTGGGGTGCGCGTCGTGCGGGCATTAGGGCTTCATCCGGACGTATGGCATGCAAATGAAGGCCACGTTGCATTTATGTTTCTGGAGAGGCTTCGAGAACTTCTCGCTCAACGCCCTGAACAGCCAACGGGAAGTGAGCTTACGCATCTCAATGGCTCGAGCAATGGTTCGAGTTCGAGCAATGGTTCGAGTTCGAGCAACGGTGCTGCGCAGAAGGCTCGTCCGCAACTATCCACGCAGGCCGCGATCGACAGCGTTCGAGAGTGCTCGGTCTTTACGACGCATACTCCCGTACCGGCCGGTCACGATGCCTTCTCGATGGACCTGATCGAGCGCTACTTTTGGCATTACTGGCCGCAGCTGGGAATGAACAAGCAAGAGTTCTTCTCGCTTGGAGAACATGATGGCGCATTCAATATGACCGCCCTTGCGATGAATCTTGCCGGTCGGGTGAATGCCGTCAGCAAAAAACATCGCGAAGTAACAGCCGAAATGTGGCCGACCTTAGTGAGTAAGGATGATGGTGAAAGTATAACGAAACCGAATGAGGATAAAAGCAGGGACCGATCTTCCTTCGTTCTTCGTCCATCAACATTGTCGTCGGTAACGAATGGTGTTCACATTCCGACGTGGCTCGCTCCGGAAATGGAGATGTTCTTCTCCAAGGAGATGGGCGAAGACTGGCGCGAGCATCTGGCCGACGATGACTATTGGCAACGAATATTCTCTATACCCGACGAAAGTTTGTGGCGGGTTCGACAAATACTGAAGACGAGCCTTTTTAGCTTTATTACCGATCGTGCGCGGCGCAAATGGTTAGGGGATGGATACAATCCTAATCTGTTTGTACCGAGCGGTCTCTTGCTCGACCCCAGTATTCTGACGATCGGCTTTGCACGTAGGTTCGCAACCTATAAGCGAGCGACCCTTATCTTTAAGGACCTGGACCGCCTCAAGCAATTAGTTAGCGATCCCCTTCGCCCAATACAGATCGTTTTTAGTGGTAAAGCACACCCTGCCGATGATGGCGGTAAATATCTTATCCGTGAGATCTGGCAGCATGCGCAGGACCCTGCGTTCAACGGACGTATCGCCTTTATCGAGAACTACGGTATGCATTCGGCGAAATACCTCGTTCGTGGTGTCGATGTGTGGATGAACAACCCCAAAGCGCCACTGGAAGCATCGGGTACCAGCGGCATGAAAGCCGCTATCAATGGCGTACCAAATTTTTCCGTGCTGGATGGCTGGTGGATGGAAGCTTACGAAAGTGCTCCATCCTCAACGCTTGGGACTCGAAACGGATGGGGCGTCGACGGTGCAACCGAAGGTTCGCAGGACGATCAGGACTGGGCGGACGCCGCGAAAATGTATGATATCTTGCAACACGAGATCATCCCAAGCTACTACGATAAAGAATCGGATGGTATACCCCATAAGTGGCTCGAGATCGCTAAATCGTCCATTGCAACGATCCTGCCTCGCTTTTCGAGCGAGCGCATGCTGAATGAGTATGTAGAGACGCTATATAAAGAGGCGGCAAAAGTAAAGGCTTAGTCTTAGGATCTTTAGGATGGAGTGCAAGCGTGTTACGTCGTACTCCAGGTCTGCCCGTGATCGTTAAGAGCGATCGAGTCGCGTGAATCCACGACCGCACGCAACCAGTGCATCGGCTCATGTCGCGGTTCCGAAGATTGCGTGAAGGTATTCCAGTGTACCGGCACAATTCGGCGAGCATTCATCTCTTGTGTCATGCGCCACGCTTGCTCGGGATTGCAATGCGTTTGGACCCATGGATTATAGGTACCGATCGGCATAATAGCGCAGTCGATCTCGCGTCCTTCGTTTCGCATACGCTCACCGATCTGGCGAAACGTTTGGATATAGCCGGTATCGCCGCCAAATACAAATGAACGGAGATCGCCATTCTGATCGCGTTTCTCTACCAGATACGCATTGTAGCTCATGCCCCGGCGCTCGTTACGCGAACGGCACGGATCCCATGGCATACGCCAGCCGGCGTGCTTCACTTCAATACCTTCGATCGTGATATCATCGAATTGTGAAAGGACCTTTTGCTCGTTCCAATCCACTTCGGTCAACCCGCCATAGTCCAGATGGCGATACACTTGATTCGTATTCGCCGCAACGATAAGATGTTTTGCTCCCTGTAGTTTTTCGAGGGAGGGCATATCGGTATGGTCCATGTGTGCATGAGAGACGAGTATGATATCGATCGGCGGTAGCTCTTCCGGTCTAAGCGGCGAATGCACAAGCCGCCGCGGGCCGACGGTCCATGGTCCCACGTGAATACCGACACGTTCAAAGAATGCCGGATCGGTGAGTATCCACGTACCAAAAAAATTTACAAGTACAGTCGATTGCCCCAGCCACGTAAGCGTGAGCCTGTCATTCTCCCAGGTCCGCCAATCAGGCTTATGCACGGAATCTTCGGGCTTTTGATGCCCGAGGAAATACCGGCGAAACGGAAACTTGACGATCTTTTTCTCGATGCGAACGATCGTGCGCGGGACTTTACGCTCAATTTCCTTAATGCGCTCGAATGTCTTGGCTGTAACCGCGCCTTCCATGAGTTCCACTTCTGTTGCGACAAGATTGCTCGAAAAAGCGAAGAGGCTAAGAATGCGGCTTTTCTTTATGCCGCGTTTCTAAGCCATCATTATACTGTACCATATTGGTCTTCTATTATTATGCCGTTTGAGGAAGGAATACCTGTCGAACAGGCCAGGAATGAGCGTGAACTCATCTTTCCGGATTCATCTTTCATCATTCCAACTATGCAGACCGATTCTTTCCATTATTCTGTCGCCCACGGTATTGCACGCATACAATTCGCGCGTCCCGATACATTAAACTCCTTGACCTTTAAGGTTTACCGCGACCTAACGGACCTCATGTATCAGCTTCGATTTGAGGACTCGGTAAAAGTCATTATTATCGAAGGGAATGGCCGTGGTTTTTGCTCGGGAGGTGACGTCCATGAGATCATCGGTGAACTGCTGAAGCGAGATGTCAAAGGCTTGCTCGAGTTTACCCGTATGACCGGCGAACTGGTGGCGAATATGCGGATGCTCGAGAAGCCCATCATTGCCTCGATCAATGGTATTGCTGCCGGCGCCGGGGCAGTGATCGCCCTTGCAAGTGATTTCCGGATCTTTGCGAAAGAAGCAACCATTGCGTTTCTTTTTCAAAAGGTAGGGCTTACGGCTGCAGATATGGGAGCGGTGTTCCTGTTGCCGAAGGTGGTCGGGCTCGCTCGCGCGACAGAACTACTGATGCTGGGCGATAAGATCACTGCCGAGGAAGCGTATCGCATGGGACTTGCGAACAAAGTGGTGGAGCTTGCAGAATTGGAAAAAGAATCGCTCGCGCTCGCGGAGCGGCTTGCTTCGAGTGCAACGCTCGCGCTCGGTTTAACGAAGCGTCTGCTTAATAACGAGTGGAATATGGATATCACCGCCGCGATAGAGCAAGAAGCGACCGCACAAGCCCTTATGATGCAGACTCGCGATCACGACGAGTTTCACAAGGCTTTTGCAGAAAAGCGAAAGCCCCAGTTCCAGGGAAGATAGCATTGTTTCTCTGGATATTGATAGATAGAAGATGAATAGGACGATCAATCCCCCTGAACTTGTAAAGCCTGTAGGCTATTCTCACGCTGTGGAAGTAACTGGAGGACGCACGATCTATCTTGCCGGCCAGATCGCGTTTGATGAACATGGCACCCTTGTCGGGTCGGACGATATCGTTAAGCAATTCGACCAAACGCTGCACAATTTGCAGACCGCTATTCGTGGTGCACGTGCGGAGCTAACGGATATTGTAAAGCTCCTCATTTTTGTAAAAAACAAAAAGGATTACCAAGCACATTTAAAAGAAATTGGGAGAGTGTATCGAAACTACTTCGGAAAGCACTTTCCGGCAATGTCGCTGGTCGAAGTGTCGGACTTGTTCGAAGAAGGCGCCCTGATAGAGATCGAGGGCGTTGCGGTCGCGAATTAGGCTGAATTTATCGCGCCTCGATCGTACCCGAGATCATGGTGTTGGCACTATTGATCTTGAGGCGAACGCCACCGCCGGCCTGTAACCATCTCGCCGCGTTGCTCCACTCCTTTGTAATGTGGGTATTGGCTGTGGGTGTTGTGTTGGACGACCAATCGTCCGGTATCATTTTTCCGATCGCGACCTTGCAGACCATTCCTTCGCACGCGTCCACCGAAAGCTGAAGTACCGGTTCTTCCGAAGCTGCATTGTTCTCGTTGTTTTGATCGGGAGCGGTCATAGAATGTTTGATCTTTCGAAATGCGGTGTAGCATGCTTTATACGAGCATCCTAAAGCATACACCCCGGGAGGCACATAGCCGAACGTAAATTTTCCGTCCTCATCGGTGGTGTCGTGCATTTCAATACCAGAGTAGATAGAAGGTATCTTTCCATCTATGGAGATGGATTGCAGGCGTACCGCAATACCTTTAAGCGGCATATGTGCTCGCCCTTGAGCGAAAACAGAGGAAGAGATGCAAGAACAAACAGCGATAAAGACAAACAGCACTCGGCGACGATCCATAGGGTTGGCAAAAAGGCGTATGACAAAAGCTCAACTATTCCCAATCCAAATAGTTCTATGAAGGACTTCTATCGTAACAGCGTATTTTGCTAACGGAATGGACTTTACTTTCTCGCCTCAGCAACAACAGTGGCAACGTATAGCGCGTGAGTTCGCCCAAACACGCGTTTGTCCGATCGCTCGGGAAATGGATGAATCCGGTAAGATGCCGCACTCACTCGTTAGTGAAATGGCAACGCTTGGCCTCCTGGGTGCGACGATCGGTAAAGCCTATGGTGGCAGTGAAATGGATCACCTTTCGCTCGCTCTCATCTATGAAGAGTTAGGACGTGCCTGCTCCAGCGTACGCGGCTTTATGACGGTGCATTCTTCACTCGTGATGCAATGTATTAATTATTGGGGCAGCGAAGATCAGAAAAAAAAGCTCTTGCCTCTTCTCGCACGTGGAGAAACGATCGGGTGCTATGCTTTAACGGAGCCGGAGGCCGGTAGCGATGCCGCGGCGATCCAAACAACCGCACAGAAGATAGAGGGAGGCTATCTATTAAATGGCGAAAAGATCTGGATCACGAATGGCAATATCGCTGGCTTAGCGATCGTCTTTGCGAAACTCGATCCGATAAAGGATGCAAAGCCCCATAATAATATTACGGCGTTTCTCGTGCCGCTGGATCAACCAGACATCGATCGCCGCGCAATGCGAGGACAGGAGCTCGGTCACCGTGCGAGCGATCATGCCAACATCACATTCAAGAATTGCTTTGTCAGTGAGGATATGATCTTAGACGGCGAAGGTATGGGCTTCAAGGTCGCTATGTCCGCGCTCGAGCATGGTCGCCTTGGTGTTGCCGCGGGCGCCTTAGGCGTTCATCAGGCGTGTTTCGATGCTTCGGTCGATTACACTCGGAAGCGTCGGCAATTCGGCCAGCGCATCGGCGATTTCGAAATGGTCCAATCGACGATCGCAGAAATGAAGGCTTCTTTGGATGCCTCCAGATTGCTGGTCTATCGCGCTGCGTGGTTAAAGGACCAGGGACAGCCTTCAAAACTCGAGACTTCCATTGCGAAGTATTATGCAACCGAAGCAGCTGCGAAGGCAGCATCGGAAGCAGTGTTATTGCATGGGAATCGTGGATATTCCAACGAATATCCGGTCGAACGATACTATCGTGATATTAAGGGATTGCAGATCTATGAAGGTACGTCACACATTCAACAGATCGTCATTGCACGCGAGGTCCTCGGGAAGGATGAAGCTAAGAGTTAGCTGATCTTTTTCTTTGCGTGAAGATCCCTATCGCAAACAAAAGAAGGGTGCTGATACTGATGTACGTCCCGATCTCTGCCGATCGTTCTGTCTCGAGCCACACGATCATTTTGTGACGCCCGGCGGGCGCTTCTACGATCGCTCTTCCTAAACTATCGGGTCGAACTGCCGTTAATTTATCATCGATCCGTGCTTGCCACGTAGGCCAGTAACTACGACGAAACAGAGCTGTGGCAGGCTGCGAATTCTCATATTCCACCGTATCCGAATATGGCAGCCGTACCGCTCGTGTATATGACGGTTGAACTGGCCCTTGCCAGACTACACTTTCAGAATCGCTTTTGAACGGTGCACTTAAGGCAACGCCCCAATCGTAATACGGACGCGACCATCGCGGAGCATATTCCGGTGCATCATCGACGGGTAGCGGAATATGCTTATTAATTTGGAAGCCACTTAGTTGAAGCGATACCATCGCAATTCCAGCAAGCGACCACAGGGCGACGATAGAGGAAGCGATCGGCCTTGAATCGATCTTCGAAGGTCCGCCTAATTCATCTTGCCACATCATGGCGATAACGATTACCAGAATGGCTGAGAACCGATACGATAGCTGAACGATCGTAAAAGGTGGGATATATGTAAAGAGGTATTGCGAAATGAACGGCAGTTGTAAGGCTACGGTCAACAGGAGCAAGGCTTTGTAACGCGTCCTATGGGTCGAACGCGATCCCCAAAGCGCGATGCACGCCCCGATCACCATTAGCAGCGCATACGTGTTAATGGTGATCATTTTACCGGTAAAGATAGCGGTAAAAGGAGAAGTATACCAGGAAGATACTTTGATCCACAACCGGCTGAGCTGTGCGTCACCATAAAGTGCGGCGACAGGAATTAAATAAAACGCAGCAAGAAGAACGGCACAAAGAAGCGCCACGACAAGCCCTACCAGTTGCTGCTTGTGTGGCCGCTCGGCGAGAACGTAGACGACTAACGAAATACCAACCAATGCGGATGTTGGCAAATTCGTATTGAGAAGAAGCGTATAAGAGATCGTAAGGAGAATAAAGCCACGGGCATCATTACGATGCTCCGAGCTTAAGATACTATCGATTCCCCAAAAGATAAGAGGTACAAAGATGAATGCCACATGCTCTGACAACGCCGAGCGAATTTGATAGTCGAAATAGCGATACGGAGCGAAAACATAGGCGAGCGTTGGAAGTAATAGGGATATCGTGCTTATGTTAAGGCGCAGGTTCTTTGCCCGCCATCTAAGATACAGCGACATCGTAACGCCAGAAAGGAGGAGCGTTAAAGCGATTTCGATTTTTGCGATGACCGCGGCATGTGCGGAAGCAGAGAAGGCATAAATGCTACTGGAAAGAACGTACGTAAGAGGCGGGTAGAAATAAAAGGATGGCGCGCCGAACGCACGGTAAGAATCCGCCAGCCAGCGAGGGTAGTAAATGCCGGCTTGCCACATCCTATGCCAGTCACCGATCCAAAAGAGATGGCAATAGTAATCGTACCCTAAGAATGGGAGCACGATAAGGCCAACGAAGTGCAGCACTCCCAACACCAAAAGGGCAATACCCGCTACCCGCGTTATAGTGCGATATTCGTTCAAGGCAGAGAATAAACCATGCGGAGTGACTCCGCTGAGACTACATTAAATTGTATCGGCCAATCAGAATTGTAATAGCCGGTCGATCGTCTCGCGAATGCGAGACACGGTTGGCACCACCGCATCCATTAGCGTCGTATTGTACGGCACTGGGTTATCGGGCGTTGCTAATCGCTCGACCGGAGCATCGAGATACGTAAATGCTTCCTGACTGAGCGTTGCTGCTATTTCGGCACCAAAGCCGCACGTCCAGCCATCCTCATGCAGGACGAGCACACGGTTCGTCTTCGCTACAGAAGTGAGCACGGCTTCTTTATCCCATGGTATGATCGTGCGAAGATCGATTATTTCTACATCCAGATCTTCGGTCGCTTCGAGCGCACGGCTTACCATCGAACCCCATGTTACGATGGTTGCCTTCGAGCCTGTTCGGTGGATACGTGCTTTACCAAATGGAAGAATAAAGTTATCGCCCGGATAATTAGTACGCGATGGCGATGTATCGAGTAACGCGCGGTGTTCGAAGAAGAATGTCGGGTCGTCACCTCGCAATGCGCCGCGAAGCAGTCCTACCGCGTCTTCGGTATTGGAAGGATATGCAATGCGCCATCCTATCGTGTGAGCGTAGATCGCTTCTCCAGAAACAGAGTGCCACGGATCACCCGTCTTCTTTCCAAAGCCGACAGGAATTCGAACTACGACAGGCGCAGTAAACTTAGAGAGCGTTCGCCAACGGATCGTACCGCAATCGTTGATCTGCTCGGTGGCGGGATCGGCATATTTGCGGAATTGAATTTCCGGCACTGGTTTGAGGCCCGCGATCGCCATACCGACCGAGCGGCCGATAATACCTTCTTCGTTCAGCGATGTATCGAACACACGGTCAGCGCCAAAATGACGTTGGAGATCGACCGTTGCGCCGTGTACACCGCCTTTTGCGCCAACATCTTCACCGAAGATCAGTAGCTTCGGATTATGCTCAAGCTCGACTTCCAGTGTTTTACGTACAGCATCCTGCAAATTCATGCGAGGACCATTTTCCTTGGCGCTTTCGAATTCCTTTTGTGCGGGGGCGAACACATGCTGCGTAATAATGGATGTGTCCGGTACCGGTGCGGCAAGGGCACGGTCCGCGGCCGAGCGAACCTCTCGCTCGACGTTATCTACGAACGACTGCCACTCGCTCTCCGATAAGAAGTGCTTGGTAACGAATTTTTGAAGTTTGGGAAGTGGATCGTTCGATTCCTCGAGTGCACGAAGCTCCGACGATTTGTATGCTGCCGTATCGGTGAAGGAATGTCCGCTTAACCGCGGGACTTCGACACGAATAAGAGCCGGTCCTTGCCACGCTCTGACATATTCCACCGCTTCACGAATATTTTTCTCGGCGTCTTCCGGTTCATGACCTTTGCATTCGAAGAGTTGAAGGTTCGTAAAAGCGGCGAGGTTCTTCGCAATGTTCTTGCCCGGAGTTTGGAAATCACTCGTTACGGAAATACCATAACCGTTATCTTCAATGAAGAAGAGCATAGGCAGTTCGAGCGTGGTCGCGATATTTAGGGCGGCCCAAAATCCGTTCGTCGCTGTTGAACCATCGCCACCCATCGTTACGGCGATCGCCCCGCGATAACTTTCGTCCTTCAACGTATTCGCATAATACATAAGCGATTGTGCCCATCCGGCACCCGGCGAATACTGGGCGCCCACATCACCGGAAGCGGGAAGCACGATACCTCGATTTCGACGGGGGAGCATGTGCACCACACCAATGTCCCGACCATCAGTAAGTCCGCCGGCACGAGCGAGCGAACCGAGAAATGCTTCTTCGGCGGTCAGTCCCTGACCGAGCACGAACGGCCGGGATCGATAATAACAGGTTGCGCCATCATGGCTATGAGTAATAAGCTCACTTAAGATCGCCTGGGCAAGGTCATGACCTCGGGCCGAGAACTGGTAGGTCACCAGGCCTTTTGGCGTCATTTCCTGCTCCTCGATCCGATCGAGCGCACGAGAAGTTAGCACCGTCCGTGCGACATTGAGCCAGAATTGCTTATCGCCGATTTTCGACGTTCCATTACCAGCGGCAACGTGTACCAATGAATTTAGTCCGTTTTGAGGGTTCTGGTTGATGGTCTTGGAAGAGACTTCGGCTGTTCGTGACGTGCGTTTCGGCATCGACGATAATAACATTGAAAGTGGACGGGCAAAACAGCGGAAGAATAGATGAGATTTCCCGATAATGCAATCGGGAAAGGCTGCCCCATAACTATGGTTGTTGCTCTAAGCGGGTGTATATTTGGTGTCTTAAAGTCGTCAATACGGGTTGTCGCTATGCAAAAGGTCATCTTTACCGTTATCATATTACTCGCGTTAGCTCTCCCTTCCCAAGCGCAAAATTGGGCGCATGTTTTTGGCCCTTATGGGGGAGATGTGGAAGCCATTGCCTCCGATCGTTTTGGTCATATCTATGCCGGCACGGATAGCGGAGTGTTTGTCTCCTCTAACAATGGTGCTTCCTGGGTCGAGAAGAACAATGGTTTATCGGAGGAAGAAATATTCTCGTTTACGTGTGCAGCTACGGGTACGGTCCTCGCGGGCACGGAAGGCGGCGGAATATTTCGGTCCACAAACTTTGGTGATTCCTGGAATGCGGTCAATAGTGGCTTGCCCGATAGCTCAAATATTTTATCGTTAGCCAGTGACGACCGAGGTAACATTTATGCTGGTCATGCGGGACAAGGTGTTTTCTATTCATCCGATGATGGGCAGCATTGGTTACAACGTAGTGTAGGTATGCCCAATACTTCCGTCTATTCTCTCACGATCGCTCCTTCCGGTAACATCTATGCAGGAGTGACACGATATATTCTCGAGTCGACCGATCGGGGTGAGCATTGGGTGGCAGTCGATTCAGCATTTCCCGGGGGTGATGAAGTGCTTGCGCTCGCTGCCGATTCTTCGGGCGAAATATATGCGGGCTCGTTCAAAGGGGTTATCAAAAGAACGCAGGACGGCGGCGCATTTAGTGCGTGGGAGGATGTTACTCCGAGTATTGTAACCGAGGTAAAAGCACTTGCTGCTGCCGGTCAGTATGTATTCGCTGGTTTGTTCGGAGGAGCCATTATTCGGTCGCAAACAAAGGGTCTGGATTGGGCGCAGATCGGCGACGACAGCCTTACCGATGTAAAGATATATGGCATGACGGTATCTCCGAACGGTTACTTATTTGTAGGTACATTCGATGCTGATATTTTTCGCAGTGTCTTTCCGGTGTTTTCTTCCGGCGTTGTCAAAGAGGTACAACAGGGCCAACATCAAGTGTGGCCTCAGCCATGCGAGAGTAGCGCGACGATCGAATTTTTACATTCAAGCGATGAACCGGTGACGATCGCGATCGAAGATCTGGCTGGCAGGCGCGTTAAGACGATCGATGATGGAGTTATACCGTCGGATGTTCAACGAATAACTGTGGATTGTAGCGACCTTACCACCGGGGTTTATATCGCTCTCATAAAAGCCGGAGACGGCGTACGGGCATTTAAGATCATAAAGCAATAAACTATCGCTTCGAGCGCGACCATCCAATCAGGCCTATTGTTGCAAGCGTAGCCGCTGCAGTTACAGCAAGCGCATCCCGATGTGTATTCAGCCACAATTGAACGCTGTTTCGCTTGCTTAACTCGTCAAAAGGGCCATGAGCGCCGAAATCACGTTCTGAATCGACCGGTTGAAATAGATTATCGGGCCGGTTTGGATCATCAGGTTCATCGGTTTGATGTCCCTCATACACGGTATCAGCGAGATAATGGTCCATTACCGAAGGCATTAACTTTTGTCCGATGACGGATTCCACGGTCGGTAATCCCAATTCGAGTTCTCGACGCTCGTGCTCAGCGGCCCAGACGATCGCCTGTGCTGCAACTTCCGGCTGATAGGTAGTGCCGACCGGTTTCGGCTTATTCGGCATTCGGTTACGGATCCACTCGAACTGCGTTGTATTCACACCAGGCAATTCCACGATCGTGACATGAATGTTGCTTTTGTCGTGCAGCAGTTCACATCGAAGCGAATCATAGAATCCTTGAATGGCATGTTTGGCACCACAATATGCCGCTTGTAACGGAATACCACGGTAGGCCAGCGCGGACCCGACAAACACGATCGTACCGCGATCGCGAGGAAGCATTCGCCGCAGTGCGCACATGGCGCCGTGTACTTGCCCTAAATAGGTGACTTCCGTAACGCGATGAAATTCCTCGACCGTTACTTCCTTCAGCGGTGCAAGAATGCTGGACATCGCATTGTTTACCCAAATAGAGATCGGTCCTAATTCTCGTTCAACCCGCTCTGCCGCGGCTTCTACTTGCTTTGGGTTAGCGACGTCGACGGGTAGAACGAGCGCTTCACAGCCCAAGGCTTCCACTTCGCGCTTCGTGGCTTCAAGTCCTTTTAAACCTCGTGCAATAAGACCAAACTTAATATTCCCTTTTTTTGCAAACTCCCGGACCGTAGCACGACCAATACCGGCTGATGCACCGGTAATAACGATAACCTCAGTTTCCTTACTCATCTGTGTTTTTTCCTCTTTTGAAAGAATTTGCAAAGAAGATGCCGCAATAAGTGGCGAGGAAATATTTCCGTAGCAATCACTTAACGAAGAGATAACCACGTTTTCGAAACGTCAGACGAGCTTTTTAACCTATCAGGGGCGACTCGAGTGATTGCGATTTTTTGCGCTTACAATTTCACTTACCCTGATACTTCCAATGACACAACTACGAAAGCATGTCTTCGCAGCGTTCATTATAATGTTCGCTGTATCGGCATTTATTACACCTCGCACCTTCGCACAGGATATGAATGGTGCCGGCTCGACCTTTATTGCTCCCATCATGAGCAAGTGGGTCTATGATTACAAGCAAAAGACGGGGACCAGCATTAATTATCAGGGTGTCGGCTCGGGTGCCGGTATCAATAATTTGATCGATGGTACGATCGACTTTGCTGGCAGCGATGCGCCGATGAATGCCGATCAAAAGAGCCGAGCCAAAGGCCCGGTGATCCATTTGCCGGCCGTCATTGGACCCGTTGCAGTTTCGTACAATATTGAAGGTATCGGCAGCGGACTTGGATTCTCCGGCCCGATCCTCGCGGACATCTTCCTTGGTAAGATCAAGTATTGGGACGATCCGCAAATTGTTGCTCGCAACCCAGGCAAGAAGCTTCCGCACGAGCAGATCTTCGTCGTTCACCGCTCGGACGGTTCGGGTACGACGGCCATTTTTACCGATTATCTTTCGAAGGTCAGCCCGGAATGGAATTCGAAAGTGGGACATGGCACGACCGTACCGTGGCCAGAGGGATTAGGCGGCAAGGGCAGTGCAGGCGTTGCTGCGATCCTCAAGGAGCATGCAAATTCGATCGGCTATGTCGAGTTTGCGTATGCAAATGAGAACAAGCTTCCGTATGCAGCGATGGATAATGGCAAAGGCAAATATGTTTATCCGAGCGCTGAAACTGCGATGGAAGCAGCTCAATCCTCGACGATTCCCGAGGACCTCTGCACTATGATCACGAATGCGCCAAAGGGGTATCCGATCTCTGGCATGTCCTGGATCATCGTTTATCAGAAGAGTGCTAAATCGCCAGAGCTTAAGAAGTTCTTGAAGTACGTTCTGACGACCGGCCAGAAGGACACCAAGGACCTTTGGTATGCTTCCATCCCGAAGAACATTGTTTCCCGCGAGATGAAGCTCATCGACGAAATTGAATAAGGTTTAGGGATAATAGCAGTAAACAGAAGTCGCCAGCTTTCTTCTCACCTTTTATCGCCCGAATGCAGCACACATTCGGGCGATTTTTGTGTGTATAAGGCTCCTCAAAATTAACAATTTGGTAATAGCCGCATAAGAACAACATCCCCTGCCGAAGGCTTATAGTGGCGCCTACCATGCAACGTTGCGTCAATATTACCCCATGAATAGCCAATCTATTGCGATAGACAGCCCTATTGTCGAGCGTGCACGCTCCTGGACTCGCGGTAAGCATGCGGGCGATCGTATCTATCGTGCCGTGCTTACGCTTGCTGCTGTCAGCATTCTACTTATTATTATTGGGCTGATCTATGAGTTAACGGCAGGTTCCAGCGCCTCTATCTCCGCGTTTGGCATCCGTTTCTTCACCGATAGTGAGTGGAACCCGAGCGCCAATCATTTTGGCGCGTTACCCTTCATTCTTGGTACACTATACTCATCGTTGTGGGCGCTCGTTCTTGCATTGCCGATCAGCATTTTTACCGCGATCTTTCTTTCGGAGATGGCGCCGCGCTGGCTCGAGCGCCCGATGTCCTTTATGATCGAATTACTCGCCGCCATTCCGAGTGTTGTCTACGGGTTGTGGGGCCTTTTTATTCTTCAACCGTGGCTGGTTAAGAATGTCGAAACCCCGATCAGTAAGAGCCCGCTCGCATCCCTCCCGATCTTTGGCGATCTTGCGAATGGCTACGATATGCTCGCCGCCTCGATGATCCTGGCGATCATGATCCTACCATACATCACGGCAGTATCTCGCGATATTCTGCATGCCATTCCAAAAAGCGTACGCGAAGCATCGTATGCATTAGGAGCTACGAAGTGGGAGACTATTAAAGGAGTCGTTCTTCCGTATGCGCGGGCCGGTATTATCGGCGGCGTCATGCTTGGTTTTGGTCGCGCACTAGGTGAGACGATGGCTGTAACCATGATGATCGGCAACGCGCCGATCTTTAAGCTGGACCTCTTTAAGTCCGGGTACACGCTTGCCAGCGTTATTGCCAATGAGCTCGCTGAAGCTTCGGGTCTTTATCGCTCGGCACTGATCGAGATCGGCCTGTGCCTCTTTATCATCACGCTCATTGTCAATGCGGGTGCAAAGCTGCTCATCTACTACACCGCAAAAGATATAAACGCTACCACGTAATTCGCATGGCAGAAGCATCGAGTTTACTAAAACCCTCGCGCCGCTCACGGTTGCGCGTGATGTTCAGTGGCTTTATGGGTATTGTGGCTGCTGCCGCGGCGATCATTGCATGCGGCGCACTGCTGGCGGTGCTGGTGTATCTCGCCATTAATGGGCTCAGCGCACTCAATCTATCGATCTTTACCGAAGGTCCTGTACCACAAGGCCAGCCCGGCGGCGGATTGCGTAATGGAATTATCGGCACTCTAATACTCATGAGTGTTGCTTCGGTTATCGGATTACCGATCGGAATTTTAGGGGGCGTCTACCAACTCGAAACAAACACCCGCTTTTCGCGCATGTTGCGATTCCTAACCGACGTAATGAACTCCATTCCCAGTGTCGTGATGGGTATTTTCGCGTATTTGATCGTTGTGTTGCCAGTTGCCGCCATGTCGCCGGGGCATGCGTTCTCCGCTTTTGCAGGCGGCGTGGCCTTAGGATTCCTCATGATCCCGACCGTCATGCGTACAACGGAAGAGATACTAAAGCTGGTACCGGTAGCCTTACGCGATGCTTCGCTGGCGCTGGGCGCACCCCAATGGCGCACGACCTGGAGTGTGATCCTTCCCGCGGCGCGCGGTGGTATCATTACCGGGATCTTACTTGCGCTCGCACGTATCTCCGGTGAAACGGCGCCATTGCTATTTACGGCGTTCGGAAACCTCGACTTTAACGTCCGTCTCGACCGACCGATCGATGCACTGCCGCTAAATATTTTCAATTACGCCACATCGCCATACGACAATCTGCATCATTTGGCGCTTGCCGGAGCGATCATTCTCCTGGCGATCATTCTTGTGCTTTCGATTGCAGCGCGTTACGCGCTCAAAGGGCAGAATGTCGAATGACGTTTTGGAAGAGTGTCGGTCTGCCACTTCTCGAAGGGCTCTGTTTTATAACCACCAGTACCCATATAGCATAAGACCGCAACAAAACCTGTCGCCGCCCAAAATCGCTTATTTTCGAACTGTTATCCGCCGGCTGAGAATCGTATCTGTCCGTTAACACGGAGTTAATAATCTGGTAACAGAGAAAAGTGCATTTTTGCATCGCTTCCGAAGGTAAAGCGTCGAAAGCAGTTGCGTAATCTCGCTGTAAAAATTTCTTAATGTCGCCGAACCGAGTCCAGCGTTGATTTAGGAGCGACTCTGCGCCCGAGGAGCATCATCAAGTTTTTTACTACACATTTCGAATGAAGAAGATCCTTAGTATTCTCGCACTGGCAGCCATTGCTGCTTTCTCAACTACTTCCGTTTTCGCCCAGGATTCCACGTTTAAACCTTCGGGCAAGTTTTCGATGCAGTTTTTCTCCGATTACGATTACGTTCTTTCGGCAGATACTGCAACAGGGGCGAAGGGCCATATTCCGGCAGGAAAGACCTATTATGCTCCGATCGATCCGGCTAATTCGAACGGCCAGGGTAACATTTGGCAGAAGTTCTATCAATCGTTCGATATTCGACGCGTGTATCTCGGCTATGACTATCAGATGTCACCGAATGTAAGCGCTCAACTCTTGCTCTCGCACGAGAACGGAACGCTCGTTAACAATGCGAACGTGCTGACGACCTCGACGACCGCCACGTACGATACGACCAAGAAGACGGTGACCCTCGTACCAGGTAAGGCAACGCTCCCGACCAGCTCATCCGGCGATATCGTTTTGGATGGTAACCGCGGTCTTTACTTGAAAGCGGCTAATGTTCAGTTCAAAAATTGGATCCCGATGTCGACCTTTATCTTTGGTCAGCAGGGTACCGCCGTGTTTGGTGTAGCGGAGAACCTTTGGGGTTATCGTTCGATCGAAAAAACGATCATGGATATGCGTGGTATTGCTCAGTCGAACGACCTCGGTGTGCAAGTGAAGGGTAACATTGACAACGAGAAGAATTTTGGCTATTCGGTAATGATCTCGAATGGTAACGGTGCCAAGCAGGAGAATGATAAATTCAAAAAGCTGGCGCTCGATCTTAATGGCATGTTCCTCGATAAGCACATTAATGTCGACGTGTACTATGATGTCATGGGCACGACCGATACCTCGAACAATTCCACCATTCATGTTGCAGCCGGTTATACGTCCGATTGGATCACGGTCGGTGGCGAGTGGTTCACGCAAACACAGGCCCATCGCAGTTCGATCACGACCGGTAATGATGCGACACCGACAGGATTTTCGGTTTTCGCTCGCGGCTCCATCATGCAGAAGCAACTCATGTGGTTCGCTCGCTACGATTCCTTCGATCCGGATTCGAAGCCGGACGCTTCCACGTTGGCCGTCACGAACGGTGTCGATTGGAAGGAAAGCTTTATCGTTGCCGGTTTGGATTGGCAGCCGGATATGAGCGTCAATGCGCATGTTATGCCGAACATCTGGATCGATACGTACAAGGATAAAAGCTCGGCCGCTGTGGACCGTCAGGGAATTACGGTCGGCCGCGTGACTTTCGCATACAAGTTCTAAGCACGACCTCTAATGACGAAACAGCTTCGAGTCCCAGGACCCGAAGCTGTTTCGTCCGTATTTTAGCCAGAGAGTTTTCATTATTATTGAGAGATCACCACTATGTTAAAGACTTTAGCTGCATTAAGCTTAGCCGTTTTGCTCGCAAGCTGCGGTGGCGGCAATAAATCGGGCAATACCGATAGCACGGCAACCTCGTCGAACGGTCTTACCGGTGCAGGTTCGACCTTTATCAATCCGATCATGACCAATTGGGCCTCGGAGTACCAAAAAGAAACGGGTACAGCGGTCAATTATCAGGCGGTCGGTTCGGGCGCCGGCATCAATAATCTTATCGATCATACGGTGGATTTTGCCGGCTCGGATGCTCCGATGAACCAAGGTGAACTCGATCGTGCAAAAGCACCGGTCGTACATGTTCCGGCTGTTATTGGCGCCGTCTGCGTTGCATATAATATCAACGGAGTGACGAGCGGTCTCAAACTTTCGGGGCCAGTCATCGCCGATATTTTCATGGGCAAAATTCAGTATTGGGACGATGCAAAGATCAAGGCACTGAATGCCGGACAAAAATTACCGCACGAGAAGATCTTTACCGCACACCGCTCGGATGGCTCTGGCACCACTGCTATCTTTACCGATTACCTTTCGAAGGTAAGCGATGACTGGAAGTCGAAGATCGGTGCGGGCAAGACGGTGAACTGGCCCGAAGGGGGAATCGGCGGAAAAGGTAACGCCGGTGTTGCCGAAGTGCTCAAACAGCATCAAAATTCGATCGGTTATGTCGAGCTGGCCTATGCCGAGCAAAATAAGATCTCTTATGCAAGCGTGCAGAACTCAGCCGGCAATTTTGTGGCGCCGAGCGTAGAGTCAGCCGCCGCCGCTGCGGAGGCCTTTCTGATGCCACAGAATATGACTTCAATGGTCACGAATACCAGTGCTCAGCAAGGGTATCCGATCACGGGCTTTAGCTGGATCATTTTTTACAAGGATGGACCGAAAGCCGATCAGGTCAAGAAGTTCATCTCCTGGATTACGACCAAAGGACAAAACGATTGCAAGGCGTTGTATTACGCGCCTATTCCGCAATCGGTACAATCTGCGGTTGCAGGTGAGCTTGGCGGCAGCACTGCAGCTAAATAAATTCTTAAGCTCTTAAGCAGAACGGGTAATGAGTCTTACACTCATTACCCGTTTGTTTTTTTGCTCGTTACAAAAATAGAAATGCCTCACTCCCAGGGAAAGCAAGCGTGCTTAGGAAAGAGCAACGAAACTGTTATCTCCCCAACCCAAGAATGAGGCACTGCATCAAGGATGCATAGCAGGAATATGTATGTCTCAGCCGACCCCTAAACCGGCCTCGACATCATTGCGGATGCCATAAGAAGGAGAAGCAACGTTAATTACTCATCCAAGCGATGAGCACCCGCAACCAAGCAGCAAGCTGCTCCTATTTTACAGCACAAAGCAGGAAAAAATCAATCCCTGGTTAGCTCGGCCGGACAAAAATTCACGAAAACGGTTTTATTCATTACGAAAGCGCATTAGGCGACTTTCGTTTTTCTGACCGTTTTGGTGCCATCTTTTAAAAGACCGCGCTCTTCCAGTTGAACCCGCAGCGATTCGGAGAATATAAGCTTCTTTTTGATCGCCGTTTGCTCGAGGACCGGGACTAACGGCGCTGAATCGATCTCACTGGCTGCCTTGATATCCGCTTCGAAACCGAGTTCGACTAAATGGCGCCCATGGTCCGACTCGCGAAGAGTGCGGTAGATATCATTACCGTATTCACGATAAATGGATAGAGCAGCGCGTGCACTGTCCGAAAAGTGGAAGGATGAACGGGATTCTGTGTAGCTCGAACTTCCGAACCGAGCCTGCAACCGGTTAATGAGCATACCGGCGCATGTCGCGTCTTCTAAGGAAAACTCTTCTTCGCGACCACTGCAGAGAATAATAAGATGTTCGTTCGCGACTCCTTCAATAGCCGAGAGCGCCTCGATCGTTGCGGTGAGATTCACAAAGCTTGAAACGAAGCATTGGCGTGCATATTTAGCCTTTGTAAGAGCTACTGCACCGTTCGTCGTTGTCAGGATAAGGGCTTTACCATTGACAGCCTCTTCCGTGTATTCGAACGGGGAATTACCGAGCGTAAAACCTTCGATCCGTTTTCCACCGCGCTCGCCGCACAGCAATGTAGAGGTGGAATGGAGATTTCCGACGATCTTCATTGCCTGCTCTACCGACGCGACCGGAATGATCTCTCGGGCTCCAGCCAACATGGCATAGGTAATCGTAGTCGAAGCGCGCAGTACATCGATCGCGACAACGATCTTATCGCGAAGCTCCAGTTCGTCAAGATGATTCGGAGTAAAATAAACGGTGATCTGCACGCTTGTTTCTGAGAAGAACTGCTATTTAGTAACCCTTGCGGTGTTGAACAATCACATTCGCCGGTATGGCGCACGCTTCAAACCCGAAAGGAGAGAGAAATTCTCCCACTATTACGGGAACATAACCGTAGTGTAACGGCACGGCTTGGGGCAACCGCAGCAAAGCGATTTGGCCAAATTTAGAACAATCGGCGTGCCTTAGCCATTGACAACAACGCCGCCATTGACATGGATGACCTGCCCACTGATATACGAAGCTTCGGGGGATGCTAAAAATAGAAATGCTGGTGCAACCTCCTCTGGCTGGCCTGCCCGCTTCATTGGAGTATAGCTGCCAAACGTTTTTACTTCCTCCTCCGGCATGGTCGACGGAATAAGCGGGGTCCAGATCGGGCCGGGAGCAACGGCATTCACACGGATACCACGCTCGACCAAATTTTCGGAAAGCGATCGGGTAAATGTAACGATCGCGCCTTTGGTCGACGAGTAATCCAGCAGTTTAGAGCTGCCTTTATAGGCCGTAATGCTGGTCGTGTTAACGATCGCGCTCCCGGTTTTAAGGTGCTTTAGCGCCGCTTTGACCATAAAGAACATTGCGAAAATGTTCGTTCGAAACGTGCGGACAAGCTGCTCTTCCGTAATATTCTCGATCGATTCCTGCGTTCGCTGTTCCGCGGCATTATTTACCAAAATATCGAGGCCTCCAAATTCTCTTACAGTAGTTTCGACGATGTTTCGGCAATGATCTTCATCACCGACGTCGCCAGCAATAAGAATTGCCTTCCCGCCTTCTTCTTCTACCAATCTCTTCGTTTCTTTAGCATCGTCATGCTCGCTTTTATACGCAATGGTAACACGAGCGCCTTCACGAGCGAAGAGTATAGCAACGGCTCTTCCAATGCCACTATCCGCCCCGGTAATGATGGCAACTTTACCCTTTAGCTTGCCTGCTGCTGGTACCGATTCGTCTTTCGAACGCGGTTGTGGCTTCATCGCCGCTTCACTGCCTGGCGGTGTTTGTTTTTGTTGTGGAAATTGCTGTTTTTGTTCGGCCATAATGGCTACAATCCGCAAAACGCAGGCCGTGTAAACTCTTCCGTTGCGATGGTAATCGAACCCGCCATCGGCGGAGTACTACAACCACCAGCTATAAAGTTACTGGCCCGTCGAACCGAATTCTTTTACTTGCTCAGGGATCGCCTTTATTGGTTGACCGTCTAAAGCACCAATGGCACATCCGATAGTATCGAGAATATTATGCTTGATACGTTCTCGAGCTTTATCGGGAAGATCGCTACTTCGTAAGTTGGTGACGAATTGAGCAAGTGTTTCGGCGCGGGTCATGGAAAGTAGATGAGTCCTCACGCGAGGCTCAAGCACTATGCCATTCCGGATGCAAAGCTAAGCCTTACACTGGCTCTATCTTATATCCTGCTTTTTCGATAGCTTCCATAATTTCAGGTGAGCTTGCCTCGTTAGCTATGACCGTAAGTATTCGATCGGGATCGTTCAAGTTGACTTCCCAACGTTCAATCCCTTGTATGCTATTAAGGAAAGGTGTTACGGTATTAATGCAGCCGTTACATTTGATATTGGTCTTGAATTGAAGTGTCATCCTAAATTAGGGAGTTTGATATTAGAGTGATCTCTGCTTAAGCCGAAGGCTATTGCTGACTACGGAAACAGAACTGAGCGCCATCGCAGCACCGGCGATCATTGGATTAAGGAGGAAACCAGTGAATGGATAGAGAGCACCGGCTGCGATCGGAATCCCTACCACGTTATAAACAAACGCCCAAAAGAGATTTTGCTTGATCGTTCGAACGGTCGCGCGTGAAAGTTGGATCGCTTTTGAAAGTTGGCGAAGATCGGACGAGATAATCGTCATCTGGGCAACTTCCATTGCAATATCGGCACCTTTTCCCATAGCGATGGCAACATCCGCTTGCGCGAGTGCTTCGGAATCGTTAATACCATCACCGACCATCGCAACAATTTTATGCTGGTTTTGTAAGTGTTGTATGTACTCCGCTTTATCGTGGGGAAGAAGTTCTCCTTTGAATGTATCGATACCAGTTTCTTTCGCGATGACCTCTGCTGTTCTGTTCGAGTCGCCCGTCAGCATTGTTACCGAAATACCCAGCGACCGCAGATGGTGAATAGCTTCAGCTGATCCAGGCTTTATCGGATCCTGAACTGCGATGGTTGAGAGAAGTTGATCATCAGTAAAGAAGTAAATAAGTGAGCTGCTATTTCCATCCTCTTTGTCCAAAGAAAGCACTACGCCGTGTTCATTTGCAAATCGGCTGCTTCCTACATAGTAATATTTAGTATCTACCATCGCACGAACGCCTTTTCCAACGAGGGTCTCAATGTTCTCTAAGGAAACACCTTGAAACGGTAAGGATGTGTTCTTTTCTAAATAGGATGAGATCGCCGCTGCAAGAGGATGTTCCGATCTTCTCTCCATAGCGTACAGTATTGCGGATAATCGCCCAACATTATCCTTCGTGTGCCACGTTAATTGTGTGGTCCTCGGTGCACCTTCGGTGATAGTACCGGTTTTATCGATGACAACAGCATTAATGCGATGTGCAGTCTCTAAGCTTTCGGCATCTCGAATTAAGATGCCGTTCTCTGCAGCTTTGCCCATACTAACAATGAGAACGGTTGGCGTCGCGAGGCCTAAAGCACAGGGACATGCAATGATTAAAACGGTCACCGATGTAAGTAACGCCTGGGGAAGAATACTAATACCCCCGGCCACTAACCAAATGATGAATGTAAGGGCGGCAATTCCTATAACGACAGGCACAAAGATCCCAGCTACTTTATCAACAAGCCGTTCTACTGGTGCTTTACTTCCTTGCGCCGCTTCAACTCGCTTAATGATCTGCGCGAGTAAGGTCGTTTCACCAACGGCTTGAGCGACGATCGTTATACTGCCGCGCTGGTTCAGCGTACCAGCAAAAACGTTACTGCCCTTTGTTTTTTCGACCGCTATTGGCTCTCCGGTAAGCGAGCTTTCATCTATATAGGTAGAGCCAGAAATTACACTCCCATCAACCGGAATGCGTTCACCCGGTCGGATTATAATGGCATCATTCTGCTGGACCTGCGCTAACGGTACATCCTCTTCGAGACCATTCCTGATAATTCTAACCGTAGAGGGCTGAAGGGCTATCAGTTTTTTTAATGCTTCCGAGGTGCGGACCTTTGCCCGTTGCTCGAGTAGTCTCCCTAAAAGAATAAAAGCTATTACAACTGAAGCGGATTCATAATAAACCGGTGCTCCTATCTTTGAACCAAAGAGATCAGGAAAGAGGGTATTGATCGCACTAAACATGAATGCAATGCCAGTACTTAAGGCGACCAATGTATCCATGTTCGCTTTTCGGTGACAAGCCTGCCTGTATGCATTAATAAAAAACTGTCGGCCAAACAAAAAAACTACTGGTGCGGAAAATATAAACTCTATCCAACGTAAGTAAGGATAGTGGTCCGCATATCCCGACATCGATAGAAAAACGACTGGTATCGAAAATGCGAAGGCCAGAAGTGTATTCTTATGCAACGTTCGATAATGTTCTTCCTGTAGTCGAGCAAATTCCTTATTATTAGACTCGGAGGGAATGAGCAGGTCATAGCCAGTATCCTGGACTGCTTTTCGTGCTTTCGAAAGATCGAGGGCGTGCGGGTCGTATGAAATAAAGGCAGACTGATTAGCGAAATTCACGTTGGCATTCGCGATGCCAGGAAGAGAACGTAAGGTCTGTTCGACATTGACCGCACATGCTGCGCAGGACATCCCGGAAATCGCTACCGTAACACTTTGCGTGTCATTTCTTTTGGAGCTATCACGTTGAAGCCCGGCCCGAGGGTCCGCTTTTTCTTTCTTATTTGACATGGTGATCTGCATGATAGAACAAATCATACCATAGTGGAGATACGCCTTTTTGTTATAAGGTTATCGCCCGAGTTTATAGAATTCGTCGTTAGTGCTTAACGATGCCTATCTCATCGAGTGGAATGCGATGATGAGACTTGAGCTTTTTGAATTCGGTCGGTGTGAAACCGGTCACTTGTTTAAATTGGGAGGATAAATATGCTACACTGCTGTAGCCGAGTTGATGAGCGATCTCACTTAACGTGAGTTCATCATAGATCAATAATTCTTTTGCTCGTTCGATCTTTTGTAAAATGACGAATTTTTCAATCGTTACATTTTCGATCTGAGAAAAGACAGTGCTGAGGTAATGATAATCTTTACCGAGCTGATCCGAAAGATATTTTGAGATATTCGTGGATACTGACGAAATGCCTTTTTTGTGTACCAGATCAATTATAAGAGCCTTGATTTTTCCAACAAGTGCCGCCTTTTTGTCCTCAACAAGTTCAAATCCCTCAGCATGTAAGGCTCCACTAATTATCCCCCGATCGAGTGCTGAAGAGTGTTTGATGGTGACCGTCCCAAGTTCGATGTTTTGCACCTCGTACTCCAGATCGCGCATAATATGCTCTACCGCCCGAATGCATCGATCGCAGACCATATTTTTGATGTGAAGGGTGCTCGTCATCAATTAAAGAACAGAACGGGGAAGGAGAAGAATCGGAAAACCTTCTAAAAGCACTTAATCGGACATTTGGCGTAACTGCGGAACCTACTGAAAACGAGAGGCATTTAGTGCCCGCTTCCTTAGCTCAGTTGGTAGAGCAACTGACTCTTAATCAGTGGGTCGCCGGTTCGAGCCCGGCAGGAAGCACAAGGTCCCCTTATTTCTCAAGCCTTCACAGTATGAGTTTTATCTTCCTTCCATTAGTTTAGAATCTCTTAAATTGTCAGGCATTTTGCTGTTTTTCTCAAGGGAAGATTTGAGAAGTTTATAAAATATTGTAAGAATTCGAAGAGATTTTATAGTTAGAAGATATTCTTCTATCGCTATATACTCAGCGGCCCCGCACTTTGTGCGAGGCCGCGTGAGTAACTGAGCATATATCTTTTTTCTCTATCTCTCCAGCGTGAGCTTTTTAGAGATAGTGGTGGCTTTGCCATTGGCATCGACCGCCACGAGTTCGTAGACGTACGTGCCGCTCGCCAGGTTCGTGAGGTCCATGCGGACCGTCTGGCTGCCCGCCGACATCTGCTCGTTCGTTACGCCATTCCACACCGGCTTACCCGTCACGTCGAGCACGCGAACCGTCACTTCGGACGCTACCGGAAGCGTGAACGACACTTCG
>Ga0070738_10001296_pt1 | contig 52441 bp, 39 predicted proteins | sample Coa_R2_2_FD_66446 | JGI IMG/M metagenome (GOLD analysis project Ga0070738, IMG submission 66446) | Surface soil microbial communities from Centralia Pennsylvania, which are recovering from an underground coalmine fire - Coalmine... | ecosystem: Environmental > Terrestrial > Soil > Unclassified ... | reverse complement strand
GGCCGGCGTTCTGCCGGGCGATCGGGCAGGCAGACCTCGAAGCCGACCCGCGTTTTGCGACCGCCCGGGCTCGCCAGGACCATCGTGAAGAGCTCGAGGCCCTGCTCGAGCCCGTCTTCCTGACCCAGACGGCCCTGCAGTGGCGACGCCGGCTCGACGACGCGGGGGTGCCGGCGGAGATCTCGGTGAGCACCGTCGACGGCGAAACGGTGCTCTTCGACGAGGAGAACGTGCGCCTGGGCCTGGTCGCGGAGACCGAGCACCTCGAGCTCGGCCGGCTGCGCCAAGTCGGCAGGCTGATCCGGTTCAGCGGCACGCCGAGCACCGTGCTCCGTCCCCCTCCGGTCCCAGGCCAGCACACCACGGAGATCATGGCGTGGCTCGGCTACGACGAGCCGACGATCGCGGACTACTCCGCCCGCGGGATCATCGCCGGCTGACCGGGGCCGGATCGCGCCCGCCCCGGCTGCCGCGCGGCGGCAGTCGGGAGCGCCCATGACCTCGAGCGCGGCGCCCCGCCGGACAGTGGGGTGGCGGGCGGCGCGGGTGGTCCCGCGTTCGCTCCGGGTCCTGCGCCACCGTGACTTCGCGCTGGTGCAGGCGGGCAACGGCATCTCCGCCGTCGGGACCTGGATGCAGTACGTCGCGCTGGCGTGGGGGATCCGCCAGCTCACGGCGTGGCCGTTCGCCGTCGCGCTGAGCCTCGTCGCGCAGTTCGCCCCGTCGTTGGTCCTCTCGCCGCTCGCGGGATCGGTCGCCGACCGGTTCGACCGCCGCAAGGTCGTCGTCGCCGGGAACCTCGTGATGACCGTGCCTGCGGCCGGCATCGGGCTCCTCGTCTCCTTCCATGCCCAGACGGTCGGTTCGCTGCTGGCGCTCGCGGCGCTCGGTGGCGCGGCGCAGGCGATGACGCAGCCGGCGACGACCGCGATCGTGCCGCAGATCGTCCCGGCGGCAGAGGTCACCGAGGCGATCGCAGCCACGAGCGTGGTGGCCAACGTCACCCGGATCGTCGGGCCCTCGATCGGGGCGCTCGCCATCGACCAGCTCGGGCTCGCCTGGGCCTTCTATCTCAACGCGGTCAGCTTCCTCGCCGTCGTGGCGGCCTGGCTCTGGGTCGGGCCCGCCCCGCTCGGCGCCCGCGCCCGACGCGAGGCGTTCGTGGCCCAGGTCCGCGAGGGCTGGCGCTACGCGCGAAGCGACCCGCAGGCGATCCAGCTCCTCCTCCTCGCCGTCGTCATGTCCGCCGTCGTGTTCCAGTCGGCGCTGTTGCCGGTCATCGCCAGCACCGTCCTGCACTCGGGGGCGGCGGGGTTCGGGCTGCTCCAGTCGGCCGGCGGCCCCGGCGCGATCCTGGGGGCGATGGTCGCCGGGGAGATCGTCACCGACGGTCGCCGGCGGGCGGCCCTCGTCGTCGGCACGCTCCTGGTCGGCGGCGGCTACGCGATCGTGGCGCTGTCTCGCTCGCTCTGGCTGTCAGCCGGAGGCGTCGCGGTGTTCGGGTTCTCGTTCTTCCTCGTCAACGCCGTCGGTCAGACAGTGCTGCTGACGGCCGCGCCGCCGCGGTTCCGAGGGCGGGTGATGGGGCTCTTCTCCATGGTGACCGTCGGCGGCATCCCCGTCGCTGCGCTCGTGGGCGGCGGCCTGGGCTCGCTGGTCGGCCCGACCCAGGCCGTGGGGGTGGCAGCCGTCATCGTGTTCGCGTATGCAGCCGTCGTCCTGGCCACCAGGTCCTTTGCGGTCATCGGCGTCGACCATCTCCGGCCCGCCGCGGGCACTGATCCCGTGGCCACCGACGCCCAGCTCCCCGCCGCGGGTCGTCCACGCACGGGCCCGGCCTGACCCGCGGCGCAGGCTCGCCTGCACCGCATCTCCGGCGGCCCGCCGTCCATCGGATGTCCAGTCGATCCTGTGCGCCAGCCCATTGCGGCGAAGATGGCGCAGCGCGATCGTTGCCGGTGGGATCCATGGCATCTCGCCGGAGGGACGCAGCCTGCCGGCGGAAAAGGAGTGCGCGATGGCGACGACAGAGACCAGAGTGCGGCAGCGGCTCATCTCGGCGGACTCTCACGTGACGATCACCGACGACCGTTTCCTCGAGCACGTGCCGGGCCGCCACCTCGAGGCGGCCAAGGAGGTGATCGCCCAGGCGCAGGCACGGATGGCGGCGTCGAACATGCCCAACAACCGCGCCGAGCGCAACTGGCCGGCCCAGGGGCGCGACGGCGACCACGATCAGGCCGAGCGCCTGAAGGACCAGGACATCGACGGCGTCGAGGCGGAGGTGCTCTACAGCCAGAGCACGTTCGGCTTCGACGGCTCGCTCTTCTACGGGATCGCCGACCGCGAGGCCCGGATGGCGTGCTTCCGCGCCTACAACGACACCCTCGCGGACTGGATCAAGGCGGCCCCCGACCGGCTCATCCCGGTCGGCGTCGTGCCGGTCATGGACGTCGACGACGGGGTCGCCGAGCTCGAGCGCCTCGCCGGCCTGGGGTTCCGGGCGCTGACGGTCCCGACGTACCCCGACGTCCACGGCTTCGAGCCCTACTGGGACCCGAAGTACCGGCCGCTCCTGCAGGCCTTCGCCCACCATGGCATCCCCCTGAGCCTCCACACGGGGGCGACCAAGGGCCTCCAGGCGATCCAGCAGGCGGACCCGACGCCGGCCAAGGGCATCTTCCAGTCCCTTCCCCCGATCCACATGGCCGAGCTGATCTCGAGCTGGATCCTCGGCGGCATGCTGCCGGACAACCCGGACCTGCACATCGTCCTCGTCGAGGCGGGCATCGGGTGGATCGCGTACTACCTCGAGCGTCTCGACACCATGTTCCGGCGCCACAACTGGCCCAACCGCGGCATGATCAAGGAGCTGCCCAGCACCTTCTGGTACCGCCAGTGCCATGCGACCTTCGAGGACGACAAGGTCGGCATGCGCACCCTCGACCTCCTCGGCGTGGGCAACGTGATGTGGGCGAGCGACTACCCGCACCCCGACTCCACCTGGCCCGAGTCCCAGGAGGTCGTGGCGAAGCACTTCGAGGGGCTGCCCGACGACGACAAGCAGCGCATCGTGTGGCGCAACGCTGCCGACCTCTACCACCTGGGCTGAGGGCGCCCGGTGCCATCCAGGGGGTGGGGCCGGCCGCTCGCCGTGCCGAGGTCAACATGACCAACCCGAACCCGGCCACCAGGTCGATGCTCGCCGCGCTGCGCAGGTACGACCCGAGCTACCACGGGGGGCTGCCCGACCTGGGCACCGTGTTCGCCTACATCTCGGCGGACCTCATGATCAAGGGCCTGGAGATGGCGGGACCGTCGCCCACCCGCTCTCGGTTCATCACCAAGCTGCGGACCCTGACGGGCTACGACGCGAACGGCCTGCTCCCCCAGAAGCTCGAGTACACGCACTTCGGGACCCCGGCGGGGCTGCCGAAGACCGAATGCGAGTACTTCTTGCAGCTGAGGTCGGACCGCTTCGTCTCCACGAACGGCGGCAAACCCTTCTGCGGACCCCTGGTCAGGCTGCGTGCGTGAACCCGCAGGGCGTGAACCCGCGGCCCGGCACCGCCCGGGACCCGCGGCCATCGCCGCGGCCGTCGCGACCGGTGAGGCCATCGCTCCGGAGTTGACGCCGTCGTCCCAGTCCGAGACGATCGCTGCAGTCAGCGACGACCACAGGATGCAGGTGCCCATGTTCAGGATCGGCAAGAACTTCCACGTCATCCACATGACCGACGACCTCCAGGCACTCGACGCCTTCTACGACGACGTCTTCTCCGCTCATCGGTTCATGCCTCCGAGCTACATGGAGGCCGAAAAGCGCGACGCGTCGCTCGTGCTCATCGGCGACTTCTGCATCGAGCCGCTGGCCCCGTCGTTCTGGGTCGACGGCTGGGCGGACATGCCCCTCGGACGCTTCTACAACCGCTGGGGCAGGCGTTGGCATTCGATCGCCTGGTACGTGGACGAGGGGATGACCGAGCTGTACCGTGCCCTCAGGGACGCCGGCGTCCGACTGTACGGCACGGGCGGCCGGCCCCAGAGCGGTGACGAGCCCACGGGCGCGCTCTTCACGCACCCACTCGAGACGGGCACCCAGCTCGAGTTCGTCGCGATGCGACCGAAGGCCTCCGGGCGTGTCGACCCGCGGGCCTACGTGAGCACGCCGCGTCTCGCCGACCCGCGGTTCGAGCCGGGGTTCGATCCTGGGTTCTGGAGCGATCGGCACCCCCTCGGGATCCAGAAGGCCTCGCACGTCACCCTGGCGGTCCGCGACCGCGCCGCCTACCGCGACGTCTATCGCAAGGTGCTGGGTGGCCGGCTGCTCCACGAAGGCCCCGTGGGTCTGACCAAGACCGCCAGCGAGTTCGTCGCGGTCGGCGAGGATCTCGTGGTCGAGCTCGCCTCGCCGGTGGACCCGGAGTCGATCGTCGCCGAGGACCTGGCACGCCACCACGGCGGCCTCTTCGCCGTCACCTTCAAGGTGAAGGACCTCGCCGCCGCGCGCCGGCACCTCGTTGCCAAAGGGGTCGGGGTGGCCCTGGAGGACGAGGCCACGCTGCTCACCGATCCGTCCACGACCCACGGAGTCGTCCTCGGCTTCACCACGTGGTCCATCCCCGGCGACACGCGTCCCGACGTCGGCTCCGCGGGCTAGGGGTAAGGCGCAGGGGTTGCCGTCGGACGTCCCGCTCGGTGCAGTCGTTGGCCTGGCGCCGAAACCGACCGTCCGGACACCGACGCGCACGGCCGCTACCCGGCTACCCTCGCGCTATCAGGCGCATCCTCCACGTCAACGTGCCTCCGGTCAGCCCGGAGCTTGCCCGTCAGCTGTTCGGCCGTCTGGACGCCGAGCTCGTCCCGGCTTCGTGCCGTACAGAGGAGGAGCTGGTCGCCGTCGCGCGCGACGTGGACGCGATCGTCGGCGCGAGCATCGGTCGGCTCCTGAGCCGTCGGGGGCTCGCCGAGCTGCGGCGGTGCCGGATCGTCAGCCTGTGGGCAGGCAGCACCGACTATCTCGACCTCCAGGCGTTCACCGACCACGGCATCTGCGTGTGCTTCGCTGCCGACGCCTGCACTGAGGAGGTCGCCGACCACGGCATGGCCCTCATGCTCGCACTCGCCCGCAAGCTGTTCTTCTTCGACCAGGTGATGCGCGAGCGCCAGGGCCACTACACCCCGCACGACGACATCATCGAGGCGGCGCGGCCGCTGCCCCGGCTGGCCACCCTCACCGTCGGCTGTATCGGGCTCGGGCGCGCCGGTCTGGCGCTCGCCGAACGCGTGAGGCCCTTCGGCATGCGCTTTCTCGCGCACGACCCATTCGTGCCGGCCGGGACGGGGCAGGATCTCGGGGTCCAGCTCGTCTCCCGGCGAGAGGTCCTGGCGGAGTCGGACTTCCTCCACCTCTACGTGCCGATGAAGGCCGACACCTTCCACCTGATCGGCCGCGAGGAGCTGCAGCAGATGAAACCCACTGCGTACGTGGTCAACGCGTCGGCGCGGGCCCAGGTCATCGACGAGGAGGCCCTGCGCGACGCCCTGGTCGCGGGGCGCCTCGCCGGTGCGGCCCTGGACAACCTCGAGATGAAGGAGGGCGCGGTCAACCCGCTGCTCGGGCTCGGCAACGTGATCGTGACACCCCATGTCAGCCACGTGTCCGACCAGTCCTATGCCGCGATGCAGCGCCGGCTGTGCGAGGACGTGGTCGCCTTCTTCGAGGGCCGCCGGCCGGCGCTGGTGGCCAATCCCGAGGTGCTGGGAAAGGCGCGAGCCCGCGCCTCTGGGTGAAGGCCAGTCGGACTTCGACAGAACCGATCCCGAGGTGAGCCACGATGTTCGACGACCTCGACCCTGAGGCCCTCTACCCGCCGCTGCCGGAGCCGAGCGAGCTGACGCGGTTCTTCTGGGAGGGGGTCGCGGACCGGCGGCTCCTGATCCTGCGCTGCGAGGCCTGCGGCTTCTACGTGCACTGGCCCCGCCACGTCTGCCCGCGATGCCTGTCGACGTCTCTCGGGCCGGCCGAGGTCTCGGGACAGGCGACGCTCGTCACGTGGACCTTCCCCAGCCAGCCCTTCGATCCCTACTACCAGGCCCGCGTGCCGTACGCGCTGGCGGTCGTCGAGCTCGTCGAGCAGCCAGGCTTGCGGATGGTGACCGATCTCGTCGACTACGACAAGGGGGCCCTGCGCATCGGCCTTCCGCTGCGCGCCACCTTCCGGGAGGTCGCTCCCCGTGTCGTGCTCCCGCTGTTCGCGCCACTGCCAGGCGCCTGACCTCTCCCAGGAGCCAGATCATGACCAACCGTTCCAACCGAGTCGCGGTGGCCGGCGTCGGCTTCTCGGAGGTCGGGCGCCGCCTGCCGCACCCCGACGACGAGCTCGTGCGCCAGGCCATCACCGCAGCAATGGCCGACGGCGGGATGGCCCCGGCCGACATCGATGGGATCGCGACCATGGGCGGCAACGCGATGGCGATGGGCCAGCTGCTCGGCATCGTGCCGCTCGACTACTTCTACAGCTCGACCCTCCTCGGGCCGGCTTTCGTCGAGCCGGCCATCATGGCGATCTCCGCCGTTGCGTCCGGCCTGTGCCACACCTGCGTGGCAGTGCGCTTGATCCGGCAGTTCGGCGGCGCGAACCGACCACCCGAGCCCGAGCGTGCCCGCGGGCCGATGCGCGTGGCCGGCGACAACCAGTTCTCGGCACCCTTCGGTGCCGGGGCCGCCGGCGCGACCATCGGAGGCTTCCAGATGCAGCGGCACATGCACCAGTACGGCACGACCTACGAGCAGTTCGCCGCGAACGCGGTGACTGCTCGCTCCCACGCCGCGTTGCACCCGGAGGCCATCTTCCGCGACCCGCTCACCGTCGACGACTACCTGGCGAGCCGGTTCGTCTCGGAGCCGCTCCGGCTGCTCGATTGCGACTACCCGGTCGACTCAGCCGCCGCGGTCATCTTCACCACGCCTGAGCGCGCTGCCGACCGGCCGCACAAGCCGGTGCTCGTCGAGGCCTACGCCTTGTCGGCCATTCGCGACTTCGACATGTCGCTCATCGAGGATTTCACCTGGAACGCGCCCGCCCACTGCGCCGAGGCCCTCTGGTCGCGGACCGACCTCTCGCCTTCCGACGTCGACACTGCGCAGCTCTACGACGGATTCTCGGTCATCACCTTCCAGTGGCTCGAGGCGTTGGGCTTCTGCGGGCGTGGGGAGGCGGGACCGTTCATCGCCGAGGGGAACACTCGCCTGGGGGGCAGGCTGCCGCTCAACACCGACGGCGGCGCCTGCAATTTCGGTCGCCGGCACGGTGCGAACTTCTGCATCGAGGCCGTTCGCCAGCTCCGGGGCGAGGCCGGTGCGCGACAGGTCCCCGGCGCCGAGGTCGCGGTGTGGACCAACGCGGTCGGCTGTTTCGCCGGGGCCGTGCTGCTGACGGCAGGTTGAGCGGGCGACGACCTGAGCGGCGCGGGTCACACCGCGTGCGCGAACCCGAGGTAGGCAGCGCGCACGGTGTCGCTGGCGGCGGCCTCCTCGGGTGGGCCGGCGAAGATGAGGTGGCCGAAGTCGAGCACGTACACGACGGTGCACACGTCCATGACGAGGGCCATGTTGTGCTCGACCAGCAGGATGCCGATGCCGCGCTCGTCGACCACCCGGGTCAGGACCTCACCGAACCGGCGGGTCTCGGCCATGTCCAGGCCCGAGGACGGCTCGTCGAGGAGCAGGACGTCGAAGGTCCCCGCCAGGCAGCGAGCGAGCTCGACCAGGCGCTTCTCGCTGGTCGACAGCGTCCGGGCCTCGCGTTCGGCCAGCGGGGCGATCCCGACCAGGTCCATGGCGTGGGTCGCGGCGGCACGCACCTCCCTGAGCTGGGCCGGTGGGGCGACGACGTGGGTCAGGAGGTGGGACCCGGCCAGCCCTCCCTCGCGCCCCAGCTCGACGTTCTGGCGCACCGTGAGCGAGTCGAAGAGCTGCACCCGTTGGAACGTCCGGCCCAGACCCTGGCGCGCCCTTGCCGCCGGACTGAGCGACGTCACGTCTCGGCCGTGGAGGAGCAGGTGGCCGGTGACGGGTGCCACGAGCCCCGAGCAGAAGTCGAAGGTCGTGGTCTTGCCGGCTCCGTTGGGCCCGATGAGCCCGGTGATCTGGCCCAGGGGTGCCGTGAGGTCGAGGTGCTCGACCGCCACCACGCCCCTGTAGCGGACCGAGAGGTCCCGCACCTCGAGCCCCGCCCGGGTGGCGGGCTCGCTCCGCGTGCGAGGGGCAGGGCCACGGGCCTGCGCGTGGGTCTGTGCGGGCGGAGCTGACGACCGGGTCACGAGCCGGCGGCGAGGCGGTGCCCACCGGACGCGGGGGAGCCAGCCCGCCGAGCTCCCCAGGGCGGCCAGCACCGCGCCAGCGCCGAACCCGATGTCGAGCCACCAGACCTGCCCGCTCCCGCCGCCCAGGAACGAGGGGACGATCACCAAGGCCGCCGCCGCCAGCAGCGATGACACGGGTTCGCCGACGCGCAGGGTGAGCAGGATGGCGACCATGGTCAGCGAGTCGGTCGAGGAGAAAGGCGTCGCGAACAGGAACCGCTCCTGGGAGACGAGCAGGGCGCCGCCCACGCCGGCCAGCAGGGCGGAGAGGCAGAACACCGCCACGCGCGTGATGTTGATCGACGTGCCTTGCGCCTGGAGGGCGATGGGCGAGTCGCCGAGCGCCCGGAGGAGGCGGCCGAGCCGAGCCCGTCGGACCGCCTGCACCGACACCAGGGCGACCGCGAAGATGACCAGGAGGACGACGGAGTAGCTCACGTCGTCGCTGGCGTCGAACGGTCCCACGGCCGGCCGCGGCGCGACGCTCTGGCTCGTGCCGAACATGAGCGGGGTCGAGTAGGCGAGCTATTCGAGGAGCACGCCGAACCCGAAGGTGGCGACCGCCAGGTAGATGCCGGCAACCCTGATCGCCGGTATGGCCACGATCGCGCCGACCGCGGCGGCGGCCAGTCCACCGAGGATGCGTACGAGGTCCCCGGGAAGCGCCGGGTGCGACGCCGGAGGGCCCCCGCCGAACGCCTGGGCACCCCAGAGCGCCACGCCACCGGAGACGAAGAGGACCACACCGATGGTCGCCAGCACCTTGGCCTCTGTGGTGAGCGGCGTCAGCCGGCGGCCGACCAGCTCGAACGCGATGCCGAGGGCAGGGCCGATCCCGACGACGGCAACCGCAGCCGCGAGCTGCCAGCCGATCCTGCCCCGGTCGACGAGGGCGAAGAAGAGCAGCACCGCCACCGTCGCCATGGAGCCGTGGGCGAAGTTGAAGACCCGCGACGTCTTGTAGGTCAGGACCAGCCCGGTGGCCGCCAGGGCGTAGACGGAGCCCGTGGTGAGGCCGATGACCACGAACGGCAGGTAGCTGCTCACCGTGCTCCCGATAGGCCCCGGGGCGTGTGGCACGACCCCAGCGGCGGCTCCGGGTGGCGCGACTGCAGCCGCCCCCGGGGCACGGGCCCGATCACGGGCGCAGCTGCGCGGCCAGAGCGCCGAGGTCGGCGAACGTGCGGTAGAGCTCGTTGAGGTGGGTGCAGGTCGACACCCCGCGCAGCTCCCGGCTGACGAAGCGGCGCATGGCCCGCACGTCGGTCCCCGCCAATCGAGCGGCGCTCGTCGCGGCCTCCGGGCACTCCCGGTACGGGAGGACCCGGGGCAGCGCGTCCGCGTCGACGATCTCGAGGCTGGCCGGGTCGAGCGTGGCGCGCACCGTGTACTCGTGGAGCACGCGCTCGTGCCCGGCTGCGTCCGCGGCAGTGTCCCGGAACATGGCGTCGACGGCGAGGGGGTCCCCGGCGACGAGGTCGATCCGGCGCCGGCGTCGAGCGCCGTAGGGGGGCAGCGGCTCGACCGCATGCCACGCGAGCGGGTCGTCGGGGTCCTCGAGCGGCGGGGCGACGGGTCGTGCGAACTCGGTCCCCGATCGCCCTGCGGCCATCAACTCGAGCAGGGTGCCGCCGGCCTGCCATCCCGCGCAGAGGTCGACGCGCGAGCCGGGATCGACCTGGCGGCCCGGACGCGCCCGCGCGAACGCCGGCAGGCCGTCGGTCCTCGGCAGGTCCACCAGCCCGAAGCTCGCGAGGCCCATCCAGGCCGGCAGGGCGTCGAGGACGAGGTAGAGGAGGGATCCGCCGGCCGCGTGGTCGTCGAGCAGGTCGGCAACCTTCCGGCGCCATCCGGCGACGGGGCTCGATCCGACCAGGCGGGCGAGCCGAGGCTCGGGGGGATCGGCGTGCACCTCGAGGACGCCGCCGGGATTCGCGACCCGCATCTCCACGCGCACCTCGCCCGAGACGGTCGAGGTGCCGTCCGCTCCGGTCCGCAGGTCGCGGGCCCGCAGGTCCAGGCGGATCGGCGCATCCGGACCGTCGGGGAAGCTGCTGTCGAGCGTCGTCGTGCGGCGCAGCGACCCCCGCGGCCGCAGGGGCGTGCCCGTCACGGGCGCCTTCGGGCCCTGCCGATCGCGGGGATCGAACGCACGTGCGGTCATCTGGCCCTCGCTTTGCCGCTCGTTGCCGACATGGTCCGCTCGGCGCCCTGCCGGGCCTGGCGCCGGCCGCCCGATCTCTCACCAGCCGCCCGACCTCTCACCAGCCGCCCGACCTCTCACCAGTCGGACACGGGCTGGTCGGTGAAACGGAGCAGGAGGCCGAAACTGTCGTCGGGGTCGAGCGTCAGCGCGTGCGGGCCGGGCTGGGTGACCCGCATGCCCCGTGCCGCCAGGTGGTCCGCGGCCTGCGCGAGGTCGCCCACCTCGAACGTGGCAGCGTGGAGGATCGATCCGTTCGCCTCGAGGTCGGCCGAGGCGCGGCTGGTGGGGTCGAGTGGCTGGGCGACCTCGACCACCGTGTGCGGCCCGACCTGCACCATGGTCGAGCGCGTGCCCCACGCCGTCTCGGCGACCTCGGCGATGACGTGGCCGTTCAGGGCGTCTGTGAAGAACGTCGAGGCGGCCACCCGGTCGGCGGTCACCACGGTCACGCACGCCGTTCGCTCGATGCCGAGCGGGTGGCGTCGCCAGGGCTCCGGCGACCACCCGGGGACGTACCTCGGGTCGGCCGGCAGGCCGACACCGCTCCCGGGCCCCGCCTCGGTCGGGGAGCGGAAGAACTCGATGAGGCAGGGCGCCTGCCGCGGCGGCGTCCAGATCTCGTGGTCGATCCCCTCCAGGGGCCGGCCGTGCTCGTCGCGAAGCGACAGTCCCCGCGCCTGCAGGCGGGCGACCAGGTCGGCCGCGTCCTCCACGAACCAGGCGAGGGAGTGGAGGTGCTGGCCGAAGCGCCCCCGGAACCGACGCGTGCCCGGGTCCTCGGGCGTCGGGCGCAGCGGCAGGAGCACGAGGTCCGACACCAGCACGAGGCAGATGCTGGCGCCCGTGGGCCCCCGGGTCGGGCTCCCGAGGAGCTCACCGCCGAGGACCCCCTCGTACCAGCGCAGGGCGGCGTCGAGATCGTCCACCACGTGGGTGAGGTGGAAGATCCGGCTGATCTCGAACATCGTTCCTCCCGGCTGGGCAGGGCCCGACGTCGCTCGGGGCCAGTGCGCCGTCTGTGCCAGCCTCTCATGCCCGCCCGGTGGCAGGCCCGGCTACCCCCCCGGCCACCTCGGCGAGCTGGGGCCTGATGGCCTCGGCGATCTCGCAGACCGTCCGGCGAACCGGCGAGTCGTCGTCGGGCCGCCAGATCAGGAGGTCGCGCGACCAGCAGTCGAAGCCCACGAGAGGCCGCGCGACCACGTCGTGGCGGGGGTTGCGGCGGACGACGCCCTCGCTCGTGACGAAGAGGCCCATCCCCGACGACACCAGGTCGAAGAGCTCGCTCTCGGTGGTCACCTCCGCCTCGCGGTGTGCCGCCTCGAGGTGCGTCGGCTCCCCCCCCACCGAGCGGGAGGGTTCGATGAGCGTCTCGTTCTTGAGGTCGGCGGGGGTGAGCTCCGCCCGCGCGGCGAGCGGGTGCGACGAGGGCATGGCCACCTGGTTGCGCCGGTGCTCGGCGAGCACCATCGTGGCGAGCCCCGGGCCGGGCGGGACCCGCGCGATCCCGATCGTCGCGAGGTGCGACCGCACGGCCGCCGCGACCCGCAGGCTGATCATCTGCTCGGGGTGCACCACCACCCCGGGCGCCTGCTTGCGCAGCTCGCGGTGGAGCATGGTCATGAGCTCGCCGTTGCCGGGCGAATAGGCCGCCCGGACCATCCCGATCGCACCGCCCGCGGCGTCCGCGGCCATGGCCCGGAGGACGCCGATCTCGGCGAGCGCACGTTGGGCCTGACCCAGGAGGGACTCCCCGGCCGGGGTCAGCCGCACCTCCCTGCTCGTCCGGTCGAAGAGGCGCACGCCGAGCCGCCGCTCGAGCTCGCCGATCCGCTTGCTGAGCGCGGAGGCGCCGACGTGGAGCCGGGCCGCGGCGCGACCGAAGTGGAGCTCGTCGGCGAGGGCGACGAAGCACTGGAGATGGACGAGCTCCACAAGCGCCCCCCGGCCAGCCTCCTCGAGAGCGTGGCCATTGTTGCCGACCTGGAATCGATATGCAAGAGGGCCCGGCGGCCTCGTCGGCCTCCCTGGGCCACGTCGGGCCTCAGGTGGCATCCGGGCGCGAGCGCGTGCGGTGCTCGAGCGCGTCTGCGAAGCTGCGCCACGCGTCGGCGTACAGACGTGCCTGGTCCGCCACTGGGTACACCCGGCTCAGCGGGACGGCGTCGACGAAGCGAGGCCACTCGAGCGAGCGGGCTCCGCTGTCGAACCACGAGGCGAACTCGGCGGCGCCGGTCGCCGACCTGCAGGCGGAGTCCCGCGACCAGGACGTGAGCGCTGGCAGCGGGTCCGGCGCGGGCGGGGGCAGCAGGGGCGCAGGCTGAGCCGAGTGGGGGACGGGGTCATCGCCGCGGGCGAGCCGCGCCTTCACGTCGCGCACGGTCTCGGGTGACGCACCCACCCGCCGGGCGATCTGGCGCAGGGACTCCTTGGGTGCCTCGACGACGACGGCGGCGATCCTGGTCCGCAGCGCGGCGGCGTCGAGGGGACGGGCTCGCCGGTCCCGGCCGATCCGGACAGCCGCGCGTGGGTCCTCCCCGCCGGGGCGGCCGGTCGCGCGCAGGCGGGCGACCGTCTTGTGGTCGAGGCCGCAGATCTCTGCGATGGCCCTGTCCGAGCGCCCGGGCGACAGCGCGAGGAGGCAGCGTGCGGCGCGGTTCCGTTCCGCCATCGAGAGGGGGAGGCCGTGGGCAGCGTTGCGCTCGACGGCGGCGGCGAACGCGTCGTCGTCGTCACCTTCGAAGAAGGTGCCGGCTATCCGCTCGAGGCCGAGGCGCCGGGCGGCCGCGACCCGGTGCACCCCGTCGAGCACGAACATGGTCCTGGCGGCCACCAGGATCGGCGGCCAGCGGTCGGGAACCTCGGCGAGGGCCGCGACGTGCCCCGAGTCGACCGGACCGAGCCGGACGAGGGGCTCGGCGCGCAGCGCGCCGACGCGCAGCTCGACCGCCTCGTCCGTGGCAGACAGGCGCAGGCCGGTGCGCGGCGTCGAGCCGCCTCTGGGCCCCCTCGCCAGCTCGTCGCGGAGCTCGCTCCTGACGTCCATTCCACCCCCGGTCGCAGAGACGTTGTAGCGCCGGGCCCGGCAAGGAACAACGTTGACTTTGCCAACGATCGATTCCATGGCGGACACGATCTGGACAGCCAGGGAGGCACACGATCAGGCACGGCCTGCACGATCCGGGCAGGGACCTGCCGCGCCCGCCGGCTCGCCCCGTGGCGGCTCGCTCCGTGGCAGGTGCGGCCCGGGGCTCCGGGACAGGATGGGCGAAGCCCGGCGCTCGACCAGGCGGCCAACGGTGTTGCGCCGTGCTCGCCTGGGCCATAGAACAAGGAGCGTGATCACCCACCTCGAACCCGAGGCTGTCGATGCCGCCGACTACATGCTCGGAGGGCTGCGCCCGTACCCGGTGGCCGTGACCACGGTGCACGGCGGGCGTGCGAACGGCCTGATGTCGCTGTCGGCGGGGTCTGCCAGCATCGTCCGCGAGGCGCCCCGCGCCATGATCTCGCTCACCAAGTACAACCTGACCCACGACATGGTGCTCGGCTCGGGCATCTTCGCGATGCACCTGCTCTGTGCCGACGAGGACGTGATCGACGAGTCGCTGCGCATCCTGATGACGCTGGGAGGCAGCTCGGGCCGCGATGGCGACAAGCTGGCGACGCTCGACACGAAGCCGGGGGTGACCGGCGCCCCCGTGCTCGTCGGCGCGCTCGCCTACGTGGAGGCGCGGGTGGTGGGCACGCTCGACAACGAGGAGAACACGGTCTTCATCGGCGACGTGGTGGCGAGCGAGCACCTGCGGCCCGGGGGCAAGCGCCTGCACATCAACGACGCCTGGAAGCGGTTGCCGCGCGAGTGGATCGCGCAGTACGAGCGGAACCACGTGCCGCAGCTCCACGATGCGCGTCGTCGGCGCGGCCTGGAGGAGGGAGGCTCATGACCACCGTCGATCGCGCCGAGGTCGAAGCGGCCTTCCGGCACTACTTCCTCACCGGGCCGGTGCTCGAGGACTGGGCCGCGTGGTCGCGCCTGTTCACCGACGACGCGGTCTACTTCGACCACTTCTACGGGCGCTTCCGGGGCCCGGCGGAGATCCAGAAGTTCTTGGAGTCGACCATGGGCTTCGCACCGCACGTCTACTCGCCGCTCGCCTGGTACAACATCGACGGGGACCGCGTCGTCTACAAGGTGTGGAACCGGGCTGACAACCCCGACCCGGCCGGGCCGCCCGCCCAGTTCCCCTCGCTGCAGATCATCGAGTACGCAGGCGAGGGGAGATGGCGTTCCGAAGAGGACTGGTGGATCCTGAGGGAGATGAAGCGCTTCAACGAGGAGTACGAGGCCATGTGCGCGGCTGCCGCCCGGCCGGACTTCAAGCACGAGATGTCGCGGCGCGACTGGGGCCCGATCGACTGGGCACGACCGCCCGAAGGGCACCGGCCTGCCCCCTCCTGGGAGCGGGGCGGGTCCCCGGTCGTGCGCAGCGTCCGCGAGATGGACTTCGGCGAGCGGGTGTGACCGGCCATGGCGAGAGGCGAGCTCTCGGGGAGGATGGCGACATGAGCGGCTGTCCGGTTGCCCACGACTTCGACCTCCTCGACCCGGTGGTCGTGGCGGACCCCTTCACCGTGCTCGGCGAGTGGCGCTCGAAGACGCCCGTCTTCTACGTGCCGAGCGTGGACCACTACGTGGTCACCCGCTACGCCGACATCGAGCAGATCCTGCTCGACCGTGACTCGTGGTCGGCAGCGAACGCCTCGTCGCCGCTGACCCCGGTCTGCCCGGCTGCCCAGGAGGTGCTGAGCCGCGGGTTCGCCCGCGTGCCCACGCTCAACAACGCCGACCCGCCCCGGCACGGGCCCATGCGCAAGTCCGTGCTGTCGGTGATGACCCCCCGCCGCCTTCGGTCGCTCGAGCCGGTCCTGCGCGAGTACGCGGCCGGGCTGGTCGAGGGGTTCCGCGACCGGCCGGTCGTCGACCTGGTGGAGTCGTTCGCGTTCCCCTTCCCGGGCTTCGCCGCCTTCAGCCTGCTCGGGTTCCCGGCGTCCGACACCGACATGCTCAAGGACTGGAGCCGCAACCGGGTCCTGCTCACCTACGGCAGGCTCCCCGAGGACGAGCAGGTCGCCACCGCCAACGACGTCCTGGCGATGTGGCAGTACGTGGAGGCCTTCGTGGCCGACCGGTGGGCATCACCCCGCGACGACCTCACGAGCGACCTCGTGCGCCTCTCGCGCGAGAAGCCGGACCAGCTCAACCAGTTCGACATCGTCAACATCGTCTACTCGATGGCGCTTGCCGGCCACGAGACGACCACCAACACCATCGGCAGCGGCGTGTTCGCGTTGCTGGCGCATGGCCGGAGCCAGTGGCAGCGGCTCGTCGAGGACCCCTCGCTGATCCCCAACGCGGTCGAGGAGATCCTCCGGTTCGAAGGCCCCGTTCTCTACCACCGGCGGATCGCCAAGGTCGACACGGTGGTCGGTGGCGTGCCGATCCCGGCCGGTGCAAAGGTGATGATGGCGTTCGGGTCGGCCGACCGCGATCCCGAGGAGTTCGGCGACGACGCCGACAGCTTCCGGGTCGACCGCCGGGATGCCGAGCTGCACCTCGCGTTCGGCAAGGGCCCGCACCTGTGCCTCGGCGCCCCGCTGGGCCGGCTCGAGACGCGCCTCGCGCTGGAGCTGCTCACCTCCATGGTCCCCGACATGGAGCTCGTGCCAGGCCAGTCGATCACCTACGTCCCCAATGCCCTGTTCCGCGGGCTGACGGCGCTGCTCGTCGCCCCACGAGGGGTTCGCCACGCCGAGGAAGCTGGCGCGCTGCCCCAGGCTCGATGACCGAGCCCGTCGTCGACGACGCGCGCTTCGCGGAGGCACAGCGGCTCGTCAAGGTCGCCGCACTCCGAGGCTCACCGCTCGACGGCGACCGCTGCCGCACCTGCCTCTACTACCTCGACCCGAGCGAGGACCTCTCGTTCTGCTGGCACGAGAAGCTCCAATCCCTGGTAGGCGGCGACTGGTGGTGCCACTTCTGGGAGATGCGCGAGGACGACCCCTGACCTCGCCGGCCGGCGAGCCCCGGCCGGAGCGAAACGGGCGGGCGGTCCGGCGGCGGCCCTGATGCCATTCCTGGCGCCACGCCCGTCTCGTGTCACGACGACGCGACGGCGGGGTGCTCGAGGCGCGGGAAGGCTCGCTGGAAGGCGCAGGCCGCCCGGAGGATCAGCTCCTCTCGCCCCGGCCACCCGATGATCTGGAGGCCCACCGGGAGCCCGTCGACGAACCCGCACGGAACGGACACGGCTGGGAGACCGAGCAGGTTGCACAGCACCGTGTGGCACACGTAGGTGGGCGCGAAGCTCCCGTGGGGATAGCGGGCGCCGTCGGTCGTCCACGCCGCGTCCCACTCCTCGACCGTACGCGCCACCCGCTGCGAGGTAGGGCTGAGGAGCAGGTCGACGTCGCGGAACAGCCGGCGGAACCGCTCCCAGTTGCGCGCCCGTTCCTCCGCAGCCGCCTGGTAGCCGTGCGGTGCGTGCCTGGGCAGCGCCTCGGTGTTCACGCCCACCGACACCTCGTACACCGACGGCTCGCCGGGTGCAGGGCCGCCGCCGCGGCGCGGGTCCTCCCAGACCTCGCCGGTGGTCTCGACGGCGGCGCCGAGGCTCCGCAGCCCCATGGCCGCGCTGCGCACGAGGGCGACGACGCGGTGGCTCTCCTCGGCCGCATAGAGCGACGCGAACCCGAAATCGTCGGTCCAGGCGAAGCGCAGCCCTTCCACGCCGAAGTCGAGCCGCTCGCGGTAGTCCGGCGGGTCCGCCTGGATGCAGACGTAGTCGCGGCCGTCGGGCCCTGCCATCGCCTGCAGCACGATCGCGACGTCGCGCACGTCGCGGGCGAGCGGGCCGATGCTCGAGGTGAGGAGGAACGTCGGGTGCTCGTAGTCGACGTGGGGGACCAGGCCCCGGGAGGGGTGCATGCCGACCACCCCGGAGTAGGCGGCCGGGAGGCGGGTCGACCCCCCTCCGTCCGAGCCGATGGCGACAGGCAGCAGGCCGGCAGCCGTCGCCGCCGCGCCGCCCGAGCTCGACCACCCCGGCACCTTGGCGAGGTCCCAGGGGTTCCGGGCCTCGGCGTCCCAGTTGAAGCTCATGAAGGTGCCGCGCCCCTCGCCCTGGGGCATGCCGCCACCCCTCGTGCCCATCATCGTGTTGGTGCCCACGATGATGGCCCCCGCCGCTCGCAGCCGCTCGATCCCGATGGCGTCGTTCTTCGCGACGGCGCCGGGCTTCCCGCGCAGCCCCATGAGGGGCATCCCCTTCACGGCGATGTGCTCTTTCACCGAAACCGGGATGCCGTGCAGCGGGCCGAGCTCGTCGCCGCGCCGGACCGCGTCGTCCGCGAGCCGGGCCTGCTCACGCGCCCCGGCTGCGTCGAGGTGGGCGATCGCGTGGAGCGCGGGGTTGAGCGACTCGATGCGGCCAAGGAAGTGGTCGAGCACCTCTCTCGCCGACACGTCGCGCTTGGCGACGAGATCGCGGATGCGCCAGGCGGGCAGCCACGTGAGCTCCTTCTCTTCTGGCATCGGGATCCTCCTCTGTGCTCGTGACGTGCCGGATGTGGGACTGGTGGCGGGCGCGCAGCTCCTGCGGGGTGGCGCTCAGCTCCCGCGGCGTGAGCTGAAGAAGTCGTCGACTGCCGCCCGGTGCTCGCTCGTGTCGTAGGAGAGGTGCTCGGCGGCCAGCGCGTAGTCGAGGATCGCGTTGGCAGCCGCGCGCACGTGGAGGTTCACGGCCCGCTTGGTGGACTGCACGGCCTGTGGGGGGAGGGCCGCGAGCCGCTCGGCCGCCGCGACGGCGTGGGGGAGCAGCTCGGCGTCGGGGATCGCCGCGTTGGCCAGGCCGAGCGCGACGGCGTCGGCGGCGCCGATCCTGGTGCCGAAGAACAGGAGCTCCTTCGCCTTGACGACGCTCATGGTGAGCGGCCAGAAGGGAGCGCCGCCGTCGCCCGCAGTCAGGCCCACGCTGACGTGGGGGTCGGACAGGAACGCCGACTCGGCGACGAAGACGAGGTCGCACAGGACCGCCATCGTGCAGCCGAGGCCGACGGCGGGGCCGTTGACGGCGGCCACGACCGGGAGGGGGAAGTCGATCAGGTTGTTGAAGACCGCGCGCGCCTGCTCGAGCTGGAAGGCCCGCGCGACGGGATCCGCCTGGATCCGCCGGAACATCTCCATGTCGCCGCCGGCAGAGAAGGCGCGGCCGGCTCCGGTGAGCACCACGGCACGCGCATCGTGGTCGGCGGCGAGGTGCGGCCAGACGTTGGCGAGCCCGCGGTGCACCGCCTCGTCGACGGCGTTCAGGGCCTCGGGGCGGTTGACGGTGACGATCCGGACCGGCCCGCGAGCCTCGATGAGCAGCGCCGGAGCGAACGGGTTGTCGGTCATCTGCCTCCTGTCGGTCGGTCCACGCGATGGTGCCGGTCGTGCCTAGCCGGGCTCCGCGCCGAGGATGGTCACCGCAGCCACGGCCGTGGGTCCGCCGACATTGTGGGCGAGCCCGAGCCGGGCGCCGTCGACCTGGTTGGCCGCCTCGCCGCGGAGCTGCTCGAACAGCTCGACGCACTGGGCCACCCCGGTCGCGCCCGGCGGATGGCCCTTCGCCTTCAAGCCCCCGCTCGGGTTGACCGGGAGGCTGCCACCCACGTAGTGGTCCCCCCTCTCCACGAGGAGGTGGCCCGAGAACCGCGGCGCGAAGCCGAGGTCCTCGTAGCTCATGAGCTCGACCCCGGTGAAGCAGTCGTGGACCTCGGCGACGTCGATGTCGTCCGGTCCGATCCCCGCCATGGCGTAGGCGGCCCTGGCAGCCTTGACGGTCGCCGGGAACGAGGTCATGTCGGGCTTGTGCTGGTGCATGACGCGGTCGAGGCCCAGGCCGAAGCCGCGCACCCACACCGGGCGGTCGGTGAAGCGGCCGGCGGCCTCTTCGCCGGCCACCAGGAGGGCCGCCGCTCCGTCCGATTGCGGCGTGCAGTCGTACACGCCGAACGGCTCGGCGACGATGGGCGCCGCGAGGACCTGTTCCACGGAGATCTCGTTGCGCAGGTGTGCCTTCGGGTTGGTCGCGGCATGCTTGTGGTTCTTGACGGCGATCATGGCGAGGTGCTCGCGTGTCGCGGGCGCTTCGTGCAGGTAGCGCCGCACGTGCAGGGCGAAGTTGGCGGGGGCGATCAGGCCGAGCGGGTAGTCCCAGGCCATGTCGCGCGTGTAGCCCATCCACTCCCAGAACGTCGACCCGGTCGACGTCTCGCGCACCTTGTCCGCCCCCACGACGAGCGCCACGTCGACGTGGCCCGACGCGACGGCGAGCACGGCGTTGCGCAGGGCGTCCTGGCCCGTCGCGCACGCGTTCTCGATGCGGGTGATCGGGATGTCGAGCAGCCCGCAGCTGTCGGCGAGGATGCCGGAGGGGAAGCCGTCGGTTGTCGAGAGCTCGCCGATCCATGCGGCCTCGATCGCCGAACGCTCGAGCCCCTTGTCGACGCTCGAGGCCATCTCCGACACCGCCATGGGAAGGAGTTCCTTGATCCCCAGGGCGAAGTGCTCACCGAAGGGGGTCATCCCCGCCCCGACGAGCGCGACCCGCCGCATCAGCCGACCTGCTCGGGCGAGAAGGCGTAGCCGTAGTCCGGCACGCCGTTGCGGGTGGCGACCCGCCGCAGCACCAGCCGGCCGCGGTCGCCGACGTCGACGGTGCCAGGAGGCGTGTCGGTCACGTGGACGAGCGCCCGGAGCGCGACGCCGTCGAGGTCGACGAGGGCGAGCGAGTACGGCGAGGCCAGCCCGGGGACCTCGAGGTGCACGGTCGTTGCCGTGTACACGCTCCCGGTGCGCGGGAGGGGTTCGAGCGCGCAGACCTCCTCGGACCCGCAGGCTGCGCAGCGGTAGCGGGGCGGGAACGAGAGTGAGCCGCACGCAGGGCAGCGACCCGCTTGCCATCGCACCTTCGCGTCGAAGGCTCGGTCGTAGGCGGTCAGTGCGATCCGCATGGGAGCGCCCGGGGTGCTGCGGCGGGCGGGGAGGTCGCGGGCGGGCGGCTCCTCGCGGCCCACGGCGGTGCCGGTGGGCTCCCAGCCGGCGGCCACCACCGTCGCCTGCTCGACGGCCGCCACCAAGCCGCTCGCGCGCCGCTCCGCGAGCGCGGCCAACGCGAACAGGGCGGCACTCGCCCCCACGGTGGGCAGGTCCGGGGGGTCTCCCTCGCAGAAGGGCGCCGCCTCGCGCTGGTGGAGGCCGGGGAGGGCCGCGGGCTTGCCCGGCAGCCCGGCGCCCTGCAGCGACGCCCGGACGCCTCGCTCGCGGGCGAGGCGCGGGTCGCGGTCTTCGTGCACCTCGCCGTCGTCGGTCCTCACCCGCAGCGGCAGGCTCCTGTGGAGCCGGGCCAGCGGGGTGGCCGTGCCCCCTCGCGTTCCGGTCATCGCCGCCGCCGCACCGGCCCCGTCGCGCACGTCGCTGCCGATGACGAGGGTCGCGCCGGGCGCGCCGAGCAGGGCGTCGAGGGCGGCCGGCGCCCCGCCGAGCCGTTCGACCACCTCGATCCCCGGTGGGAGGTCGAGGCCCGCCAGGAGAACCGCCGCGTTGCCGCCTTCGAGCAGGGGCAGGTCGCGGCTGACGAGCACCACCCGCTCGACGGGCACGGGGGCCACGCTCACGTGGCCCGGTCCGGGCGCGGTGCCGTCGTGCCTGGCCCCCCGAGGCTGCCCCGGTCCCCGAGGCTGCCCCGGTCCCCGAGGCTGCCCAGCCTCCGCAGCGGCGCGAAGCGCCACGCGCCCGGCGGCGACGGCGAGCGTGACCGCGTCCTCGTCCGGGCCCGCCGCCCGGGAGCGCCCGGCGCCGTGCCACGGCGGGAGGTAGGAGCCGATGGCGGTGATCACGTCGCCGCCCCGCGGCGCCGCTCCTCGTGCGAGGCGGGCGCCGTCGCGCGGCGTGGGCGGCGCCAGCCCTCGCGGAAATCGGTCGTCATGACCCTCTCGACGCTAGCCCTCTGGCACTTCCTGTGCGACCGGGCCGTGGTGGTCGCAACGAGCCGGAGCTCAGCTGACGACGATCCGGGCGGAGGCGAGGTTCTGGAGGCGCCGGTGCTGCGCATCGACGTCGCCGTCGCGGTGCGAGGTGACGAGGGCGGTGGCGAAGTAGGTGCCGGGCTCCTCGTAGGCCCGCGTGGTGGTGAGGGTGAGCTCGGTCCGGGTGCCGTCCACCTCGGGGTGGCGGAACGGAAAGGTCCCCGTTCCGTCGAAGTCCCATTCGACGGCGACGATCGTGCCGCCGGCCGGGGGTGCTTCGGCGTGCACCGCGAGGGTGACCGTCGAACCTGCGGGGACCTCGGCGCGGGAGGCGCCGTTCGCCGTGACGGCCACGACCGGCTGCACGCCGCCGCGCGCAACAGCGGACGCGGGCAGGCGGACCTGCCCGTCGACGTACTCGTAGGCCGTCGACGCGGGCGGGACGCCCTCTTCGACCCAGCGGGCCAGGTCGACGAGCCCCTGCTCGATGATCGGGGTGTAGTCCACGAGCCAGGTATTGCTCGCACGCAGCGGCGAGGAGGGCAGGAAGGCCGGGCTGACGTGCTCGGCGTTCTCCGTCCACTGGAGCCGGAACCGCTCGGCCGCGCCCTCGGCGCCCTGGGCCTGGTGCACCGCCCGCTCGTAGATGATCCCCTGCGACGGCCAGAGGGAGGAGTCGTGAGTGTGGTGGATCCACAGCAGCTTGCCCCGGTACTGGCCCGTGTAGGAGACCCCCATGAGCGGCGACATGAGCGGGACGGGGTGTTGCCGGTAGATGGGCCGGCCGGCCACCCGGAGCGAGTCGAACTGGCTGTCCTCCATGACGTGGTGGCGGTGGAAGTAGCAGAAGGCGAGGAACGCGCGGTTGTCGACGTGGACCTCGTCACCGGGCCGGACCCCGCTGAAGCGCAGCGCGTTCGCCTCCCCGTGCCCGTCGCCGGCCAGCAGGTTGCCCGCGGTGCCGATGCAGTAGAGCTGACGCCCCTTCGCGTCGCCGCCCACCATGTGGAGGCCTGCCCCCAGCCGGTAGCCGTCGGGCAGGCCGGCGACCTCGATGGCGTAGGGCAGGTCGAGGGTCGCCTGGTCCCCTGCCATGATCCCTGCCATGGTCCGCATCAGCAGGTACTCGCTTCCGGCGAAGGCTGGGTCAGTGAGCAGGTCTCTCGCGGTCACGACCCGGTCGACGGCAACCGTCGCGTCGATCAGGTCCGGGGCGACGACGTCGGGCAGGTCGTGGCCCACGTACCCGGGCGTGCTCCAGAAGTCCCTGAAGTAGTCGGGGTCCTGCTCGATGAGCAGGTCGGCGATGGAGGTCCACAGCCAGATCTGGCCCATCGGGGTGAAGATCATGAACTCGTCGCCGAAGGGGAAGCCCTGTCGGTAGAGGCTGGCGAGCTCCTCCCGCTCGTGGCTGGTGAGCCCCTCGAAGGGGTCGCCGCTCCCGCCGGGTTGCATCGCGTCGATCAGCCGGAGCTGCTTTGCCGGGTCGCACAGGAGCCGGGCGACGTTGAACATGCACGCGAAGCTCATGACCTGCGCGCCCTTGATCCGCTCGGTCGCAGGGAATGGCCGGACGTCCCCGCCCCCCATGAAGGGGAGCGCCCCGTCGAAGACGTCCGGGGCGTTCTCGAGCACGAGCGGCGAGCGCCGCCCGCCGCCGCTGCCTCCCCAGACGTAGGAGTGGTGGGGAGCCTCGCCGTAGACCTGCGCGGCGACGTGCTTGGAGAACCGGGCCGACTCGGCCGCGGCCCGCCACCCGTAGAGGGTGGGGTCGTCGCCGGCGCGAGGGTCGACGTCGTCGCCGATGTGCCCCATGTTCGACTCGGCCATGTAGCCGCCAAGCCGGACGGTGAGCGCCAGGCCCCCGATCAGTTCGCCCATGGGGCCGCCGAATGCGTCCTCGTGGCCGGCATGGGCCCCCTCGAGGGGCATGTACATCCGGCCCCTCCACTCCTCTTTGGCAGGGAAGTAGAAGGTGAACCGGGTGTCGCACCCCGAGAAGCCGCCGTGGACGTGGCGGTGCGGGTACGGCTGGTCGCGCCACTCGTCCACGTCGACGTAGGGCGGCCCGAAGAAGGGGTCGCTCACCTCGTAGGAGGCACAGTCGATCGCCGAGCTCGTCGTCATGGTCCCTCTCCCCGGACGTGTCCGCTCATGCCGGACCGGCGCGCCGCCTGCGGCGGGATCACACGCGGCTGGCGGAGCCCTCGTCGCCGGCGGAAGCGACCCTACCGGTTGCTCCGGTAGGTGTCAACGTCGTTGACGCGGGGGAGGCCGACGCCGCGCCGGGCGCTCCTTCACGCGGGCGCGGGCGCCGCGCAGCACGAGCTCCACGCCCTCCTCGAAGGCGGCCGCCGACGCCGGCTGGAGCTCGGGTGGGACGTGCACCAGCATGTGGCCTGCGTTGAGCAGCACGAGGATGAAGGTGACCCGGGCGGCCTCGTGCTCTGAGAGGCCTGCGGCGCACAACGGGTCGGTGATGAGCTTGGCCAGGTCGACGGAGCTGAACTCGGGGATGTGGGCGGCGATGTAGGCGGCCATCCCCGGGTACTGGCCCAGCAGCCCGTGGACGGCGAGCATGACCGACCTCGCCTGGTCGAACCCGTCGCCGGTCGAGGCGGGGGGACGGATCCTCCCGTAGAGCTCCTCGGCCACCAGGCGCAAGAGGGCGTGCTTGTTCGGCACGTGCTTGTACGTCGCGCCCAGCGCGACCCCGAGCCGCTCGGACAGCAGCCGCATCGACAGTCCGTCGACGCCGCGCTCGCGGATGATCTCGGCCGCTTCGAGGACGATCGCCCGCTCGCTCAGCGCCTGGGAGCCACGCTGGGAGCCACGCTGGGAGCCACGAGGGGCCTGCTGGCGCCGGCTCGCCGGCGGCCGGTCGGCGCGGGCGGGGCGGGCGGGGCGGGCGGGGCGGGCGGGGCGGGGCACCCTTCCCATGCTAACGACCGGTGCGACGTGCCGGCTCCTCGAAGGCCTCGCCTGACCGCGCGACGGGGCCGCTCGTGGCAGCGCGACGGGGACGCTCGTGGCAGCCCGCCGCGGGTACGCTCGCCGGGCACGGAACGCTGGCGCGGTGCTCGCTGCCGAAGGAAGCGGAGGTGCAATGAGCGGGGTGCTCGAAGGCATCAAGGTCGTCGAGGTGTCGATGTGGGCCTACGTGCCCTCGGCCGGCGCCGTCCTGGCGGAGTGGGGAGCCGACGTGGTGAAGGTGGAGGGGCCCGAAGGCGACCCGATCCGCCAGCTGGTCGTGGGCGGGGTGCGCAGCGAGGGGCCCGCGTACACGTGGGAGGTGTGGAACCGGAACAAGTCGGGGATCGCCCTGGACCTGACCCAGCCCGAAGCGCAGGAGATCCTCCACGAGCTGGTGGCTCGGGCAGACGTCTTCCTCACGAGCATCCTCCCCGGCACCCGCCCGAAGCTCGGCATCGACGCGGACACGATCAGGGCCAGGAACCCGAGCATCGTCTACGCGGCGGGCACCGGGGCCGGGCCCCTCGGGCCGGAGGCGGGCAAGGGCGGCTACGACTCGATCTCGTTCTGGTCGAGGGGCGGCGTGTCTGCGGGGGTGACCCCAGAAGGGCAGGACCCGATCCCGATGCCCTCGGGCGCGTTCGGCGACTCGCTGTCGGGCATCGCCCTTGCGGCGGGGATCGCGGCCGCGCTCGTGCGCAGGTCGCGGACCGGCGAGGGCTGCGTGGTCGAGGGCGCCCTGTTGGGCACGGCAATGTGGGCCATGCAGATGGCCATCGTCGGCGCCCACCAGGCCGGGATCCCCGAGATGCCCAAGAGCACCCGTCAGACCGCCTTCAACCCGCTCGTCAACAACTACCCCACGTCCGACGGTCGTTGGGTGGCGCTGTGCATGCTCCAGCCCGACGTGTACTGGGAGGGCCTCTGCCGGGCGATCGGGCGCGAGGATCTCGTCACGGACCCGCGCTTTTCCACCGCCGAGGCTCGCGCCCAGAACGTGCGCGACTGCGTGGCCGAGCTCGACAAGACGTTCCTCGCGCACCCCCTCGAGCACTGGCGCCAGGTCCTGTCCACCCAGCGCGGCCAGTGGGACGTGGTGCAGCGGGCGGGTGACCTCGTCGAGGACCCGCAAGCCCAGGCGAACGGGTTCGTCCAGACCGTCACCTATGAGGGCGGCCACGTGCTGCCGCTCGTGTCGACGCCCGTCCTCTTCGACCGGCAGCTCCCCCGGCTCTCGCCTGCTCCCGAGCTGTCGGCTGACGCCGACGCCATCCTCGCCTCCCTCGGTTGGGACGAGGAGCGCATCATCGAGGCCAAGGTTCGCGGGGCCGTGGTCTGAGCGTTGCCGACCCGGTCCCGCCCGAGCCGGCGGCCGCAGCGAGCAGTGCGGGCGTCGCGCTGGCGAGGAGCACGGGCGCATCCGACCGGGCCGTGACCGCCGGTGCGTCGGGGCCGACCTCGGCCGAGGCCACCTCGAGGGTCTGGCCCTTGGGCTCGGGCAGCGCCACCAGGGTGAGGACGATCCCGACGGCTGAGACCCCTGCCATCACGCCCATCACACCGCTGATGCCGACCGCCGACAGCAGGTGGGGGACGAACAGGGCGCCGAGGAACGCACCGAGCTTGCCGGCCGCGGCCGAGATCCCGTCTGCGGTGCCCCGCACCGAGGTCGGGAAGATCTCCGAGGGGTAGACGAAGGTCGTCTGGTTGGGGCCGAACTCGATGAAGAAGTAGCTGATGGCGAACAGCGGCAGGAACAAGCCGACTGCGGTCGCCCCGTCGGGCAGCAGCCAGATGAGGGTGAAGGCGGCGGTCATCACTGCGAAGCCCTGCCACTGGATGCGCTTGCGCCCGATGCGGTCCATCAGGAGCACGGCCACCCAGTAGCCGGGGAAGGCCGCGACGGCGAAGATGGCAAGTGAGATGAGCGTGTGGTCCAGCAGCGTCCCCTTCGGTTGGAGGAGCTTCAGGATGAGGGGGCTCGAGACCGAGTTGCCGTAGAAGGCGATGTCCATGAGAAACCAGCTCCCGCCGGTGCCGACCAGCCGGAGCAGGAAGGGCTTCGAGGTGAGCCGCGCGCGCAGCGCCCTGCCGCTGCCGTTGCCGAGCGGCCTGGTCGGCGTGGCGGCAGGGCTCGAGCCGTTGCCCTGCACGGCGGGCCGCGTGCCGGTCACCCAGGCCACCGTGGTGGCGGCCGCCGCCACGTCACCCTTCACGCTCAGGGTGTAGCGAGGCGTCTCGCGGATCCTGCGCCGCAGGTAGATGACCGAGGCGGCCGGGATGGCGCCGAGGCCGAGCATGAGGCGCCAGGCGATGCCGTCGGGAACCCCCGCGCCGAGGAAGATCGACGCGATCGCCGGTCCCGCCAGGAGCCCGAGGCCCTGCATGGCGAACACCGAGCCGATGAGCCGGCCGCGGGACCGCTTGTTGGCGTACTCCGCGGTGATCACGGCCGAGGTGGCGTAGTCCCCGCCCACCCCGTAGCCGACGACCAGCCGGAAGACGAAGAGCGAGGTGAAGTTCCACGCGAACGCCGTCAAGATGGCGCCGGCCACCAGGATCGCCACCTCCACGCCGTACATCCGCTTGCGGCCCAGGTGGTCCATCAGCTTGCCGAAGGTGAGCGCGCCGGCCATCGACGCCAGCAGCGACGCCGAGTTGAGCAACGACACCTGGTTGGTGCTCAGGTGGAAGATCGGCGTGAGCAGCACCGTGACCGTCCCGATGATGAACAGGTCGTAGGCGTCCGTGAAGAACCCCATGCCGGCCGTGAGCACCGTCAGCCAGTGCTTCCGGCCCACCTCGGCCTCGTCCAGCGGCCGGTACAGCTCCGTCGCCGACGCCGTCTGGTCACTCACAAGCCTCTCCTCCCGTCGCCTCGACGAGCACCCGTTTCGTCGGCCCGTGCCGGTACGTCACCATCGTGGCGTGCAGGGGTGACCGGGCCGGAAACGCTCGGTGTTCGCCAGGTAATCTGGAAGTGAACGTTCGGTGAACCGCTCGCCTGGGAGGCTGGTGCCGGCCCTCGACGGGGCGCGCCGCGTCACGGGGCGCCCCCCGTCACGGCCGGGCGATACCCCGGGCCCCCACGCCCCGATCAGTCGTCGCGACCGTCGAGGCGGACGTCTGGCAGGCCGTGCTCGCGGCGCCAGCGCCGGTTGCGCTCGGCCACGTGGGCGGGCAGCGCGCGGTAGTCGTCGTCCCAGCTCAGGATCATGCCCCGCTCGAGCATCGTGTCGACCGGCACGCCGGGGGTGGCCGGCTTCTCGAGCCCGTCCGCCACGTCGGAGAAGGCGTCGCCGGACAGCAGGGACTTCACCCGCTCGGTGTCGTAGCCGAGGAGGTCCCGGAGCACCCGCTCGTTGTCCTCTCCGAACGTCGAGGTGCCCCGTCGTACGTCGCCGGGGGTCGCCGCCATCCCGTACCACGTGCCCGGCCAGATCCGCAGCCCGATCTCGGATCCCCAGGCTGCCCGGAAGTACTCGAGCGCCTGGACCCCCGCGTCGGCGTGGAGGTCCTTCGAGGTCTGCACGGCACCGGCGGGTACGCCAGCCTGCTGGAGCAGGCGCATCGCCTCGTGCTTGGCGCGCCCGCACGTCCACGCGGCGATCGCCTCGTCGATGCGGTCGTGCGCCGCGTACCGTCCCTCGTGCGTGCGCAGCCGCTCGTCACCTGCGAGGTCGCCGCGGCCGATCACCTCGCACAGGCGGGCCCACTGCTCGTCGGTCTCGACGGCCACCGCCACCCACGCGTCGGGGCCGGTGCACGGGTACACGCCCTGCGGCGCCCGCCAGGCATGGCGGTTGCCCGTGCGCGGCCGGTCCCTGCCCGTCACGCCAGCACGGCAGACGTCGATCAGCGTCGCGAACGTGGCGCACTCGTACTGGGACAGGTCGATCCACTGGCCCTGGCCCGTGCGACGGCGCTCTTCCAGCGCCGCGAGCGTGGCCGCGACGCCGACCGTCGCCGACAGGGGGTCGGGGATCGTCGGGATGAACAGGAGCGGGTCGGGGTCGCCGCGATAGCCCGTCGAGTAGGTGATCCCTGCCTGGCACTCGAGGCCCCACCCCCAGGCCCCGTAGTCCCGGTAGGGCCCCTGCTGGCCGAAGCCGGTGGCCGAGATCATGATCACCGAGGGGTTCACCGATCTGAACAGGTCCCAGCCGAGCCCGAGGTTGGGGAGCACGCGCGGGGTGAAGTTCTCGATGACCACGTCGGCCCAGCGGACGAGGTCGAGGAGCACCGCTTTGCCCTCGGGGTGGGTGAGGTCCATGCCGAGGTGGTACTTGGCGGGGTTGGCGATGATGTAGGCGACGGAGCGGTCCATCCACCGGTCGTTGTCGCCGAAGCTCAGGTCCACGAGGTCGGCGCCGCGCGCCGTGTCGGGGTACCGGCGGGACTCGACCTTGACCACCTGCGCGCCGTGGTCGCCGAGGATCCGGCCCATGAACGGGCCGGACCACGCGAACGTGAGCTCCAGCACCTTGACGCCCTCGAGGGCATCCCGGCCCGGTGCGGTGATCGTCTGGCGAGCGACCGCCTCCTGGCGCCAGGAGGCGGCGCCGGCCGAGAGCGCCTCACCGCCACGGTGGGCGTGCTCGTCGCGGGCGTCAACGGGCACCACGGGGGGCACGGGCGCCGGCACGGTCGTGCCGTCCTCGAGCACCAGGGGCTGGAAGAAGCGCCGAACTGCGTGCTGGGGGTCCGAAGGGGTCTGGCGGGGCGACTGCACCATGGCGTTCTGGAGGCGCAGTGCCTGGCCGGTCTCGAACAGCTCCCGCATCGTCTTGTTCGCCGCGGCCTCGATCATGATGGTGGCCAGCTCTCGCTGGTTGACCTCCCTGCCGATGTAGTCGGCGAACCGGTCGTCGAGCAGGCGCTCGTCGCCGAGCAGCGCGTAGAGGAGCTCCGAAGGGGTCCGGAAGGTGTTCACGAGCGCGTGGCCGTCCTGGCACGGGAGCATGATGCCGACGCTCACCATCGGCGACGACGAGCGCCGCCGGACCGTGCCCTGGAACGAGTAGGTGGTCGGGAAGCTCATGGCCGTGCACAGCATCGTCCGGAGCACGGCGACCTCGACCACCTGGCCCTGGCCCGTCCGCCGGGCGTGGTGGAGGCCTGCCATCGCGCCGCCCGCTGCATTGACCCCCGCGAGGACGTCGACCAGGTCGACGCCGAGGCGGAGGGGCTCGCGATCGTTGAGCCCGCAGGTGAAGAGGTAGCCGGACAGCGCCAGCATGACGAGGTCGGGACCGAGGTAGTCGACGTAGGGACCGACCCGCCCGAAGCGGGTGATGTCGAGGATCACGATGCCCGGGTTCGCCTCGACGATCGCCTCGGGAGGCGGGAAGGACCGGGCCCACTGGCTCGGGCTCAGGTCGGTGATGAGCAGGTCGGCGCCGGCCAGGAGCGGCTCGACGTCCCCGATGGCCGGCAGTGCCCCGCGGGGGGTGGTCAGGACGCGCTTGCGCGCCCGCGCCCAGGCGAGGGCGCCACGCTCGCCCGGGTCGGGTGCCGGGTCCTCGATGGCCTCGAGCCGCACCACGTCGGCGCCGAGGTCGGCGAAGAAGCGCCCGGCCACCCCCGCGGCGAGCCCCGACGCGATCTCGATCACCCGAGTTCCGGCGTAGGCGACGCTGATCATCGTTGGAGGCCTCCGGAGATCAATCCCTTCGGAGCGAGGATCCGCCCCGCATCTTCGACGTGCCGGCAGCCCGGCCGCACCGGCCACCGCCGCGCCTCCTGCCGAGATCCCGCTCCACCGAGCCCACAATAGGTCGCCCCCGCACTGCCCTTTTGGCCCGGGCCTGCCCCGGGGCCCGTCACAGCCAGCCAGGCGCCGGCGGCTGTCGAGCCGGTGGCGGCAGCCTGTGCCGAGCGGCCCGTGACGCTCCGCGCTACAAAGGAGGGGTGAACAAGTCTCACCTCGAGTTCCTCGCCAGCCCCGAGTGGGCCCGGATGCTCGAGACCGACCTCTTGCCCTGGATCGAGGCTGCCGGCGACCTCGGCGACGACGTGCTCGAGATCGGGCCGGGCCCGGGGCTCACGACCGATCTGCTCCGGCGGCGGGTGCGCAGGCTCACCGCCGTCGAGATCGACGAGCAGCTGGCCGCGTCGCTGCGGGCGCGCCTGTCGGGAACGAACGTGGACGTGGTCTGCGGCGATGCCACTTCTGCGGGGTTCGGGGCGAACCGCTTCTCGGCAGCGACCTGCTTCTCGGTGCTGCATCACCTGCCGTCCCCGTCGCACCAGGATCGCCTCTTCGCCGAGGTCGGCCGGGTGCTGCGCCCCGGCGGCATCCTGGTGGGTGCCGACTCGCGTGACCTCGACAGCATCAGGAGCGGCCACGATGGCGACGTCTTCGTCCCCCTCGACCCGTCGACGCTCGGGACCCGCCTCGCCGCCGCCGGCCTGGTGGGCACCGTGATCGACGTCGGCGACTACCAGTTCCGCTTCGTGAGCCGCAAGCCCGCCCTCCCCCTGGAGTAGGTCAGGGTCCGCAGGGCATCGTCTGGGCGGCCCGGGTGGCCTGGCCGGTGGCGGCCCGGGTGGCTGGCCGGTGGCGGGTCTGCGTGGCTGGCCGGTGGCGGGTCTGCCAATGGCTCCCACCCCGCCGCGGCGGTCCCCGCCGGCGATGTGGTCGGGAGGCTCACGACACGTCGGAGTTGGGGATGAGCTTGCCGCAGAACGGCTTGCCGTGGTTGATGGTCACGAACTGCGTGCCCACCACCCGAGTGATGTAGCCGCACAGGACCGGGTTGGCCTTGCCGAAGTGGTTGAACCCGACCGTGTTCGGCAGAAGCCCTCCCGCGTTGTAGTTCTTCACCTTGGTCAGGTTCTTGATGAACGACGCCCGCGTGGGGTTCTTCCCCGCGACCTCGAGGCCCTTGATCATGAGGTCGGCGGACAGGTACGCACCGGTGAGCCCGAAGCTCGGGTAGCCCCCCGTGTACCCCGGCACGTACTTGCGCATGGCGGCCACGAAGGTGTTGGTCGGGGCCCGGTGGAGATCGATGGGCACGATGGTCGTCCCGAAGTAGGCGCCCTGCGCCGCCGCGGTCGACGTCGGGCTGTCGAACAGCGAGGAGTCGGCGCCCGACAGCGAGAGCTCGGCCTTGAGATGGAGCCCCGCCTGCTTGGCCGCGACGATGAGAGCGATGTTGGACGACTGCACGCACGAGCACACCGCGGCGTCGACGCCGGCAGACTTCATCTGGAGGACGTCGGCGGTGAAGTCGACCCCGCCGAAGGGCACGGACAGGTTCTCGTAGCCCATCGTCATGCCTTCGTGCTCAACCGACTCCTTCAGGTCCTTGATGCTGGCGATCGACGACGGCGAGATCCCGTACGCGAGCCCTGCGACGTTCTTCACGCCGAGGGACTTGAAGAACACGCCGGTCTCGGTGTTGGCGGGATTGTGCGGGTCGACCCCGCCACCGATCGAGAACATGTTGGTGTTGGGCTGCTGGCCCCACTCCGGCCCGTCGAAGGCCGAGCCGGTCACCGGCACGCCCTGCTGCTGCAGGTAGCGGTAGCTGCCGAAGCCGTAGGGGGAGTACTGGATCACCGCGAACACGCCCTTGGCCGACACCAGCTCCTGGGCCGCGGTCAGGTCGCCACCGGGGGTGGACTGGTCGTCGACCACGATCAGCTGGAGCTTGCGCCCGTCCACCCCGCCTCTGGCGTTCTGCAGGTCGAAGCGAGCCTGGGCCCCCTGCCCGCTGTTGAAGAAGGTCGACGACGCGTTGCCGGTGACCGAGGTGATGAGCCCGATCTTGATCGTCTTCGGGGTGATCCCGGGCGCGCTGGCCGTGAGGCCCGAGGTGCTGGCCCCTGCGCCACCCGTCGACGCCACGGTGCTGAGCAGAGGAGCGAGCAGGACGGCGGTGCCGACGGCGACCCACTTCCTCACGAACGCATTCACGAACAGCGGCTTGCGCACGCTCCCCCCCGACCTGCTCTCGCCCGGCGACGTCACGTCGGGCTCCAGATGCCACGGACCGAGTCCGCGCTCGGGGAGCATAGACCGGCCGTCACAACCGGTCCAGCGCGTGACAGCCCTGCGCCGGAGCCCGCTGCCACCGGCGCCCTCACCGGCGTCGCGGGCGGCTTCTCGGAGGTAGGAAGGGCTGCACCGGCACGCGCGAGCGTCGTCGTGCTGCCTGCAGGCCGCCGGGCCGACGTGCGGGGCCGACGTGCGGGGAAGCGGCTCGGTATGCTCGGAGCCCATGTCGGTCAAGGTGGACACGTTCGTCGGCGGCCTTGACCAGGCGGCGGCCACGGCAGCCGCCGCCAAGCAGGCGGGTTACGACGGCGTGTGGACGGGGGAGCTGAGCCACGATCCGTTCCTCCCGCTCGCAGTGGCAGCGCCGGCCGCGAAGCCGCTCGACCTCGGCACCTCCATCGTGGTGGCGTTCGCTCGCAGCCCGATGACCGTGGCCGGCACCGCGTGGGACCTCCAGGCATGGAGCGGCGGGCGGTTCCACCTCGGACTCGGCTCCCAGGTCCGGGCGCACATCGAGCGGCGGTTCTCCATGCCGTGGTCGCACCCGGCACCGCGCATGCGCGAGTTCGTCCTCGCCCTCCGGGCCATCTGGGCCTCCTGGCAGGACGGGACACCCCTTCACTTCGAGGGCGACTACTACAGCCACACGCTCATGACGCCCGCGTTCAACCCTGGGCCCCTGCCCGGGGGGCCGCCGAAGGTGCTCGTCGCCGCGGTGGGCACGGCCATGACCCGCGTCGCAGCAGAGGTGGCCGACGGGCTCTTGGTGCACAGCTTCACGACGCGCCGGTACCTGAACGAGGTGACCCTTCCGGTGCTGCACGACGCGCTCGACAAGGCAGGTCGCACCCGTGCCGGCTTCGAGGTCAAGTACCCCCCCTTCGTCGTGACCGGCTCGACCGAAGAGGAGATGGGCCAGGCCGCACGGGCAGCCAGGGAGCGGATCGCCTTCTACGGTTCGACGCCGGCGTACCGGCCCGTGCTCGAGCTTCACGGCTGGGGCCAGCTCCAGACCGAGCTGCACGAGCTCGCCGGGAAGGGTGAATGGAGGGCAATGGGTGACCTCGTCGACGACGAGGTGCTGCGTGCGTTCTCGGTGGTGGCGCCGAAGGAGGAGCTGCCGGCGGCCCTGGCCGACTGGCTGGGGGACGCGGTCGACCGTACCAGCATCGGTGCCGACCTCGGGAGCCCCGAGGAGGCGGGGGAGGTCCTCCGGGCGTTCCGAGCCCAGGTGACGGCACGAGCGCACGGCCGATGAGCCGCCCGGCGCGTTCGGCGAGGGAGGGATGGTCGCGATGAGCAACGTCGTCGTCGAGCGCAGGGGGGACGTCGCCCTCGTGCGGCTCAACCGGCCCGAGGCCCGCAACGCGGTGAACGCCGCCATGGCGGAGGGGATCTGCTCGGCGATGGCCGCGTGCCAGGATGCCGGGGCCATCGTGGTGACCGGTGCCGATCCGGCCTTCTGCGCCGGGCTGGACCTCCGCTCGCTCGGCGTCGGGACCATGGCCGAGCTGGCGCCGTTCGTCGCGTCGGTTGCCAGCTCCGCCGTCCCGGTGGTCGCCGCGGTGAACGGTCCTGCGGTGACGGGCGGGTTCGAGATCGCGCTGGCTGCCGATTTCATCGTCGCGTCCGAGCGTGCGGCGTTCGCCGACACCCACGTCCGGGTGGGCGTCTACCCCGGGCCGGTGATGGTGGACCTGCCCCGACGCGTCGGGCCGGCGTGGGCCCGTGAGATGTCGTTGACCGGCAACTTCGTCGACGCGCCGACCGCCTTGCGCATCGGCATCGCCAATCACGTGGTGCCTCACGACCAGCTGGTTCCGTTCGCGCTCGACCTGGCGGCGGCGATGGCGGAGAACGATCGCGCCATGGTGGCGACCATGCGGCGCGACTGGGACGCGAGCGTCGCCACGCCGCTCGGGGAGGCTCGGCGCATCCACGAGGAGCACGCGCGCCAGGGCGGATTCCGCTCGGTCAGCACGGGTGAGGGGCTCGCGGCCCGGCGCGAATCGGTGATGGCGCGCTCCCGGCAGCAGCGCCGGCCCGGCTGAGCGCACCCGCCCGACTCGGCCGAACGCCCTGCACCGGTCTGCGGCGCCGGCACCGCCAGATGGAGGAGAGCACCGTCCGGGGCGGCACCGTCACACCTGCCACCTACCATCCTCCCGTGGCCTTGCAGCTCCGCTGGGTGCACTACGGGCGGCCGGCTGCCGACGCCCTGCGCCAGGCCCTGGCTGTGTCCAAGGACGGCGACCCGCTGGCCCCCGTCAGCGTGCTCGTCGCGTCCAACCACGTCGGCGTGGTCATCCGCCGCCTGCTCGCGTCGGGCGCGCTCGGTCCGGTGGCCGGCGCTTCCGGCCTGGCTGCCGTGTCGTTCCTCACGGTGTACCGCGTGGCCGAGCTGCTGGGAGCACCCGTGCTGGCAGGCGCGGGCAAAAGGCCGGTCTCCACGCCTGTCGTGGCCGCCGCCGTGCGCAGCGCCCTCGCCGAAGCCCCTGGCCTCTTCGCGCCGGTCGCCGGTCATCCCTCCACCGAGCTCGCCTTCGTCGCCACCTACCGCGAGCTGCGCGACGTGTCGCCCGCCTCCCTCGACCGGCTGGCCAACTGCAGCGCGCGCGCCGCCGAGGTGGTCCGTCTCCATCGTTCGGTCCGCGCCCGCCTCGAGGCACGCTTCTACGACGAGCAGGACCTGGCGGAGGCCGCGATCGAGGTCCTCGGCGCCACCTCGGCGCCCGGCGCCCTGGGCGCCGTCGTCGTCTACCTGCCCCGGCGGCTGCCGCGCCATGCGCTCCGGCTGGTGGGTGCGCTCGCCAGGTCGGGCGACGTGCTCGTGCTCGCCGGTGTCACCGGCGACAGCAGGGCGGACGCCGAGGTGGGGCGGACGGTCCGCGCCCTGTGCGACCTGCACGGCGGCCGGGCGGCCATGGCACCGGGCCCGCCCCGCACGCTGGCCGCCCCGGGCCGGGCGCACATCCTCACGGCGTCGGACGCCGACGAGGAGGTGCGTGCGGCCGTTCGCGCCGTCGTCGAGGCGGCTCGGGCAGGCACCCCGCTCGAGCGGATCGCCGTGCTCCACCCCGGCGCGGGCCCCTACGCCCGCCTGGTGCACGAGCAGCTGACCGCAGCCGGCATCCCCTTCAACGGTCCGGCCGCGGTGACGCCGGCGTCCCGTGCCGCCGGCCGGGCGCTCCTCGGCCTCCTCGCGCTACCGGCCGGTGGCTTCCGGCGCCAGGACGTCTTCGCGTGGCTGAGCGGGGCACAGCTCCTGCACCGGGGCCGCCCCGCGCCCGTGGCCGCCTGGGAGCGCGTGTCGCGGGCCGCGGGGGTGGTCGGGGGTCGGGACCACTGGGACCGGCTCCTCGAGCGCTTCGCCGACCGGTGCGACGCTGATGCCGAGCGCGCCGCCACCGACCCTGACCAGCCCGAATGGCGGGCAGCGAGCCTTCGGGCCGAGGCCGGGCGCGCACGAGAGCTCCGCCAGTTCGTGCTGACCCTGGTCGACGACCTCGGCGCGGCGGCCGCGGCGCCGAAATCCTGGCCGGAGTGGGCCGGCTGGGCCCGGCGCCACCTCGACGGCCTGCTCGGCGGGGCCACCGCACGCGAGACGTGGCCAGTGGCCGAGCGTCGTGCAGCGGAACGGGTCGAGCGGGCGATCGACCGCCTGGCTTCCCTCGGCGCGGTCGAGGGCCCTGCGGTGCTGCCCGTCGTGGCTCGAACGCTCGAGCTGGAATTGCGGTCGGACCCTGGCCGAGTGGGTCGCATAGGCGAGGGGGTCACCGTCGGATCGGTCCGGATGGGTGTGGGGCTCGATCTCGAGCTGGTGATCGTGCTCGGTTTGGCAGAGGGCTCGTTCCCGTCGCCGGCGCGCGAGGACTCGCTCGTTCCCGATCGCGAGCGCGAGGTGACGGCCGGGGAGCTCCCTCCCCGGGCCGACGCGGTCGCAACCCAGCACCACGACCTGCTGGCCTCGCTCGCCGGTGCGGCGCGCCAGCTCCTGTGCGTCCCGAGGGGCAACCTGCGCCAGAGCAGCACCACCGTGCCGTCTCGGTGGGTCCTGCAGCTGGCGAGCGCCCTCGCGGGTCGGCGCCTTTGGACCGACGACCTGCTCGGTGCCGAGGGCAGCTGGATCGAGCACGTGGCCTCCTTCGAGGCGGGCATCCGACGGAGCACCTTCCCGGCCACCGAGCAGGAGTACCGGCTGCGGGCGTTGCTGGGCACGGCTGCGCCCGGCAGGGGCCGGGACCACCCGGCGCGCGGTCTGCCGAAAGGGGCGCCGGCTGCTGCCGCGGCGCTGGGGGACGCGGCCCTTGCTGCCGGCATGGCGGCAGTCACCGCTCGACGGAGCGACCGCTTCACGCGCTTCGACGGCAACCTGGCCGGCTTGCCGGTCCCCTCCCCGGTCGAGGGCCCCACCTCGGCCACCCGGCTCGAGCGCTGGGCGGCCTGCCCGTTCGCCTACCTCCTGCGCGACGTCCTCGGCGTCGAGGAGACCGAGGATCCCGAGGAGCGGCTCCAGATCTCCCCGCTCGACCAGGGATCGCTCGTGCACGAGATCCTGGAGCGCTTCCTCGCCGACGTCCTCGCCCGGCCTGCCGAGCACCGCCCTGCACCGGCCGAGCCGTGGAGCGAGGGGGACCGTGACCGCCTCGATGCCATCGTCGCCCAGGTCTGCGACGACTACGAGGCCCGGGGTCTCACCGGCCGGTCGATCTTCTGGCGGCGCGACCGGCGGCGGATACTGGCCGACGCCCGGCGCTTCCTCGAGGAGGACGCCGCGTACCGGGCCGCTTTCGGCGCCCACCCGGTCGCTGCCGAGCTCGCCTTCGGGCTGCCGCGGGCCATGGGCACGGTGGCCCTCGACCTGCCCGACGGCCGCCGCGTCGCCTTTCGGGGGCGAGCAGACCGTCTCGACGTGACCGCCGGTGGCACGTTGCGCGTCATCGACTACAAGACGGGCCGCCCGGATACCTACGTCGGTCTCAGCGAGGACGATCCCGATCAGCGGGGCACCAGGCTGCAGCTCGCCGTGTACGGCCTGGCCGCTCGCGCGCACCTGGGGGCGCCGCTCGCCCAGGTGGAGGCCGAGTACTGGTTCGTCTCGGCACGCGGTGGTTTCCGCCGGATCGGCTACGAGCTGACCCCGAGGGTGCTCGAGCGGCTGCGCGAGGCAGTGGGCGCCATCGTCGCGGGGATCGAGTCGGGCGTGTTCCCGAGCAACCCGACCGCGAGCAGCACGTCGCCGTTCGTCGAGTGCCCGTACTGCGACCCCGACGGGCTGGGTGTGGCCGACCTGCGGGCCCAGCTCGAGCACAAGCAGGCCGACCCCGCCATGCGTCCCTATCTGGACCTGGCAGAGCCCGGCCGTGGAGCAGCTGCCAAGCGACACGTCGCAGCTCGTGCCGGCGTGGCCCGCGGCGAGCGCGACGGTGGTGCCGGTGGCTGACCGCCCGCACCCGGTGGCGCCTGCGCCTGGCCCTCCCGACCAGGAAGCGAGGACGCTGGTGGCGACGGAGCTGGCGTCGACCCTGTTCGTGGAGGCCGGCGCGGGGTCTGGGAAGACGTCGGCACTCGTCGAGCGGGTCCTTGCCCTCGTCACCGAGGGCGGGCTCGAGCTCGGCGCGGTGGCCGCCATCACGTTCACGGAGAAGGCGGCCCACGAGCTGCGCGACCGGCTCCGCCGCGAGCTCGAGCGGCGGGCCGAGGCGGCGCCGGGCACCGCTGGCGCCGCCCGCTGCCGGGCGGCGCTCGACGACCTCGACGGCGCGGCCATCGGGACCCTCCACTCCTTCGCCCAAAGGCTGCTGGGCGAGCACCCCGTCGAAGCCGGGCTGCCCCCGCGCGTCGAGGTGCTCGACGAGGTGAGCTCGAGGCTCGCCTTCGAGCAGCGCTGGCTGGCCTTCCGCGACGAGCTGCTGGCCGACCCCGATTTCGAGCGCGCCCTGCTGCTGCTGTTCGCCGCCGGGGCCCGGCCCGAGGCGCTCCGGTCGCTGGCATTGGCCTTCGACGACAACTGGGACCTGGTCGAGGCACAGGTCCCCCCGGACGCCCCCGACCCACCGCCCGTCGCTCCCCTCGTCTCCTCGGCTGCTGGCGCGCTCAGGCGGGCCTGCGAGGCGGCCTGCGGCGATCCGAACGGCGCGTTCGGGCGCCGGCTCGACGAGCTGGCCGCGTGGGCCCGGCGCCTCGAGGCGACAACCGACGAGCTCGACCTCCTCGAGGCGCTCGATCCCGCCGCGATGCCGAGCCTCACCTTCGGGCGCAAGGGCCGCCGGAACACCGCGGACGTCGATGCCGGCGAGCTCGAGCGGCAGGTACGCCAAGCAGCCGGGGCGCTCGAGAAGGTACGCAACGACGTGGTGCAGGCATGCGCGCACCGGGTGGCGGCTGCCATCCGGCGCTTCACCGTGACCGCGGCAGAGGACCGCCGCCGGTCGGGGCGCCTCATGTTCCACGACCTGCTCGTGCTGGCCCGTGCCCTGTTGCGCTCGCCCGAGCACGGACCCTCGGTGCGGGCCCGCCTCCACGCGCGCTATCGGCGCCTGCTGCTGGACGAGTTCCAGGACACCGATCCCATCCAGGTCGAGCTGGCCGTGCGCATTGCCGCCGCCGACCCCGAGGGGAAGGAAGCGGGGAGCGCCCCGTGGGACCAGGTGGAGGTCTCGCCGGGCCACCTCTTCTTCGTCGGCGACCCCAAGCAGTCCATCTACCGTTTTCGCCGAGCGGACATCGCCACCTTCTTGGCTGCGGGCGCCCGGTTCGGCGGCGAGAAGGGCAGGACCGTCCAGCTCACCGCCAACTTCCGCAGCACGGCACCCATCGTCGAGTGGGTGAACACCACCTTCGGCGCGCTGATGGACGGGAGCGTCGGCACTGAGCTCCCGGTGCCCTCGCAGCCCCGCTTCGCCTCGCTGGTGCCGACACGGGACCCACCTGGCACCGGCGCGCCGGTGGCCGTCCTCGGGCGCGAGCCGCACCCCGGGACCGTGCGCGCCGACGAGCTCCGCGCGGCCGAGGCCGGCGCGGTGGCCGCCGCCGTGGTCCGCATCGTCGACGAGGGCTGGGAGGTGGACGACGGCCTCGGCGGGTGGCGTCCCGCGCGTTGCGGCGACATCGCCGTGCTGGTGCCGGCCAGGACCTCCCTGCCGTTCCTCGAAGGGGCGCTCGAGCGGGCAGGCGTGGCGTTCCGGACCGAATCGAGCTCGCTCGTCTACGCCACTCGTGCCGTCCGCGACCTGCTGGCGGTCCTGCGCGCCGTCGACGATCCCACGGCCTCGCTGCTCGTGGTCGCCGCGCTGCGCACCCCGCTGCTCGGCTGCGGGGACGACGACCTGTTCCGCTTCCGGCGCCAGCGCGGCGGGCGGTGGGACTACCTGGGCGAGCAGCCCGCCACGGTGCCCGAGGACGACCCGGTCCGGTCCGCTTTGGCGTACCTCCGCTCGCTGCACGACCAGCGCCACTGGCTGTCGCCCGCCGAGCTGCTCGGCAAGGTGGCCCGTGACCGGCGGGCCTTCGAGCTCGGCTTCGTCGAGGCCCGCCCCCGCGACGTCTGGCGGCGCCTTCGCTTCGTCATCGACCAGGCCCGCGCGTTCGGCGAGGCGACCGACGGCAATCTTCGCCAGTTCCTTGCCTGGGTGGACCACCAGGCGGCCGAGGGGGTGCGCACCACCGAGACCGTCCTGGCCGAGCACGACGACGACGCCGTGCGGATCATGACGATCCACGGCGCGAAGGGCCTGGAGTTCCCGATCGTCATCGTGTCGGGCATGTCGAGCGCTCCGCGCACAAGGGTGGCCCCGGCCGAAGTCGTCTTCACGCCGGGAGGGGTCGGCTACCGGTTCGGTAGCCGCGTCCGAACCGAGGCGTTCGAGGCCTGGGCCCCAGTCGAGGAACAGATGGACCTGCACGAGCGGATCCGCCTGCTCTACGTCGCCTGCACGCGCGCCCGCGACCATCTCGTCGTGTCTCTCCATCGCAAGCAGCGGCAGGCGGGAGCGCCGCTGCGCTCGCGCACCGCCGCCGAGCTGCTCGTCGAGGGCATGGGCACACTCGTGGCAGCGCTCCCCGACGCCGACGGGCCGGAGCGGGCGCGCCGTCGCGTGCCGCCTGAGCTCCCCGCCGCCATCCCGCCCTTCGAGGCCTGGGCGGCGGAGCGGGCCGAGTCGCTCGAGCGCGCTGGGCGGCCCAGGGTCGTGGCCGCCACAGCCCTGTCCGACGAGGGTGGCCCCGAGCGCGGGGGCGAGCCCGATGCGGGGTTGCGCAAGCGCCCGCGTGACCTCGACCTCCCCCCGTGGCTGAAGGGCCGGTACGGCACCGCGGTCGGGCGAGCGGTCCACGGCGTCCTCCAGACGATCGACCTCGCCACCGGACGCGGCCTGCAGGCAGCCGTGGCCGCCCAGTGCGAGGCCGAAGCGGTGCCCGAGCGCACTGGCGACGTCGCGACCCTCGTCGAGGCGGCGCTCGGGTCGCCAAGTGTCCGCGAGGCGGCGTCGCGGCCCCACTGGCGAGAGGTGTACGTGTGCACCCCCGTGGGAGACCGGCTGCTCGAAGGCTATGTGGACCTGCTGTACCGCACCCGCGATGGGCTGGTCGTCGTGGACTACAAGACGGCGGCGACCGCCGACCCCGCGGAGCTCGCCCGCCGCCTCGAGCGGTACCGGAACCAGGGAGGGGCGTACGCGCTCGGCGTCGCCGGCGCGACGGGTGAACCGGTCGTGCGGGTCGCCTTCGTCTTCCTCACCCCCGCCGGCGCGCTCGAAGCCCACATGGCCGACCTCGAAGCAGCCGTGGCCGCCGTGCGCGAGGCAGTGGCGGCCGGCCAGGAGATCGTCGTCGACTAGCCGACGAGCGGACGCCTCGGGCTTGCTCTGGGGTCACGCCGGTTGACAGCGAGCCGGCGCAGGGGAAGGATCTCGATGGGGCACCGCGCGTCCGGCGCGGCAGGGAGGAGGACAGAATATGGAGCGCTTGGTCGTGCGCGCGTTCGCCGCTCTGTCCGGAGCCGCACTCCTGCCCGCGGCCTGGTTGGTCGCCATGGCCGGACCGGCCGCTGCCGCGCCGGGCGTGCTGCGGGTCGGCTGTGGCGAGCGAGCATACGCGACCATCGGGAGCGCGGTGAGCGCTGCGGCGCCCGGGCAGACCGTGGTCGTGTGCCCCGGCACCTACCACGAAGAGGTGGTCGTACCTGCCGACAAGCCGCTCTCCATCGAGGGCATCGGGCATCCCGTCGTCGACGCGACCGGGTTCGACCAGGGTGTCCTCGTGCTCGCCTCGCACAGCGAGGTCGAGGGCCTCACGGTCGAGAACGCCATCGGCGAGGGCATCCTGGTCGAAGGGGCCCCCGGTGAGCCCATCACGGACGTCACGGTGAGCCGCAACACGGTGACCCGCAACGACCAGGGGAACCCCACCGGCGCATCCATCTCGACGTCCGGCTATGCCGAGTGCAACGCGGCCGGGCTCGTGCCCGGCGACTGTGGCGAAGGGATCCACCTCATGGTGGCGGACGACTCCAGGGTCCTCGGCAACGTCGTGCGGGCCAACAGCGGGGGCATCCTGCTCACGGACGAGTTCGGGCCGACCGACGGCAACCTGGTCGCCTTCAACACGGTGGCCGACAACACGCTCGACTGTGGCGTGACGGTCGTCGGCCACAATGCCTCGGCGTTCGCACAGGGCGTCCCGCAGCCCGGCGTGGCAGGCGTCTACGACAACACCATCTGGCACAACAGGGTGACCGACAACGGCGTGGCCGGCCAGGGAGGCGGGGTCATCCTCGCCACCGGACCGCCAGGCGGGGCCGTCTACGACAACCGGGTGGTGGGCAACTACCTGAGCGGCAACGGCCTGGCCGGGGTGACCGTGCACAGCCACGCGCCGGGCCAGGACCTGAACGGCAACACGGTCACCGGCAACATCATCGCCACGAACAACCTCGACGGCGACTTCGACTTCTCCCCGCTGGTCGACCCGTCCACGACCGGCGTGTTCGTGGGATCCGTCGGCCCGCTGAGCATCACCGTCACGGGCAACGTGTTCGTGAAGGATGTCTACGGCATTTGGACCACGCCGACGGTCACGGTCCTCGGTGGGGCCGCCAACGTGTTCGCGGCAGTGTCGACTCCGTTGTTCGTGGCCTGAGGAGCGCGGCCGCTCGGTCGGCCGGTTCCGGGCGAGCCGTGACGGGCGGGCGGGAGGTCGTCGTCGACGCGGGTCGGCGACTCCGTCCGGTTCAGCGTCCGGTTCAGCGCCGCGGGGCGGCGCTCATCAGGGCGTCGAAGTCCGGATGGCGCGCCCGCCAGCGCGGGTGGCTGGAGGCGCCAGTCTCCACCTGCTCCCGCACGACCCGATAGACGGTCTCCATCTCGTCGTCGTAGTCGCTGGCCGAGTAGAAGTCGCGGATGTGGAAGCCGCCGAAGAACGCCACGATCTGCGGGTAGTCATCGATGATGAAGTCGGGGACGGGGTCCACTCCGAACCGGCGCAGACCAGCGGGGTAGTCCGTGAGAGGCTTGGCGAAGATCCCGCTCACGTAGGGGGTGAGGCCGTGCGCGATGACGACGGCCTCGCGGCGCCCCTCGCCGGACCAGATGTGGATGCGGTGGCCGTCGTGGATCAGCCGCCCGAAGACCTCGCGGGTGTTGTTCCTCAGCGCGCCGTCTGCCGACAGGATGGTGTAGTCGACGTCGAAGAAGATGTTCACTGGCCGGACAATCTACTGTCGGCCCCGCCGTGCTCCGCCAGGCGGAGGCAGGGGGCCGGGCGACGGCGGCGGTGCTCGCCCTCCGGTGGCGGCCGGCTGTCGGCTAGCCTGGCAACGACAACGGGATTTCGGAAAGTCGTCGCCCTGAGCACGGACGGGGGCACGAGCGGGCGCGACGGCACCGAGGGCGCCCGCCGGCCGGGGGTCCCGTTCGGGGCGAGCCGGCCGGGCCTGCGCCTAGGAACAGGAGGTGGATCGGGTGCAAGCGCTCGAAGGTCTCCGGGTCGTCGACCTCACGAGCACCCTGCCGGGGGCCCACGTGAGCCTGCTCTTCAGCGACTTCGGTGCGGACGTGGTCGTGGTGGAGCCCCCCGGAGGGAGCCCGCTTCGTTCCCAGCCGGCGGCACCCTTCTGGTTCCGGGGAAAGAGGAGCATCGAGCTCGACCTCGGTGACGCCGCCGACCGGGCGGTCGCGCGCGCCCTGGCCGTCGACGCCGACGTCGTGGTCGAGGCCTGGCGCCCGGGTGTCGCCGAGCGTCTCGGCCTCGGGTACGAGGACCTGTCGGCCGACAACCCAGCGCTCGTGTACGGCTCGGTGACCGGGTTCGGACGCCACGGTCCGCTTGCGCACCTGAAGGGCTACGAGGGCGTGGTCATGGCCAAGATCGGCGCCTTCGGGCCCCTCCAGCTGACGGCGCGCAAGGGCCCGTCGTTCTGCGCCACCCCGGCGGCGTCGTTCGGCGCGTCGCAGCTGCTCCTCCAGGGCCTGCTCGCCGCCTTGTACGAGCGCGAGGCGACGGGAGCCGGCCAGCACGTCGAGACGACGCTCTGGCAGGGCCAGACGGTCCACGACTGCTGGAACTGGCTGGTGCGAGCCGTGGCAGCCCGGTACCCGGGAGCCTTCACGGCCGTCCCCCGCGTCGACGAGGAGCGCAAGGTCCCCAACGGCTGGCTGTCCTTCCGCCTGCTCGTCGGGCTCTCCAAGGACGGGCGGTGGCTCCAGTTCTCGCAGACCTCCGAGCGGCTCTGGCTCGCCTTCATGCGGGTCCTCGGGCTCGAGTGGATGCTCGCCGATCCCGAGTGGAAGGACGCCCACTCCTCCGAGGACGTCGACCGGCGCGAGGCCTACTGGGAGCGGATGCTCGCCGCCATCCGCTCGAAGACCGTCGAGGAGTGGTACGAGGTCTTCGATGCCGAGCCCGACGTGTTCGCGGAGATCTTCCGGACCGGGTCGGAGCTCCTGCACCATCCCCAGATCCTCCACGACGGCCTGGTGGTGCGGAGCGAGGATCCCAAGCTCGGCACCGTCGTCCAGCCGGGGCCGCTCGTGAAGATGGCCGCCACCCCGGCGCGGCCGTGGGCGCCGGCACCGGCCCTCGACGAGCACGGGGCGCACCTGCGTCGTGACGTCGAGCGCGGGGCGTCGCCCGCCCGCCGGGCGGCGCCCGCGCCTGCCGATGGGCCGCCAGCGGGCCAGGCGCCCCTGGCCGGCGTCACGATCGTCGAGCTCGGGACGTTCTACGCGGCTCCCTTCGGCGCCACCTTGCTCGCCGACCTCGGGGCCCGGGTCATCAAGTTCGAGCAGCTCGACGGCGACCCGATGCGGACCATCATGCCCTTCCCCGAGGTGGGCGGCGTGAAGGTGCTCTCGGGCAAGCAGAGCGTCGCGGTCGACATCGCCACTCCCGAGGGCCGCGAGATCGTCTACGAGGCCGTGCGCCGAGCCGATGCCGTGCTGCAGTCCTTCCGGGCCGGCGTGGCGGAGCGACTCGGCTACGACCACCGGTCCCTGTTGGCCGTCAACCCTGACCTCGTGTACCTCAACGCTCCGGGCTTCGGTGCCGACGGCCCCTACGGCCACCGGCCGGCGTACGCGCCGACCATCGGAGCGGGAGCCGGGCAGGCGGGTCGCAACCTCGGCCCCTCGATGATCCAGCGCGCCGACCTCACCATGGACGAGGTGAAGGAGCTGTCGCTGCGCATGGGTGGGGCGGTCATGAGCGGGTCCAACCCCGACGCCAACTCCGCCCTCGTCGTCGGCACCGCCATGCTGCTCGGGCTCCTGGCTCGCCGGCGGGGTGCCCCGGGCCAGTCGATGCTCACGACCATGCTCAACACGGCGGCCCACGTGCTGTCCGAGGACATGATCGAGTACGAGGGACGGGCGCCCGCGCCGACCGTCGACGCCCAGGCACTGGGCTTCGGTCCCCTCTACCGCCTGTACCAGGCGGCTGGCGGCACCTGGCTGTTCCTGGCGGCCCCCTCAGAGCGCGAGTGGGACGCGCTGGCCAGGGTCCTCGCCCCCTACGCGCCCTTGGGGGCCGATCCCCGCTTCGCCACCGCCTCGGACCGGGAGTCCCACGGCGCGGAGCTGGCCGAGGCGCTCGCTGCCGTCTTCGCCTCACGTCCGGCACCGGCGTGGGAGGAGGAGCTCACTGCTGCCGACGTGGCCTGTGTGGTGGCGGCGGCCGGACCACCCGAAGCGTGCGTGATGGAGGGACCCGACGCGCTGGCCCTCGCCGAGGACCAGCTGGTCGAGCTCGAGCACCCTGTCGTCGGCCCCTATCGGCGGCTCAAGCCGGTCGTCGCGTTCTCCCGTTCCAAAGGGGTGGCCCCGGGCGCGCCCCTGCTCGGGCAGGACACCGACGCGGTCCTGGCAGAGCTCGGCTACGGCGAGGCGGCCCGGGCCGACCTGCGGGCCCGGGGGATCATCGGCGGCTGACGGCCGACCTGCGAGCCTGCGCGGGCCGACCTGCGGGCCCCGGAGACCATCGGCGGCCTCACGAGACCGGCCTGCACGCTGCGGACCTTTCCTGCAGATTGACGTTTACGTGAACGTTTCATAGGGTGGCGGCATGCGTCGACGCCACCGAGGGCTGGCCGAGCCGGCAGAGGACGTGGCCGCTGCGAACAGGGGCGGAGCGCCGGGCCGCCCGAGCGGCCTGTCGCGCTCGGGAGTGCTCGAGCGGCCCGAACCGGACGGACCCGTCCCGCAGCGGCCCGACCGCTACAAGTGGACGGCTCTCGTGAACACGACGATGGGCTCGCTCATGGTGACCATCGACGGGTCGATCGTGTTGATCTCCATGCCCGACATCTTCCGCGGCATCAGGCTCGACCCGCTGCGCCCTGGCAACAGCTTCTACCTGCTGTGGACGATCCTGGGGTTCCTCGTCGTCACCAGCGTGCTCGTGGTGAGCCTGGGGCGCCTCGGCGACATGTTCGGCCGGGTGCGGATCTACAACCTCGGCTTCGCGCTGTTCACGTTCTTCTCGCTGATGCTCACGATCACCTGGATGACCGGTCCGCCCGGCGCGATCTTCATCATCGTGATGCGCATCGCGCAGGGCTTCGGCGGGGCGATGGTGTTCGCCAATTCGGCGGCCATCCTCACCGACGTCTTCCCGCCGCACCAGCGTGGCATGGCGCTCGGGATCAACGGGGTCGCAGCGACGAGCGGGACCTTCATCGGCCTCGTCATCGGCGGGATCCTCGGGCCGATCGACTGGCGGCTCGTGTTCCTCGTGTCGGTCCCCATCGGGCTGTTCTGCACGATCTGGGCGTACACCAAGCTGCACGACGTGCAGCCGCCACGGCCGACAGCCATCGACTGGGCGGGGAACCTCACGTTCGCGGCAGGGCTCATCTCGATCATGATCGGCATCACGTACGGGATCGAGCCCTACGGGCACCACACCATGGGGTGGGCGAGCCCCGCGGTCATCACCGAGCTGGGCGTCGGGGTAGCGCTCATGGTGGTGTTCCTCGTCATCGAGCGGCGCGTCGCCCACCCCATGTTCCGGCTGCCGCTCTTCAGGATCCGGGCCTACGTCGCCGGCGTCCTTGCCAGCTTCCTCCTGGCTGTGGGCCGCGGTGGGCTGATGTTCATGCTCATCATCTGGCTGCAGGGCATCTGGCTGCCGCTGCACGGGTACGACTTCGCCCGGACGCCGCTGTGGGCGGGGATCTACATGCTGCCCCTCACCGCCGGGTTCCTGCTCGCCGGCCCGCTCTCGGGCTTCCTCTCGGACCGTTACGGCGCCCGGCCATTCGCCACCGCCGGCGCCCTCGGCGCCGCCATCACGTTCGTCCTGCTCGAGCTCCTCCCGGTCAACTTCAGCTACGGCGTGTTCGCCCCCCTGGTCCTCCTCATGGGCCTGAGCAACGGCCTGTTCATGTCGCCGAACCGCGCCGCGGTCATGAACAGCCTGCCGGAGGCTCACCGGGGCGCCGGTGGGGGGATGATGAACACGTTCCAGAACTCCGCCCAGGTGCTGTCGATCGGCATCTTCTTCTCGCTCATGATCGTCGGCCTCTCCTCGACCCTGCCGACGGCCCTGTACCACGGCCTCGTACGCCAGGGTGTCTCCCAGCAGGTCGCCACCGGCGTGGCGCACCTTCCCCCGGTGGCGACGCTCTTCGCGGCGTTCCTCGGGTACAACCCCATGCGGCACCTCCTCGGACCCCAGGTGTTCTCCCACCTCTCCGCCGCCCAGGTGCACGCCCTATCGGGGCGCTCGTTCTTCCCGAACCTGATCTCCCCGGCGTTCCACCACGGCCTGCACACCGCGTTCGATTTCGCCATCGTCGCCTGCCTCGTCGCCGCCGCGGCCTCCGTGCTGCGCGGCTCCCGGTACGTGTACACCGACGAGTACTCCGGCGAGGGCGAGAGCCAGGGCGAAGGTGAGCGGGCCGAGTCGTTCGTGCAGGAGGCCGTGCGGTGAAGGTGACCGGCAGCCCACGCCTCCGCGAGGCAGAGCCGGGCGCAAAGGGCGCCGCCGACCGCGCGCCCGACAGCCGAGCGGCCGGCCCGGCGACCCCGGCCGACCCAGCGGCCGGCCCGGCGACCCCGGCCGACCCAGCGGCCGGCCCGGCGACCCCGGTCGACGCAGCGGCCGGTGGCCTGCAACCCGCCGAGACGATGCGGATCGGCGAGCTCGCGCAGCGGGCCGGGGTGACCACGCGGACACTGCGGTACTGGGAGGAGATCGGCCTCGTCAACCCGAGCGCTCGGCGCGCCGGGGGTGAACGGGTCTTCGGCACCGACGACCTCGATCGGGTCGTCCGGATCCGCGAGCTCCAGGACCTGCTCGGCTTCTCGCTGGCGGAGATCCGCGCTGTCCTCGACACCGACGCCGTCGTCGAGCGGTTGCGGCGAGCGTACCGGAAGGGCGCAGGTGCCGATCGCAGGAGGCGGCTTCTCGACGAGGCGATCGCGGCGAACGATCGCCTGATTGCACGCCTCGACGACACCCTGGCCAGCATCGAGGCCTTCCGGCGTGATCGGGTGGTCAAGGGTGAGCGCATGCGCGCCAGGGCAGCCGAGCTCGACGCGCGGAGCCCCGCGGTCGACGGGGCGTGAGCGGGCTCGGCGGCCAGCCCGCGGGTCGCCGGAGCGGGGGCACGGCCGCGCTAAGTTCGAGCTGCTTCGGACGAGCGGAAGGTGTGACGTGTCGGACAGCAAGCGGCGGCAGTCCCCGGTCATCTGGCGGTGCGCGAGCTGCGGGGCCCTCGTGCATCCTGCCGACGACGACGCGCCCGTCGCCTCGTGCCCGCGCTGCCGGCGGCTCACCGAAGCCGTCCGCGACGGGGGCTGAGCAGCGCGCCGGAGCCGTGAGCGTGCTCGCGCCGGTCGGCGCGCCGTGCCGAGGAGGGCGAGAAGCCCGTCATCCGTGACGCTGCTCGCGCCGGGGCGACTCATCTCCGGCCGGGTGCCCGCAGCCGCCACGGGCGCCCGGTGGTCAGTTCTTGGGCAGGTCGCGAAAGGCGACGTGGCGGTCCTGGCCGGGCTCGCGGGGCAGGCCGAGCACGCGCTCGCCCACGATGTTGCGCTGGATCTGGTCGGAGCCCCCGTAGATGGGGGGCGCCGTGGCGAACAGAGCCCCCTCGACCTCCCGGGTCAGCCCGTCGACCCCGGTGGCTGCCTCGACACGGCGGGCCGGCCCGGGGTCGTAGCCGTGGAGGGTCGCCGCCGCGCCCAGGATGGAGAAGGTGAGGTGCCGGCCGAGCCGCATCGCATGGTTCTGCGCCATCTTGGCCAGGTTGGGCAGCCCGGGCAGGTCGGCGCCCGAGGACTGCAGGGCGATCGCCCGCTGGCTGGTGAGGGCGTTCAACCGTTCGAGGGTGTAGAGGCGGGCCAGCTCCTGGCGGACCACGGGGTCTGCGGTGCGGCCGGCACGCCGTGCCAGCGCGAGGAGGCGGCCCAGCGTCGGCGGTCCCGCCGACTCGCCCTCCGTGGCGCGTCGCTCGCTCGCCAGGTCGCCGGCCCGGCGGTCGAGGTCGCCGGCTACGGGCCCGGGGTGGGCTGCGGAGCCCGGGCCCCCGCCGCCCGAGAGGGCGCGCTCGAAGGCGAGCGTGGTGTTCGCCACGGCCCATCCGTTGCCCTCGCCACCGACGAGGTCGTCGGCCCGCACCCGGGCGTCGACGATGAAGACCTCGTTGAAGAAGGCCCGGCCGGTCATCTCGCGCAGCGGGCGCACCTCGATGCCGGCCTGGTCCATGTCGATGATGAAGTAGGAGATGCCGGCGTGCTTGGGCACGTCGACGTTCGTCCGGGCGAGGAGCATGGCCTTGTTGGCCATGCGGGCGTCGGAGGTCCAGACCTTCTGGCCGTTGACCACCCATTCGTTGCCGTCGCGCTCGGCGCGCGTCTGGAGGCCGGCGAGGTCGGAGCCGGCGTTGGGCTCGCTGAACAGCTGGCAGAAGGCGTCGGTGCCGGTCACCATGCCGGGCAGGTGACGGCGTCGCTGGTCGTCGGTGCCGTGCACGAGGAGGGTCGGGCCGGCCATCGAGGTGCCGAAACCCCCCGGTGGGGCCAAGGCGCCGGACTCGGCGATCGTCCTCGACACGGCGGCCGCTGCTGCCCGGTCGAGGCCCTTGCCGAACCACTCCTCGGGCCACTGCGGTTGCGACCAGCCCGATGCCGCCAGCCGCTCCCACCACTCGCGCACCGTGAGGTCGGGGTCCCAGTTGTCGCCCAGCCATCGGCGGAGGTCGTCGAGGAGCGGGCCGAGGTGCTCGCCCCCGCCGGCGGCGGTCGCGGCGCTCATGACGGCGCCCCTGCGCCCGGTGCGGCGTGCGCGGCCCCGCCGGGCGACACGGGCCAGATGCGGTCGATGGGGTCCAACGAAGCCTCCTCGTCGTCTGCGCCAGGGCCGAGGCGTACCTTAGGGTGCCACGAGGGCCAGCCGTAAGGGAGCCGCACCCCCGGGTGGCGCGGCCCGGTGCACCGGGCCGAGGCGGCACCGGGACGTCGCGGCAACGAGGTGGTCACGACCGAGGGCGACGTCGACGACGCCGGCACCATCCCTTCCGACGCCATCCCTGCCGGCGCCATCCCCGCCGGCGCCATCCCCGCCGACGCCATCCCCGAGCGGATCCGGGAGGCGTGGCGGCGCACGGGGGTTCGGCTGAGCGCACTCAGCCGACGGCCTCGAAGACGGCCGCCAGCCCCTGCCCGCCCCCGATGCACATCGTCTCGAGGCCGAGGGCAGCCCCCCGGCGGGCCATCTCGCGCAGGAGCGTGGCGAGGATCCGGCTGCCCGTCGCGCCCACGGGGTGGCCGAGGGAGATGCCCGAGCCGTGTACGTTGAGCCGCTCGAAGTCCCTGTCGGTGAACTTCCACTCCCGCGTGCAGGCGAGCACCTGGGACGCGAACGCTTCGTTCAGCTCGACGAGGTCGATGTCGCCGAGCGTCACGCCGGCCCGCTCGAGGGCCTTGGCGGTGGCCGGCACCGGGCCGATCCCCATGCGCGCCGGCTCCACACCCGCCACCGCCCACGAGCGCAGGCGGGCGAGCGGGCGCAGGCCGAGGTCCGCTGCCATCTCTGGGAAGGTCACGAGGCAGGCAGCCGCACCGTCGTTCTGGCCGCTCGAGTTGCCAGCGGTGACCGTGGCCTCGGGGTCCTGGCGCGCCCGGACCGGCACCAGCGCGGCGAGCGACTCGAGGGAGGTGTCCACGCGCGGGTGCTCGTCGAGGGTGACGACGGTCTCGCCGTGGCGACCACGGACCGTCACCGGCACGATCTCGTCGTCGAAGATCCCCCCGCGCTGCGCCTCGACGGCACGCCGGTGGGACAGCAACGCGAGCTCGTCCTGCTCGTGGCGCGAGATGCCGTACTCGCGCCGCAGGTTCTCGGCCGTCTCGATCATGCCGCCCGGCACCGGATGGTGGACGCCGCCCGCGGTGAGCCGGGCGACGGCCAGGCGGTCGAGCAGCCCGACGTGACCGCTGCGGGTGCCCCACCTGATGCCGGTCGTGTAGTGCTCGACCTGGCTCATGCTCTCGGCACCGCCGGCCACCACGACGTCGCTGGCGCCCGTCGCCACCTGCATCGCGGCGCTGATGACGCTCTGGAGCCCCGACCCGCACCGCCGGTCGACCTGGCAGCCGGCAACGGTCACCGGCAGCCCGGCGTCGAGGGCCGCCACCCGCCCGATCGCCGGCGCCTCGCCGTTGGGGTAGCACTGGCCGAGGAGCACGTCGTCGACCGCTTCGGGGGGCACGCCGGTACGGGCCAGCAGCGCCCGGACCACGGTCGACGCCAGCTCTGCTGCGGGCACGTCGCGCAGTACCCCGCCGAACCGGCCGACCGGGGTCCGCAGCGGCTCGCAGATCACCGCCTCCCTCACGGCACCACCTGCCGCTGCCTGCCGGCCGTCACAGGTGCCGCCCGCCGGTCACCTCGAGCACCGTTCCGGTCATGTACGACGAGAGGTCCGAGGCCAAGAAGAGGGCGACGTTGGCCACGTCGGCCGGCTCACCCACCCGGCCGAGCGGGATCTCGGCGACCCGCTGCTCGAAGATGTCGGGCCGCATGGCCGCCGTCATCGCGGTGCGGATGAGGCCGGGCTGGATGGCGTTGACCCGCACGCCGAGGTGCGCCAGCTCCTTGGCCGCGGCCTTGGTCAGCCCCACGATGCCGGCCTTTGCCGCGCTGTAGTTGGTCTGGCCGGCGTTGCCGACCTTTCCCGAGATGGACGACATGTTGACGATCGAACCTCGTTGCTGTCCGCGCATGACAGCCGCCGCCGCCCTCGTGCCCAACCACGCTCCCTGCAGGTGGACGTCCACCACGGCGCGGAAGTCCTCGAGGGTCATCGTGCGAAGCGTGGCGTCGCG
>Ga0070738_10001290_pt1 | contig 52697 bp, 46 predicted proteins | sample Coa_R2_2_FD_66446 | JGI IMG/M metagenome (GOLD analysis project Ga0070738, IMG submission 66446) | Surface soil microbial communities from Centralia Pennsylvania, which are recovering from an underground coalmine fire - Coalmine... | ecosystem: Environmental > Terrestrial > Soil > Unclassified ... | reverse complement strand
CGGACGGACCTGATCCCGGCGGCGCATGCGCCGAGCTTGCGCGCTCGAGAGGCGCGCTCGGCGCTGCGCGAGCGGATGTTTTACGTGCGGCTGCGCACGATGGTGAAGAATCGGATCACGACTGCCTTCGACCGCTATCCTGAGCAGACTGCGGCGCTGAAGCGGTGCGGTGACCTGTTCGGAACCACCGGCAGGAAGCAGCTTGCTACCGTCGATGTCTCGGCGATCGACCGTATCCAGATCGATCGCAGCCTCGCTTTCATCGACGACATCGAGCGACGGATCGTGGAGTGCGAAGGCACGATCAAGGCGCTGTCGAAGGGCAACGTCAACGTCAAGCGACTGAAGACGCTGCCCGGTGTGGGCGAGTTCTTCGCCCGGCTGATCGACGCCGAGATCGACGACATCGGCCGCTTCCGCTCGGCCGCCAAGCTGGCGGCCTATGCCGGTCTCGTGCCGTCGACCTATTCCTCGGGCGGCAAGACGTTCCACGGCCGGATCATCAAGCAGGGCAACAAGTGGCTGCGCTGGGCCTTCGTCGAGGCGGTGGCGCCGGCGGTCTCCTGCGACCCGGATCTGAAGGAATATTACGAGCGCTTGAAGGCGACCAAGGGCGCGAACCGCGCCAAGGTGGCCACGGCACGCAGACTTCTGACCATTGCCTTCCAGCTGTTGCGCGACGGCCGCTCCTACGAGCGGCGCGGCGCCAGGCCGGAAAGCAGGTCAACATCATCCCGGCTGTCCTGATCGCTTCCTAGCGAGCTCGGCAAGGCTGGGCTGCGCTCTCGAGGAGAATGGGAAGCCGGGGCCGAACGCCACAATGTGACCCGTCGCCGCCAGGCCCGGGCACGGATTGGAGAATGGCTTGAAGAGCCGGGGATCAGACGCCTGATCCCTTACCGGTTAACTCGTCCCCATCGGCGTCGGTGCGGACCAGAACAACAATGAACCCAAGGAAACCTGCCCTTCACCATAGGTGCAACACCCCCTTGAGTTCTTTCATTGGAGAGATCGATGACAAGCGGCCGATCACGTCGGAAGTGGCTGCCGGTTCCATGATGCAGAACGTGATGCCAAGCCCCGGCTTCCTCTTCGCGCTCGTAATGTCCAACGGCCAAGCCAATATCGCGGCCCTGCGACACGATTGACGCGACACGCCGGCTCCGGATCGCCTCGGTTAGGGCGGGCCAATCGGCAGGGATGTCGCGCTCGATGAGCGCAGGCACAAGCTGCCAATCTTCCTCGCGCGCCAGATTGATCGCGAGCCAGCCGTCATCGGCCAACAGAAAGCGGCAACCGCCCCCGGGCGATATGGAGCCGTTTCTCGTATAGCCGGCGATCGCGGCACGCTCGCCGAGGAGGTGCGCGCCTCTGAAATCATCAGGCAAAGGACGTCTTGTGATCGCTTCGAGGGCGAGGAGCGCACCATCGGCGGCGGAGGCGAGGGGAATGGGACAGATGCGGGCCGGACCCTCCCTGTGTCCGGTAAGCGCCATCGCGCCGCTCTCCGCCCAGGCGAGCGCAGGATGTTGTGGCGGACGGCGCGCGGTAATGGCCGCGCCGACGCCCAAATCGGCCAGCAATGTCCGCGCATAGGCCAAGGCCAGATCTTGCTGGTCCGTGTTCCGCCAGCCGGTCAAGGCGAACCGTCCTTACTCAGTCAATCGGCCCCTAAGCTCATCCCGGATGACGCGCCTGAGGACCTTCCCGAGCTCGTTGTACGGCAATTCGGCTCGAAACTCGATGACGGATGGAACGCGGGAGGAGCGTAGGCGCTCCTTGACCCAACTCTGGAGCTCGGGCGGCGAGACCGCCGAACCCTCGCGGACGACGACGGCAGCGGCGATTCCCTCGCCCCATTCCTCGTCGGGGATCGCTACGACGGCCGCGTCGACAATGGCCTCGTGGGCGAGGAGCACGTCCTCGATCTCGCCCGGCGAGATGTTCTCGCCGCCGCGGACGATTACGTCGTCGGCCCGTCCTTCGAGAAAGAGAAAACCCTCCGCATCGAGATAGCCGCGATCGCGGGTTGCGAACCATCCGCCGGCATCGAGCGTGCTGCCGATTTCCAGATACTCGCCGGCAACTTGCCCGCCGCGCGCGAAGACCTGTCCGGGGATGCCGGCCGGAAGCGCTTTGCCGCTCTCGTCGCGGATCTCCATTTCGATCGTGCCGATGGGCCGCCCGACCGAGCCCAGCCGCTTCCTGATTTCGGGATCGCCGCTCGACGAGGCCAGACGATGATCGTCCGGTCTCAGCATGCAGATAGTAGCGCTCGTCTCGGTCAGCCCGTACGCGTTCGTGAAGTCGACATGGGGCAGAAGCTCCATCGCCTTCTCGATGACCGAGACCGGCATTCGGCCGCCGCCATAAGAGATTGCGCGCATCGACGAAACGTCCCAGCGGCCGGGCTCGCGCATCAGCGCGTCGAGGGTCCGGGAGATCATCGTCGGGACCATGAAGGCATGAGTCGAGCGCTCTCTCTGGCAGGTATCAAGCCACCGGAGCGGATCGAAGCTCTCCAGCATCACCATGCGCCGACCGGCATAGGTGGAACTCATGATCGCCGAGATGCCGGCGATGTGGTAAGGAGGCACGGAAACGAGGTTCGCCTCATCTTCTCCGGCCGACGCGAAGTCGATCGTGCCCAGAATATAAGCCATCAAGTTGCCGTGCCGGAGCACGGCCGCTTTGGGCTTGCCGGTCGTGCCACTGGTGAAGAGCTGGACCGCGACGCCGCGCTCCTCGTTCAGATGCGCAGGTCCCGCATTTTCTGTCGGCAGACCGTCGATGAACCGCTCGCGCTCGACGGCGGAGACTCCGTTGGCAAGCGTGAGCCGAGCCAGATTTTCGGTGCTGCCAACCAGCATCGATGGAGTCACGCGGCTTGCCAGTCCGTTCAGCTCGTCGTCGGTGAGGCGGTAATTCATGGGAACGTAAGGGACGTCGGCCAGCGCGGCGCCGAACAGAAGAATCGGCGCGGCGACACTGTTGACGTCCAGAAGAGCCGCGTGACGCGCCTCCGACCGCCGGATGAGGCTCGCGGCGCCGAGGCTCGATCGCAGCAAATCGGCATAGGTAAGTCGGCGCGCGCCGCATTGTGCCGCGACGCGCTCGGGATAGGCGTCGACCGCCATTTCCAGAAGCGTGACGATGTTCATATCAGTCGGAGGATGGCAGCGCCTTGGGTTGTTTGACCAGCAGCCTCTCGGTCCCGAGCGACAGCGATCCCTTGCCACCCTTCGTGCACAAAAGCTCGATGCGGTCCGTCGCGTCGATGTAGCGTTTACCGATCAGCGTGCCCTCGGCCAAGGATTCATCCAGCGCGGCATCTGCGGGCGCCGGCTCGGCGGCCGGCAGCATCGGCGCCCCGCCGCAGCGCAGGTCGAGCGGCTCCGGCACCGTCCGGATCACCATGATCTGAGCCTCGCAGACGGCGCTCTTGAGCTTCGATCCAACCTTGAGAATGCTCATCCACCAACACCATCGACGATCGTTCCGGCCCACGCGGCAATACGCGCGAACAGCAACTCGCGCGAGGGAAAAATGAATTGGCAGTGGCCAGTCTCCGGCAACACGAGCAGGGATATATCGCGGCTATTGGGAAATGTCGCCGGAATCGCGTGCGGCGACCCGGCGATGTCCTGGTCGCCAAGGCCGAGGAAGATCGGCACCGCGATCGCGTTCGCCCGGGGCCGGATACTCCCGGGGACCATCGATTGTAGCCCCGATACCGCAAGCAGCACGTCACGCGCCGCTTTCAGCGCCTGCACGCCGTCGCGCTCGGCCATGGACCCATAGAACATGGCGCTGCCCTCGGGCGAAGGGGCGAGCTCGGGATAGGGGCTCGGATAGATCTGTCGGGCGATGTCCCCGATCCGAGCCGGAATTGTTTCCGGATGGCCGATCAGCGCGTGCGCCGGCTTGGGCAGATGTTCGATCAGCCCGTTGTTGCTGAAGCCTAAGAGGACCAGCCCGTCATGCGATGGCCAACGCGCTTGTTGGATCACGGTCAGCATGGCGCCCATCGAGTGACCGACGCCGATGCTCTCGAGTTTGGGCAGGGGCGGGAGATCGGAAATCAAACCGCCGCCCCGGAGGCCGCTCACGATTTGTCTGGTCGCGTGGGCGTTCGCTTCCGCGATCACGTCCGGCGTCAGGGCGAATCCATCCGCGGGCCGTGTGCTCTCGCCGACGCCGAGATGATCGATCGAGACCGTGATCATGCCCGCTTCGGCCATATATCGCGCGAAGCTGAAGCGCGGCTGAGCCTCGGCGCCGAGATCGTAATAGCCGCGATTGATGCTGCCGCCGGGCAGGCAGATGAAGACGATCGGAGGATCGGTGAGACTGCCGGCGGGCCGGAAGATCTCCGCCGCGATCTTCGTTTCCGGCGTATCGGCGAGCTTTATGCCGGCATCGAGCGCCAGGGTCTGGCGCCTAATTGTGCTCCGTGCGGAAACGTCGAGCTCAGCCGTCATTCAGCTGCTTCTGCCTTCCCGGCAGCAGCCTTCTGGAAGCCGGGCGCGATCGGCATCGCGGCTTCGGCGTCGGGCGACCAGATCATGATCGCCCGTTCCTTCTGGAGCGCGGCGATCTCTGCCGAGCCATAGCCGAGTTCACGCAAAATTGCCTCGGTGTATTGGCCCACGACGAGCGGTGGTCCTTGAATGGTCGCGGGCGTTTCGGAGAAGTCGAATAGAAGTCCGATCTGATCGACCTTTCCGACATAGTGATCGGGGTAGCTCGCGACCAACCGGCGGTGGATCATTTCCGGATCATCGTGCAGGCGCGAGGCAAAGCCCGAATCGCAAATCTCACAAGGGACGCCGCCGCGGTCGAGGATGGAGAACCACTCGGCGGCGCCGCGCTTGCGGAATATGGCTTCGAGACGTCGCGACAGCGCGGCGTCATTCGCCTTGCGTGCCTCGGCTGTCCCAAAGCGTTCATCGGCTGCCAGTTGGGCTTCGCCGATCGCGACGCACAGTTTGTCCCAATGCTCTTCGGTCGCCGCGACAATGCAGAGCCAGCCATCGGCCGTTTCGTAGAGGCGTGTCAGGGCATGGAATCCGGTTTGGGTGTGATCGGTTTTCGGCCGATCGACTCCACGCCCGTCGGGATAGGCGATGGCATAGGAGCAGTTCAGCAGTTGCGCATTGACGATCGCGGTGTCGACCATCTGGCCTTCGCCGGTACGCTCGCGGTGATAGAGCGCCTGCATGATGCCGATCGCCGAGAGGAATCCGTTTCCGGTGTCGCCGAGCGAGGTGAGCGACCAGAGCGGCTTGCCGCCGCGCCACATGCCGCCATCCTCCCATTGCACGCCGGCGAGGCAGGCTCCGGTCTGGTCGTTGCCCGGCAGCGCCTGGCGCGGACCGGTCTCGTGTCCGCGCGTGTGGCAATAGATGAGGTCCGGCTTGGCCTTCTTCAGGCTTTCATAATCGATGCCCAGCCGCTCGGCCGCGTCATAGCGCATATTGTGCTGGACCACGTCCGCGGTCTTCACGAGGTCGAGCAGCACTTTCTTCGCGCGCGGATCCTTGAGGTTCAGCGCGATGCTGCGCTTGCCCCGATTGCAGATATAGGCGATGTGATTGCGGTGCCAGTAGATGTCGTGCGGGGCGTTGACCTTGATGACGTCGGCGCCGAGGTCCGACAGAAGCTGCGTGCCGTACGGCCCGGCGACCGCAAGGCCAAGGTCCAGCACCCGCACACCCTCTAGAGGCGCTCGCAGCGCCTTGCCGGTCGGGCTGCTTGCCGCGGGTCCATCGACGATCGCGGCAGCTTCGGCCTTCACCGACGCGGTATGCTCGCCAGCCCGCGGCGCACCACCGCGAATCGCGCCGGGGCTCTTGGTCATGCGATAAGTGATGCCGACGTGGCGGATCGGCCCGAGCTCGGAATCAATCACCTCCGCGACACATCCGTCCTTCAGCATCAGCGGATCGTTGAGCGCTTCTTCGGGCGGACGCACCGCCTGGACGGTCGCGTCGGCGACCGCTGCGGCGTCCATCCATTCCTTGGCGGTGAATTTCTTCACGCGCTCGGCCAAGATCGGCTGATAGTGGGACATGACCACGAGCTCTTCAGGCCCCATGCCGAAGCGGTCAGGATCATTCTGCACCGTCAGATCCGGGCTCGAATTGATTTCGTCGCCTTCCGACGCCGTGATGATGAAGCGCGGATTAGGGACCCAATTATGGATCCACCGCCCGTCGGCGCACTCGAAATGCCCCTTCGGCGAACGCGAGCAGAGAACCCAGCTGTTGAAGAATTGCGCGTCCGGATTTTCGGCGCGCTGCCAGGCGCCGCATGCGGCTGCCATTGCGCCCTGCAGCAGCGACGTCTCGACCCATTGCCCGCGTCCGGTGATCTCGCGCGCCCTGAGAGCGGCTGAAATGGCGGCCGATGCGGCGTAGAAAGCGCCGAGACTTGGCCAATGCGACGCCGGGAAAACAGGACCCGGTCGTGGCGGTCCTTGCACCCATTCGGGCAGGATCTCGACCTCGGCGAAGGGGTCTTCACGGTTCGCCATATGCAGCAAGGCGCCCTCGGGCCAGCCCCGCTGCTCCCAATGCAGCCCGATCCGGGCGGCGACCAGCGCGTCATAGCCCGGCCGATTCGCATGCTTACCGTCGCGGCCGTAAGCGGTGATCGAGCAATAGATCAGCCGGGGATTGAGCGCGTGCAGCGTGTCGAAATCGATGCCGAGCCGTTTCGTCACGCCGGGCGCATAGCTTTCGACCAGGACGTCGGCATTGCGCGCGAGCTTCAGCATAACGTCCCGATCCGCAGTGTCCTTCAGATCGAGGATCGCGCTGCGCTTGCCGCGATTCCAGGCGCGGTAGCCGGACTGCACGCGGAATGGATCGCCGCCGGGCGGCTCGATCTTGGTGACCTCAGCCCCGTGATCGGCCAGCAGCATCGTCGTCATCGGGCCGGAGATGCCCCATGACAGGTCGAGGACTTTTAGGTCGTCGAGAACGCCCGGCATCGATTTCCCCCCTTTGTCGTCAGGCACCGAGACCGAAGGTCCGTTGCCCGTTTTCGAGCGTGATCTTGCGCTTGTCGACTTCGGGAATGCCAGCCGCCGCGAATTGCTCCTTCACCTGCTTGTGCGAGTTCGGCCAGCACGTGGCGGGATGCGGGAAGTCGGTCGACCAGTAGATGCAGTCCGGCCCGAAATAGTCATAGGCGGCTTTCAACCCGTGGGGCTCGTACATGAAGGTTGCGCCCATCTGGCGCTTGAAATATTCGCTCGGCAACAGCTTCACATTCGGAAATTCGTAATGCTGATGCATGCGGCCGTCGAGAACGACCTCGAAGAAGAAGGGCATCCAGCCGAGGCCGGGCTCGACCAGAATGACCTTGAGCTTCGGGAAGCGCTCGAGCGTACCCGTCAGGATCCAGAAGGAAAGCGTTTCGGCCAGCGCAATGGATGGCAGGCCGGTGAAAATGCCCTTCTGCGGGGTCGGGTCGCGACGAAAAACGTCCCACAACGAGGCTTTGACCTCCAGATGGTTCAATATCGTGAGATCGGCATCCGAGATTGCCGCCCACAGCCGGTCGTAGCGGCTGTCGTGGAAATCGGGCAGTCCGAATTCCGTCGGAAATGAGGGCAGTTGCACACAGCGCGCGCCGCGCTTCTTCATGCGCTCCACCTCGGCGACTGCGAAATCGATATCGAAGAGCGGGATCTGATAGGCGGTGAGAAGGCGCCTCGTGTCGATCGAGGCGAAGTCCGCCATCGAATCATTGTAGCCCTTCATCATCTCCATCCAGTCGGGGCCGGCCATCGTGGGCGTGCAAAGCTTGGCGCCCCCGACCTCGGGGAAAATGACTTCGGCCTCGACTCCGTCGCGGTCCATGGCCTTCAGCTTGGCGTTCGGCTCGAAATGACCCGGGTCCTGGGCCGCGTCCATATCGACGAAGTCTTCCATCGAGAGCTGTGGCTGGCCGCGCCTAAGCTCCTGCGCCTCGTACTGGGCCAGTTTCTTGTTCGCCTCGTCCCAGCGCTCCTTGAGGCGTTGCGACAGCCGCGCCTTGACCCAATCATCCGTGAAATGAACGTGGGAGTCGCACGATACGAGACGTTCCTGAACGGCGGCCGTCATTCGAAGCTCCTGGGTTTCGGCATCCTTCCGCGAGGCTAGCCGGGAACCGCGGCGGGGCCTCTATTCGATGAAGACAGGCTGCCTATCATTTGAGGACAGGCCTATCATTTCAGGACTCAATGCCTGTAGCCCTGCCCATTCAGGCTCCCGCGTGAGCGGCCGCCCATGATCTGGCCGCGATATTCCTTGGGGCTGATGCCGACCCATGAGCGGACGGCGCGCACCAGGCCATTGCGCTCGGCGAAGCCGGCCCTGAGCGAGACCTCGCCGATCGGGATATCCGGTTCCGAGAGCCATTTGAGCACCATTTCGCGCCGGATCTCCTCCTTCAGCTGCCGGAAGCTGATGCCCTCGTCCTCCAGCCGCCGGCGCAACGTTTTGCTGCTGATATTGAACTCGAGCGCCAGGTCTTCGATCGAAAGGAGGCGCTCGGTCTTGATGAGGCACTCCTTCAGCTTGGTCTTGATCAGTGTCCGCCACGAGCGATGGACCCCGGGCACGGCCACCAGATCCACCTGTCTCATGAGAAAGCCTTCGCCCAGTTCCGCGAGGCTGCGGACGACTCGGCGCCGCAGAAACCGAGCGGGGAACTGCACCCGTGTTACCGGCTGGTGGAAATGGCAGGGTCCCCAAAAGGCTTCGGCATATTCCTCGACGGGCGCGCTAGGCTCATAAGGCAGATCGACGCGCAGCACCGGGATCTCTTCGCCGATCAGCCAGCTCGACACATGGGGCCACAAGAGGAGCCACCATTCGTGGAGATAATGGAACCGGTCGAGCTCCGGGTGGGCGAGCGTCAACGTGATTGTCGCGACACCCGCTTCTTCGCGAAGCTCGAAGGACAGTTCGCCGGTGACGAAGGGATAGATGCGAAACGCCCTGTCCAGCGCTTCGCCCAGGGTGTTCTCGCGAACCATCGATTCGCAAACCATGGGCAGGCTTCCGGCTTTGCAACGTGTGCCGGCGAACCCGAAGAAATCGTCGTCCAACGCGGCTTTCAAGGCTCGGTTTAATCGAGTGAAGGCATCTGGACAGATGACCGGGACATCCGGGGCGACCGTTGCAGGGTCAATCTCGGCCAAGCGGCAAATATCCGCCAGATCGTGACCCTGGGCTTCCGCCGCGGCGATCATCGCCCGCGCATAACGCGTGATGAGATTCGGTGCTCCCATAGTGTCCTCCCCGGCTCCTCTTCCCGTCTTCCCCTCACCGCCTTAGCGCGCCGACGATCTGGCGACCGATCTCGGCAGGCCTGAGATCGCCGTCCGGCGAGTACCAGACGCCGGTGGCGTTGAGCGCGCCCAGGTAATGTTTCTGGAAGATTCGGCGATCGATGTCCGGCGGAAGCGGCAGCGCCGCGATGACGCCCTCCATCATGCGCTCGAACCGGTCGCGCTGCGCCACCAGCCGCCTGCGCACCGATGGATCGAGCCCCGGCGGAAACATTGGCGTCACCAGCACGCGAAAACCGGCGCGCCCGAGCAGAGCTTCGCAATGGGCGACGGCCGCGGCCTCGAGCCTATCCCAGGGATCCGCGATATCGGCGATCGCAGAGCGGACGGCATCGAAGATTTTCGACACGCTCGCATCCTGGACCGCGACGTAGAGTTCTTCCTTGGAGGCGAAATGGTAGTAGAGCGACCCCGACATCAGTCCGGCGGCAGCCGCGATGTCCCGCATCGATGTGGCCTCGAAGCCCTTCGTGGCGAACAGATCCGAGGCCGCGACCAGCACCTTTTGCCGGCGCGCTTCCGCTCGGGTGAGCTCGGCCGGCACCGTTTCTTCGGCCGGCTTCGGGAGATCGCGCGCCGCCGCAATCGCATTCATTGTCATGTTTCCCGTCGCGCCGTCTTGCTTTTTCTAACGATCGTTAGATAGATTTTAGCCCACGCCCACCGGGCCGACAAGCTTTCCGGAGGATGACCGATGCTGGATCCTGCCACAGCCGAAGAGCTGACGATCTTCCGCGACGCGACCCGCAAATTCGTGGATCGCGAGATCGTCCCGCATGCCGCGCGCTGGCGGGAGCAGGGAGTGGTCGACCGCGATCTGTGGCTGAAAGCGGGCGAGGCTGGGCTGCTCTGCGCGGGAATACCGGCCGAATATGGCGGCGCGGGCGGCAATTTCCGGCACGAGGCCGTGATCATCGATGAGTTGGCACGAGCCAATTTCGCCGATTTCGGCGAGCCGCTGCACAGCGCAATCGTCGCCCCCTACATCCAGCACTACGGGACCGAGGAGCAGCGGCGCCGCTGGCTGCCCAAGCTCGCCACCGGCCAGCTGATCGGGGCCATTGCGATGACCGAGCCGGGGGCGGGCTCGGACCTTCAAGGCGTGCGCACTTCGGCGAAGCTCGACGGCAATTCCTATGTGATCAACGGCCAGAAGGTCTTCATCACCAACGGCCAGCTCGCAAACTTCATCATCGTCGTCGCCAAGACGGATCCGGCGGCCGGAGGGAAGGGGATTTCGCTGCTGATCGTCGAGACCGAGGAGGTCGAGGGTTTTCGGCGCGGGCGCAATCTCGAGAAGGTGGGCTTCAAGGCGCAAGATACGTCGGAGCTGTTCTTCGACGATGTGCGGGTCCCGACGAGCAATCTCTTGGGGCCCGAGCCCAACAAGGGCTTCGTTCAGCTGATGGAGCAGCTGCCGCAAGAGCGGCTCATCATTGCGGTTCAAGCAGTCGGCGCGATGGAAACAGCGATCCGGCTGGCGACCGAATATGTCAAAGAGCGCAAGGCATTCGGGAAGACCATCTTCGACTTCCAGAATACGCGCTTCAAACTGGCCGAGGCCGCCACCGAAGCGAAGGTCGCTCGGGTATTCGTCGATTTCTGCATCGACGAGCTCGTGGCCGGCAGGCTCGACGTCGTCACCGCGGCGATGTCGAAATGGTGGACGACCGAAAAGCAGTGCCAGGTCGTCGACGAATGCCTGCAGCTTTTCGGCGGTTATGGCTATATGTCGGAATATCCGATCTCGACCATGTGGACCGACGCGCGCGTGCAGAAGATTTACGGCGGCACCAACGAGATCATGAAAGAGCTGATCTCGCGCAGCCTTTGACCCTTCGACAGATCGAGGAATTCCATGACCATTCTCGAGATTTCGGAAACCCAGAAGGCCGCCGCGCTGGAGCACGTCGCCGCAGCGGAGCGCGCTGTGTGGAACATTCCGGATGTTCCGGCCTCCACGCCGGTCAGGCCGATCAATTCCGCCGCCATCATAGGCGCGGGTACGATGGGCGGCGGCATCTCGATGTCCTTCGCCAATGCCGGCATTCCCGTGATCGTGATCGATGTGGACGCAGCATCGCTCGATCGCGGCCTGTCGCGTATCCGCGGCAATTACGCGGCGACGGTGTCGAAAGGCCGCCTCAGCCAAGCGCAGATGGATGAGCGCGTGGCGCTTCTGCGGTCTACAACCGACATCGCTGCGGTTGCTGACGCGGACATCGTCATCGAGGCGGTGTTCGAGCGCATCGATATCAAACTCGACATCTTCCGCAAGCTTGACCGGCTCGCCAAGCCGGGAGCGATCCTGGCCACGAATACATCGATGCTCGACGTCGACCGGATCGCCGCCGAGACGAAGCGCCCGCAAGACGTCCTGGGGACGCATTTCTTCAGCCCGGCGAACGTGATGAAGCTGCTGGAGGTCGTGCGCGGCGAGAAGACTGCGAAGGATGTGCTGGCGACCGTGATGTCGGTGGCCCGCAAGATCGGCAAGATTCCGGTCGCGGTCGGCGTCTGCGACGGTTTCGTCGGCAACCGGATGGTCGAGCAATATTTCCGCGAGGCCGAGTTCCTCGTCGCGGAGGGCGCAAGCCCGGCGCAGGTCGACAAGGCGCTCACCGATTACGGTCTTGCGATGGGACCCTTCGCCATGTCGGACATGGCGGGTGTCGATGTGCGCTGGGAGGTAGCGAAACGCAACGGCGACCCGGGCGCCGGCGGAAAGCGCTACTCCGATCTCGTTGGCGCTCTGGGACGCATGGGCCGGTTCGGACAGAAGACCGGGGCCGGCTTTTATCGCTATGAGCCCGGAAGTCGCGCGCCGATTCCGGACCCGGCGCTCGACGCTGTCTTCCAGGCCGAATCCGAACGCCAGGGCGTGAAGCGGCATGAGGTCGGGCCTGAGGAGATCGTGAAGCGCTGTCTCTATGCGTTGATCAACGAAGGCGCGGATATTCTCGAAGAGCGGATCGCCGCCAGGGCGGGCGACATTGACGTGATTTATGTGAATGGCTACGGCTTCCCCGCCTATCGCGGCGGACCGATGTTCGCAGCCGACCTGATCGGCCTCGACGCAGTGCATCGGGAGATCGAGCAGTTCCGCAACACCTTCGGCGATCATTGGCGCCCATCGCCGTTGCTGGCGCGCCTGGCGCGCGAGGGGAAGCGCTTCAACGATCCGACATGAGGCTGCGATGAAGCTGAGCTGGGCAGGGTTCAAGGACGAGGTTCCATTCCGCGAGCAGGTCAAAGCGATCGCGCCTTTGGGCTTCGACACGCTGGCCGTCACCGAGACCGGACACGATCCGTTCATTCGCGCGGCCGTGGCGATCGAGCATACTGAGCGCATCGAGATCATGACCGGCATTGTCGTGGCCTTCGCGCGGACCCCGATGCTTCTGGCCTATGCGGCGCATGATCTGAACGCCTTATCGGGCGGCCGATTCATTCTGGGCTTGGGATCACAGGTGAAAGCCCATATCACCAAGCGCTTCGCCATGCCCTGGTCGGAACCGGCGGAGCGCATGCGCGAGATGATTCAGGCGGTCCATGCGATCTGGGATTGCTGGTATGACGGCAAGCCGCTCGATTTTCGCGGTCGCTTCTACAGTCATACGCTGATGACGCCCTACTTCACGCCGACGGACACGCGGTCCGGCCGGGCGAAGATTCATTTGGCCGCGGTTGGAACGCACATGACGAACGTGGCGGCCGAGGTTGCGGACGGTATGATCTGCCATCCGTTTACGACCGAGCGCTATGTGCGCGAGGTCACGATGCCTGCCATCGAGGCAGGCCTCACGCAAACGGGCCGGCAGCGCGGGGATTTCGAGCTGACGGGTTTCCCGTTCGTGGCGACCGGGTGGAACGACGAAGCTCTCGAAAAATCGATTGCCGACACGCGCCGGCAGATCGCGTTCTACGGCTCGACGCCCGCCTATCGCGGCGTGCTCGAGCTCCATGGATGGGGCGATCTCCAGACCGACCTGAATGCGCTTTCGAAGCAGGGCCGTTGGGAAGAGATGGGGCGGCTCATCGACGATCGGATCCTCGAAGCGTTCGCCGTGATCGGACGGCCCGAGGAGGCGGCTCGCGAGCTTCGTCGGAGGTTCGACGGCGCCTTCGACCGCATGTCGGTGAATTTCGCCCTGCAACCCGAAACCCTGCCGCCGATTCTCCAGCTGCTGCGACGCGGGACCTAACCGACAGGGTCGGCTAAGCTGAGCCGGCGACCGCGAGTCTTCGCGGTCCTCTCCAGTCGCCGCGGCTCCATGATTTTCAAGCAGGCATTCGCCAAACCGCTTAGACCCGAAGATCTCCCGCGCACGGCGCGTTGGCTCGCGCTGCTGTTGATCTCGGCGATCCTCTGGGGGTTTCTCGACTTGGTGGGCGTGCCGGCTGCGTTGCTGCTCGGGCCCATGCTGGCCGGCATCATCATCGAAGCAGGTGGTGGTGCGGTTCGGGTGCCGCCTCTGCTCTACCTCGCGGCTCAGGCCGCGGTCGGCGGGTTTGTCGCGGGCGCCGTGCAGCCGACGATTCTATCGGTCATCGGCAGCGACTGGCCGCTCTTCGTGGGGCTGGTGATGTCGATGGTAGTCGTCACCAGCCTGGCCGGCTGGCTGATGAGCCGCTGGCGGTTGCTGCCCGCGACGACCGCCGTTTGGGGCACATCGCCGGGCGCGGCGGCGACGATGATCATCATGGCGGAGGCATTCGGGGCCGACATTCAGCTGGTCGCCTTCATGCAATATCTGCGCGTCGCGCTCATCGCCGTCGTGGCTTCGGTGATCGCCGGGCTATCGGGTCACGGCGGCGTGCTATCGCCTGCCCACGAGATGTTTTCCGCGCCCAAGGACTGGCGCGCCGTCGCCGAAACGCTGGCGCTGGTGGCGGTCGGCGGCTTCATTGGCAGCCGATCGCGCATTCCGGCCGGAACGCTGCTCGTGCCGATGGGGGCGGGGATTGCCCTTCACGCGGCGGGCTGGATCGCGATCGAGCTGCCGCGTCCGCTGATTGCCGCGAGCTATGCGCTGATCGGCTGGCGGATCGGCCTCGGCTTCACGCGGCCGATTCTCATTCACGCCGCGCGCGTGCTGCCGGTGATATTGGCATCGATCTTCGCCGCGATCACGTTCTCCGGGATACTCGCTCTGCTGCTGGCGAGATTCCTCGGCATGGACCTGTTGACCGCCTATCTCGCGACGAGTCCGGGCGGCATGGATTCGATCGCTGTGATCGCGGCTTCGGCGCGCGTCGATCTGTCGTTCGTGATGGCGCTACAGACGGCACGATTCCTGATTGTGATGATTGTGGGTCCGCCGCTGGCGCGTTTCGTCGCCCGCCGCTCCGGTCGGCTCGCTACGCCCGGTCCGGAGGCGTCCGGCCAAACTATCCGATAGGGAAGCCTAGGATCCGCGCCGATTGCGTGTAGCCGACATATGCTACGCCATGTCCATGATGTCGAGCGATGCGATCTTAAAAAACAATTTTGTCAGAATGTTTTTCTGTTAAGGTGCATCCGAAGCAGCCGACATACAGCGGCGCGGATGTCGATTGGCGCATCGGTGGAGAGCGGGGAAGGTCATGCCAAAATTCGAGAGCTACGCCAACAAGTATAAGAATATTATATTGGATCGGCGTGACGGGATTCTGGAAGTCCGCGTTCATTCAAACGGTGGCCCGCTGAAATGGGGCGCGCTGGAGACCAGCGCGCACGCGCAGCTGGGCGAAGCCTTCTACAATATCGGTCGGGACCCCGAGAACCGCGTGGTCATCCTGACCGGTACCGGCGATACGTTTCTTGCCGAGTTCGACATGGAAGAGATCGGGATGGGTGGGGGCTCCATCGCCGAGTACTGGGACCGCATCTATGTCGAGGGCAAGGATCTGCTGATGAACTTGCTCGACATTCCGGTACCGGTGATCGGCGCGGTGAACGGACCGGCTTTCATCCATGCCGAGCTGGTCACCATGTCGGACATCGTGATCGCTTCGGAGAACGCAGCGTTCGCCGATCTCGCCCATTTCCCGGGCGGCACGGTGCCGGGCGATGGCGTCCATGTCTGGTGGGAGATGCTGCTCGGTGTGAACAGGTCGCGGTATTTCCTGATGACCGGGCAGCAAATTCCAGCCAAAGAAGCGCTCGCTTTGGGCATCGTGAGCGAGGTCGTGCCGCGGAACGAACTGCTCGCGCGCGCACGCGCGTTGGCGCAGCAGCTGCTGAAGCAGCCACCGCTCGTTCTGCGCTATACGCGCACCGCCGTGACTCAGAACATCAAGCGTCGCATGCTCGATGATCTTGGCTACGGCCTGATGCTCGAGGGCATGGGCGTGATGGGCGCGTTTTGGCCGGGCTCCAAATAGCGGAGATGATCATGGGCAAATTGGGCGGTAAGATCGCGCTCGTCACTGGCGCGGCATCGGGGATCGGCAAAGCTTCGGCGATTCTGTTCGCGCAAGAGGGGGCTGAGGTTGCGGTCGTGGATCGCGATCTGCAGGGCGCCAACGCGACGGTCGAGGAGATCACGAACGCGGGCGGCAAGGCGATCGCGATTGGGACGGATGTGTCCAAGAGCGCTGAAATTCAGCACATGATAGCAACCACGGTCGAAAGCTTCGGTCGACTCGACATCGTCTTCAGCAATGCCGGCATCATGTCCTCCAGCCTTTTGCATCAAATGGCCGAGGAGGAATGGCACCGTGTGATTGCGATCAATCTCACGGCCGGCTTTCTGATCTGCAAATACGCGTTGCCGGAGCTGATGAAGCATGGCGGCGTAATCCTCTGCACGGCCTCGGTCGCGGGACTCGAAGGCCGTACTGCGCATGCCGCTTACGGCGCCAGCAAGGCCGGGCTGATCAACATGATCAGGAATGTCGCCATGGATTACGCGCGGTACAATATCCGCGCCAATTGCCTCTGCCCCGGTGGCGTCCAGACGAATATCTCGAAGGAGGCGCTCAAGCACATGTCGCCTGCCTTGCTTGAGAGGTTGGCGAGATGGTCCGCTGAGAATGTCCCGCAAGGCCGCGTCGCGATGCCGGAGGAGCTTGCGCGCGCTGCGCTCTTCCTGTGCTCGGACGACGCGTCCTATGTCACCGGAACCGCCATGGTGGTCGATGGCGGCTCGATCGCAGGCCATTTCATTCCGCTGGCCGAGTGAGCCGCGCATGTTCGGATTCCGTCTGCGTTACCGGTTTGGCGGCGAAGCCTCGTGAGGACGAGCGAGCTTCTTCACGATTTCTTGCGCGATATCGTCGGGCGGTACGCTGCCGCAGCGCACGACGATCGCCTGCTCGTCCTCGCCTGGCGGCTCGAGTGTGGCAAGCTGGCTGTCGAGCAGGCTTGCGGGCATGTAGTGGCCGCGACGCTGCGCAAGCCTTTTGGCGAGCTCCTTTCTTTCCGCCTCGAGGAACACGAAGCGGATTGTGGGCCCGGCGATGCTTCTCAGTCGGTCTCGATAGGCGCGTTTCAGTGCCGAACAGGCGATGATGATGCGGTGGCCGTTTTGGAGCGAGTCAGCGAGCGCATGGCCGACACGGTCCAACCATGGCCATCGATCCTCATCCTCGAGGGGAATGCCTGAGCGCATCTTGGAGATGCTTTCGGGCGAGTGCAGCGTGTCGCCTTCGACGAAGGTTGCCCCGAGCCGTCGGGCAAGCAGCGCGCCGACGGTCGACTTGCCGCTGCCGCTTACGCCCATTAGCACGATCGCGAGTTTTTCGTTGGATGAAGTCATGGCGCGCGGAATAGAACGATATCATATCAACCACGGCAGCGGGCGATAGGGTCCGGACCAAAGGAGGTCGTCATGAGCAAGGACATGGAAGAGGCACCCGGCACGCTCCATCTCGGCCCTCGGCGCATTCCGATGCCTCCGACGATCAGTGCGTTCGCGCAGCGATTTATGGCGGAGAGCACCCTGCGGATGGAGGCCATGCTCGCCGCCGCCAAACCAGAGGCGTCAAACCAGAGGCGCCAGACCGGCCGCTCGATCCGGCAGATTGGAAGCAACGCATCGCGATGATCGACAAACGCTTCGATCCGGTGGCCGACCAGATGCTCAAGTCGGTGCTGGCCCGTCAGGTTACATTATGATAGCAATGTTTTGAAGAGAGCGCAAAGCTCGCGGGGGCAGGGAAGGAAGGCCGATGGAAGCGACGGTGGAAAGAGGCCGGCTGACCGGCGCTTTGCGCTTGATCGTGCTCCTGTCCGGTGCGGCGCTTGCCGCCATGGTGCAGCTGGCGATTTTGCCGTCGCTGACCCAGATGGCCGCCTATTTCTCGAGTCAGAGCACTGGCGCGTTCGACAGCGCGACCATTGCGCAGACCGTGATGACCATTGCCGCGCCGACAATGGCGCTTGGCGCCCCGCTCGCGAGCTGGCTAATCGGGCGATCGAGCAAACGCACCGTTCTTTTGGCCTCACTGCTGCTCTACGCCGCCGCCGGCGCCGGTGGCGCCGCGGCACCCGACCTTTGGACTATGTTCGCGACGCGCCTGTTGCTTGGGCTTGCAGCCGCCGGATTCGGAACGGCGACGATGGCTTTCATCGGCAGCGATTACGCGGGGGCGCGGCGCGACAAGTTGCTTGGCCTGTATGTCTTCTTCGGCAGCGCCGGCGCGCTGGTAGAGCTCGCGGTCGCGGGCTGGCTGGCCTCGATCGACTGGCGCGTGCCTTTCTCGCTCTATTTCGTCGGCCTCGCGCTGTTTGCGCTCGCCTTCGTCTGTATGCGGGAATCGAAGCAGGAAGTCGCGGCCGGCGCGGCGGCGCACAGCGGATCGCTGCGCCCAGCCTATGGTCCCTTCGTTCTCATCTTCGTGCTGTCGATGATGATCTACATGATCTCGGTCCAAGGCCCGTTCCTGTTATCGGACAGCGGGCTGACCGATCCGAAGATTCACGCGCTGGTCGTCAATTGCAGCACTGTGGGCTCGATGATCACGGCCTTCACCTTCGCGTGGTTTCGCGCGCGGCTCGGGTTTGTGGCGATGCTGGTCGTGATCTGGGCGGCATTCGGAGTCAGTACTCTGGGATTCGGTATTGCCGGCAACCTCACGGGCTTTGCGCCGATGGCCTTTCTCGGCGGAATCGCCGCGGGCTTCGTCACGCCGCTTGTTCAGTCCGCGATCGTGAACACTGTTTCCGCCGAAGCACGGACGCAGGCCCTGGGAATTTCCTTCGGCCTGATCTTCCTGGCCCAGTTCCTGCAACCGCTGATCCTGGCGCCGGTCCGCGCCGCGCTCGGCATCAACCAGACCTTCGTGTGGGTCGGCGCGATTGCTCTCGCGGCTGGATTGCTCACCATGCTCTGGGGCATGCGGCCGGCGCGGCGAGCGTCCGCGGCGTAGATCAGCCGACGGGGATTTCGGTGCCCTTGATCTCGGTGCGCTGCAAGACGCGACGATGTCGAGGATCGTAAGGCAACACGCGGTGCAGGGTCGGCCGGTTGTCCCACAGAACGACATCGCCGACCGTCCAGTGATGCTCATAGACGAAGCGCGGCTGGGTCACCCAGTCGAGCAGCCAGGCGTGCAGCTTCCTACCCTCCTCGAGCGGCATGCCTCCGACATAGTAAGCGACATTACCGCTGACATAGAGCGACTTACGCCCGTCCGCATGGATGCGCACCAGCGGGTGGGTGGCCGGCGGAAAGTTGCTGCGTTCCTCTTCCGACAAAGGCGGCAGATCCGGCGTGAGATGGCGTGTGAACTCGTAGGAATGCACCATGTGCTTGCCCGCGATCCGCTGCTTCATGTCTTGCGGTAGCGCCTCATAGGCGGCGATCGCGTTGGCGAAGCAGGTCTCCCCGCCCTCGGGCGTCACCTCCAGCGCGTGCAGCATCGAGGCATGGCTGGGCACCGCCCGATATGAGCCGTCGGTATGCCAGAGGCTGGTGAGCGTGGAGAAATAACGTGGGATCGGATGATCGGCCGCAAGCCTTCGTCCTTGCTCGTCGACATTGCCGATGCGCAGTACTTCCGGATTCTTCGAAGACTTCTTGTCGTCCTCGACCGTGACGTCCAGCTCGCCGAAATTTTTCGTGAAGGCGATCTGCCGCGCTTCGGTCAGCGACTGGCCGGGAAAGACGAGCACGAGATGTTCTGACCACAGCGCGCCGATCTCGCCGATCGTCGCGGCGTCGAGATCTTGCGAGAGGTCGACGCCCGTCACCTCCGCGCCAATCGCCGGATGCAGCTTTCGCGCTCGAATCGCCATCCCCGCCCTCCTTCCCAGGGCTTCGACTATGAGGCTAGGCGCGGAAGAACCGGGTCGTCAAATGCCCGTGCCTACACCTTCTCGTGCGGGTCGACCACGACCTTGCCGCCGAGCTCGATCTGCTTCTTGCCGGCATGCGGGTCGTGGGACGGGATCGAGAAGCCGCCGCCGCGCTCGCCCAGCACTTCCGACTTGGACACGCTGATCTCGATGTCCTTGCGGCGGCCGTAGGATTCGACGATCGGAATATCCGCGGTGGCAATCGGCGCCATGCGCTTCTTGCGGGCGAACGCCGCCTCGATATAGGGCGCGAGCTCGATGGCCTTCTCGCGCGCGCGGACCTCCTCGCGGGCCTTGAAGGCAGGCAACAGCTCGCGGGCGAACAGTTCCAATGACTCGCAGATATGCTGGTGCTTGTTGCGGCCGACTTGCTGCACGAAGATGATCTGGTCCATGCCGATCTTCTCATAGCGCTCGAACTGCTCGCGTACCTGGTCGGGCGTGCCGATGCCGCCATGGCCGGAATTCTCTTCGATCGTGTGCTCGACCTCCTTGAATTTTCGCCACATCTCCGAGCGGCCGGGCTTGTGCTGGCCGTAAGACGCGACATAGCCCAGCGAATAGCCGAAGAACTTGAAGCCCTCTTTGCCCCGCGCCTCGGCCTCCGCCTCGTCGTGATGCACCGACATGGCGCTGACGATCGCGATGTTGGGATTGACCGTGTGCGCGATCGGCACGCACTCGTCCGACTTGATGATGTCGTAATATTCCTTGACCCAATGCGCGGCCTGCTCAGGCTCGACGAAGGCGAAAGCCAGCGCGCCCAGCCCCATCCGTGCCGCGCGATGGATCGATTCACGCCGCGAGCAGGCGAGCCACATTGGCGGGTGCGGCTTCTGCACCGGCTTCGGCACGATGTTGCGGGCGGGCATCGAGAAGAAGCGGCCCTTGTAGCCGGGGTAGGGGGTCATCGCCAGCATATTGGCCGCCTGCTCGGCGCCCTCGCGCCACAGGTCGGTCTTGTCGGGCGGATTCTGGTTGAAGCCCTCCATCTCGAGCGCCGTCGCGGACTCGCCGGTGCCCCATTCGACGCGGCCGTTCGACACGAGGTCGAGCGCTGCGATGCGCTCGGCAGAGCGAGCCGGGTGATTGTAGTTGGGCGACATCAGCATGACGCCGTGGCCCAGCCGGATGCGTTTGGTCCTCTGCGAGCACGCGGCGAGGAAGACTTCAGGGGCAGGAGAGTGCGAATATTCCTCAAGGAAATGGTGCTCGACCTCCCAGACGCAGTCGATGCCGAGCTTGTCGGCCAGCTCCACCTGGTCCAGCGCCTCCTGATAGACGCGAAGCTCCGCGCCCTCCTCCCAGGGAGTGGGGCACTGATGCTCGTAAAACAGACCGAATTTCATGCCGCGAATCCTTCCTGACGCTCGGCCCTAGCTTTATGCCACTTGCGCGGGTTCGATAAGCGGCTGTGTGCAAGGAGCATCTTTGCAGATTACGCAAAGCTTAACCCTCTCCGCCGCCTAGAGTGGGGCCGGAGAGGGTTTGCGCTGCTTTTGCCATCCGCTTCAGCTCCGCCTCCCGGCGACCGAAGGTGTCGACCAGAAAATCCAAAAAGACCCGCACCTTCGGCGCCATGTAAGGCGTCTTGGGGAAGACTGCATAGATCGCCGGGTCGAAGCCGGTCGGCGTCATCTCGTATTCCGGGAGCAGCGGACGGATTTCGCCGGATTTCAGCTGATCGGCGATCAGCCAGACCGGCAGGAGGGCCATGCCGACGCCTTCCAGGGCGGCCCGCCGGATGGTGGGCACGTCATTCACCTGCAGGCTGCCGCTCACGCGAAGCTCATGAATGCCGGCCTCGTCGCGCCAGAACCAGCTCGATTGCCCGACCTCGAGCACGCCCTCCTGCGGGATCGACAGGCAATTGTGCTCCAGAAGATCGCGCGGGTGCCGGATCGGCGGGTGGGCGGCAAGGTAGCTCTCGGAGGCGAACAGTACGCGCGCGGTGCCCGAGGACAGGCGGCGGATGACGAGATCGGGCTCGGCCGGCTGGCCTATGCGGATGGAGACGTCGATCCGGTCGTCCAGCACGTCGCGAGGCTCCTCGGTCAACCAAAGCCTGAGATTGATGTCTGGATAAAGCTTGAGGAAATGCGGGAGGGCGTCGGTCAGGAACTCGCTCGCGATCGAGAGGCGCGTATGGACGGCCAGAAGCCCGCTCGGCTTGCCCTGATAGGCCGAGACCGCGTTCGCAAGCGTGTCGATCTCATCCAGGATCGCGCGGGCTTTCTCGAAATACATCTCGCCGACCTGGGTGAGCGCCAGCCTGCGGCTGGTCCGGTTCAACAGGCGCGCGCCGACGCTCTCTTCCAGCGCCGCGATCTTGCGCGAGACCGAGGCGGAGGAAAGCCCCATCGCGCGACCGGCCGCTGACAGGCTGCCGGCCCGGACCACGCGTGTGAAAACACGCATCCCCTCGGTCGAATCCATGATCCTACCTCTTCACTTCTTGCAAAGGCGATCATGGACCCCCGGCCTGGCCGGGATCAATGGACGGCGACGGAAACGCTCTGCGGCTCGACCTTCTTCAGGAGGAAAACCGCGCCGATCGTGAGGAACAGGCCGATGCCGAAGAGGTAAAGGACGTCGGTGTAGGCCATGACCAGGCTCTGCCGGGCGATCTCGGCGTGGATGACCGACAAAGCTTCCATCTGTCCGTGGGCCGTGTCCGCGCCGCTGCCCAGCATCGGTCCCATGGCGACGACGCGCTCCTGAAGCAGGCGGGAGTTCCCGGTGACACGTTCGGAGATCATCTGGAAATGGAAGATCGATCGCCGGTCGAGAATCGCCGCGGTGACGGCGAGTCCGACCGAGGCGCCGAGATTGCGGACGACATTGAACAGGCCCGACGCGTCGGCGGCATTCTCGGGCTTCAGGCCCGCCGTCATCGCTTGAGTCAGCGGAATGAAGACGAAGGAGAGGCCCGCGCCTCGGATCACCTGCGGCCAGAACAGCTCGTCGGCGACGCTGTCTGCCGTGAGGTCGGTGTTCATGAAGCACCCGATCCCCAGCAACGCGAAGCCGAGCGCAATGGTGCTGCGCGTGCCCATCCGATTCTGCAGTGGCGGCGCCACCAGCATCGTCAGCATCGAGGCGCCGTTCAGCGACACCATGGCATAGCCGATCTGCTGGGACGTGTAGTGCGCGATCGTGCCGAGGAAAGCAGGCGCGATGAAGACTCCCAGATAGAGGATCGCGCCGAAAATGAAGCTGATGAGGAGGCTCGCCGAGAAATTCCGGTCGCGCATCAAGTTCAGCCGGATCACCGGGTTGCGGTGCCTCAGCTCGATCGCGATGAGGGTCACGAAAGCAATTGCGCTAACGATCGACAGGCGCGTGATGAGTTCGGAATCGAACCAGGATTCGCGCTGGCCTTCCTCGACCACGATCATGAGGCAGGCGAGCCAGATCGCGAGCAGCATCAGTCCGATCCAGTCCGTCGAGCGCAGCTCCGCCCTATCGGGCCGCATATAAGGCAGGGTCGCGAGTAGGAGCGCGACCAGCACAGCGCCGATCGGCAGGTTCAAGAGAAACAGGACCGGCCAGCCGAGATGATCGGTGATCCAGCCGCCGAGCATGGGGCCGAGCGCAGGGGTGATCATCGCGCCGGTGGAGAAGAGTGCGAAACCGGTGAGTTGCTTGGACCGCGGCAGCACCGTCATGATGATGGTCTGCGCCGATGGTATGAGCGCCGCGCCGGTGAGACCCTGGCCGACGCGAAAGGCGATCATCTCGATCAGATTGGTCGAGAGCGCGCACAGGAAGGAGAAACCGACGAAGAGCGACACGGCCGCGACCAGCAGCGTGCGCAAACCGACAAGCCGCGTCAGCCAGGCGCTCATCGGGATCACGACGATCTCGGCCGCCAGATAGCCTGTGACGATCCAGGTGCCTTCCGAAACGGTGGCGCCGATCTCGCCCTGGATCTGGGGCATCGAGGAGAGGACGATCGAGGTGTCGAGCGTCACCATCGCCGCGCCGATCGTTCCGGCAAGCACCGCAATCCAGGCGCGGAGGTCGGCGGTTTCTTCAGCGATGGTTACAGTCTCGACCGCGGCCATGCGGTTAGTGGTCCGCCGAGCGCGTATCGACTGTCGCCGTAACCGACAGTCCGGGTAGAAGCAGCGCGCGCTGCGCGGCATCGGCATCGACGCGGATGCGCACCGGCACGCGCTGGACGATCTTGGTGAAGTTGCCGGTCGCATTTTCGGGCGGCAGCAGCGCGAATTCGGCGCCGGTGCCGGGTGAGAGGCTCTCGACATGACCGCCGATTTGGAGATCGGGCAGTGCGTCCACGCGGATCTCGACCGGCTGGCCGATCCGCATGCGCCCGATCTGGGTCTCCTTGTAATTGGCCTCCAGATAGATGTCCTGCAGCGGCATCACCGACATCAGCCGCGTTCCGGCCTGAACATACTGGCCGATCGAAACCGTCTTATCGCCGACGCGCCCCTTGATGCGGCTCTTCAGCACCGTCGCGTCGTAATCGATCTGAGCCGCTTGCGCTGTTGCCTCAGCCGCTTCACGCGCGCTTTCGGCCTGGCCGACCTGCGCGTCGAGCACGTCGATCTGGCGTTGTGCGCTTATCACCGCGGCGCGGGCGTTGGCGAGGTCGGCCTGGCGCTGAGTCAGGAGCGTGTGGGCCTGGTCGACTTGCTGGCGGGAAACCGCGCCGCTTTCGGACAATTGGCCGAAGCGATCCGCTTCGCGCCCGGCATAGGCTTCCTGGGCCGCGGCGACGGCGGCGGCGCTGTTCGCCTGGTCGAGGATAGCCTTCTGGCGCGCGATCTGTGCCTGGAGCTGCTTTACATCGGCCGCGGCGGAGTCGACCTGAGCCTTCGCTTTGGCGAGCTCCGCCTTGTACGGACCGTCCTCGATCCGGACCAGCACCTGACCCGCCTCGACATCCTGATTCGAGACGACGGCCACTTCTGAAACGTAGCCCGAGATGCGGGGCGCGACGACCATCGGGTCGGCCTTCAGGTAGGCGTCGTTGGTGGATTCCAGGAAACGCCCGACCATCAGCCAATGGGCGCCGAACGCGATGGCCGCGATCACGCCGAGCCCAATCAGGACGGTGATGCCGAACCGCGCGGGGCGCGATTTGAAGCGTGCCGAACTGGGTGCTGCGCTGTCGGGCGTGTCGATGGCCGTCATCTCGAGCTTCGTTGCGGTCGAGAAAAAAGAACGATACGGTTCCGCTCCGATATGGGCAAGTGACATCGATGAAAGCCGTCGCATCCTCCCAGCCGCGCAAGCTCGGCCGCCCGCCACGCGACGAGGCGGAGGAGCTCACGCAGCACATCGTCGCCACCGCGGCGGCCCTGTTCATCCGCGGCGGCTATGCCGGCACGTCGATCGAGGCGGTGGCGCAAGAGGCGCAGGTCGGCAAGAACACGATCTATCGTCGCTATTCGACGAAGCCCGATCTATTTCAGGCGGTGGTCGATCGCGAGATGGAGATCGTGCTGCCGCCGATCGAGACGATCATCACGGGGGAGGACCCGACTGCCATCCTCCGCCATCTCGCGACCACTTTGGTCGAAGCGGCGCTCCGGCCGGAGACAACTGCGCTGCAGCGCCTCGTTATTGCCGAAGCCGAGCGCTTTCCGGAAATCGCCGCCATCTGCATCGCGCGCGCCAACGAGCATGCCATCGCTTTTGCACGCGCGGTTCTGGAGCGTCTACGGAAAGATGGCGTTCGCGCCTCGGCCGAGCTCGATTTTGCGGCGGAGCAGTTCGTCGCGTGCGTGGCCTACGGCCCGCACATCTATGCGCTGCATGGCCGCCGCGATTTGGCGACGCGCAGGCAGATTGCACGCTATGTAGAGCGTGTCGTTGCGCTGTTCATGAACGGGTGGGTGGGGCGGTAGCCTCGCTACAAAACGATATTCGCCACTTCCCAGTGGGTGCCTTCATTGCCGATATAAACCCAGTGGCCCTCGCCGGAGATGTCGCCTGGCGTCTGATTCACGAGATAGGTGTAGAGCGGGTGGCCTTTCCAGGCCCATTGCATGCTGCCGTCGTCGCGCGCGACCAAAGTCCAGTCGTCGGCTGCTTTCGCGTCCTTGGGCGCCACGAGCGGCGCCCAGCTCTTCTCACAATCGCCCGAGCAGGCCGAGGGCGGCGGGCTCGGCTGATGGCGCACCGTTCCGTTCGAGCCCGCATTATACCAGAACTTGATCTCCATATAGAGCGTGCGGCCGTCGGCGGTCGTGAAGGTTGGCCCGTACTCGGTGTGACGGATCACGATGCCGGGCGGCACGAAGACGCGGTCGACGACCGCGTGCCAGCCGCCGCTCATCCCCTCACCCTTGGCCTCGCCGGGCGTGCGGTCTCCGGTGAAGGTGTAGAGCGGCTTGCCCTTCAGCGCCCATTGTAGGCTGCCATCGTCGCGATGGACGATCGACCAGTCGCCGACCGGCTTGGCGATGCGGGCCGCGGCAAAGGGGATCCAGGTCCGGGCGCAGGCGGCATTGCAGGCCGATTTGCCGTTCGAATCCTGGTCCGACGTATAGAGCGTCATGCCGCGCGAATCCGCGAATCCATCGCCATAGATGGTCTTTTGCGAGACCACGCCGGCAATGAGGAGCGGCTGCGGCGCGGCGGCCGGTTGGGCCGCCGGCGTATCCGCCCGCGAAGCAGCGGCGGCGGATGCGGCCAACGCGGCGGCAAGCAGAAGAGCACGCAACATCAGGCCAGGACCTCAGGGATGTTCTTCGAGGTCTGCATCGATCCCGCGCCCCAGTTGCTGATCGGAACGCCCATCGCCTGCTGCAACGTCAGCCCGACCCGCGTCACCGGGTCGCCGTTGCCGGCGATGTGCTGTCCTGCCTTCAGCTTCCCGCCGGCCCGTCCCGCCACCATCATCGGGATCGTCTCCAGCGAATGGATCTTGGCATAGCTGCATTCGCTGAAGGCGAAGAGCATCATGTGGTCCAGCAGCGTTCCGTCGCCTTCCTTGACGCTATCCATCGTCGTCAGCATCGTCTGGAGACCGTCGACGATCCGCTCCACGAAGAAAGTCGCTTGCGGCTGGCAGCCGGTCTTCTCGTCGATCGGCTCCTCGTGGGTGAGCTGATGGTGCGTGACGGTGCTGCCGGCCTTGCGCAGCGACGAGCCGGCGTCGGCGAAGACGACGTTGAATACGCGGGTCTGATCGCAGGCCAGCGCATGCGCCATCAGATCGACCAGGAGCTTATGGTTGCTGATCACGTCGTCGATCTCGGTGCCGACCTTGGTGTCCTTGGCGGCACTCGGCACCTTGCACGCTTCGAGCGGCGCCGGCTTCTGAAGCTGGATCTCGAGCTGCTGCTCAAGCTGGCGGATCGAGGTGAAATACTCGTCGAGCCGCACCCGGTCAGCGGCGCCCACCTCCTTCAGCAGCGCGTCGCGCTGATCTTTGATCGCGGAGAGCGCGCTCTTGCGCACCATGACCTTCGGATCGGGCTTGAAGTCGGCCGCGTTCGGGTCCTTGAAGTCCGGCCCGAACAGACGCTGATAAAAGGCGAGCGGCGAGGGCTCGGCTGCGTTGATCACGGCCGAGCTGCGCTTGCTGTTGCTGTCGCGCGGATTGCCGGTCGCCGTGATCTCCAGCGAGCGGAACCGTGAGCGCTGGCCGATCGTGTCGGCAACCGCCGTGTCGAAAGTGGGACCGTCGACCAGCCCCTGGCCCTTCGGCGCGCTGCCGGTCAGGATCGCCATATTGCCGGTGTAGTGCGGCACGGCGCCTTTGCCGTCGGTATTGGCCTTGAAGCCGCTGAAGATCGTGAGCCGATCGCGGAAAGCCGCGAGCGGCTTCAGCTCCGGCGGAATATCATAGCCGGGGCCTGTCTTCTGCGGGATCCAGCGGCCGGGCGTCAGCCCGCAGCCCCAGAACCAGGTGCCGAAGCGGACCGGCAGAGGCTGACCCGTTGCCGCAAGCGCCGTGCCGTTGGCGTCGAGGAAACAGTCGAGGAAGGGCAGGGCGACGGAAACCGCTCCGCCTCCCAACAGGCCGCGAAGCGCGGCGCGCCGATTGAATCTCATGATCTGTCCTCCTTCGCCGAGGCTCGAGAAGTTGCGTCGGCCTGGTTCGGACCTTCCGTCCGGGCCGGCTCCGAGACTTTGTAGAAAGCCTTGCTGGTCGCGATCGTCCGCAGGAGGTCGGGCAGCCTGTACCCTTCGGCCGCGAAGCGCCCCTGCAGATATTTGATCCAATCGGCTTCGCCCTTGGATGGAGCGTGACCCGACCCATAGGCATAGACGCGGTTGACCAGGCAAGCGGTCGCGGCCGGGTCATCGTGCAGCGTCTGACCCAGGCCCGCGGCGCCCTCGAAATGCGCCGCGTCGAGTTCGCCCGCCGGATCGATCGGCGCGCCGTTCTCGGCCGTTCGATAGGCGCCGAGCCCATCGAAATTCTCGAGCGAGAGTCCGATCGGATCGATGATCTTGTGGCAGCCGGCGCAGGTCGGCTCGGTACGGTGCGCCGTCAGTCGCTCGCGAGCGGTGCGATAGGTCGTGTTCTTCGTGTCCTGGACGATTGCGAAATTCACGTTGGCGGGCGGAGTCGGCACCTGCTGGCACAGCAGGATCTCGCGCACGGCCTTGCCGCGCAGCGTCGAGGAGCTGCGGCCCGGGTGCGAATGAAGCGCCAGGAAGCTCACCTCGGCGACGATCCCGGCATGGGGATCGCCGGGCGGGAACTCGAAGGGCTGCCAGCCGGTGGGTGACTGGACCGGCACGCGGTAGATCGAACCCAGAAGCCGCGTGAGGAAAGTCTTCCGCGTGGTGAAGATGTCGCGATAGTCGCCTTTCTGCACGAGCAGATGATCCACGAGCGTGCGAAGCGTCTGCTCCTGCGCGTCCACCATCACGACCGGCGTGAATTTCGGATAGACCTCCGGGTCCTTGGCGAGCCCCGGCAGCTGGTCGAAGCCCAGCATGTCCGAGAAGAATGCCCGCACACCCGCTTCGACGCGCGGCGAGGCCAGCATCCGGTCGACTTGGCGGGCGAGGCCGCGCTCGCTGTCGAGATCGCCCTTTTCGGCGGCCTTCAAGAGCTCGTCGTCCGGCGAGGTGTTCCACAGGAAGAAGCTGAGTCGCGTTGCCTTGGAATAGCCGTCGAGCTTGAGATGACCAGCGCCGTCTGGCTCGGCGATCTCCTCGCGGAAAAGGAAGCGAGGCGATTCGAGCATGATCGCCAGGCTGGTCTCGAGTCCGGCATAGAAATTGCCGAGGGTCTTGGTCGCGTCCGACGCCACCGCCACCTGCGACTTCAACTCCTCTGGCTTCATCGGCCGGCGATAGAGCTGGAGGCCGACCTCGCCCAGGAACTGGGCGGCGCAGTTATCGTCCGGCTGAGAGACCGAGGCCGGCTTGCAGCCGACGAGCTGGTCCCTGTGGTGCTCGTCGACCACTTGGGCCGCGATGCTGCGGGCCAGACCGTCATATTGCTCGAGGCTGCTCGGCGTTACCGACACATGGCTGGTGCCGACGGCGAGCAGGCCGTTTTCGCGCACGTCCGGGTCGAAGCGGCCCTGCACCTTGATGTCGGCGCCAAAGATGTCGGCGATGATGGCGGTGTACTGCTCCTGCGTCAGGCGGCGCACCGTCGCCGGACCGCCTGACGACGCCGGACCGTCGTCGCCGCAGCTCGAAAGCCCGATCAGCGCAAGGCCCGTGCAAGCCAGAAGGGCCAGCGTTCTTCCCACCATCGTCATTCGTCTTTCTGCTCGAGGCCGTTCCGCGTCAGCGCGCCGCGGTCTTCTCGGCCGTGCCGTCCGCCGCCGCGGTCTTGTTGCCCTTCTCCTCTTGCGGATGGACGAGGAAGGCCGGCACCGCGTCGACCGCGTAGGAGGTCGAGATCGTCGTGCATTCGCCGGTCTTCGGATCCGGATCGCCGTCGGCCAAAGTCTTGAAGGCGTAATACATGGCCGGGCAATTGCCGGCGCTGAACTTCTCCAACAGGAAACCTGTCTTGCGCAGTCCCCAGAAGACGGTGTCCCAATCCTGATAGCCGTTGAGATGCCCCTTCAGCGAGCCGTCGGGCTGGAAGGCCAGCTCGAGCCGCGCCCGCTTGAAATGCATCTCCGGCATCCAGACCGGATCGTTCTTCACATTGAAGTCGAAGGGCTCGGTCGTCAGCACGCCGTCCTTGATCCGGCCGTGCGTATGGCCCTGCCAGCGCGTATCGGCGTCGATCCGCAGCGTCTGGTCGGCCTGCACGCCGCCGGCCCCGTCCTGCATCAGCCCATCGAGTCCCTGATAGAAGGAGACCTCGACATTGTCGCTGTTCTTGGGATCGGTGATCCCGGTGATCTCGATCAGATAGGTCACCATGCCTTCGCGCATGCGCTCGTTGATGTATTCGATGCCGAACGCGTCGCGGCCGTCCTTGGCCGCCGAGCCGCGATGGATCTTCGAGCAGCCCATAACGCGATACATCTGGTTGTCGACCGCCGGCGTACCGTCCGCGCCGACGAACTTCTGGTGCTTGCAGCTGAGCTTTGTCGCCGAGCCGTCGGCGGTGCCGTCCAGATTGGCGCCATAGGCGACCTTGCCCTGAACCGTCGGCCAACTCGTGTCCGGCGGCACCGACTCGGGATAGGCGCAGACATCTTCGCCATGCGGCCCGCGATGGAGCGCAGCCTGACGGAATTCGGGCGACAGCGGATGCTCGAAAAGCGCCTTGATCTGCTCCGGCGTCTTCCCTTCCTTCGTGAAGATCGCCGTCCAATCGAGCTCTTGGCTGACGCCTTTCGGGCAATCATCGTCGCCGACATGATAGGCGGGTTGGAACCAGGAGACCGCGAAGCCGCGAGTCTCTCCAGCCGAAGCGGCGGGAATCGAAAGGGCAACGACGGCAAGAGCTGCCGCGATCGGTCCGACACGGCCGAAATCCAAGTCTGGCGCCATGATTCACTCCCCTTCGGACGCGTTTCCTCTCGAGCCGGCGAGAGCCGTCTTCGCGCCTATGATAGCACCAAATTCGGCCTATACAATTGTGTTCACTCTCGGATCAGGGCAGTCAGAGACGTTGGCCTCCCCGGCGCCGAGACGAGGCGAGCGATGTCCGTGATCGCTCGGAGGCTTCGGCAATGAAATTCTCGATCTGCCCGGCGAGGAAATCGGCGACGATCCGGCGGTCGACCCTCCAATCCCGCGCGCTCAGGTGGAACAGGGCCGTATCGATCTCGAACAAGAGAATTTGCACCCGTTCGCGTGCTCCGGGCGCATCGATCGTCGTCGCGAGCGCGCCGCGGAAAGCGGGGATGCTCTTTGACAGCTTTCGGATTCGGTTGGTGTCGGCGATCGCTGCGGCCTCGCGGAGCCGCGGCTCGCTCCTGAAGGATTCTGCGACGACGGCCAGGAGCCGCTTATTCTGCTCGTTGATCTCGATGATTTCGTCGAGCCAAGCGACGATCGCCGCGCGGTCCGGTTCCTCGGCCATGCTCAACCGGTCATAGGCTTCCGCCTGACGGCTGCCCAATTGCGCCATCAGAGCCTCGGCAACCGCGAGCTTGCTTTTGAAATGCTTATAGAACGTCGCCCGGCTCACCTTGGCACGGGTAATGATGTCTTCGACGTTGGCGGCGTGGTAGCCGAGTTCGTGAAAGGTGGCGAGCGCCGAGTCCAGGATCTGACGCCGGCTGGCCTCCTTCTGTCTTTCATAACGATTCATCGCGCGCGGCATCGTGGGAGTCCGGGACCGCCATGATATCCGCGATCCGGCTCCGCCTCAAACTGAGTTGGTCTCAGCCGCCGGGCGAAGGGGAAGGTGATGAGACCGGCCCTGTCGCGGCCTGCGAGGATGACGGCGTCTGCGGCGAGTCGGCCTTCGGCGCCTGCGGCGCCGGGGAGGGCTGGCTCTCAGGTTGGCTCGACGGCGCAATCTGCGCCGGCGCGATCGGTGCCGCCGCGACGGAGGTCGATTCCTGCGGTTTGGCGGGAGTCTGGGAGGCTTGGGCGGGCGCGGCGGTCGTTCCCGGCTGGTCGGGTTTTCCGGTCGTGGCGGGTTTCTCTTCAGGAGATTTCCGAGCCTCGGACGATTTCTGTGCATCGCCCGCCTGCGACGTGCCGGCCACCTGGACGGTATAGTCGGGCACGATCCTGGCCTGCGGGCCTTCGATGATCAGCACATGCTGGCCGATATCCAGCGGATGCAGGTCCTTCTGCGTCACTGACAGAAGGTCGCCGTTAGGCTTACGGACGATGTATTCATAGCCGAACGTGTCGTCGGTGCTGTGCGCGATGGCGTTGCCCACCAGCCCGCCGGCCACTGTGCCGCCGACGGCGCCGAGGGCCGAGATCGGTCCTTGACCGATCTGCGATCCCGCTATGCCGCCGGCCGCGCCGCCGGTCGCCGTCCCGATCGTGGAATCGGCGGTGATCGAAACCACCCGTACGCCGACCACCACGCCTTGATCGACCTTCTCGGCGTGTTGGACGGCCGCGCTCGAATAGGTGTTGGGCGAATAATCCGGCCCGCAGGCGGCAAGCACGCAGGGAAGGGCAAGTGCCGCGACGCGCCGAGGGGCGCCTAGGGCAGCCGATTCAAACAGTGAAAGCAAAGACGCAGGAAGCATGGCGCATGGGTCCTGAGCACACGGGTCATGAGGTCGCGTCGGCGCCATGCTGGGGATCAAATATGGCGGATCTGTGGACCGCATCCGCACTGGCGCATCGGCCGGTGGAGTCTGAACGATCGTCAGCGCGACAGCAAGCGCGGACATGTCCGCGCTTGGCGGCTAGAACCAATTTCCGATGGGTTTTGACTGTCTTGGGACAGCCGCCGGCTTTAGCGTGCGATGATCGCCGTTACGGCCGATTTCCGGGCGGCTTTGCGTTCGAAATAACGGGCCAGCGCGAGGCGCTGATCACGTGCTGAGCTGGAGGGGGCCACCTCAGCCAGCCTGCGATACTTCACAGCCATGAACAGCAGACTCGATGTCTTGGTCATTGCTCGCTCCCCGCCTTCCCCTGCGGCGCGCCGTATCGCGTCGAACCGCCGCGGATCATAGGCGCGATGCCTCTTTCTGGCAATCACCACCCCTTGCGTTCGAGCTGCCATGACCGACTAGGTATATGGTTAAGATGGTATTGCAGCGCATCATTTCATTCGTCGAGATCCGACCGGCTTGCCGAGGCATCGCTTGCCCGCGTATGCGTCTCCTCGAGGTCGTGTAGGGGAGGATGAAATGGAGTTCACCGGGCGCAAGATTCTAATCACCGGACCGACCGGCCAGGTCGGATTTCCCGTTGCCAGGGCACTCGCCAAAAGCAACGAGGTCTGGGGAGCGGCGCGCTTTTCCGACGAGGCGAAAAAGAAGGCTCTCGAAGAAGCCGGTGTCCGCTGCGTCACCGCCGATTTCGAGAAGGGCGATTTCTCGGCCGTGCCGAAGGACATCGAGTATGTGCTGCATTTCGGCGTGTTCCGCGCGGCGGGCGACGATTTCGACCTCGATTTCCGCAACAATGCCGAAGGCACCGGGCTCCTGATGAGTCATTGCCGGGGGGCCAAGGGCTTCCTTCATGTGTCCTCGACCGCCGTTTACGAATCGGCCGGCCATGCCGCGCTCAAGGAGACGGACCCGCTCGGCGACAATCATCGGGTGATGATGACCACCTACAGCATCACCAAGATCGCAACCGAAGCGGTGGTGCGCTTCGCGGCGCGCGAGTTCAACCTGCCGACCGTCATCTGCCGCCTATGCGTGCCGTATGGGGACAATGGCGGCTGGCCCTACTACCACCTGCTCGCCATGAAGCACGGCGCGGCGATCCAGGTGCACACCGACAAGCCCTCGATTTATTCGCTGATCCACGAGGACGACATCATCCGCACCATCCCAGCACTGCTCGGCACCGCGTCGGTTCCGGCCAATATCGTCAATTGGGGCGGCGCCGAACGGGTCTCGATCGAGGAATGGACCGCCTATATCGGCGAGCTCACCGGCACCGCGCCCAAGCTCGAATATACCGAGACCTGCCTAGAGAGCGTCATCGTCGACAATACCAAGCTGCAATCCATTGCCGGGCCCTTGCAGATGCACTGGAAGGAGGGCATCCGCCGCATGATCAAGGCTCGCAATCCGGAGTGGCTGGTCTCTTGACGATTCCGAGGGCCGTCCACCGCTTGCGGCGGGCCGCGGGATTATCGGGTTGGCTGTCGCACGTCGCTGCGACGCCCTCGAGAGCATGGTCGATGGTCAAAGCGACACTGCCGGATCGAGAAAGGTCGGGCGATTGTGGCCCGGCAGCCATCGGCAACTGGTAAACGGCTCGGCTTCCGACATGAATCCATGCCGCTGGTGCGGCACCAGGCTTGTGTTATATGGGATTTGGCGATCGTCGCTTTCACCCGCGGCGGCGCGAGACGGGCGTTCGATGCGATCACGATTGCTACTCGTTCCGATCGGTGTTTTCGCCAGCGCGCCGGCGATCGCGACCACTTATATGACGGTCGAGCAGGCCCAGCAGGCGCTGTTTCCGGGCGCGACCTTCACACCCAACTTCGTGACGCTCGATCAGGACCAATTCAACGCGATCATCAAGGATTCGGACGTCAATGTCTGGAGCCGAGACATCAAGGCCTGGAAGGCCTCGACCGGCGGCTGGTTCATCCTCGATCAGGTGCGCGGCCGGGACGATTGGATCACCTATGCGGTCGGGATAGACCCCTCGGGCGCGGTGAAGACGATCCAGATCCTGGAATGCCTGGAGAAATATGACGGCATCACCGACCCGCAATGGCGCGGTCAGTTCATCGGCAAACGCCGCGGCTCGCGCTTCGACGATATCGAAATCATCACCGGCTCGACCCTCTCCTCCGGCCAGATCGCGGCCGGCGTGAAGCGGGTGCTGTCGACCTACGCGCTCGTTCTGAATCCGCCGTCGGGGTGAAGCGAACGCAACTGTCGGAAAACTTTACAATTCATCGCGATTTTCATTCGAAGAACTGGAAAATACAGCATATTCAATGCGTGGTACGGGAATTGCATCAACCCCTGCACGGACAAGATGCGATGGCCCATAAGATGAAAATCCATACTCCTACATTGTCGGTCGCGGTTCTGGCGGCGTTGTGGTCCGGCTTTTCGCCTTATGCGAGGGCGGCGGTGAGCTACTCGACGGGCAGCGTCAATTTCGACGCCGGCTTTGGTCAGCAGGTCGACGCTCCGTTGGGAGGGTCGGACACCGGCTGCGACTCCGATGCCGGCGTAGCCGCTTGCGGGGATTTGCTCAAGGTGACGGGTGTCTCGAATCAGGCGTTCAGCGGGGGGCCCGCGCCCAACGGAACGAACTACGTGATGAACAATTTCGTGTTCCACGTCGAAGACACCAATGGTGGCGTCAGCGGGGACTACGGAACCGGAGCCATCTTGGCGTCGAGCGCGACCTGTCCGACCAACGCGTTCTGCGAGTCGATCCAGCTTGGCAACAGCCCGAACGATGCGTACTTGTTCGAGCTCCCCTACACCATCAACTTCGGATTTGCCGGCGATACTTTCGGGTTCGATCCGAACGTGGTCCTCGGAACTCTAAAATTCCAAGGCAAGACATACACTGTGACCTCGTTGGGCACGGTTACGCTCGGCAATGCCGGCGGCGATGACGATAAGAGCTATTCGGGTCAGCTGCTCCTCAACTTTACCGATCCTGCCGATGATCCGCCGGTTCCGGAGCCGTCCTCCTTCGTGGTCTTGGGCGGTGTGCTCGCGGCTCTAGGTTTGGCACGGCGGCGCGCTTGCTGACCGGCTACTGATCCTGCGCGACGGGCCGACCGACCAGGCGTCGTCGCGGAAGGAGGTCCCTTCGGTGCCGGTTTTTGTGCATTGCACAATAGGCACGATGAGGCATCGTCAGAGGCGGTGATAGACCTCCTCATAAACGGTGACGCGCCCCCGCATGTCGGTCTGCTTCACCTCGCAATCCATGGTTCGCGCGTCGGGCGTGAAGGTGCAGATCTCGACCGCAATCCCACCCGGACCTTGCGATACTTGCTTCAGCGCCCCTTCCGGAGTCCAGCTGAAGGCCGACGTGCTGCCGGCGCGTCCTTTGATGGGGTAGGGCTTGCCGTCGATCGCGCCCACGAAGCCCGTCGAGCCGGTCGCGCCGTCCGGCATCCGGACGGTGACTGTCCATTGGAAGCCCGATGCATCCTCCTTGGTCACCGCCATCGTGAGGTCCGCCGGCTTCCCTTCGCCCGGCAGCAGCTCCGACCGCGTGAGATCGAGATGCCAGGCGCCCACCAGCGATGAGGGGCGGGCGACGGCGGAGGGGTGAGCGCAAAAATAAACCGTCATTCCCACGAAGGCGAGAATCCATGTCGACGTCGGTACAGGCTCATGGATGGATTCCCGCTTTCGCGGGAATGACATGAAAGGAAAGATCCTAACCAGCACCGGTATCCTTCACCAGCACCTCGGTGATGTCGTAGCCGGCATCGGCGGGAATGCGCAGCGCCGGTCCGTCGGGACTGTCAAAGGGCTCGGGGCTCACGGTGACGATTCGCCGCTCGGCCGCGGCGCGGAGCGCGTCGGCGACGGTCGCGCTCCGCGCCAGCAGCTTCAGGTTCGACCGCGTGACGAAGGCGAGCCTGACCTCGCCCCGATCCGCCTGCGCCACCGCGTCGAGCGGGCGAACCCAGCGCGAATCGACCAGCTCGCGCTGATCATGGGCCCCTTCCTGCCCATGCGGCGCTTCGGCCAGGTAGAAGCGAGTATCAAAGCGCTTATGGCGGATTCGCGGCGTGACCCAATGAGCGAAGGGTACCAGCCGGCTCGGCGCAAGGACCAAGCCCTCTGCCTCCGTCATCTCCGCGAGCGTCGCATCGCGATGGTGGATTCGCCGTCGCCAGTCGGACAGCGAGTCGAGCCGCGCGGCTGTGATGAGCGAAGGCCCGCCGCGGTCGCGCGCGAACAGGAAATCGGCTTCCTCGAACGCCTCGCGGATGCCGCCGATTCGCGACGGCAGATCGTCCAGCGCGCGCTCTTCGGCTGTGAGGTCGGCCAGAAGCCGCGCGTCGCCGTCGGTCTCGTCCACACGACCGCCGGGAAACACCAGCAGACCCGGCATGAAGCTCGCCTCCTGGTGACGGGTCGCCATGAAGACTTCGAGACCATTCGAGCCGTCGCGGACGAGGAGAACAGTGGCTGCGGGGCGGGGAGTAACCGGCGGATCGGGATAACTCATGGCCGGCAAGTTCGGCCACCGATAGCGGATCGTCAATCGCTCTCTCGTTGACCCGGCGCGCCGATCGCGGTCAAACCTTAGCGACGGGAGGAACGAGGATGGACGGCGCGGACCGGATCGACAGCCAAAGCTACAAGCCACTCGACGAACAGAGCGTCGCTCCGTATGTCGCCGCAATCCCATCGGCGCGGGCCACGCTCGGCGGCGAGCCTGCCGCCTGGCGGGTGCGCGAAGTAGGGGACGGCAATCTGAATCTCGTCTTCATCGTCGAGGGACCCTCGGGCGGGGTGGTCGTGAAACAGGCATTGCCCTACCTTCGGCTCGTTGGCGAGAGCTGGCCTCTGCCGCTCGAGCGCTCCTGGTTCGAATCGATGGCGCTCGGCGAGGAGGCACGCGCCGCGCCGGGGCGCGTGCCGCGCATTTACGCCGCCGACAAGACCGGCGCCGCGATCACCATGGAGTATCTGACGCCCCATGTGATCCTCCGAAAGGCGCTGATCGCCGGCCGTCGCTTGCCGTTGATGGCGGGTCACATGGCCGAGTTCCTCGCCCAATCGCTGTTCAAGACGTCCGACCTGTATCTGCCGGCACGCCGCAAGAAGGCGCTGATGGCTGCCTTCTGCGCCAACACCGAGCTCTGCAAGATCACCGAGGATCTGGTCTTCACCGATCCCTACCGGCTGGCGCCGGCGAATCGCTGGACCACGCCGCAGCTCGACGAAACCGCCGCCGCTTTTCGCGCCGACGCACCGCTCAAGGCGGCGGTTCAGGCGTTGAAGCTCAAATTCCTCTCCAGCGCCGAAGCGCTGATCCATGGCGATCTACACACCGGATCGATCATGGTGACGGAAGATGACACACGTGCAATCGATCCGGAGTTCGGCTTCTTCGGCCCGATGGGATTCGATGTCGGCGCGCTGATCGGCAATCTGCTGATCGCCTATGTCGCATATCCGGCGCACGCGCCGGATGCCGTCGCGGCATCGCAGTATCGGGCTTGGATCCTCGATCAGGCGGACCGGGTCTGGACCGGCTTCGATCAGCGCTTCCGCGCGCTCTGGGTCTCGGAAGGAAAGGGCGATGCCTTTACGGCTGAGCTGTTCCGCGATGCTGAAGGCGGAGCCGCGCTCGAAGCCGCACGCGACAGCTACATGTCGAGTCTGTTCGCCGACACGCTGGGTTTTGCCGGATGCAAGATGATCCGGCGCGTGCTGGGCCTTGCCCATGTCGAGGATCTGGAGGCCATCGCCGACCCTGACCGCCGCGCCGCCGCCGAGCGGCAGGTTCTCGCGCTGGGCCGGGCGCTGATCCTGCGGCGCGCGGAGCTTCGTGGATTTGCCGACGTTCGTGGCGTCGTGCGGCGGATCGCGGGCGAGGCCTGATGCGCGTCGGCGACAAGCATTGGCGGACGATCTGGCTGGCCGCCGACGGCTGGTCCGTCGAGGTGATTGACCAGACCAGGCTGCCGCACGCTTTCGAGACCGCGCGGCTCACCTCGGTTGAGGACGCCGCGCACGCGATCCGCACGATGGTCGTGCGAGGCGCGCCTCTGATCGGAGTCACGGCGGCCTACGGGCTGGCATTGGCGCTTCGCGGCGATCCGTCGGACGCCGCTCTCGCTCGCGCGAGCGAGCTGCTTGTGGCTGCACGGCCTACGGCGGTCAATCTCGCCTGGGCGGTCGGCGAGGTCCGCAAGGTGGTTCAGCGCCTTGACCCCGCCGGCCGCGCCGAGGCCGCCTATCTGGCAGCCGCGCGAATTGCCGAAGAGGATGTGGCCGCCTGCGCCGCGATCGGGACGCATGGCGCGCGGTTGATCGCCGATGCGGGCGCGGGTCGGAAGGGGCCTGTGAACGTGCTGACCCATTGCAATGCGGGTTGGTTGGCGACTGTCGATTGGGGCACGGCGCTCGCGCCCATCTACCGTGCCCACGATGACGGCGCGGCGGTGCATGTCTGGGTGGACGAGACCAGGCCGCGCAATCAGGGCGCGGCGCTCACCGCCTGGGAGCTTGGGCGGCACGGCGTGCCGCACACGGTGATCGCGGACAATGCCGGCGGCCATCTGATGCAGCATGGGAAAGTCGATCTCTGCATCGTCGGCAGCGATCGCACGACCGCCGCCGGCGATGTCTGCAACAAGATCGGGACTTATCTGAAAGCCCTGGCGGCGCACGACAATGGCGTGCCCTTCTATGCCGCGCTGCCGGCCTCGACGATCGATTGGAGTATCACCGACGGCGTGCGCGGAATCCCGATCGAGGAGCGGGACGGACGCGAAGTGGGCGAAGTAACCGGCCTCGGCGAAGACGGGCAGATCCGGGCCGTCCGGGTCACACCGGAAGGTACGCCTGTCGCCAATTATGCGTTCGACGTCACGCCCGCGCGGCTGGTCTCCGGCATCGTGACGGAGCGGGGTATCGCCGAAGCTTCGCGGGAGGGTCTCATCGAACTCTTCCCGGAACGGTCCGGCCGATGAAGAAAGATGCGGATCTGCGGGCGCGTCTTGTCGCGGCCTATCGGCGGCTCGACGCGTCGGGGGTCAACCAGGGGACTTCCGGCAATCTGAGCGTTCGCCTGGGAGCAGATCGGTTTCTCGTGTCGCCCAGCGGCATTGGTAGCGCTTCATTGGTTCCCGAGGACATCCCGCTCACCCGCTTCGACGGGCGCTGGACCGGCCCTCGCCGGCCGTCGAGCGAGTGGCGGATCCATCGCGACATTCTGAGCGCGCGGCCGGAGGTCGGGGCCGTGGTCCATGCCCATCCCCGCCACGCCGCCGCGCTCGCCTGCCTTGGGCGCGAGATTCCGGCCTTCCACTATATGGTCGCCGTTGCCGGGGGCGATTCGGTCCGCTGCGCTCCCTACCGCACCTTCGGCACCCAGGCCCTGTCCGACGTTGCCCTCGCGGCTCTAGAAGGCCGCCGCGTCTGTCTTTTGGCGAACCACGGCATCTTGGCGCTGCACGCCACGATCGAGGGCGCCGTGACGCTGGCCATCGAGGTCGAGACGCTGGCCGCGATGTACATAAGCGCCCTGTCGGTCGGGGAGCCGAACCTGCTGACCGCCGACGAGATGGCCCGGGTCGGCGCGATGTTCGCCGACTACGAGGCCGGGAAGCTGGCTGATGGGGAGTTGCGAGGGGAGGGGCATTAGACTATTGATTTTACTGACAGATCGGCATGCCCGCGACAAGTATGGGCAAGACGCCGTTCGCGCGTGGCCTAGTCGACCTTTTTCCCCAAAAATCTCCCCCTGCGATCCCTTGACGCTGCAATGCAGCGTCCACATTTTGTGCATGCTTTCTTAAGCATTAACGGCTATAAGGCTCGCCTTCGGCGAGGGTAGGTCCCTCGAGCGAATCGATCCGTGCTCGGCGCGTCGAGTTTCGACGCGCCTTTTGTTGTACCCGGCCTGTTGGGCCGCCTTGTGAGAGGTTAATTCGATGCCCCGTACCGTCCCCCTGTCGGATATCCGCAACATCGGGATCATTGCGCACGTCGACGCCGGCAAGACCACGACGACCGAGCGCATCCTGTACTACACGGGGCGCAAGCACACGATCATCGACATCCATGACACCAAGGATCTGAAGACGTCGACGACGACTGACTATCTCGAGCAGGAGCAGAAGCGCGGCATCACCATTCAGAGCGCCGCGGTCTCGACCTTCTGGCGGGACAAGAAGATCAACATCATCGACACACCGGGCCACGTCGATTTCACGATCGAGGTCAATCGCAGCCTGCGCGTGCTCGACGGCGCGGTCGTCGTGTTCGACGGCGTGGCCGGCGTCGAGCCGCAGTCCGAGACCAACTGGCGTCTGGCCGACAATTACAACGTCCCCCGCTTCTGCTACGTCAACAAGATGGACCGCAGCGGGGCGAACTTCACCCGCTGCGTCGACATGATCCGGAAGCGGCTGGGCGCCCGGCCGCTGGTGCTACAGCTGCCGCTCGGCTCCGAGGATAATTTCCGCGGCATGGTCGATCTGGTCGAACAGAAGGCCTATGTCTGGTTCTCCGACGACAAGGACGCCAAGTGGGAGGTCTGGGACCTCACCGACGATCTCGCCGACAAGCTGAACATCGAGGTGGTCGAGGATCGCGAAATTCTTGCCAATATCGCGCAGTACCGCAGCGAGCTGGTCGACACCGCGCTCGAGCAGGATGATGCGGCGATGGAGGCGTATCTCGAGACCGCCGAGGAGCCTTCGCCTGACGTGCTCCGCGCCTGCATTCGCAAGGGAACGGTGTCCGGTGCTTTCTTTCCGGTGCTCTGCGGCTCCAGCTACAAGAACAAGGGCGTGCAGCAGCTCCTGGACGCCGTCGTCGACTTCCTGCCGGCCCCGACCGACGTCGAGGCGATCAAGACCGTCGATGCCGACGGCAATCCCAACGGCGAGCGGATCTGCAGCGACGACGAGCCCTTCGCAGCCCTGGCCTTCAAGGTGATCAACGACGTCTACGGGGCGCTCACCTTCGCGCGCGTCTATTCGGGCGTGGTCTCGAAGGGCATGTCGGTCGTCAATTCGACCCGCGGCAAGCGCGAGAAGATCGGCCGCATGGTCGAGATGTTCGCCAAGGAAGCCAACCCGATCGAAGAGGCCCGCGCCGGCGACATCATCGCCTTCGTGAGCCTGTCGGAGACCGAGACCGGCGACACGCTCTGCGACGCCAACGCGCCGGTGATTCTGGAGCGCATGCGTTTCCCCGATCCGGTCATCTCGGTGTCGGTCGAGGCCAAGTCGAAGCAGGAGCAGGAGAAATTCTCCATCGCGCTCGGCAAGATGGTCCGCGCCGATCCGTCGCTCCGGCTGGAGACCGACCGCGAGACCGGGCAGACCATTCTGCGCGGCATGGGCGAGCTGCATCTCGAAGTGACGCTCGACCGGATGCGTACGGAGTTCGGCGTCGAAGGCAATATGGGCCGTCCTCAGGTCGCCTATCGCGAAGCGCTGACCAAGCCGGTCGAATACACCTACACCCACAAGAAGCAGACCGGCGGCTCGGGCCAGTATGCCGAGGTGAAGATCGTCTTCGAGCCGCGCGAGCGAGGCGCCGGGTTCGAGTTCATCGACAAGGTGGTGGGCGGCTCGGTGCCGCGCGAATATATCCCCTCGGTCGAGAAGGGCTTGAAGCTCCAGAAGGAAGAGGGCGTGCTGGCCGGCTATCCGACGGTCGACTTCAGCGCCACGCTGGTGGACGGCAAGTATCACGACGTCGACTCCAACGCGCTCACCTTCGAGATCGCGGCGCGCGCCTGCTTCCGCGAAGCGATCAAGCAGGCGGGTCCGGTCCTGCTCGAGCCCGTGATGAAAGTCGAGGTGGTCTCGCCCGAGGAATATCTCGGCGACATCATCGGCGATATCAATCGCCGTCGCGGCCAGGTCGTGGGCCAGCTTGAGCGCGGCAACTTCATCGCGGTCGAAGCCTCGGTCCCGCTCTCGGAGATGTTCGGCTATATCGGCCAGCTCCGCGGCATGACCAGCGGCCGCGCCTCCTACACCATGGAGTTCTCGCATTACGAGCAGGTGCCGCGGAACGTCCAGGAAGACATCGTCTCGGGGAAGACGAAGGTCGCCGCGTAACGGCTTCGGCTTCCTCGCGATAGGCTGGGAAACGTTACAGCAACATCTTGATGTAACAAGCCGGCGTAGCCGCCCGGTCGGCATCGATCGTGCGATGGAAGATCGCTCCCTTCGAGCGCCCGCCCGTGTCGAGCCAGTTCGCGCGGCCCGGATTGCGCTTGGCGATCGTCACACGGACGATGCCGTCGGCATCTGGCTTGGCCGTGACGTGATTGAGGTGGCTTGCGGGCAGCGGCTCCAGCCAGTGGTTCGTCACCTGGATTTGCCAGTAAGCGCATTCGACGCGCGGGATCTCGACGATCAGCGCCTGGTCGTCGCCGAGGTCGAAATAGCCCGAATAATAGCGAGTGCCCGGATCGCCTTGCACGGTCCTGTCGAGCTCGGACGGCAGCGGCGTGATCTCGTTGGGGCGCTCCGCGAAAGTGCGGCTCCAGAGAAGAAACTGCTTGAGGCTGCCGGTGACGAAGTGGCGAATGCCGGTCATTCTGCGCACGACATCGGCTGCCGTAAGGGCTCTTTCCGGTTCCTGCTCGCAGGTCAGCGCAAATTCCGCAGGCCTGTCGCCCGGCCGCAAGACGATCTCGCGGATCAGGAACAGATTGCTTGTCGGTTTGAGCCTGATGCCGACCGCCGGATCGGCTTTCGCGTCGATTGCGAGTTCGAACGACCCATCCGGCCCGCGCGGAAAATCCGTCGTCGTCAGCACCTGGTAGCCGTCCGTCGAGATCTGCCCGTCTGGCCGCACGGAATAAGCCCCGACGCCGATTCGATACGCGTCGTTGATCTTGCCCGTCAGCCGGTAACGCCGCTCGCTCGCGAGGTTGGCGCTACCGATGATGTAGTCGGGATTGTAGCCGCCGATCCGCGGCACATCGAAGGAGAGCCCGTTGGCAAGGCGTTCCGAGCCGGACAGAAAGCGCTCAACGCCATAAGCGGCTAATCGCGCAAGGTAGCCGACGCCCTCGGCGCATGTCGCATCGTCGGGTGCGGCGGGCAGCAGCTCGGCGCCGATCTGTTCCAGCGTCGCGCAAAATTGCCGCCACGCGTCTTCCAAGGAATCACTCATATTCCATTGGGATCGCATAGCGCGCGCGATAATCCGCGAAGCCCGCGTTCACGTCGGCCAGATCGACTCCGTAATCTTCGAGCCTGTAGCGATGCTGGCCGCGCTTGCCTTTCGGGTTGCGCTCGGTCCAGTCGCCGAGCTTCGCGCGCACGGCGGCCGGCATCGCCATGCCGAGCTGTTCATAGATTGCGGCCACTTCGCGCACCGGGTCAGCGACGAGGCGGTAATAGTCGACATTCAGCACTCGGACGCTTCGATCATCGAACGCCATCAGCCGCTCGATATGCTTATCGACGAAGCGCCACATTTCGTGGCCGATGTCGCCTCGATCGTTTTCGATCGTGCGCGGCGCGCGGTACTGATGCGTGAGGTCGCAAATCGAGGCCAGCGTCTGCACAGGGTCACGGTGCGATACCACGAACACCGCATCGGGATAGACGCGTCGGATCTCCGGCATCGCTAGAATGTGGTTCGGATATTTGACCACCCAGCGTTTGGGCGCCGCGCGCCATTGGAGCAGTTGCAGTACCGATTTGTGATAGGCGTAGGCGCGCACGTAATCGAGCGACCGCAGCATCCATTCGAAGAAGCTCGGCACGCGTAGGTAATTCTGAAAGCCGGCCTGCGAGAAAGCTTGATTCAGGATCAAGCTGCACTCGTCGGGTCCTTCGGCGTCCATCAGATGGATGGCGTCGAAATTCACGACCTCCTCCTTCCACTGGCCGACGAACTGATAGGCGGCCTCGATCCGGGCGGGCACTGATCCGGGATCGAAGGAAGGGGGCGGGCAGGGGCGCAGCGTCTCCCAGGCGCGAAGCAGCCTGAGATCGGGATCATGGTCGAACAGATGATGCAGAAAGGTCGTACCGGAGCGCGGCAGGCCCATGAGGAAGATGGGGCGTTCGATCGCCTCGGCCGCGATCTCCGGTCGCTCGTCGTGCCAGCGCCGTACTTCGAGCCGGTTGCGCAATAGAGACAGAATCTCGGCTCGCGTGAGCTCCACTCCCTGATTGCTCAGGCGCCCGTCTTCATTCAGCGCGTCGACGAAGTGCGCGAAATTTTCGGCGAAGGGATCGTCGCCGAAGGCGGCTAGTCCGGCCCGCGCGGCGGCTTCTCGCTTGAGCGCTTCGCCGTCGAGCCGGAGCATCGCGGATCTAAGATTATCTCAGCGAGGCGTTCAGCTTTTCGAGCGCTGCGCTGCCGGGGCAGAGGGCGGCCTCGTCCAAGTCCGTCAGCGGCGTTTCCACCGTGCCGATATGAGCGTGCATGTCCTCCGGGTCCGGATCGACATAGAGCAGGCCGGTCACGATCTCGCCGTCGGCCTTGTGCTCCTGCAGGAAGCGCTGCGCGGCCAGGCGGTCGTTGACGTCATAGTCGCCGGCGAGCTTGCGGAGCCGGAGCACTGAACCGTCGTGCTGGGTCACCTCCTGCACCGTACCTGGCTCATACTCTGCGGTGATCTCCTCGCGGGGCGTCATCACGTCGAGATAGTTCACCGCCTCATTGTGCTCGCGCACATAATCGAAGCTCTTGGTCGAGCCGGCATGGTTGTTGAATGCCACGCAAGGGCTCAAGCAATCGATGAAGGCGGCGCCCTTGTGCATGATCGCGGCCTCGATCAACGGCACCAGCTGGGTCTTATCGCCGGAGAAGCTGCGCGCGACGAAGGTGGCGCCGAGCTGCAGCGCGAGCTCGGCCATGTCGATCGCCTCGTCGGTGTTGACGACGCCCTTCTTGCTCTTCGAACCGCGGTCGGAAGTGGCCGAGAACTGGCCCTTGGTCAGGCCATACACGCCGTTGTTCTCGACGATGTAGACCATGTTGATGCCGCGGCGCATGCAATGGGCGAACTGGCCAAGCCCGATCGAGGCGGAATCGCCGTCGCCGGAGACCCCCAGATAAATCAGGTCGCGGTTGGCGAGGTTCGCGCCGGTGAGGACCGACGGCATGCGGCCGTGGACCGAGTTGAAACCGTGGCTGTTGCCAAGGAAGTAGGTCGGCGTCTTCGACGAGCAGCCGATGCCGGACAGCTTGGCGATCCGGTGCGGCGGCAGCTCCAGCTGATAGACTGCCTGGATAATCGCCGCGCTGATCGAATCATGCCCGCACCCGGCGCAGAGCGTCGATATGTTGCCTTCGTAATCGCGCCGCGTGTAGCCGAGCTTGTTCGGCTGAAGCTGAGGGTGATGGAGCTTGGGCTTGGCGAGATAGGTCATCAGACGGCCTCTTTCAGGCGTTTCTGAACAGGTTGCAGCCGTTCGGCAATGCTGCGCGAAATGAATCGCGCGGTGATCGGCGAACCGTCGTAGTGGAGGACCGGGATCAGCTTGGCAGGATCGATTTCGCACTCGTTGACGATGAGCGCGCGCAGCTGGGCGTCGCGATTCTGCTCCACGACGAAGACCTCATCATGGGCATTGATGAAATCGACGACATCGTCATGGAAGGGGAACCCGCGCACGCGCAACGTGTCGACCATTAGCCCTTGGCCGGCCAGGAGCTCGGCCGCTTCCGACATGGAGGCGCTTGTCGATCCGTAATAGATCGCGCCGTAGCGCGTCGCGGCCGCCGCATTATGCTTGATCGGACGCGGCACGAGCTGCTTTGCCGTCTCGAACTTTCTGAGCAGCCGATCGACATTGTCGCGATAGACGTCGCCTTGCTCGGAATATTTGGCGAAACGGTCCTTCGATGAGCCGCGGGTGAAGAACGCGCCCTTGCTCGGATGGGTGCCAGGATAGGTTCGGTAGGGAATGCCGTCGCCATCCACGTCGAGGTAACGGCCGAACTCTCGGCCCGCCTCGAGATCGGCATGGGTCATCACCTTGCCGCGATCGTACCGGCGGGCATCGTCCCACTTCAACGGCGCACAGAGTCGCTCATTCATGCCGATATCGAGATCCAGCAGCACGAAGATCGGAGTCTGGAGCCGATCGGCCAGATCGAAGGCTTGGGCGCCCATGGTGAAGCATTCATGCGGATCCTCGGGGAAGAGGAGCACATGCTTGGTGTCGCCGTGGCTCGCATAGGCGCACGAGAGGACGTCGCCCTGCTGCGTGCGTGTCGGCATGCCGGTCGAAGGTCCGCCGCGCTGCACGTCGAACAACACTGCCGGAACTTCGGCGAAATAGGCGAGGCCCAGGAATTCCTGCATCAGGGAGATGCCGGGGCCGGATGTCGCGGTGAATGCGCGGGCGCCGTTCCAGGCTGCGCCGATCACCATGCCGATCGAGGCGAGCTCGTCCTCGGCCTGGACGATGGCGAACTTGTTGCCCTTCTCCGGGTCGACGCGGTAGCGCTGGCAATATTTGGTGAAGGCCTCGGCGAGCGAGGTCGAGGGCGTGATCGGATACCAGGCGCAGACGGTGGCGCCTCCATAGACCGCGCCCAGGCCGGCTGCGGCATTGCCCTCGATCGAGATCCGATCGCCGACCGCATTCGCTCGCTTGACCTTGAGCCCGAACGAGCTGACCAGGTGCTCGAGCGCATAATCGCGGCCCATATGGAAGGCGTGGATGTTCGGCTCGATCAGCTTGTCCTTGCCCTTGAACTGCTCGCCGATCAGCGTCTCGATGACTTCCGGCTCGATGTCGAGCAGCGCCGAGAGCGCGCCGACATAAATGATGTTCTTGAACAGCTGCCGCTGCCGCGCATCCGTGTATTCGCGATTGCAGATCGCGGTGAGCGGCATGCCGATCGTGGTCACATCGTCGCGGAATTTCGACTTCGGCAGCGGCTTGGAGGAATCATAGAACAGATATCCGCCGGGCTCGATCGACGCGACGTCCTGGCTCCAGGTCTGCGGGTTCATCGCGACCATCAGGTCGACGCCGCCGCGGGCACCCAGATGCCCGGCTTCGGACACCCGCACCTCGTACCAGGTCGGCAGGCCCTGGATGTTGGAGGGGAAGATGTTGCGGGGTGCCACCGGCACGCCCATGCGCAGGATCGACTTGGCGAAGAGCTGGTTGGCGCTGGCCGAACCCGACCCGTTCACATTGGCGAATTTGACGACGAAGTCGTTGGTGCGGGTTATCGGCTGAGGCATGCGTCCCCTACTTGGGCGGTATCGAGAAGGAATTTCTGCATGTCCCACGCGCCGGTCGGGCAACGCTCGGCGCAGAGACCGCAATGGAGGCAGACGTCCTCGTCCTTGACCATGACGCGGCCGGTCTTGAGTCCGTCGGCGACGTAGAGATCCTGGGCGCGATTGGGCGCCGGTGCATTCAGCCGCGTGCGGAGATCGGCTTCGTCACCATCGGGCGTGAAGCTGATGCAATCCATCGGGCAGATGTCGACACACGCGTCGCACTCGATGCAAAGCTTCGGCGCGAAGACCGTCTGGATGTCGCAATTGAGACACCTCTGGGCCTCTTTGTAGCCGAGCTTCGGGTCGAAGCCGAGCTCGACCTCGAGCTTGATGTCGGCAAGCGCGACTTTCTTGTCGCGCAGCGGCACCCGGTAGCGGAGATCGTTCGAGATCTCGTTATCATAGCTCCACTCGTGGATGCCCATCTTCTGGCTGGTCAGCGTGACCATTGGCGGCGGACGATCATTGACGTCCTCGCCCTGGCAGAGCTTGTGGATCGAGATCGCGGCCTGGTGCGCATGGGCCACAGCCCAGATGATATTCTTCGGACCGAACGCCGAATCGCCGCCGAAGAAGACATTCGGGACGGAGCATTGCAGGCTGGCTTCATTCAAGACCGGCAAGCCCCAGCGATCGAACTCGATGCCGCAATCACGCTCGATCCACGGGAAGGCATTCTCCTGGCCGACCGCGATCAGCACGTCGTCGCACTCCATATAGACGTCGGGCTCGCCTGTCGGGATCAGGTTGCGACGGCCTTTCTCGTCATAGACCGCGTGAACCTTCTCGAAATACATGCCCTTGAGCTTGCCGTTCTCGTGCTCGAAGCTCTTGGGCACGTGGAAGTTGATGATCGGAATGTCCTCGTGCATGGCATCTTCCTTCTCCCAGGGAGACGCCTTCATCTCCTCGAAGCCGGAGCGCACCACGACGCGGACATCCTCGCCGCCTAACCGGCGCGAGGAGCGGCAGCAATCCATCGCGGTGTTGCCACCGCCCAGGATCAGGACCCGCTTGCCGATCTTGTCTATGTGACCGAACGAGACGCTGGACAGCCAGTCGATGCCGATATGGATATTGGCCGCGGCCTCCTTGCGGCCGGGGATGTCGAGATCGCGACCGCGCGGCGCGCCGCAGCCGACGAAGATCGCGTCCCAGCCCTCGGCCATCAGGGTCTTCATGCTGTCGACACGCTGACCGAGCCGCAGCTCCGCGCCCATGTCGACGATGTACCCGACCTCTTCGTTGATGACGCTGCGAGGCAGACGGAATTTCGGAATCTGGCTGCGCATCATGCCGCCGGACTCGGTGTCGCCGTCGAACAGCACGCATTCATAGCCCATGGGCAACAGGTCGCGCGCGACAGCGAGCGAGGCGGGACCCGCCCCTACCAGCGCGATACGCTTGCCGTTCTTCTTGGCCGGCTTTTTGGGCATGCGCGGCGTGACGTCGTCCTTGAAGTCCGCGGCGACGCGCTTCAGCCGACAGATCGCCACCGGCTCTTCCTCGACGCGTCCACGCCGGCAGGCGGGCTCGCAGGGGCGGTCGCAGGTGCGGCCGAGAATTCCAGGGAAGACGTTCGACCGCCAATTGATCATATAGGCGTCGCTGTACCGCTCCTCGGCGATCAGCCGGATGTATTCCGGGACCGGCGTATGGGCCGGGCAGGCCCATTGGCAGTCGACGACCTTGTGAAAATAGTCGGGGTTGGCGATGTCTGTCGGTCTCACTGCTTAGATTCCTCGGCGGGCGATATGCCCTTGGCGGTCGAAAGCTGCGTTCGTCGGGGGCGGGATCGGATCGGCTCGGGTCGGCAAACGCCTCCCAGCGGCGGGTTCGGACGGCGGATCATATCCGCTTCCGAAAGCCGGCTTCTGAGTCCAGGGCGTTGGCTACATTCGTCCACACGTCAAATATAGGGCGCTGTAGTCGCTCCGACAGATTTTTGCGGCGTATATGCCGATTGGCATCGCGGCGTCGATCTCGTCGGCTCGGGGCATTGGCCTCGGCCACCTTTCCAATCCTCTCCTGAGCGATCTACTCCCTTTTTGTCCTTGATTCGAATTTCGCACAAAGCCCGGGTCTTCTGCAATCGGAGAGCGACATCAGACCGCTCTCCAAATACGCATTCGAGCCGTTCTCGGCGGGAAAACCATCTTTTCGCGCAAAACCATGGCGTCCGAATGCTCGGCGCCGGAACGAGGGGCCGCATCCGCGGTTTCATTGTCAATAGGAATGATCGCATGGCTGCTTTGAACCACCATAGCGCCACCCGGACCGCATTCGTCCTTTCCGCCGCTTTCCTGATATTTCCGGCTTTTGGCTGGGCAAAGGACATCCCGGATCAGAAGGGGCCGGATCCGAAGGGGCAGGCGGAGAACCCCCCGGCGCAAAATCTTCCGCCCGAGGCACAGCCCAAGGCGCCTGCGCCCGGCGAGACCAAGACGGGCGTGATCCGCCCGCCGGACGTCGATCCGGACATGTCCAAGCGGACGCCGAACGTCGATCCGAAGATGGCGCAGCCGCCCAAGCCGCAGGCTCCGGCCGTTCCCGAAATGAATGGCGGCGAGCAGGGGCAAGGCAAATCCGGGCCAGAGGCGCAGCCCCGCTAGCGAACCGGCGATCGCCGCGATAGTCTCGCCGCTCCGAGCGATGAGGGAGCTGGCGTATGAAGACCCGGGCGGCCGTTGCATTCGAAGCAGGCAAGCCTCTGCGAGTCGAGACCGTCGATCTCGAGGGGCCTAAGGTCGGCGAGGTGCTGGTCGAGATCCATGCGACGGGCGTCTGCCACACCGACTCCTTCACCCTCTCAGGCGCCGATCCCGAAGGTCTGTTCCCAGCGATTCTGGGCCATGAGGGCGCCGGGATAGTGCTTGAGGTTGGCGCAGGCGTAACCTCGGTCAAACCGGGCGATCATGTGATCCCGCTTTACACGCCAGAATGCCGCCAGTGCAAATTTTGTCTCTCCGGCAGGACCAATCTCTGCCAAGCGATCCGCGCCACGCAGGGCCAGGGGCTGATGCCCGACGGCACCTCGCGCTTCTCGCACAATGGCAAGACGGTGCTCCACTATATGGGCACCTCGACCTTCGCCAATCACACGGTGCTGCCCGAGATCGCGGTCGCCAAGATCCGGCCGGACGCGCCCTTCGACAAGGTCTGCTATATCGGCTGCGGCGTGACGACCGGCGTCGGCGCGGTCATCAATACGGCCAAGGTGACGCCTGGCTCGACCGTCGCCGTATTCGGCCTCGGCGGCATCGGCCTGAATGTGGTCCAGGGCGCGCGGATGGTCGGCGCGGACAAGATCATCGGGATCGACCTCAACCCCGCTCGCGAAGCTCTGGCGCGCAAGTTCGGCATGACCCATTTCCTCAATCCCAAGGACGTGCCGAACATCGTCCAAGCGATTGCCGACCTGACTGATGGGGGCGTGGATTATTCCTTCGAATGCATCGGCAACGTCGATGTGATGCGGAATGCGCTCGAATGCTGCCACAAGGGGTGGGGGCAGAGCGTGATCATCGGCGTGGCGGGCGCAGGACAGGAGATCAGGACGCGGCCCTTCCAGCTCGTCACCGGCAGGGTATGGAAGGGCTCGGCTTTCGGCGGCGCCAAAGGGCGGACCGATGTCCCGAAGATCGTCGACTGGTACATGGATGGGAAGATCAATATCGACGATCTGATTACCCATACTTTGCCGCTCGAGCGGATCAACGATGCTTTCGATCTCATGCATCACGGCGAATCGATCCGCTCGGTCGTGCGCTACAGCTAGGCTCCGCGAAACGGGATAAATCATGATCGATATTGCGCCCCGCGAATGGTGGGGTCGCCCGGTCGTCGTTGGCGGCGGCGTCGCGGGCGGTGTCGCCGCGCTGACACTTTCGGCCCGACCCGTGATCCTGCTCGATCCGGCGCCGGTCGGCGGAGAGGCCGCGAGCCGCTGGGCGCAAGGAGGGCTGGCGGCTGCGATCGGCGCGGAGGATTCGCCCGAGCAGCACGCCAAGGACACCGTTGCCGCAGGCGCCGGCTTGTGCGACGCGGCGGCGGCGACAAGGATCACGGCGGCGGGGCCGGCGATCGTCGAGACGCTCGAGCATTATGGCGTGCGCTTCGACCGCGACGCGAACGGCGCGATCGCGCTCGGTCTGGAGGCGGCCCACGCGCATCGCCGCATCCTCCATGTGCGCGATGCGACCGGCAGCGCGCTGATGCAAGCGATCGGCGGCGCGATCGCTCGCGCGCCCACGATCAGGCAGCTCACCGGAACGGCGCTCAGAATCGTCGCCACCGACGGCCGCGTCGCCGGGCTGATCGCGAGGCTCGACGATCGCGTCTGCTTCCTGCCGACGTCGGCCGTGCTGCTCGCGACGGGCGGTATTGGCGGTCTCTGGCAATCGACGACCAATCCCGCCGGAGCTCGCGGCCTCGGATTGGCGTTGGCCGCGCGCGCCGGTGCGGCGCTCGCCGATCTCGAATTCATGCAGTTCCATCCGACCGCGCTCGCGGTTGGCGCCGATCCCATGCCGCTCATCAGCGAGGCGGTTCGCGGCGAAGGCGCGGTGCTGGTGGATGCCGAGGGGATTCGCTTCATGGCCGATCTTCCCGGTCGCGATCTCGCGCCCCGCGATGTTCTTGCGCGCGCGGTGTTCGCGCAATGGGCCAAAGGTGGAAAAGCTGCGCTCGATGTGCGGCACTGGCCGGAAGGCAAGTTCGCCGGGCGCTTTCCGAATATCCACCGGGTGCTCGCTTCTTTCGGACTTGATCCCGCGCGCGATCCGATCCCCGTGCGCCCGGCGGCGCATTATCATATGGGCGGAATCAAGGTGGGCCCGACGGGCCGTACTGGAATCGACGGTCTATGGGCGGCAGGCGAGGTTGCTTGCACCGGGCTCCACGGCGCCAATCGGCTCGCATCCAATTCGCTGCTTGAAGCCGCGGTCTGCGGCAAGTGGGCCGCTGAAGATATGCTGGGGACCGATCTGCCTCATGTCCAGCCGGATGCGGCGCGCGGTATCGATGTTCCGGAGCATGGCGGCCGGCAGGCGCTCGCAGCGGCGCGCGCGGTCATGGACCTCTATGTCGGCGTCGTCCGCAATGCGAGCGGACTGGCGACCGCGCTCGAAACCTTGGACGATCTGCGCC
>Ga0070738_10001286_pt1 | contig 53028 bp, 28 predicted proteins | sample Coa_R2_2_FD_66446 | JGI IMG/M metagenome (GOLD analysis project Ga0070738, IMG submission 66446) | Surface soil microbial communities from Centralia Pennsylvania, which are recovering from an underground coalmine fire - Coalmine... | ecosystem: Environmental > Terrestrial > Soil > Unclassified ... | reverse complement strand
AGCGGCACCGACGGCTCGCCCAGGGCTTCGTATTCCTTGCTGACCGCCTTCACTCCCGTCAGGTGAAGCAGCGAGTACAGCAGCATCGAGGCGTGGCCCACGGAGAGAATGAAGCGGTCCCGATTGGGCCAGATCGGATCCTGGGGGTCGAAGCGCAGAAAGTGCTGCCACAGACAGTACGCCACAGGCGCCAGAGCCATCGGCGTTCCCGGATGCCCGGAGTTGGCCGCCTGGACGGCATCCATCGACAGGGTGCGGATCGTGTTGATGCACGTCGCATCGAGAGCTGCACTATTTTGCATGATCGTCCTCGCCTTGGCGGCAGCCTGCGGGAGGAGAGAAGAGGCACTGCCTTGCCGGCCGGGGGCTTCATCGCCAGTCCGGACAGTGAACAATGCAGTCTATACTATTCGAGCCTCGATCTTCGGCAAATCGCTCGAGACTGTTTTGCGATGAATTTTTGAAGAAGAAAGAAACAATTCTGAGGATGCCTGCGGAAGATAACTCGGAGCCGTGCACGTAGGACGCGAGCGGCTACCAACCGCAACCATCAAATGCCGCCCAGCAGTGGTACGCCGTTTGCCCAGTAAATTGACGACCGCACATCCGGAAGTCGCCGGAGGAAATCCTGATATGAGCTTAGCCTTTGCATGAACTCCAGCGCGAAGAAAATTGGTCTCGCACTTTCGGGGGGCGGATTCCGGGCGAGCCTGTATCACCTGGGCCTGGTCCGGTTCCTCCGCGACGCCGGTATTCTGCCCCAGGTGTCGCACATCACCTCGGTCTCCGGCGGCAGTGTCCTCGCTGCCCACCTCGTGCTCAACTGGGACCGCTATAACGGATCGCCCGGCGAGTTCAACTCGGCGGCGTCCGAACTCCTCTCCTTCGTGCGGCTTGATGTCCGCAACCGGATCATCCGGCGGTGGCCCTTGGCCTTTCCCTTGCGCGGGCTGCGCTGGCTTGCGGGTGTCTCCAACCGCAAGCTGGCGCGAACGGGCCTGCTGGAATCCCACTACGAAAGGTTTCTCTACGGGGATACCAGCCTGTTCGAGCTGCCGGAGAGGCCGCAGCTGCACATCCTCACCACCAACCTAAGCGAGGGCTGCCTGTGCTCGTTCACCCGCGATGGCTTACTGATGGTGCGCCGGCGCCCGGGCGGCAAGTTCCGCATCGACCGAATCCACACGGGATTGGCCACTGTGCCGATGGCGGTCGCCGCCTCGTCGGCCTATCCTGGATTCTTTCCGCCGCTGGAGCTGACTGGTATGGAGGTCGGGGCCAATGTCGGTGAGTTCGGCCGACAAGCGTACACCGATGGCGCCGTTTTCGACAATCTCGGCGTCCGCATGTTCCACTTCCTGGAAGGGCCGTTGCTCGCCGATACATCCCTTTCGCGCGAGGATTTCCTCGACTTCCCCGCGGCCGTCGAGGAGTTGCGCCAGGCCAGCCAATCCAGTGAGGAAACGCCGCTGCGCCGCCTGGCGCAACTCCTCGTAGGAGTCAGGAGCAGGCCCGAGCCGTTGCTTCTCCCCAACGTGCCGATTTCGGGCAACGAATCGCCGCCAACCCAAGAAGAAGGCGAGCCGCGTCGTATCAGCACCGTAAGTGGGGAATCGCTGATCGCCCGCCTGTGGGACATCCTCCGCCACTATCCACTTCACCGCGAACCACTCTTCGCGGCCCTCAAGCCCGTGGATGCCGAGGCGGGATCGCTGCTCCATACCAGCTTTCTCCATAGCCGGGTCCTGGAGCCGGGCGAACAACTCTGGCTGAACCGACACCTGCTCGAAGCCGCATTCCGGCAGGCGACCGGACGTCCCTGCTTCCGCCGACTCAAGGGCCGGCTGGACAGCGTCCTCGTCAGCGACGTGGGCAAGCCCTTTGAGGTGAAGAGCAACCTGCGCGCCGGCGGCCTACTCCGGACCGCCATGCGCTCGACCGACATCCTCATGGACCGGGTCTGGCAACTGGAGATCGAGACGTTTCACGACTCCCCGGGCTTCGTCTTTGCCCCAATCACGGATATCGTCGAGCCGACCGATGACCCGACGGCATTGCACCCCGCAATCCAGAGGCAGACGGCCTACATCCGCACGGACCTGGATCGCTTCTCGATGCTGGAGATCCGTACCTTAGTGCAACACGGTTACTGTGTCGGCCGCAAGGCGTGCCGGGCACACCCCGACCTGTTTGGCGCCGAGCTGCCCGGCGATGCCCCCTGGGATCCGTTTCCCGGACCGCGCGGCGCTCCCTCCTCCGCCCTGCCGTCGATACGCGCCACTCTCCTACCCTTCTCCCTTTGGGGTAGAGACGGCAAAGGCGCGTCTTGGGCGGCTACAAGCGAGGCACGGACGTTGCAAGCCTCGGCCCTCCGGCGTATCTGGGAGACCTTACTGGATTACCGCGATTGGGTCTCTTACGTCTATGTGCCGCTCGTGGTTCCGATCCTGGTCCTGCTGCCCTATGTCCTGGTTAAGTATTACGAGCGATCGCATCGGATCAGTCAACTCGTTGAGTCGCTTGCCCAGGGCAGCCCAGATCTGGAGGTCATGAGCCGCCTGCTCAAAGACTCAACGAAACCCTGGGTCGGCGAGCCAGCCGAAGAAGTTCGAAGCCTGGAAGAACTTGATTTCAGGGGATTCGACGTCCTCCAGGATTCTCGCATCCTCGACTTGCGCGACTGGAATCCGGCCCCTGCCGGCGAACTCGACTTGAACTCTCTGGTTTATGGTTATCGGCGGTTGAAGGTTGTGAAGCGAGCGGACAGCGCCGGAAACAACCTGTTTCGCATCAACGTGCTCGCGACCAGCCCCAAGACACAAGTGCGGTTTCCGCCGCAGCAGCTACGGCCCCATTTGCGCATGAGTAGCCTGGAGAGCACGGTCCCCGGCGAGAAACAAGGCCGTTGGCAGGTGAGCTGGAACTTTGAGAAAGTGCCGGTCGGCGAGTACGTAGACCTCATCTACGAACACTGCTCTCCGGCCCTGTTCCTGCAACGCGAGGGCGGCTTAAACTCCGTTGCTATCCCCATGCAGGTGGATACCGCCGAAGTGAGCCAGTGGTTTCTGATGCCCAAACGGAAGCAGTATAAAGATTGTCGCATTCTTCGGTACCCGACCGGAAAACTCGAAGCTGTGGAATCGGTCAAGGTCGTGAGCGAGTATTTGGCGGAGGATTCCACGATCATCGCCTACAAATTGCTTTCTGCTAAGGCCGGCTATACTTACGAAGTCACCTGGTCTTACAAATAGGAACGCGGACATTCTGACGGAGGCCGACAACCAGCCCCTTTGCTGCGCGCTCGTCACAATTCGACTAGACGGATTTCTTCGGATGATGTAAGAGGATCGGGAAATCAGTCTTTCAATTGAGACTATTCCGCACTGTAGCGCGTTTCTCGTTGGGGTAGTGTTTTTCGGTTAGCCGCTCCGCGGAGCGCCGGGTTCGCGCTCCGTGGAGCGGCTAACCAAAAACGTGAAAAGCGCTTTAAACTGTTCCGTACGCGAGAATCCCATTGGAACCTCAGCGACCAGTCGATGGGTCCTAAGCATGCCGAATGTCCTGTTTGGCCGAGTTGCTCGCGAACGCTAGTGAGTCGAGAACGGCGCGCGAATTGCCACCGTAGGGTGGGTAGTTGTCTCATCGCTCTCTTGCTGATGGGGATCTCCGCCGCGGCCGAGCCTCCCACCCCCGATCCGGAACGCAATCCGGCGAACGCTTCTCAGACAGCGGCAGAACCGATCTCGGTTGAAGAGCTAGCTCGCCGACTGCAACGCTTGGAGAAGCAGAACGCAAAGCTCGCCGAGCAGAACGCCAACCTCAGCGCGCGGAGTCAAGCGCTATCGGAGAAGTTGGAGGAAATAACAAAGCTGTACGATCGACTCAATCATCGAGGGGGAATGGAGAAATCTTCTCCCGATGGAGGATCGACGCCTTTCCTGCCGTCCTCGATTACCCTCTTCTCCTCCGAGCGCCCCACCGATCAAAAGCCCGGTATCAGCCCCGATGACCCGCTGGCTCCGGGCTCGCCATTCTCTCCCGACGCGCGGCTTCGCGAAGGAACTGGCTCGCTACAGGACATGACATCTCCCAACGTCGCGCCTGGATCAGAACCGGAATCGCCTGAGCGGGCGATGTCCGAGGGAAACGATGCGACGCGGGGTACCGAGTCAGCGATCTCCCGATTCTCAAACTTCTTGATCGGCGGCTACGACGAGGAACGCGGCGCGTTCGTCCTGGTTCGCTCTCAGGATACGCAGCGCGTTCCGTTCGAACTTCGCTTCAACCTGGTCACGCAGGTGCGCTATACCAATTTCGGGCCGAACGCGAATTCGTGGACCGACAGCACCGGCGCCTCGCATCCAATCCAGAGCATCAGCTCCTGGGAGATCAATCGTAACTTCATTCAGTTTTCCGGCTTCGCCCTCGATCCACGCCTTCAATTCATGGCCATCCTTTTCTCCTCGACGGCCATAGACGACACCGTCTTGCTGGGCTACATCGGTTATCGTTTCAGCGACGCCTTCGACCTGCGCGCCGGCAACTGGCTGGTGCCGGGCACCCGCGAATGGTACACCTCGTTCCGCTACACGCTCGGCGCGGACCGTCTTATGGCGACAACGTTTTTCCGCCCGAACATCAGCCCCGGTATCTGGGCGCAAGGCGAGCCGATCAAGGGCTTCAACTATGTAGCGATGGTGGCCAATTCGCTGAACCGATTCAACCAGGGCATCGATCGCATCGGCTCGTCGTTCGCCTTCGGGGGGACTGCCTGGTGGGAGCCGTTGGGCGCCTTCGGTCTGGGACCGTCGGACGTGGAGAACCATCAATCGCTGAGCACGCGCCTCGGCGTCAACCTGGCTGTGTCGCGCGAGGCAAACCAGGGCAGCATATTCAACGACGGAGTCATCACCGATCCTCGCCTGCCCAATCCGGAGGACACGATCATTCGCCTATCCGACGGCACGCCGCTGTTTCGACCCGGCGCGCTGGGTCCGGGCGTAACACTGACGGCGGCTAACGTGCAGCTATGGACGGTTGATGCTGCCTTCAAATATCGCGGTCTTAGCCTCGATGGCGAGTACTTCTTTCGCTGGCTCGACGGTTTCAACACCGTCGGAAAAACTCCCGCATTCGCCTCTCTGTTCGATTATGGCGCGCTACTCCAGGGAGGCTGCTTCTGGATTCCGACCAAGTTCGAAACCTACGCCCGCAGCTCCTTTGTAAGCGGCCGATTCGGGACCGGCAGTGAGTTCGGCGGCGGGGTCAATTGGTATCCCAAAGGCAGCCGCAACTGGCGGCTTACCGCTGAGGCCCTCTATCTCAACCATTGTCCGGCCGACAACCCCTTGACCGGCTACCGTGCCGGCGAGACTGGCACGTTAGTCCAATTGCAGTGCTTCACAGACTTTTGAGGTCTGATCAGAACCATTGCCGCGAACGAAACCACCAGAGCATCCCCCAGATCACGACCAGCACAACAATCCAAAAAATGGGATAGCTAAAGCTGAAATTGTTTTCCGGGATGGGCATGTTCATGCCATACACCCCAGCGAGGAAGGTTAGAGGAACGAAGATCGTGCTGATGATGGTCAGCGTCTTCATGATCTCGTTCGTCCGGTTCGCGATGGTTGACATGTAGGTTTCGGTCAGAGTCGAGAGGAGATCGCGATAGGACTCGACCAACTCGAAGATGACGAGGATATGGTCGTGGACCTCGCGCAGGTAAATCCGGGTGTTCTCGGAAAAACACTCGTGGGGCTCGTGGCGCAGTTCCAGGATCAATTCGCGCATGGGCCAGGCCACGCGACGGATGGTTACCAGGTCTCGGCGCAGCCAATGGATTTGCCGCAACACGATTGGTGTGGGGCGTGCCAACACACGCTTTTCAAGATCTTCAATCCGTTTCGCACACTTCTCGAGCAGGGGGAAAAAAGCATCGACGGTGGCATGCAGCAAGGAGTAAAGGAGAAAGCTCGCGTCGTTCGCACGGAGACGAGACTTGGCATTCTCGATGCGCTGCCGGACGGGACCGAAAACGTCGTCCGGGGAGTCCTGGAACGTGATGAGCGTGTTGCGTCCGAGGAAGCAACAAGTCTGTTTGCTGCTCAGCCGCCGCCCCATCTGCTGGATCATGCGAATGATCAGAAAGAGGCGACCGGGAGAGCCGTCGGAACCAGGATAGTCTTCTAGTTTCGGCCGCTGAGTAGACAGGATGTGCTCGATGGCCAGGGGATGTAACTGGTACTTCTCGACGATGGCGCGGATCGCCTCCATGTCCTTCAAACCACGGATGCTGATCCAGCGCACCACGCACCACTCCGGACGGTGCTGCTTCAAGAAATCCGGGAGGATCGCCACCTCTTGAACGTGGAACTTTTCCGGGCCGTAGTCGATACACGTAACCCGGACGGCCCCTGTGACGGTGGGGCGCTGGCTCAGCTCGCCCGGTTCGAGTCCAGCAGGGGAACCAGGCGGGCGCATGCCCTGCGGATACAGACGGTCGCCGGGCAAGGTTTCCACGGCGGTCTGTTCCATCGCCTTGGGCGGATTCGAGCTTATCGGCTTGCTCTCAACCTGGTCCATGGCGGGGTCTCCGATACGGGCTGGACACTTTTGAGGTCTGAAAAAAAGAAAAGAGAAACCCTTCAAAAGCATCATTAATCAAGCACCGGTTTTTGAAAGCTTCTGTGTTTTGTGATCGGATGGTTCTTCCCAGAGACGGAATCCACCCACAAACGCATTGGCGTTATCGCCGGCTCGACAGCCCGGCGGCAGCTCTTTGAGGTTCTTAACGTTGCCGCCCCCGAGGACAATGTCGTCGGGTTCCAGAGCGGCGGCCAACTTTGCAACCACGTCGGCAACGCGCTTGCGCCATTTCTTCTTGCCTTGCAGCTCCATTCCGCGTTTGCCGACGTAAGCCTCAAAGCTGCCCTTTCGATAGCGGAGATGTGCCAGCTCCATCGGCTCGATGACGCCATCGACGATCATGGCGGAGCCTAGGCCGGTGCCCAGGCCCAGGAAGAGCATCTTGCCTCCCTTGTAGCTCCCCAAGGCTTGCATGGCGGCATCATTGATGATCTTGACGGGACAACCAAACGCGGCCTGAAAATCGAAACCTACCCAACCTAGTGCTAGATTGACCGGCTCCGTAACCGGCCGGCCGCGCACCACAAACCCCGGATAGCCGATGGATACCACGTCATACTGCCAGTCACCTGCAAGTTCTTTGACCGTCGCCACCATTTGTTCGGCACTCATGGTCGGCCCGGAAGGGAACTTGCGCGGCTCTTCCTGTCCCGTGACGAGGATTTTCACACTGGTCCCGCCGACATCAACAACCAGGATATTCATGGAGTGACTCCGATGCTCACGGTCCCACGCGCTGAGTATCGTTCCCCAGCCGAATGGGAGGTTCAAGGATATTGTCTGATCTTGCCCGATCAACGCGCTTGATTCTACTGAGTCCAGTCTTGGAAACCGACTTGCGGTATCTCTCGTTCCCACGCTTCGCGGGGGGAACGAGAGATATTTACTCAAATAATCTCTTTCTTTTCCTTGAGCCCTTGTTCGCTTTGTTGCTGAACCTCCTCGGCCTTTTTCTGGACGGCGTCAGCTACTTTCTCCATGACGATCTCTTCGACCTTTTCCTTCAAATGCTCTGCCTCCGCGCGCTGAACGGCCTCCGTCACCTGTTGCTGGACCGTTTCGATTACCTGGGTGACCACCTTCTCCGCCACTTGTTCGTGGACCGCATGAGCGACTTGCACGGCCTTCGGTTGGTGCGCCTGTTGGACGACCGAGGCGCTCGCTCGCATCACGCCGCTCATCCCTCTTTTCAGGACCAGTTCCGGCTCGATCGCGGTAAAACTCTGTATCAGGAAGGCGATGATGCCGGTCCAGCCGGTCTGATGGCTGGCTCCGATTCCCTCTCCCGTGTCGCCATGAAAGTATTCGTAAAACAGCACATGGTCGCGCCAGTATGGATCGTTCCACCGGGAGTGCGTGCCCTGAGCCGGGCGATGGCCGTCATGGTTGCGGAGGAACAGGCGGGATAACCGGCGTGCGATCTCCTGGCTGACTTCCAGCAAGTTCAACTGGCGGCCTGATCCGACCGGACACTCGACCTTGAAATCGGGTCCCAAGTAAGCAAATTGATTGACCAGGCCACGGATCAGTATCAGCTGCATGGGCATCCAGACCGGTCCGCGCCAGTTGGAGTTGCCGCCGAACATGCCGCTGTCCGAGTCCCCCGGGACATAGCCGACTCGGTACTCCTGTCCGCCGGCGTTGAAGACGTAGGGGTGGTCGGCGTGATAGCGTGACAACGAGCGAATCCCGTACTTGCTGAGAAACTCGTTCTCATTCAGCATGTAGCGGAGCATCCGGCGCAGTTTGTCCGGGTTGACCAGAGAAAGAGTCCGGCTGCCGCCGACCCCCACGTCGAGCGGAGCTGTCAGCAGCGCCGCCGTGTGCGGATGGCGTTCCAGGAACCATTGCGCCTCGTCGAAAAAGCGCGGCAACCGTTCCCGCACGTTGGCCGGCAGCACCGTGGTTGCCGCCAACGGCAGCAGCCCGACCAGGGAACGGACCTTCAGGCGGACGCCATTGCCGTCGGGAAATCGTAGCACATCGTAATAAAAACCGTCGTCGTGATCCCACAGTTTGACACCAGTTGAGCCTAAATGGTCCATTGCCGAGGCGATCCACAGGTAGTGCTCGAAGTATTTCACCGCCATGGACTCGTAAAGGGAGTCGTCCTCGATCGCCAGTTCGATGGCAATCTGGAGCATCACCGAGGCAAAGCACGCCATCCAACTGGTGCCGTCCGATTGCTCCAGATGGCCGCCGGTCGGCAGGGGTTTGCTGCGGTCAAAGACCCCGATGTTGTCCAGGCCAAGAAAGCCGCCCGAGAAAATGTTGTTGCCGCTGACGTCCTTGCGGTTGACCCACCAGGTGAAGTTCAGCGATAACTTCTTGAAGCAAAACTTGAGGAATCGCAAGTCGCCGCGCCCGCCGCGCAAGTGTTTGTCGTAGCTGTACACGTTCCAGACCGCCCAGGGATGTACGGGAGGATTGACGTCGCCAAAGTTCCACTCGTAGGCCGGCATCTGGCCGTTGGGATGGAGATAATGGTGGCCCAGGAACAGACTCAATTGCTCCTTGGCGAAGTCGACGTCCACCAGCGATAGCGGGATGGTGTGGAAGGCCAGGTCCCAAACAGCATACCAGGGGTACTCCCACTTGTCCGGCATGGAGATCACGTCGGCGTTGTACATGTGGAACCAGTCGCTATTGCGGACCGGAGCGCGAACGCCTTCCTCGGGCTTGTCGCCATGCTCTCTCAGCCACTCGGCAACATCGTAATAATAGAACTGCTTGCTCCACAACATCCCCGCCAGCGCTTGTCGCATCACCTGCGCCTCATCCTTGTTCAGCGCCTTCGGTGCGATGCCCTCATAGAAAGCGTCCGCTTCCGCCTGTCGGGCATTGAACGTGGCTAAAGCATCCCCAAAGGGATCTCGCAGCCGGGCAGGCGCCTGATCCGTTAGTCGCAAGTGGACCGTCTGGTTTCCCTGCGCCGGCACGGTCAAGCGATAATGGGCGGCTGCCTTGGTGCCGCGCTGCTCTGGGTTGACGGCGTTCTTGTCCCCCTTGACGACATAGTTGATGATGCCGTCCTTGCAGAACGGTTGCTTATTGGGTTGGTTAAAGGCGCGCTGGGTATTCGTTTCGTTTTCGGTGAACAACAGATCGACTTTGCCTTCACAATAGAAGAACCGTTCCCCAAGCAGGGTATGCCGAGCGGTAACGACCCGTCCGTTCTTGCTGGAATCGACGATTTTAACTCTCGGTTTATCTTCATTTCCGTTCCACGACCAGGTATTGCGAAACCAGAGGGTGGGTAATACGTGGATCTCGGCCGGCTCCGGTCCCCGGTTGCTGACTGTGATCCGGATCAGGATGTCCTCCGGGCCAGCCTTGGCGTACTCGATGAAGACGTCGAAGTAGCGGTCTTGATCGAAGATGCCGGTATCGAGCAGTTCGTACTCGGAGGATTGCTTGTCTCGCGTCCGGTTGGCTTCGATAAGAGTCTGGTAGGGGAACGCGGCCTGCGGATACTTGTAGAGGTACTTCATGTACGAATGGGTCGGCGTGTTGTCGAGGTAGAAGTAATATTCCTTGACGTCCTCGCCATGATTGCCCTGGCTGTTGCTGAGGCCGAACAGTCGTTCCTTGAGGATCGGATCCTTGCCGTTCCACAGAGCCAACGCGAAGCAGAGCAACTGGCGGTTATCGGAGATGCCAGCCAGCCCATCCTCGCCCCAACGGTAAGCCCGGAACTGCGCCTGGTCATGCGTAAAGTAATTCCAGGCGTCGCCGTTGGAGCTGTAATCTTCGCGCACCGTGCCCCACTGGCGCTCGCTGAGATAAGGCCCCCACTTTTTCCATGCCGCGCGTCCTTCGCGCTCCTCCTGGAGCCGGATTTGTTCCATTCCGGAATCGTTCTCTTGTTGTGTTTGCATGGCTGGCTCCTCACGAGGGATGCGACGATGGATAACACCGAGGCATGCGATCCAACCGTGATCCAGGCAAGAACGCCTGGTCTATCAGCCTGAGAAACAACTCGATTTTGGGCAGGGCGAACGGCAAAATCTCCGAGAGAAAAGTGGTTTCTGTCGCCAGACTGCCCCTTTCAACAGAGTGGGATCCGGCCGCGAATCCGCTTCCGGTCACGCATTCGCGAAAACCTGCGCCATTGTATGCTGGGTCGCGCGGGCGAGGAGGGCGCAAGCGATGACGATGAGATGGAGGAGGATGTGGACTGGACACTATTGACACGGGGTTTCCTGACAACGACATTGATTGCCTTTTGATAAACTCAGTAAGCTGTGATGCAGTAAACGGAGCGATGGCCTCGTGGGAGATGTCTTGGGCGCTCAAAGTCCAGGCCAGGATTCTCCGCGTTTCATCAGGAAAGACCGAACGGTGACATGACCGATCTCATCCAAGCTTCCGAGAGTCGACCACCCGCGCCCCGCTTCCTGTTTGTCCTGCTGCTCTTGTTCATCGGCAGCGGTTGTTCGGCGCTGATCTATGAGATTGTCTGGCTCCAGATGCTGCAACTGATGATCGGATCAACAGCCGTCTCCATGGGCGTGTTGCTCGGGACATTCATGGGCGGGATGTGCTTGGGCAGCCTAGTGCTGCCTCGTTTCATCTCCCCGCGTCGGCACCCGCTCGCGGTTTACGCTCTGCTCGAGGGGCTGATCGGCATTCTGGGCCTGCTGCTCTTGTTCGGCATCCCCCTCGTCTTCAACCTCTATGCCGGCAATGGCTTGAACGGCCTGCCGGGAATCCTCCTGCGGGGGCTTGTCGGTGTACTGTGTCTGCTTCCGCCCACTGTCCTGCTGGGTGCGACCCTGCCGGCGATCGCACGCTGGGTACATGCAACCCCTGAGGGAGTCTCCTGGCTTGGGTTTTTCTACGCGGGGAACATTGCTGGGGCCGTATTCGGCTGCCTGCTCGCGGGATTCTACCTGCTCAGGTTCTACGACATAGCCATCGCCACCTACGTCGCCTTGGCCATAAATGGGACTGTAGCGGCCTTCAGTCTCGGCTTGGCCGCCTGTACGTCGCACGTCTGGGCGACTGCCAAGGAGGGGATAAGTCCAACGGCGGTACGAGAGCCAGGGCTGGCCAAAACCGCATCGGGTTCTGCGCCCGTTTACGCCGCCATCGCCCTGTCCGGGGCCGCTGCCCTCGGCGCGGAGGTGGTCTGGACCCGTTTGCTCTCACTTATGTTGGGCACTACTGTCTACACATTCTCCATTATCCTGGCCGTGTTCCTGGTGGGTTTGGGAATCGGTAGCAGCTTAGGCTCCCTCCTCGCCCGGAAATACGCTCTCCCCCGGCTAGCGCTGGGGGCTTGTCAGTTGTTACTAACCGCAGCGATTGCCTGGGCCGCGTTCATGTTGGCTCGGTCGCTCCCTTTCTGCCCCATCGACCCCACCTCTGCGCGAAGCCTATGGGACGAACTCCCGATCGACATCGTGCGTTGTGTCGGGGTCACCCTGCCGGCCACCATTCTCTGGGGAGCAAGTTTCCCGCTAGCGCTGGCGGCAGTTGCAAGCAGCGATCGGGACTCGGGTCGCCTTGTCGGTCGAGTCTACGCGGCCAATACCGTCGGGGCCATAATCGGCGCCGTCGGGATGAGTGTAGTTCTAATCAGCTGGACCGGTACCCAGGGGGCCCAGCGACTGCTGATCGGCCTGTCCGCCCTGGCAAGCATCCTCGTGCTCATTCCATCCCGCGGGTGGAAGGTGGACGTCGAAGAGGCCCGCCCCTTCAGGGACGCGAGCACGTTGGCGGCCATAGTGGTACTCGCGGTCTTCTTGGCCTGGAGCGTGAACCAGACTCCCCCTCCGGTAATCGCTTTCGGCCGATATCCGCCAGGCCGTTTCGGTTTTCCCGACATTCTTTATGTGGGTGAGGGCATGAACTCATCCGTCGCCGTAGTAGAGCGTGAGGACGGCGTACGGAGCTTTCATGTCAGCGGAAGGCCGGAGGCATCGAACCATCCGGGGGACATGCGCATTCAACGGATGCTCGGCCATGTCCCCGCGTTGGTTCACCATAAGCCAGTGTCCGTCCTCATCGTGGGCTGCGGGGCCGGCGTCACGGCCGGATCCTTTGTGGTCCATCCCAACATCCAAAGGATCGTCATCTGCGAGATCGAACCGCTGATCCCAGAGGTCGTGGCCCCGTATTTCAAGGAGGAAAACAACAACGTCCTTCGGGATCCCCGCGTGGAGGTCGTCTACGACGATGCCCGGAACTATATTCTCACGACGAAGGAACGCTTCGATATCATCACCTCCGATCCGATCCATCCTTGGGTTAAGGGGTCCGCAACCCTCTATACCGAGGAGTACTTCAGGTTGGTCAAACAACACCTGAATCCGGGTGGAGTAGTCGCCCAGTGGGTCCCTTTCTACGAGAGCAGCACAGACACGGTCAGAAGCGAACTAGCGACCTTTTTCGCGGCATTCCCCGATGGCACCGTCTGGATCAATGAGATGTCGACTCCGCCTGACGTCGTCCTTCTGGGCCAGGTCGGGCCGACACAAATCGACCTGGACATGGCAAAACATAGACTGAGCCAGGTAGATCATGTCGGAGTTTCGCGGTCGCTCGCGGAGGTCGGGTTCGAGTCGGTCATCGATCTGTTCGCGACCTATGCCGGGCGGGCAGCGGACCTAGCCCCCTGGCTGGAGCACGCGGTCATCAATCGCGACCACAACCTGCGCCTGCAATATCTGGCAGGGATGGGCCTGGGTTCAAACGAGAGTGGACGGACTCACGCAGAACTGTTTGCCTACCGTAAGTTTCCCGAGGATCTTTTCATCGGCACGAACGCGACGAAGCAGGCATTCCGAAAGGCGTTTGAGTGGGCGGAATTGGCTGAGGAAGAGAAATAGGTCTCTAGATCGCAATCGTTTTTGGCAAGAAATCGATGAAATCCTCGATTGAGCGCATTTTTTCTTGAAACACTTTCAGGTCTGTGCGCCTTTCTATTGAGAGAGCCGAATTGCTCTCTTGTCAGACAACGGACTAGCTCGTCTTATCCTTGGATTTGGAGGAACAAAGTTATGGGTCTGTGGGACAAGGTGAAGGGATGGCTGAACATCGGCGGCGTCAAGGTACTTCTGTGGAAATACAGTGAACCCCTGCGCCGATCCGATCCGGTTATCACTGGTGCCGTTCTCCTCAAGACTAAATCACCGCGTACTGTGCTTAGCGTCGAGGTACGGCTGGTTGAAGAGCATACCTACAAGAAGGATGAACTGACGAAGACGGATACAACTGTGCTGGGTACTGTCCGCTTCCCCGATGGCGATTCGGGTATCGGCTATCCTCTGGAGATGAAGCCCGGCGAGGATTGCGAGCAGCCGTTCACGCTCCGGGTGGCGATGGTGGACCGCTTGCGTAATCGCAGCGGTGTCTTGGGCACGGCGGCCAAAGTAGGTGCTTTCCTTTCCCAGGACCGCGTGGAGCATTATTTGATCGCGGAGGCCGATGTCCAGGGTACGCCACTGGATCCAACCCACAAGGTTAAGATGCCCATTTCCGACTGAACGGACTTTCGGCGTGTGGTTCACATCCATAGCTCCGCTTGGCTATCGCTGTGATGGCCTGATCCGCTTGAAAGTCCGCAGCGTGTGTCCCGATCCCGGGCTTGAAAGCAAACCTTACCCCTTGCCTGACGACTGGCTCCTGGGGAGAAGGTTCCGGCGTTGACATCGCTCAAGTAGTTCACTATGGAGGGGTTCGCCATTCGAATCCTACTCTCCAGGTGATGCCGCAGCCATTCGCGGCGAGGGCGGCAAACGCAAGCAAGAGTGACGAGGCGAGGAGCGGTGCAATGGGACGTTTCTATTGGCCGCTGGGTGTGCTTCTCGCCGTCCTACTTTCCTGCCGGGTTGTGCAGGCCCAGCAATCGCCCTTTGCCGCTCCATGCGAATGGACAAGTCTTCAGGCGCCTCCTTGCGTCTGTCCTCCCCCGGCAGCCGCTGCGCCGGCTCCCTACTGTACGCCTACTCCGGCCTTCGATCGCGTGCCCTGGTTTGCCGTCGAACTCATGCTCGGCCAGGAACTCGGCGTGCGTGGGCAAGTTGTCCCTTTTGCCGACAGATACGGGGCGCTCGTCGTCGAGGGGTTCTACGGAGGACTGTTCACGGACATCGGTTCCTCGCAAGCGCTCGGTGCGGGCGGACGCTGGTTGTGGAGCGACTGGCTGGATGGATGCGATGCCCTGGTCTTCAGTCCTGGCGTGGACGTGTTCTTTGGACTCAACAACCGGGCGCTGGTCCTGCTGACCCCGTCGGTTGATCTGGGATGGATGCTCAAGCTGGGGCCGTGCCTGGTAGGGGAGATCGGCCTGGAGGTCGGCCTGGGCATTGGGGTGTCCGGCCATACCGACCACGGCCATTCCGCCATCGGGGATTTCACCCAGCTAATCTCGTTGTACACGGGCTTGAGATTCTAGAGTGCTTTGCAGGCTGGTGAAGCGGCGTGAGTGCGAATAGCACCGATCCGGCTGCGACGATTGAGCGGTATCAACTTCGACCGCCACCGCTGCCACCGCTTGCGAGCGGGTGCGACCAGAGCTTCTTGCCGGTCTTGGTGTCCCTGTCAGGGCAGCCGGGGTTTTTCCAGCATTTCATTCATTTTGTTCTCATTCTTTACCGTTAAGCTAGAGTCGGAGGTAGGCCGACTCAGGCAGCCCACCCCGCTACGATCACCGCGTAAAAAGCTACAACCGACTCCAAAGACTATATTAGCGGTGAAACCTTTTCTCCCGTACTCATCCATAAGAGGGGCCGCATCATGAATTCCTATTCTCGCTTGCGCGGCGGCACGGTACTCGCCGTACTTCTCGCAGCCACATTCTCCCTCCAGGCGGCGGATTCCCAGCCGGATCGGATCACGCACGCCAACTACAAGCAGGCGTTCCATTTCAACGGCGATTTCATTGGCCAGTTCGTCTACTCGACCAGCGTTGTCCCGCAATGGATCGGCAAAACGGACGCTTTCTGGTACTCCTATCGCACAAGTCGCGGCACCAACTACTGGCGCGTTGACCCCAAGTCGGCAACGAAGACTCCGCTCTTCGATCGGGTCAAGCTAGCCACGCAACTCGCGGAGTTGACGCACAAGCCAATCGACCCCATTCAACTCCCCCTAACGCGCGTAACCCTGAACGAAGAAGGGACGAAGCTCAAATTCGTGGTGGACGAGTTGCAATACGAATGGGACCTGTCCGTCGAGAAGCTGACGAAGTTGGGCAAGGCGCCGCCCGCGCCGCGCGTTCCCGGCGCGGCCGGCGCGCGCGGCTTCCGACGCATCGATGACCAACAACAACAGCAGCAACAGCAGCGCGATCGGCTACAGCGCTTCGGCCGCGGGGGTGGCGGCATGGCTGGCTCCGGAGGCGATTCCCGCGATCCCCGCGTCTATTCGCCCGATCGCGGCGCCTACCTGTTCGTCCGCGACCACAATCTTTACCTGATGGAAGGCAAAGAGAAGCGGGGAGAGCGAGTAATGTTGCCGCTGGGACCGCCCAACGTTGGGGTCCTGACCAGCCAACTGTGGATGTTGTCCGGCGGCGCGTCCCGGCTGCGGGAGGTCAACGCCGTTCAACTCTCGACCGATGGTGCGGTGGACTACAGCTTCGGCTCAACCAGCGTCTTCGGAGCGGGTATGGACGACGGGCAAACCGGCCGGCCGCAGGTCGAGTGGGCGCGCGATTCCAAGACGTTCTTCACCACGCGCACGGACTCACGCGGCGTGCAGGAGCTGTTCCTGGTCAATCCATTGACCATGCCGCGACCTACTCTCGAAAAATACAAGTATCCCATGCCCGGCGAGGACTCCGCGCGCCGAATGGAGTTGTTCGTCGGCGATCGCTCCGCCAAAAAGCTCATTCGCGTCAAACCGAAATGGAGAGACGAGTCCTACACAAACATCCACTGGGGCAAAAGCTCCGAGGAGCTGCGCTTCCTGCGCCGCGACCGGCTTCAGCGCAACGTCGAGTTCTGCACGGTCAACACGAAGACCGGCGAGAGCAAATGCCTGATTGTCGAGGGCTTCGAGAACGCCAACATCAACTTCCAACCCGCCTCTTACCTCGAAGAGACCGATGAGATGGTCTGGTGGTCGGAGCGGAGCGGCTGGGGACACTTCTATCTGTATGACCGCAAGGGCAAGCTCAAGAACGCCATCACCAGCGGCCTGTTCCGTGCCGGCAACATCGTGGCCGTGGACGCCAAGAAGCGACTACTCTACTTCCGGGGCAACGGCCGCGAGCCAGGCGAGAATGTCTATTTTCAGCATCTCTATTGTGTAAATCTGGACGGGACGGGTCTCACGCTTCTCGATCCCGGCAATGCCAATCACACCGCTTCTCTATCGCCGACGCGGCAGTACCTGGTGGATAACTGGTCGCGCGTGGACGCCGCCCCGGTTAGCTATCTCCGCGACGCCACCGGCAAGGAAATCATGAAGCTCGAAGAGTGCGATCTTTCCCGGCTCTACGAGATTGGGTGGAAGATGCCCGAAACGTTCATCGTCAAGGCGGCTGACGGCGTCACGGACTTGTACGGCAACATGTGGAAGCCGTTCGATTTCAACAGCTCGAAGCGCTATCCGATTATCGTTCATTGCTATCCCGGCCCGCAGCAGGAGGGCGTGACGCACACGTTCGCCGCCAGCTCCGCAAACCAGCAGTTGGCGCAACTGGGGTTCATCGTGATCCAGGTTGGGCACCGGGGCGGCGCACCGAATCGTTCCAAGGCCTACGCCAGCTACGGCTACTTCAATTTGCGCGACTATGGACTGGCGGATAAAAAAGCTGCGGTGGAGCAACTCGCCGCCCGCTATCCGTTTATCGACATCGAGCGTGTGGGCATCTATGGGCACTCTGGCGGCGGTTTTATGTCAGCGGCGGCTCTGTTGCAGAAGCCGTACAACGAGTTTTTCAAGGCCGCCGTCGCCTCGTCCGGCAATCACGACAACAATATCTACAACAATGGCTGGGCTGAGCGCTACCACGGCATGAAGCTGGTCACTGGGAAAAAGGAAGAGACCAAGACCATCGCCACGCGAACCGCGGCAGCGAACGGCGCCAGCACCGGCGAAAATGGCAATGGCAACGGCTCGAACGACAACGGTGAATCGGGTACCGGTGGGAACACGACCCAGCAGACGATAACGGGCAATGCCAAGGAGGAATCCCACTACGAAATCAAGGTGCCCACCAATGCCGAACTGGCCGCCAATCTCAAGGGTGCGCTCTTGCTCGTTCATGGCGATATGGATAACAACGTTCATCCCGCCAATACGATGCGACTGGTCGATGCCCTGATCAAGGCCAACAAGCGCTTCGACATGTTGATATTGCCGGGCAAACGACATGGCTTCGCCGACGCGGCACCGTACTTCAACCAGCGGCTGTGGGAATTCTTTGCCGACCACTTGCTGGGCGAGCGGCAGACGGGAGCGGACCTCTACGAGAAACAGATGAATGGCCAGCGAGCGACGTTCCCCATCCCTTCAGCTCCGACGCCTGGACCGCGCCGAAGCAGCGACTGAGAGTCGAACATGGGCCGCACAGCAGGGAATAGCTAGCCGGTACAGCTGGAATGGACCTCTAAGGCGCTAGTCATATACTCATTTTCAGGGAGCACCCTTCATGAAGCGATTCACCTTGCCCTGCCCGTTCCTGTTTGTGTCCGCGCTCAGCTTCGGTTCGTTCATTCCCGACCTGTCGTTCGCCGACAACACGGACGCCCATGCCGGGCTGCGCTTTCAAATTTCCTTTGCCAAGGAAAAATGCGCGACTCCGCTCGGCGGCCGAGTCCTCTTGATGCTCTCGACCAACAAGGCGGAGGAGCCACGTTTTCAGATCACGAGCGACCCGGACACCCAATTGATTTTCGGGATCGACATCGACGGCCTCAAGCCGGGCGACCCCGCCGTCATTGATCGATCGGTATTGGGCTATCCCCTTAAAAGCCTCGCCGACGTCCCGGCGGGTTGGTACTGGGTGCAGGCGCTTCTTCACAAGTACGAGACGTTCCATTTGAAGAACGGCCACACCGTCAAGCTGCCAATGGACCGCGGCGAAGGTCAGCAGTGGAATCGGGCGCCCGGCAATCTGTACAGCCAGCCCAAGAGGATGTGGATCGATCCGCGGAGCAAAGCGATCACGGCGATTTCCCTTGATCAGGTCATCCCGCCCATTGAACCGGTGAAGGACACCAAGTACATCAAGCACATCAAAATCCAAAGCAAGCGGCTGACGGAGTTCTGGGGCCGGCCCATGTATCTGGGCGCTTCGGTCTTGTTGCCGCACGGCTTTGAGGAACATCCGAAAGCGCGCTACCCGTTGGCGATTTTCCACGGCCACTTTACGCCGACGATTATCGGCTTTCGCGAGACGCCGCCCGATCCCGACCTCAAGCCCGATTACAGCAAGCGCTTCAAGATGCACGGCTACAACCGGATCGTGCAGGAACAATCGTATCAGCTTTACAAGGACTGGACGGGACCGAATTATCCGCGAATGGTGGTTGTCGAGATCCAACATGCCAATCCGTACTACGACGATTCGTACGCGGTCAACTCGGCCAATCTCGGTCCCTACGGCGATGCGATTACCTACGAACTCATCCCGGAGATCGAAAAGCGATTCCGGTGCATCGGCCAGGGATGGGCGCGATTCCTGTACGGCGGCTCAACCGGCGGCTGGGAGGCGCTGGCAGCGCAGATTTTTTATCCGGAGGAATACAACGGCTGCTGGGCCTCCTGTCCCGACCCGATTGATTTTCGCGCCTACACGGTCGTGAATATCTACGAGCACAAGAACGCCTACTATGTCGAGAGCCAGTTTTTGAAAACGCCTCGGCCGGGCATGCGGAACTACCTCGGCGAAGTTTTCGTCACGCTCGAAGACATGAATCGGCGCGAGCTGGTGCTCGGAACGCACTCGCGTTCGGGCGATCAGTGGGATATTTGGCAGGCCGTGTATTCGCCTGTGGGAAACGACGGGTATCCCAAACCGATCTGGGACAAATTGACGGGCCGAATCGATCCCTCGGTCGCGGAGTATTGGCGTGAGAATTATGATCTGGGACATATCCTGAAACGAGATTGGCCCAAGATCGGCAAAAAGCTGGAAGGCAAGATTCACCTCTACTGCGGAACCGGGGATAATTTCTTCCTCAACAACGCCGTCTATCTGGTGGAAGACATTCTGAAGAACACGAAGGATCCGTATTACGGCGGCGAGGTGGATTACGGCGACCGCGCCGAGCACTGCTGGAACGGAGACCACACGCGGCCGAACGCCATCTCGCGCTTGCGCTATCATCAAATGCACGCGCCGAAGATCGTGGAGCGTATCCGCAAATCCGCACCTGCCGGAGCGGATACAACGAGTTGGCGATACTAACAACGTCGATTCTTCCGGAAGCATGGTCCGAGGACCGCTCTCGGGTCCCCGATACCGCGGGCTTCCGGGACATGCTCTGGAGGAGTCCTCAACATGTGGTCTCGAATTTCTTGGTCCGCGAGGACGCAAGCGGCGACCGTCGCCGCGATCGCTTTGGCAATCGGGGCGGTTCCCGCAGGAGCGGCTAACGCCGAACCCGCACAAGATGCCGCAAAAAAAGTCGCTACGAAGAGCGGCTCTGCAAAGAAGACTGAAACGCCAACACTCAAGCCCGAAAAACTCGGCGTTTTGACAAATGATCCGCGCGCATTCCCTGGTTACAATCTGATTAATCCGGGTCGCAAACAGACGTACCTTTTTGATAACGAAGGCCGCGCCGTTCACACTTGGACGAGCGAACACCGCAGTGGGGCTGCCGTCTACCTTCTCGACAATGGCCATTTATTCCGCCCCTCCGAGGTCGCCAATCGCAAGCGGCCTTTCCAAGGCCCTGCCGTGAGCGGCCGGTTTCAAGAATTCGATTGGGACGGCAATCTCGTTTGGGATTTCGAGTATCACAGCGAAAAGCGTTTGCCGCACCATGACGCCATCAAGCTCCCCAACGGGAACATTCTCGCAATCTGTTGGGAATGGATCGAAGAAAAAGAAGCCATCGCCGCCGGCCGACGACCCGAAAGCGTGAAGGGTTCTCACCTACAACCCGATTGCTTGGTCGAGATTAAGCCCACAGGCAAAAAGACCGGCGAGGTCGTTTGGGAATGGCGAAGCTGGGATCATCTGATCCAAGACCTCGACAAGAACAGGCCCAATTACGGCAAGGTTTCCGCACACCCCGAACGGATCGATGTGAACTACATGGGCCGCGAAGAAGACCCGGCCCCGAAACCGTCGGCGAAGAAGGACGGCCGCGACCCGAAAATGGCTGCCGCGAAGGGCCAATCCAAGGACGCCCAGAAGAAAGCCCCGACTCCGGTTGTTCGCAAGAACCCAGACTGGATGCACGTCAACGCGGTAGCCTACAACGCCGAGCTTGATCAGATTGTCATGAGCAGTCCGCAATTCTGCGAAATCTGGATCATCGATCACGGCACCACCACAGAAGAAGCCAAGGGCCACACGGGCGGCCGCTGGGGAAAGGGTGGCGATCTCCTCTATCGCTGGGGCAACCCACGAGCCTACCGTAGCGGCACGAATCTCGATCAGCGCCTCTTCTTCCAGCACAACATCCAGTGGATTCCCAAGGGACTTCACGGCGAAGGCCACTTGCTCGTCTTCAACAACGGCGGCGGTCGCAAGCCCGAGGAATATTCCTCTGTTGATGAGTTTGTTCCGCCGACCGATGAGGAGGGCAATTACATCCGCACGAAACGCGGACCGTTTGGCCCGGACCAACCGCTTTGGAGCTATAGCGCGCCCAACAAGAAGGACTTCCATTCGTGGTTCATTTCGGGCGCTCAGCGTCTTCCCAATGGCAACACGTTAATTAACTCGGGAGCGGTTGGGATCGTTTTTGAAGTGACTCCGGAAAAAGAAATCGTTTGGAAGTTCGCCAATCCTTTTAAGCCCATGATGAGCGCGCCGCCAGCTGCTGCGAGTGGACTACAAAAGAGCTTTGAGGCGTTCGCGAACGCCATCCGCGACGCCCTGGGCATGAAGGTTGCCGTTCGCGGCTCTCCACGCAGGCCGGGAAACACGCTCTTCCGAGCCACGCGCTACGCCCTCGACCACCCCGCCTTCGCCGGCAGGACACTCAAGCCGGGCAGGACCTTGGTCGAGATCGAAGAGGCATTCGATAAACAGAAGCCAAAAGCGGACGCTAAGCCCAACGCGAAAACGGCGGCGGGTTCAAAGTAAGTTAAACGATATTCAGCACCGCTCACCGCTTTGATGGTTCTTACTGGATGCCGTCGTTTCCGCGTCGGGCGCACTGCCGGAGGCAGCAGGCTTCTCCTCGGCGGGCGCGGGCTGGTATGTTTGTTCCGGCACTCTGCCGATCTCGATTAGGCGGTTCAGGATCGCCGAACGGCGGATGTAATGGTGCCACGCCACCACGAGATCGAAAAGCAGGGCGGCCAACCACCAGAGGTACAGGAAAGCCGCGGCCGCCAGAACGACCGGCCAGATCGGCTTGTCCGCCCTCTTCCTGGGCGTGACCATCTCGGGTCAGGAGGCGATTCCACCATGAAGGCCCCTCGTACCCCGGACGCCCCCGGGAGAGGGACTAGCTTGGCGTTCATGCGTCCGAGGGGGAAGCCCGCGGAGGCGTGATAGTACTTGCAAAACTGGTTCGCGACGGCCTGAATCGTCTCGCAGCGGATCTGCTCGCCGATGCCATGCACCGCCACGATGATTTTCTCCACGGATGACTGGGATTCGCTCATGACGTGATCCTCCGGGGCGGCTCTTCAGCCAGCGAAATAAAATCCGGTCAGCAGGCTGTACAACTCGGGGTGGAAAATATCCGAATGGTGCCCCGAATGGTCGTCCGCCAGATCGGGATGCGCCTGGTGCAGGCGTGTCAGGTCGGCAACGACGAGCCGGGCGGCCGGGGGAATGGTCGTCCCCGCGTCGAAATCCGGCCCGACGTCCACTTGCGTGGCCCTCCCGGCCCGTGGCCAGGGAGAAGACGCGCAGTTCGTCGGGGATCAACGGGTGCATCCGATAGACGCTGACGAACTCTTCCGTGAGAGCGAAGTCCGCCGCGTGGTGGTTCGTCAGCGACCCTGGGATTCCGCTGAAGGCCTCGTTCTCGCTCAGTCGGCCCCAGACCTCCTTGATGGGCGCGTCCAGGAGGCCCCCCCAGTTGGCATTCATGGCGATTTGCAGCGCCGGGTTGGGGAGGATTGCCGGCGTCCACTCGATCGTGTGGATCTTGGCGATAAGCGCTGCGTTCACCAGCCGAGCGGTCTGGAAAATCCGCTCGTCCGGCCACTCCTCTTGGTTTGGGTAGGCCTTACGCAGGGCGTCGCAGATGGCGTTGTGTTCGCGGGTGAACAGCGTGTGTAGGTGACCCAGATCGTGAACAAGATTCGGTAGTAAACGACGGTGTGCGGCGGCTCGATGGCGGGGAAGATTGGAGCGGGCTTGTTTTCCTCGGCCGCCTTCCGGACGAGTTCTGCCCGGTCGGCGGCGAGCTTGGCGGCCCGGGACTCGTCCTGGCGGGCGGCGACTTCGGCCCAGCCGTGCGCGAGTCCTATAAGCACCAGGAACAGCACCAGGACAAAGCCGAACTTGCTAGCGGAAACCTTGATGTGTTCTTCCATTGGGACCATGTTGCACGAACCTTCCTCAAACGGTTTTAAAGCCGCCCGCGACTACCCGCTCGGGGGGGCGACTCAGGCGAATCAACAGACACACGGCCACACTCATCAGCAGCGCGATCGCCACGTAGCGCACGGCGGTCGGCCGCAGGAATAGCTCGGTAACCACGAAGACGAGAAAGACGAAGGTGTGAAGTTAAACTCGTGCTCCTTCGGAAACCTCTTCGACCGTTCGCCAGGAATGAGGTCGTAGTAGCGGAACATCACCCGCTCCTGGTCGGTTTTGATGGCCGCCAGGGGCGTAATTTCCCCTTGCCGCTCTCCCTTCGCCCAGCCGGCCCCTTCGGGATGGCCATGACAGCTATTGCACGACGGCACCCCGCCGGGCATTTCCCTCATGTAAACCTGCTGGCCTCGTTTGGCCTTCTCGGCGTTAATGGGCCGGTCGGGAAACACCTGCTCGAACCGAGGCCCCTTCCGCGTCGCGAGGTGGTCACTGGCCCACTTGATGTTCTCGGCGATCTCGGGGAGGTTCATGTTCTGCACAGTGGCCCCGGCGGCGTAGGCAGCCCCCGAGCTGCGCCGCTGCAGGCCGTGGATGCCGCCGTCATACTGGCCCCAGCCGTCCTCGAGGTTCTGCCAGAACACCGGGGCGATTTTCGTATACACCCGCATGGTGGCCCCGGGCCGGTGGAGCAGGCCGCGGACCAACGTTCGGAAGGGCTGCGTCCTTCCCGGGCCGGTCGGTACGAAGTCCGGCTTCAGGGAATCCCCGTTGCCGTATGGCTGGTCGTACTTCTCCTCATCGGCCGTCAGCTTCGCCCGTGTGCCTTGCAGCCAGAGTGCGATCATCCCCTTCTCTTCCAGGGACAAGGGAAAGCCCAACTTCTCGTTGCTGCTTGGACTGTTCGGCCCGCTGGAGGAAGTCCGCCGGCGAGACGGGGAAGGCCGGCGCGGATTCCACTTGCCGGAGGAAGTACGTCCCTTCGTCATTGAACAGGAAAAAGTGCGTGCCCCGGGCGTTGTCGGTACTGCCCGCGGCCCGGCCAATCATGTTGAGGTTGGGGGTGCCAAGGATGTTCTGCCCCTTACCGTCCTGGAATGGGCGATCGGGCACGGTCCGGCCCGTGACACCCGTCGCGGCGATGAGAACGGCCTCTTCCAGGGCGCTAAGCGGCCGGACTTCCTGGCGGGATGTGAAGGTCTGCTTTCCGGCCGCGACGAGCGGAATCCCCTGGCTAATGCGCCGGGATCGCCGGTTAGCCAGTGCCTTGAACAGGGGATACTGCAGCGCGGCAGCCAGGCCGGGGTTCAGGGTGTCCATGGGCAGGACTTTTCTTCCTGGGTTTGAAATGTGGGGTCTTTGACCGTTAATGATTCTCTTCGAACTAGCCGTGCGCGAATCGGCAGCACCGAATCGCTCCGTCAGTCGTAGCGTGGCGTCTGGCAGTAAGCGTCTTCCTCCTCCGGGTGTCCGCGGTGTAACTCGGCTCCTTTTTTCCCTTCACCTACCTGGACGCCATCTCTCCCGAAAACCGGACGCGTATTCTTCCGAAATTCCGTTTTTTCTTGATGTTTCTCCGGCGCGACAGATCCTTTCGTTTACGTGAATAGAGGCTCGTCACGGAGACCGCTGAGCTGGCGGCTTCGTCACCCTTTTCGTCCGGCGCGAATCTTGAAGTGGAGCGCGCGCGAAAAAAGTTCTTGTCAACCGTTCAAGGAGCGATATGTTAGTCTTGGTCCTTGAACCAGAGGACTGGTTCCACGTCATTTCGGAATCGAACGGATTCATCTCGGCAACGCGCTCAAAGCTCAGGGGTTGTTTCCCTTAGTGCTCTTTACGGAGGTGCCGTCGAATGATTCAGCAGCTTTCCGAGGATTTGGTGTGGAGTCAAATCGTGGCCAAGGCCTGGTGCGATGAAGGCGTCATGCAGCGCCTGCTGTCCGACCCGCGAGCCGTGCTGGCCGAGCACAGCCTGGAAGTGTCGGAAGACACAGAAATCAAAGTGCTGGAGGGCACGGAGGCCAAGGTGGTGGCAGACAGCAACACAACGCGCCACTACATCCTTCCCCGCAAGCCCCTCGATGAGTTGGAAGACGAGGACCTGATCGGAGGTCCGATGGCATGGTGCGCATGGTGCGCTGCATGCCGCGCCAGCGGAGTGTGCGGCGCATGTGGCCGCTGCGGATGCCGCTGCCGCTGCTGGTAGTGACGACGGCCACCAGCGAAACAAGCCCATCACCGCAGGCAACCGGTGAGGTGAGACACGTTGGCCTCACGTAACGCAGAGGAACGTGGGGCCAACGAATTCCTACCTTTCCTTTGCCGGCGTGCTCTTGCAAACACAGTGCTAATTACACGAACCGTGTCGGTATCTTCGCCGATATCGATGCCGCCTCAGGGCAAAGGGCAGGTTCCATGCTGAACTGTCCGATATTTTGTCCGCATTTCCACGTCGAGATCGTCGCCGGGGAAGGCGTCTTTCTGCTGTCGAGCTCGAGGCAAACTTTGCTTCGAGGCCGGCTCTACCAACTGGTGGCCCCGTGGCTCGACGGGCGCCCTTCGACAGATGTGTGCGAAAGTCTGCGCGGCAAGGCGTCTCCGGCTGAGGTCTATTACGCGCTGACCCAGATGGAGCGCAAAGGCTATTTGTGCGAGAAAGAGGCAACGCTTCCCGCCGGCCAGGCCGCCCTGTGGTCGTGCCAACAGGTCGTGCCCGCGGCTGCGGCGCGATGCTTGGCGGAGCGTTTGATCGTCGTCCGGGCCTTTGGCGTCGAGGCCGGCCCCTTTGTCGATTTGCTGAAGCTCCTTCACGTCCGCGTGGCCGGCGAGGGAGCGGCCGACGTTGTGCTGACCGATAGCTACCTGCGGAGCGACCTCCGCACCTGCAACGCCGAAGCGCTGCGCGACGGCAAACCCTGGTTGCTGGTCAAGCCCGTGGGACGGCAGGTCTGGATAGGCCCCCTATTCCGTCCCGGCAAGACCGGATGTTGGGAATGCCTGGCCCAGCGCCTCCAGGCCAATTCTCCGGTCGAAAGCTACTTGCATAGGAGAAACGGCCAGGTAAACAACGTCATCCATGACCGCGTCTGTACGCCTGCTACCTTGCAGGTCGCCTGGGGCCTGGCCGCCAACACGATCGCCTCGTGGGTCGTCCGTGGCGAGCTGCCGGAACTGGACGGGAAGGTGCAGAGCTTGGACGTTCCCACCTGGCGGCTCCAGACCCACGTGTTGATCCGGTTGCCATTCTGTAGCGCGTGCGGCCACCGTGAGGAAGGCGGACAAGCTCGCCCATTTCGCAAGCCGGTCCTGGAAAGCAGCAAGAAAACGTTCACCGCGGACGGGGGCCATCGCGTGGTATCGCCGGAGGAGACCCTCGCGCGCTACAAACACCACGTCAGCCCAATCACCGGTGCGGTGCCCCTGCTGGAACGCGCGGACTCCGCCGGCGACGGCGTCCTGCACGTTTACGTCGCCGGCAACAATCTGGCCCGGCCGCACCAAAACCTCGCCCAGCTGCGTGGCGACCTGCGCTCCCTAAACGCCGGCAAGGGCACCAGTGACGTGCAGGCCCAGGCAAGTGGGCTGTGCGAGGGCCTCGAGCGCTATTCTGGGGTATTTCGCGGCGACGAGCCGCGCCGCCGAGCGCGGATGCGCGAGTTGGGCGAGGCGGCGGTAGCTCTCGGGGATTGCTTGCTCTTCAGTGAGCGGCAGTACCGCGAGCGCGACGCCCGCAACGCCGCCGGCTCGCGCTTCCATTTCATCCCCGTGCCGTTCGATCCCGAGGCGAACATCGAATGGTCGCCGGTCTGGTCGCTGACGCGGCGGGAGATACGCTACCTGCCCACGGCTTTCTGCTACTACGACTATCCGCAATCGGAGGAGCGGAGGTACTGTATCGCCTGCTCCAACGGTAACGCGGCTGGCAATACCTTGGCAGAGGCGATCTTGCAGGGCTTCCTGGAGTTGGTCGAGCGCGACAGCGTTGCCCTGTGGTGGTACAACCGCGTCCGCCGACCGGGCGTCGAGTTGGACAGCTTTGGCGAGCCGTATCTGAATCGGCTGCAAGCCTTCCTGGGTGCGCACGGCCGAGAGTTCTGGGTCCTCGACTTGACGGCTGACCTGGACATCCCGGTGTTCGCGTCGGTCTGCCGGCGCACCGATGGACCTCCCGAACAAATCGTTTTGGGCTTTGGGGCCCACCTCGAACCACGACTCGCTTTGCTGCGGGCCGTGACTGAGATGAACCAGATGCTCACGTCCCCTCTGCTGAAGCCGGAAGGCAAGGAACTCGGCGACCCGACCGCCGACCCGGAAACGGCCCACTGGCTCTTGACGGCGACAACCGCGAACCAACCGTATCTGCTCCCGGCCAACAATTTGCCGCGGACCTCTGGGGCGCACTCGCGCGGCTGGGCTGAGGACGTGATGGAGGACGTGCGCGCCTGCCAGACGCTGGTTGAGCGCACGGGAATGGAAATGCTTGTGCTGGACCAAACACGGCCCGAGGTCGGCTTGCCGGTCGCCAAGGTAATCGTACCGGGGTTGCGGCATTTTTGGGCGCGGTTCGCCCCCGGCCGGCTGTACGACGTCCCGGTTCGACTCGGTTGGATTTCGCGGCCGCTCACGGAGGAGGAATTGAATCCGGTCCCCATGTTCCTGTAACCCTTTGGAGGAAGGACATTGACCGTGTCCCCGGTATTGTCGTGGCGGGAAGGCGTGACGGCCGCGTCGTCGCCCGAAGGAACGCTCGTTGTGCAAGGCCCAAGCGGACGGGTCTCGTTACGCCCGGCCGCTCCCGTGCTCCTGGACGCTCTGCGCCGGCTCGATCCACCGGGGGAAGACGAACACCGCCTGACCGAACTCGTCCGGGGCGTCGGCAACGATTGCCTGGCGCGGTGGTATTACTATCTCGAGTGCCTGATCCGGCGCGGCCTGCTCGGCTACTCTGTTGTGGCCAGGGGGACACGGTTGGCCACCCTGGTAGCGGTTTCATCTTCGTTCGCGACAAAGCCGGCGCAGGCCATCCCCGACCGCCGATACGTCCTCTCACGGTTCGCCTACTTACGCCGCGAAGGGAGCGAGGCCGTCCTTGAGTCGCCTTTGTCCCATGCCCGTGTGATCCTGAACGACTGCCGGACGACGGCACTCGTCGGGGCTTTAGCAGCCCCAGCCAGTGCGGAGGATCTCATCGGACGGGTTGGTGAGTTGCCGGTTGATGCCGTCACCGGGGTGCTCACTCTGCTGCTGCGTGCGAGCATGCTCGGCGAAGCCAGTGCGGCGGGGAACTGCGCTGAGGACGACGACCCCGCGCTGCAAACGTGGCAGTTCCACGATTTGTTGTTTCACGCCCGCAGCCGCCAAGGCCGGTTTGACGCTCCCTACGGGAGCACTTATCGCTTGGCCGGCAGGCTGCCTCCCGCGCCCGCTTTGAAACCATCCCCAACCGGCGAGACGCGGGAATTGTTCCGCCCCAACTTGGAGCGGCTCCAGCGCGAGGATCCGCCTCTGGCGCGCGTTCAAGAACAGCGGCGCTCGGTCCGCGAATTCGACGCCGAGCACCCCATCACGGATCATCAACTGGGCGAGTTCTTGTTCCGCGTCGCGCGCGTGAAAGAATGCCGACAGGCGGAAGTGGCGACTCCAGGCGGCTCGATACGAATGGACTTCACTGTCCGTCCCTATCCAGCGGGAGGGGGTCTTTACGAACTCGAGTTGTATGTCGCGGTGAACCGTTGCGCGAACCTGGAGCCTGGGCTATACCATTATGACCCTTCGCGGCACCAGTTGACCCGGTTATGCGGCCGCATGGCGGACGTGCAGAGCCTATTGCGGGACGCCGCGGACTCCGCGGCCATCGCCGAGGACGCCCTTCAGGTTCTACTTATCCTGGCGGCTCGCTTCCCGCGCGTGGCTTGGAAATACGAGTCGATCGCCTATGCGTTGACTTTGAAGCACGTGGGCGTGCTATTTCAGACCATGTATCTGGCGGCCACGGCGATGGGGCTGGCTCCGTGCGCCCTCGGCGGAGGCGACGCCGACCTCTTCGCACGAGCGGCGGGCACGGATTACCGCGCCGAGACCTCGGTGGGCGAGTTCCTGTTGGCAAGTCAACGGCATGGGCCGATGGACACTGTAGGTGAAATTCGGAACGTTTTGGCTGGGGGTCCCAGCGACGACCTGCCCTCGGTGGACAGCAAGGGCTGGGCCTGAGTTTCGCACGAGGAGGGAGAGAAATGATGCGCACTAGTAGTATGGGGGCAATGATCCTCGCCGTCTCGGCCTTGGGGTTCGCGGAACCCCAGGTGCCTGAATTCGCCTTACCCTCGGACGCGACGGTCAAGCTGCTTCTTCTGCGGCAAAAGTCGGTCCAAGAGGAATTGAAACTTACTCCCGAGCTTTGCACGAAGATTGCCGATTACACGGAGAAGGAACACGAGGCGTATCTGAAATCGCTGAAGTTGAACGCGGAAGAGCGGGAGAAGAAGTTCAACGAGCTGGAGAATGAGCACGAGAAGTTTATTGCCGATAACCTGTCCGAGGCACAGCGGAAGCGTCTCGGCCAGATTACGATGCAGGTTATCGGCCTTCGGTTCTTAACGCGGCCCAAAGCCGCCGAAGCGCTCAAGTTGACCCCAGAGCAGCAAGAAAAGTTCAAGAAGCTCCATGAAGAGGCCCGCAGAGACTTGGCGGTGATCGTTGACGCCCAGACCGGGGAAGACAAAAACGAGAAGCTGGCGAGGCTTCGCGCGGACCTCGATAAAAAGATCGAGGCCATCCTGACGGACGAGCAGAAGGACAAAGCGCGGGCTCACGTGGGCGAACCGTTCAAAGGAAAGCTTGTGATTGAGGAGGCTCCCAAAGCCAAAAACGACAAATAAACTACCCAAACTCGATCAGTCCGAGAATTTGCTTTGTGAAAAATCGGTGTCCGTTCGGATTTCTCTCCAAAAAAGCGGACACCGATTTTCACACGGCCTGGTACTTCGGTGGGCACTTTGCCTCGGTCAATCTTTTTGTGACAGGCCAGGCACGTCAACAAGAGGAATCGCGGATGGTCGAACTAGACGCGGAGCTTCGCGTGCTCGAACGGGACTTGGCCCGCTGGCATGCCGACATGCAAAGGACGCCGAGATACGCAAGTCGGCCGCTCCGGCGTTGGGAAAATTAATCACGCCGCCTCGGAGCTTTTGACCGATGCGGGGGCCTCCTTGTGGATAAGATAAAGCGGGATAGACTTTCGGATGCCAGCCGCTGAGTCGTCGAGTATGAGATGCTCTCGGCTGACTTCGACGACCGTCAGCCCCGCCTCACCCTCCTCGGGCAGATTGATCTGCATCCCATAACTCATCTCCTGTACGGTGACAGTCTGGCCGATCTGGAGGCCGTTGGGATCAAGGCCCATGCTCAGTCCTTTCAAGAGTTATTCATTGTCCGGGCTGCCTGCATCGTGCATCCAGCCTTATCGGGGGGTTCATCATGCGCATGAAGGAGGTGTAGGTCAAGCCGATTGTTTCTGCAACGAGGTGCAAGGAGTGAAGAGAGGCCGAGGGAGCAGATGCTTGGGCAAGGTGTTTTCCGAGGCGATTCTCCATGCCACATGTCTGGATAGAAGTTGAGGTTGCCCCAGCAGCTCATCTGCCACGGCATCCGGCAGCCGGCGACAATTACTTCTGCATTTCGCGCAGCAGCTTCTGGAAATCGTCGCGCGGGCGCAGGGACTTCAGGTCGTCATCATTCTTCATTTCGGGGGCGTTCCGGTATCCCTTGGCGACGGCTTGGCGCAAGAGGGCGATGGCACGTTCGGCGTATTTCGCTTGCAGCTCGGGGGAAATCGGATTTCCCTTCGTAGGTTTGCTCGCGAGGGCGTAGACGCACGCCGCATTGTACAAGACCACAGAATCGCCGTTCTTCGCCAGCTCCTCCGCCTCCTCGATGGCTGCGGCCACTTGCCCCGCTCTTATCCGTCCCACCGCGCGGACCGAACGCCGCAAGGGCCGCTCCGGTTCGGGCGCAAGCTCCACCAATTTGTCATAATCTTTCAAGGCCTCGGCGTGTCGTTGCAGAGCACTGAGGGCATCCGCTCGGTGACTGTGAGCTTGCCTCAACGCCATCTGAACACGCTCGATACTGCCGCCTCGCCGCAGAGCTTCCTCCTGCGTGGCGATGGCCTTATCGCACCACGGCAGGGCTTTTGCCGGCTCCTTGCTCACAGACAAAAACGTGCCGCCCAGGCTGTTCTGAATCATCCCGAGAACGCAGCGGTATTCGGGCACGGTAGGAAATTCAACGACCAGCCTTTCCGCAATGGGCAGCGCCTGACGGAGGAGCGTCTCCGCCTCCTGCTTGCCCTGGACGCCAAGCGCCTGACCCACGTTGTTGTAGAGCAGGGCTAAACTTTTCCGGTAATCGGGGACGGCAGGAAAATCCGCGGCGAGCTTTTCCCAGCTCGCCAGGCCAGCTCGGTACGACGCCTCCGCCTCGCGTATCTTGCCCTGTTTCCCGAGCGCGGCTCCCAGGTCATTGTGGCTGTCGGCCAAAAGCTGGCGATAGTCGGGCACAGCAGGAAATTCATCGACCAGCTTTGCCGCAATGGCAAGCGCCTCGCGGTGGGCCGCTTGGGCCGCAGTGAACTTGCGCTGGTCCTTGAGCAGATTTCCCAAAGCTTTCTGGGTAGTGGCCATGTTCCGGCGATATTTGGCCACGGCGGGCGCGGCGGCCATCAACTGGTCGTACAGCGCCAGCGCACGGCGGTAGGACGACTCCGCCTCCGCATACTTACCCTGGTCGTGGAGCAACCATCCCAGGTCATGGCGGCTAAGAGCCTCGTCAAAGCGATATTCGGGTTCGTCGGGAAACTCGGCTGCCAGCTTTTCCCTTAACGCCAGAGCTTGGCCGAGGGCCGTCTCCCGCTCCTGCTGCTTGCCCAGGTGAGCGAACACATAGCCAAGCAGAACGTAAGTCAGAGCCAGATCCTGGCGGTGCTTGGGGACGCCGGGGAAGTCGTCCACCAGCTTCTGACGTAAGGCGATCGCGTCCTGATAGCCGATCACGGCCTCGTCGCGCTGGCCTAGTTTGGCCCGCAAAGATGCCACGCGGGACCAGCCCTCGGCCCGGATCGCACGCGCCTGCTCGCCCTCACCCGTAGCGTCCGCAAACGCCTGCCAACGCTTCAGCGTCGTTTCCAAAAACGCCTTCTCCGTCGGGCCAAGGACCGGCTTGCCGTCAATCAGTTGCTCCACCACATCGTCCGTCGTGGCCCGGAGCGAATCCATCGCCTGCTTCTGCGATGCCAGCGCCGCCGCCTTATCCTTTTGGGCTTCCCGCTCTTTCTCCTGGGCCAGCACCAGGCCCACTGAGGTGCCAATGATGCCGGCCACCAGCAACAGCACGATGCCACTCACGGCCAGCAAGGGGCCGCGGTGCCTCCGCCAGTACTTGCGCACGCGATAGCGCAGACTCGGCGGACTGGCCAGCACCGGCTCATCCGCCAGGTAACGCTGCACGTCCATCGCCAGACCGTAGGCCGTCTCATAGCGGCGGTCGCGCTCCTTTTCCAAACACTTCATGACGATCCAATCCAGTTCCCCTCGCACCACCTTCGCCAGCTTGACCGGCTCGGTCCGCCGGGCGCTGGCAATCTTGGCCGCCTCCTGCGTACTGGACAGCCGCGTGCTCGGTTTGGGTGGCTCGTCCTCCTTGATCGTCCTCAGCATCTCGGCCAGCCCCGCCTCCCGTAGTCGCTCGAAAGGAGTCGAGCCGGTCAGCAACTCGTAGAGCAGCACGCCCAGCGAGTAGATGTCGCTGCGCGTGTCCACGCCAAGCTGACTCATCTCCGCTTGCTCGGGGGACATGTACTCGAAGGTGCCGATGATCTGCCCATATTGGGTGAACATCGTCCGCTCGGTGAGCCGCTGTTCGATGGCCTTGGCGACGCCGAAGTCGATCACCTTGGGCACCGGCTGGCCATCGTAGAGGCAGACCAGGATGTTCGACGGCTTCAGGTCGCGGTGGATGATCCCCTTCTGGTGCGCGTGCTGGATGGCCTTGCAGACCGGAACGAACAGCTCCAGCCGCTCGCGGACTGTCAGGTGATTGTCGTCACAGTACGTGGTGATGGGCACGCCGTAAACCAGCTCCATGACGAAGTAGGGCCGGCCCGTATCGGTGGTGCCGGCATCGAGGACGCGGGCGATGTTCTGGTGGTCCATCAAGGCCAGAGCCTGGCGTTCGGCCTCGAAGCGGGCGACGACCTGGCTTGAATCCATGCCGGGCTTGATGATCTTCAGAGCGACCTTGCGGCGGACAGGCTGTTGCTGCTCGGCCATGAAGACGATGCCCATGCCGCCCTCGCCGATCTGTTGCAACAGCTTGTAGGGGCCGATGACGGTGCCGGGGCGCTCACGGATCAGCTCCGCGAGGGCGGCCCACGCCAGGGTCGGCGATTCTAAGAAGCTATCGGCCTGCTGATGATGTTGCAGCAGTCTCTCCAGCCGCTGGCGAAGGGCTGGATCGCCAGCGCACATTTGATCCAGGAAAGCCGCTCGCTCGGCTGGATCGTGCTTTTCCAGAGCTCCTATAAAGAGTGCTTGCTCGTTCATCGCCTGGATCCCAAGAGCGTGCGAGATTCGGGTTCTATCTCTTCATGCGACGTTCGGCCGGGAGTTGCGCACAAAATAACAAATCAAGGGACCGCCGCGCGAACGCCTGACGCTAGGCGGATATGTCATCGCCGAGTTCTTCCCGTAACCAGGCGCGGGCATAAGCCCAGACCTGATTGGCCTTGCGCGCGGAAAACCCCAAAAGCGCAGCGGCTTCGGCGTTCGTAAATCCGCAGTAATAGCGGAGTTTCACCAGCTCGGCAGCCTGGGGACTGGCGGCCGCCAACTTGTCCAGGGCCTCATCCAGGGCCAGGAGCCACTCGGGTAGCTCCGGAGCGGGAATGTCCTGTTCCTGCCGTTCGCGGGAGCGGCCGCCACCGTGCTTGCGGCGCTGTTTACGGCGGGCCGCCTCGACGAGAATGCGGCGCATCGACTCGGCGGCGGCAGCGAAGAAATGACTGCGGCTCTGCCAGTGTTGAGCCTCCTCCACATTCACCAGGCGCACATACGCTTCATGGACCAGTGCCGTTGCGTCCAGAGTCTGACCGGGGGTTTCGCGAGCCAGCATTTGGGCCGCTAGTTTGCGTAGCTCGTTGTAGACCAACGGCAGCATCTGTTCGGCAGCTTGCGCATCGCCTCCCTCAATCGATTCCAGGATACGGGTGACTTTCGTCATGCAACACCGGGGTCCGAACAGGATTGCAAGTGACTTGGAGTATACCATTGCGAGATAACTCCATCTAGCTACTGGAAACACAAAAACGAGAGATGGGTGCGATCATCGCTTTCGTCATTGGGCAGGGTTTTCTGGTTCCCAAACTCTGTTTGGGAACCGTCTTCACGAAACTCTGTTTCGCGTCTAGAGTCCGACAGCCGTGAGGGAGGCGCGAAACAGAGTTTCGCGGACAGCGTTCCCAAACGGAGTTTGGGAACGAGAAGAAGTGGTCACGATCGTCGTTGTTAGCAATGAACAGAGCTAGCGCCAGCTGTTCAGGCAACGAATCTTCCTTTTTTTTGTGCGCAACTCTCGGCCAAACGTCGCATGTAAATATGGAACTCGATTTTCACAAGATCGCGGAAGCCCGGGGATACCTACAAAAGTCCGTCTCAGGGTGGGTATCTTCCGGAGCGCTGTAAGCCCCGAAAGGGCAGGCGATCTCCAATCGCAGCGGTTGTAGCTGCCTTTATTCGAGCACGGCGAAAAAGAGTGAAGGCGAGCCGCACAGGCCGGGAAGTCGTTTCCGGCCAGACGATCGCGCTATGCGCCGCGGTTGGTTTTAGCCCGACTTCGCTTCCTCCCACGAAAGGAGACCTACCATGTGGTTAAACGAACTATGGCGACGGTGGATGGGACAGACTCCGTGGCAACTTCGGCGGCGTCGCCATCCGTCGCGAATGCACAAGCGCTTGACTCTGGAAGCCTTGGAGGAGCGTACGTTGCTCGCCAACTTCGTGGCCGCGAACACCAACGACTTGATCGCCGATATCAACAGTGGCAACCAAGCCGGCACGCCAACCCTCATCACGTTGATCCCCAGCACTATCTACGGTTTCGGACAGAAGGACAACCAGACCAACGGGGGCAACGCCTTGCCGGTCATCACGGGCAACATCACCATCTTCAGCACCGGCAGCGGTTTCGTGGACCTCGTGCGAAACGGCACGGGGGTGTATCGTCTGTTCGACGTGGCCAGCGGTGGAACGCTGAACCTCTTCAACCTGACGCTGGACCACGGCTTGGCGAAGGGCACGGGCACGGCGGCGGAAGGCGGGGCCATCTACAGTTCGGGCACGCTGACGCTGAACGGCGTGACGGTCAAAAGCAACACGGCCCAGGGCAGCAACACCGCCAGCGGAAATGGCACCAGCGCATTCGGCGGCGGCTTGTACGTGGCAGGGGGCAGCGTCAGTCTGACCCACAGTAGCCTCAGCTTCAATAACGTCGTGGGTGGCAACGGCGGCAGCGGCAACGGCGGCAACGGCGAGAACGGCGGTAGCGGCGGCTCTGGCATGGGCGGCGGCATGTATGTGACGAGCGCGAGCGGCGTTACCCTGATCAACACCACGCTCAGCAATAATCATGCCCAGGGGGGCAACGGCGGCGACGCCGGCAACGGTGGCGCTGGCGGCCTCGCCGGCTCTGGCGCCGGCGGCGGCGCGGATATAGCAGAAGCGGGCGGCGTCACCCTGAGCAACGACTTCGTCAACAGTAATGTCGCCTTGGGGGGCAACAGTGGCAGCAGCGGCTCTGCTGTCAACCCCTTCGGCGGCTTTGACGGCGGCACCGGCGAGGGCGGCGGCGTGGTCCTGCAGGCGAGCAACGCCAACCTGAGCAACGACACCTTTAGCTTCAATGCCGCCGAGGGGGGCAACGGCGGCGGCGGCGGCAATGGCGTGAAGGGCCATGATAGGAGCGCCGGCGGCTTGGGCGGCGACGGCGGCGACGGCGAGGGCGGCGGCTTGGTCGCGGCGGTGACGGGCAGCGCCACCGTGAGCGCCGACACCTTCAGCGGCAATATAGTCTTTGGCGGATTGGGCGGCGACGGCGGCAACGGCGGCAACGCCGGCCATGCCGGCGCCGGCGGCACGGGCGGCAGCGGCGGCTTCGGCGGCGGCGGTGGCTTGTTCGTGGAGGCCGGCGGCTTCACTCTGACCAACGACACCATCAGCAACAATTTAGTCCAGGGCAGCTCGGGCGGCGGCGGCGGCCACGGCGGCTCGGCCAGCCTAAGCTTGTTCGCCAACGGCGGCGCCGAAGGCACTGGCGGCAACGCCGGCAACGGTGGCACCGGCGCGGGCGGCGGCTTATACGTGGCAGGGGGAACCCTCAGCCTGCTCAACGACACCGTCAGCGCCAATAGCGTCTTTGGCGGCGTCGGCGGCGCCGGCGGCAACGCCGGCACGGAGGTTAACGGAACCACGATAATCCCCAATTACGTTGATGTCGAGGCTGACGGTGAGAGCGGCAACGGCGGCGATGCCGATGGCGGCGGTGTCTACGTGCAAGCGAAAAACGCCGACCTCAACCTCGCCAATACCTTGATTGCCGCAAACAGCATTGGGGCGGGCACTGGAGGAATGGGGCCGTACCCCGCTTACAACGGCTCAGACGGCAATGCCTCCGGTGCCGATGTCTCCGGCACTGTGAGTTCCAGCGATCACGACCTTGTCGGCGATGCCGACGGCAGCAGCGGCTTCGTCGGCATCGGCGACCAGGTGGGCACCACCGCCAACCCGATCAATCCCCTACTGGGACTGCTCAACCCCAACGGCGGACCCACCGACACCATAGCCGAGCTGCCCGGCAGTCCCGCCATCGGCAAGGGAGACGTCAACGCCCTACAAGGGTTACCACCGACCAACGCGGTGCCGCCCGCAGCGTCGTTGTCAACGGGATGGAAACCGTTGACATCGGCGCTTATGAATTCGGAGCCACTCCTCCGAGCGGCACGCCGGCCCTATCCATCAGCGGCAGCGGCGCTTCTTCGGCCACCCCCGGTGGACCGATCACCTACACGTTCAGAGTCACCAACACCAGCTCCACCGCCCAAAGCAACGTCGATGTGGTGGATCAATTGCCGGCCAATACCACGCTGGTTTCCTGGACCGCGGCCGCCGGCTGGAGCAGCAGCGCTCCGCCAGTCGGCAGCTCCAGCGGCACGGTGTCGGCCTCCATCGCTTCCCTGCCGGCCAACAGCTCGGGGACGTTCACCTTGGTGGTCCAGGTCGCGGCCGGCACGCCCGTGGGCACCGTCATCCGCAATACGGCTTCCTTCGGTCCCTTCGCCGACGTGACCAATCCCAGCGCGAACATCGCCAGCATCACCACCACAATCCTGTACGCGCCGACGCTCCAGGTCGTCGATGCCGGCGGTACCTACAACGGCGGTCCGTTCGCGGCGACGGCTACCGCCGTGGGCATCGACAGCACCACGCCGGTGGCCGGCAGTTTCAGCTATGCCTACTACGCCGGTACCAGCACCAGCGGTCCTCCGCTGTCCGCTGTCCCGGTCAATGCCGGTACTTACACCGTGGTCGCCACCTTCACCAGCAGTAACCCCGATTACAGCAACAGCACCGCCCAAACCACCTTCACCATTGCCCAGGCCACGACTGTCCTCAGCAACTTGACCACGCAGCAGATCATCGTGGGAACGAGCACGACGGTCGTGTCGGGCCGGTTGACCTCCAACACCGTCATCCCCGTCGGCCAAAGCATCTCCATCACGCTCAATGGGGTCACGCAAAATGCTACCGTGATGACGGACGGCAGGTTCTCCGTCAGCTTCGCCACCGACGGTTTGGGAGTCGGGACGTACCCCATCAGTTACAGCTATGCCGGCGACAACAACTTCACCGCGGCCTCGGCTAGCGGCAGCCTGACGGTGGCCTACGGTAGTCAGTTGCTTTTCAACAACAGCAAGCCGGTCCATTCCGGTGCAGTCTTGCCGATCAAGCTGGCGCTGACCGACGCCAATGGTTCGGACATCTCTTCGCCCAACATTGCGGTCACGGCCACGAGCCTGGTGGATGCCAATGGCAATGCGGTGCCGCTGAACGCCGCGGGCAACGCCAACCCGAATGATCTGTTCCGTTATGATCCCACCCTCGGCGGTTACATTTTCAATCTGGAGACCACAGGATTGACCGCGGGAACATACACACTGTACTTCACGGTCGGGAATGATCCCACCCGTCATTCCCTGACCTTCGTAGTCGATTAAAGACGGGGCTTGCACGGAATCAACATCGCGGCCCTGTTCGAGTCGTTGTAACAGCACACACGGTTGAAATCGCGGCGATCACTCCCTTTCCGGAGCGCTCGCCGCGAGGAGACATCTCATGTCTCGATATTTATCACCGGTTGGCAACCGCGGAAGCGGACCGCACGAGTCGGGGCTCTCAAACGCGTTTCAATGATACGGCCAATTCGGTCAGCGCCTCCTTCTCTATCTGGTGAACGCGCTCTCGACTCAAGCCGAGGCGGTAACCGATCTGCTCAAGCGTCGCTGGATCTTCTTCACCCAAGCCGAAATGCAAGCGCAAAACGAGCGAGGCACGCTGCGGGAGGCCATCCAGCAGTCGCAGCAGGTGGCCCAGTTCCTCCGCCTTGGCCAACATCACGTCCGGAGCCTCCACCTTGCCGTCCGGCAGCAGATCGGGAATGGAAACTCCCAACTCCTCCAGGAAACTCTGTTGCCGTTTGTTATGCGAGCGAGAGGCTTTCTCGATGCACTCCGACTTCCGTTTTACCCCCAATCGTTCGGCCACTTCCTCATCGGTCGGCGTACGGTGCAGTTCCTTCTTTAGTTCGGCGGCAGTCCGGTGCCATTGGGACAGCAATTTGGCAGCATACGCCGGAACCCGCACCGTCCTGGAGGTCTCAATCAAAGCCCGGCGGATGGACTTCTTGACCCAGTAACTGGCGTAGGTGCTGAAGCGAGTATTCCTGTCCGGATCGTAATCTTCCACAGCTCGAAGCAGCCCCAAGTTTCCCTCAGAGATGAGGTCAGCCAAGGGAAGTCCCCTTCCGACATAGCGACGGGCGATGCTGACCACGAGGCGGAGGTTGGCTCGAACGAGGCGATCGCGCGCCTCCGAATCTCCGGCGGAGATGCGGCTAGCCATTCTCTTCTCTTCCTCCGCCGTCAAAAGGGGAATCTGGTAGATGTCGCGGAGGTAGGCGCCTAGCGGGGACTGCATGGAGTCTTGCTGCGATCGGTGGATGTTGCTCATGGAGATCCTCCTTGCGGCGAAACAAACTCGGCTGTCCAAGGCCCGACCATGACGGAGGAGGGAGAGGCGAGCCGGACGAGTCTCCTCAAGTGCTGTTGACGGCACTCGCGGGTGTGATCCTGGAATTGCCAGCCTTTACGAAACAGCATGATATGAGCACGTAAGGAGTATGTCCACCCCCCGTTGAAGGTATTGGATTTATTGGCTGATCCAACCGCGAGAATCATATTGCTGAGATTCTGGATCGAAAAGAGAAATATGATAGCGCAGAGTTCGCGTTTATGAATGCAACTTCATCAACAGTTAAGAACGCTCTTTAATCATCGTTCGTCAAGACTCCCACATTTCTTCACAATCCACAACATCATGGCTTGAGGGATGTTACAGTCGAATCGTTCTCTCCACGAGATATTTCTGAAGGCTCTCTAATTTTTTTGCTTAACAAATGGCCAACTCCGGCGTAGAGTGATTACCTGTGTAGGTTTCTTGCCAGGATAACGATCAGAGAAGTTCCGAAGTCTCTCTCCCTCGCCCGTCAAAGATCCGCGACAGTGGCATGCCCGATACAGCAGAAGGAGATCTCAGATCACTCAACGATGGTGGCCTCAAGAGATTTCGCGAACACGAACGGCGCCGATGCCGAATACCGCGAGTCGTGTTCACCTGCTGCTCTCCATCGCCTGCTCAAGAACGACGCGGTTACACGACGCTTCTTGATGTGAAAGATTCCAGCGGAAGTTCTCGCGTTCTCTGGGATCCGGCGTGTGTGCCGTGAAAGGTTCTATCTCTTAAATGAGATTGAGATATTAAATAGGTCCAAACATTGGTGAAAGTGGTCCACTCGCGGAACGAGCCGACAACTATCACTTTTGCTTGGAGCTATTTAGTTCCAACAGTAAGAACCATCCATAGGCCCTTTCTGGGATTAAGACGATCTCAGAGATAGATTGGTTACACCCACAACGTGTATGACCAATTTCTGACACGCCATTCATCAGGAGTCAACCAAGGGCATTTATCACTTCGTTACAACATTCAAATTATAGTTTGCAGATAGAATTGGCGCTAAAATCGCGCCCGACTCTGATCGTCCGCGCTTGCCATGCGGAGACGGTTCTCCTGTTCGCTCATGGGGGTAGTGCTTGTGTTGTCACCTTTTCTGATCGTCACTCCTGCGCACCGCCTCGATGTGCAGCTCGCGATTGCAGGCATCCGCGCCGGCGAGACAGGGATCCTGGATCTAGGCTATGGAGAGAACCACCAAGCGCGCGACGCGGCCCTCCATTCTCTCATCAGCCACGTCCGTGCCGGTTCTCACTGGGGACTGCGTTGGGACACTCTTGGTGATGCCGGACGCGAGCCTTCATGCCTTAAGGCCCTGCTTAGCGATGTAAAATGTCCGGTTCTCCTATTGGCGGGGATGGGCGCAATAGAGCGGGTGGGGGCTTCCGCCTTGCGCGAGGCGCTCGAACAGGCGCGACAACTCGCTGGGCGTGTGCTCCTGGAAGTATGCCGTACTGCCGACGCCTTGGCGGCCCAGGAAGCCGGCTTCGACGGCGTGGTGGTCAAGGGCCAGGAGGCGGGCGGATGGGTCGGTGAGGAATCCGCCTTCCTCCTTCTGCAACGGCTGCGTGGAAGGCTGAGCATTCCCTACTGGGTGCAGGGCGGCATCGGTCCCAATACGGCAGCGGCCGCGTTCCTGGCAGGGGCAACGGGGGTTGTCCTCGGCGAGCAACTTTGGCTGGCTACAGAGTCGCCTTTCTCTCCGGCGGAGCGCCGCCAGTGGGGACAACTCGACGGCAGCGAAACGGTCTGCGTCGGCGAAGGGCCGCTCCAGTACCGCTTCTTCTGCCGCTCGGGGGCGAAGAAGGTTCACGATCTGCACAAGGACTTGGCATCTGGAATCTCGTTGCCAGTCTGGCTGCGTCAGCGCCTAGTCGATGTCAATCCTTCCGACATGGACCTGCGTATCGCCCTGGGGCAGGAGATTGCCTTCGCGCGGAATTTGGCCGACAAGCACACGAACGTGGCCGGCATTCTCGAGGTATTCCGCAACAAGGCACGGACCAACCTGGAGACAGCGCGGCAGGTCCGGGCGCTGGCACCCGACGGCCCGCTGGCCCAGACGCACGGCACCCATTACCCGATCCTGCAAGGGCCGATGACCCGCGTCAGCGACACGGCGGCGTTCGCGCGAGCGATTGCGGAAAACGGCGCGCTGCCCTTCCTTGCCTTGGCGCTGATGAGTGGACCGGAAGCGCATCAACTCTTGGCCGAAACCAGCAAACAGATGGGCGAGCGTCCCTGGGGCGTGGGCATCCTTGGCTTCGTACCCGCCGAGCTGCGGAAGGCGCAGATTGCAGAGGTTTGCAAAGTGCGGCCAAGCCACGCGATCATTGCCGGAGGTAGACCATCCCAGGCTCGCCAGCTCGAAGAACACGAGATCTCGACTTACCTGCACGTTCCCTCACCAGGCTTGCTTGAGAGCTTCCTCCGCGACGGCGCTCGAAAGTTCATTTTTGAGGGCCGAGAGTGCGGTGGCCATGTCGGGCCGCGCAGCAGCTTTGCCCTGTGGCAATCGGCCATCGATGTGCTCCTGGCGGCGGAGATCGCGCACCCCGAGGAAGTCCACATCGTGTTCGCCGGTGGGATCCACGACCGCCTCTCTGCGGCGATGGTGGCGGCGCTGGCCGCGCCGCTGTCGGCCAGGAGCATGAAGATCGGGGTCCTCATGGGCACGGCATACCTGTTCACGCACGAGGCGGTCCGGACGGGCGCCATCCTCCCCGAGTTCCAGCGCCTGGCGCGGACTTGCCAGGAGACGATTTTGCTGGAGTCGTCTATCGGGCACGCCACCCGCTGCCTCAACACCCCCTTCACGGAAGAGTTCAACCAAGTCCGAGCCGAGTTGATCCAGGCGGGAAAGAGCACTGATGAGGTTCGCGAACAACTGGAGATGCTAACAATAGGGCGTCTGCGGATCGCTTCCAAGGGGGTGGCCCGCCCATCCGATCCACGCCAGCCGGGCGCCAAGGCGGAATTAGTCTCCGTCTCGGAGGACGCTCAACGGCGCCAGGGACTTTACATGATCGGGCAGGTGGCGTGCTTGCGCGATGAGATCATCGCAATAGCCGATCTGCACACCGAAGTAGCGGAAGGTAACCTGGAAGTTCTTGACCAAATGACACCCCGCTCTCTCGTTTGGCAGCGGGCCGGTTCGGAGAAGAAGCCCAAACCCATTGAGATCGCCATTGTCGGTATGGCTTGCATGCTCCCGCAGGCGAAGGACCTCCGACGCTACTGGCAGAACATTTGTAATCGGATCGATGCCATCCGTGAAGTGCCTCCCGACCGCTGGCGCATCGAGGATTTCTATTGCGAAGACCGCCAGGCCCGCGACCGGGTCTACTCCAAGTGGGGCGGATTTCTTGACAAGGTATTTTTCGACCCTGTGAAGTGGCATATTCCGCCGGCCAGCCTACCGCACATCGAGCCGATGCAGCTCTTGTCCCTGGAGGTGGCGTCGCAAGCGATGATGGATGCCGGCTATGATCGTCGTTCCTTTCCGCGCGAACGAGCGGGTGTACTGTTCGCCGTGCCGGGTTCACACGAGTTCGGCTCGGCCTACTCCTTTCGGACGATGATGCGGCACTACCTCCCAAAGGTCGAGGGATTGGACCCAGAGGTTCGCGAGTACCTCTACGCCAGCCTGGAGACCCAGTTGCCTGAGTGGACGGAAGATTCGTTCCCTGGCTTCCTGGGCAACGTCGTCGCCGGGCGCATCGCTCGTGAATTCGACTTTCACGGCCCGAACTTCACGGTCGATGCCGCGTGTGCGGCCTCGTTGGCGGCCTTGTTCACGGCCGTTGAACAATTGCGCTCCGGTAGCGCGGACTTCATGCTGGTTGGGGCGGCCGACGGTACCAACAATCCCTTCGGTTACATGAGTTTCGCCAAGACGCACGCTCTGTCGCCGCGGGGGCGTTCCAGGTCTTTCGACGACAGCGGTGACGGCATTGCTCTGGGGGAAGGTATCGGTTGCATTGTGTTGAAGCGCTTGGCGGATGCCGAACGGGACGGCGACAAGATCTATGCCGTCATCCAGGGCGTGGGATCATCCAGCGACGGGAAGAACCGTAGTTTGACCGCTCCCTATCCACCCGGCCAGATTCGGGCCGTCACCCGCGCCTATGAGGACGCCCAAATCTCTCCGGCAACTGTCTCTCTGATCGAGGCCCACGGCACCGGAACTGCCGTAGGCGATAGCGCCGAGTTGACAACGCTGACTCAGGTCTTCGCAGCGCATACGCCGGATCGCCAGAGTGTGGCCGTTGGCTCCGTCAAGTCGATGATCGGCCACACGAAAACGTTGGCCGGCTTGGCGAGCGTCATCAAGGCCGCCCTGGCACTGAAGCACCGCGTCCTGCCGGCGACCCTCGGCATTGACAGACCAACTACCCGCGTCGATTTCGCCACCAGCCCCCTGTATCTGAACACGAAGACGCGACCGTGGCTTGAGGAAAATGCCGCCCATCCGCGACGCGCGGGCGTGTCGTCGTTTGGGTTCGGCGGCACCAACTTCCATGTCGTGCTTGAGGAATATACCGGCGATTACCTCCCCAGCGCGCGGTTCGACTGGACGCCGCGATCGGCGGAGGTGATCGTGTTCGGCCGGACCAGCCGCGAGGAGATGGCTCGACATTTACATGAGCTGCACCAACAGCTAAAGGCAACTTCCACCGAGGACTTGGCCGGTCTGGCGGCCGCCCTGTTCAACGATGAGAGCAACCGTTGCGGAGATAACCCGAAATGCCGGCTGGCGATTGTTGCTGAGTCGGTCGAAGACCTGCGCCAGAAGATGCAGAAAGCCCTTACGCTCCTGGCCAGCGGAGCGGAGATACACGAACCAAGCGGGATCTATTACTCCGAGGCAGTCCCGCTGCGCGAAGCCGAGATCGGTTTCCTCTATCCGGGCCAAGGCTCGCAAACCGTCAACATGCTGCGCGACCTGGTGGTCGGTTGCTCGTGGAGCCACGACCTTTTCCGGCAGGCTAACTGTCTGCTAGCGGAGTCGGTGTCCCGGCCGCTGACACGCTTTCTCTATCCGCCGCCGGCGTTCACCCCTACCCAGCGCGAGCAGCAAGCAGCGGAGCTGAAGGACACGCGAGTGGCGCAGCCAGCGTTAGGTCTGATCGAGTTATTCGCCACCGACCTGCTTGAGCGATTCGCCATCCGGCCGGCTCGGGTCGCGGGACACAGCTATGGCGAGCATGTCGCTCTCCATGTGGCCGGTTGCCTGTCGCGCGAAGACCTTCTGCGCCTGTCGGCCCACCGTGGCCGGGTGTGCGCGGAGGCTGCCCATTCGTGTCCGGGCGCGATGGCCTCCGTCCAAGCCGGCGCCCCAGAGACCGCCGCCGCCCTGAAGGAGTTGGGCATCGCGGCACAGCTCGCAAACCTTAACGCCCCAGACCAAACGGTCATCGCGGGCACCGTCGAGGTAATCGAGCAAGCCGTCGAGCGTTTGCCGAAGGCCGGTTACCGCACTCGGCGCATCCCCGTTTCCGCCGCCTTCCACACGTCGCTGTTGAGCGGTGCTTCCGAGGCGATGGAGAAATACCTTGCGGTGCTCTCGTTCGAGAAACCCAGGCTGCCGGTCTATAGCAACACCACGGGAGAACGCTACGCCGAGCAACCGGAAGCTATTCGCCGATTGCTGGCCCACCACTTCACCCAACCCGTGCTGTTCGAAAAGCAGGTAAGGCGGATGCACGAGGAGGGCGTCCGGCTGTTTCTGGAGGTTGGTCCAGGCACGGTGCTGACGAACCTGGTGCGGCGAATCCTCGAAGGACAGTCGGCGACGGCTTTCGCCCTGGATGCGCCGGGCCGCGAGAGCTGGACGCAACTGGGACATCTGCTGGCCCGGCTGTCGGTCCTGGGCTTGCCGGTTCGCCTGGCGGCATGGTTCGACGGGCGCGATCTGCCGTCCTTGACGGTCACAGAGTTCCTCGCGCGGGAGAAAGCGGTGAACACGCCCAGGCCGACCGACTGGATTCTCAGCCCCAACAAGGCGGAGCCGGTTACACCACTCCCGGACTCCCAAGCGAACAGCCGGCGTCAACCGGCCCGGCCGGCGCAGCCGAAGCATCCGGTTCCAACGGCCTCCGTTACGATGCCTTCACCGACCTTTATCAACAACGGCCACGCTCAAACAATCCTCAGTCCAACCTCGAAACAGGAGAAGACCTCAACAGCTATGTCCACTACCAACAATCATCACGCTGTCCATGAGCATGCTCCTCTGGTGGATCATTTCAGCAGCGAGCTGTTCAATCAGTTCCAGGCGACGACGCGAGCTGTGTTCGAGGCACAGCAAGCAGTGCTGGAGCGGTACTTAGTCACTCAGGAACGGATTCTCGGGTATTGCATGCAAGGCGCTCCGGTCGAGGGCCCATCCGCGTCATCGGTTCCTGCGGCGCCGGTCCTTGCCGCAGCCCCAACCCCCCTCGGCACTACGGCACCTTCCCCTCCTTCCCGCCTGATCACCCCTCCATCCAACGCTCGGGCGCCAATTCCTGTGGATGGCCCCCCGGCATCGCCGCGGCGAACCGGCTTCGCTCCCCTTCCGCAGGCAAGCAGGCCATCGGTTCCGGCCCCAGTCCACCCGCCCAACGGCAGCGCGATCGCGAACTCGACTTCAGACGAGGACGCGCCGCCGTCCACCGAGCAGTTCCGCCAGGATTTGCTCGCCGTGGTTAGCATGCGCACCGGCTATCCCATCGATGCGTTGGACGAAACATTGGCCTTGGAGTCCGCTCTGGGGATTGACTCGATCAAGACTGTGGAGATATTCAGCAAACTCAAGGCATATCACTTGTACTTCCGTGCTGAGGGACAGGAAGAGGAAGAATTACTCGCCGAGTTCAGCAAGTTCAAGACATTGCGCGACATCATCGCTTCTTACGACCACCGCCGAAAGGCTCATCTCGCCGCCCAAGGGAGCAACGGTGCGAGCAAACAGACCGCCGAGAAAGTCAACGGAGCGCAGAAGGTCAACGGCGGCGTCGAGCGCTACGACGTGGCTGCCGTGCCGGCTTCTTTGGAGGCAGTCAGCGCAAAAAAAAAGCCCCTGACGGCCGACTCGTTCTCGTGATCGGCGAGGACAGTGAGGTGACTGGAGCGATCGTGGCCGCACTAACCTCGGATGGCTACCGGGTACGACAGGTTCTGCCTGGCAAGACGGTTCGCCAACTCCAGGCGGATCGCTACGAGGCCGATCTGTCTTCGCCGCCGGCCCTGCAAGCGTTGCATCGGCTGGTTGTTGGTCCGGAAGGAGGCGCCGTTGGGGCCGTGATCAATTTCCTCGGTATTTGTCCGGGAGTCGGCGGGCCGAGAGGAGAGGAGGGAGAGGTCGCTGTGACGACTGCGGAATGGACATTTCATCTCGTCAAGGAATTCGCGGAGGACCTGCGAGCGAGCGCGTCCGGGGGCGGCGGCTGGTTCGTCAACCTCACCTCGCTGGACGGCCAGTTTGGTCTGAAGGGCGATGGGGGAACCACCATCTCACGGGTTGTCGCCGCCAGCACCCTTGGCATCACCAAGACGCTCAAGCGCGAGTACCCCCACGTTCACGTCAAGACCATTGATGTCGAGGCGGACATCCCGGCCGACCTGCTGGCGGCTCGGCTGCTTGAGGAGTTGACCGTGGTGGACGATTCACTGGAAGTCGGGCTGACACGACAGGGGCGCTGGCAACTGGTTTTGAAACATATGCCGGTGCCGCGGGAGTTGCCGCCGCTGACGCTTGATGCGGAGTCGGTGGTACTCATCACCGGCGGCGCCACGGGAGTGACGGCGGAGGTGGCAAAGGCGCTCGCCACGATTGCTAAACCACGACTCATCCTGGTTGGTCGTTCGACGTGTCCCGAGCCGGAAGCGCCGCACACCAGGAACCTCGACAAGACGTCCCTGCGCAACCTCTTTCTTGAGAACGCTCGTCGCACCCAGTCGCGCATCCTGCCGGCCGAGATTGAGCGCCGCGTCACCCGCATCCTAAAGGACCGCGAGATCGGAAACAACATCGAGGCCTGCATCGCCGCAGGCGCTACGGTGGAGTACCACTCGCTCGATGTCCGAGATGCTCAGCAGTTCGGCGGATTGATCGATGGCCTCTATGAGCGCTTCGGACGTATCGATGGCGTCGTGCATGGTGCAGGGATCATTGAGGATAAGCGCATCCTGGATAAGACAACGACTTCGTTCGCCAATGTCTTCCGCACCAAGGTAGACAGTGCCTTGACGCTGAGCCAAAGATTGCGGCCTGACAGCCTCCGGTTCCTGGTCTTCTTTGGCTCCGTTTCGGGACGTTTCGGCAATGTCGGGCAAGTCGATTACAGCGCCGCCAATGAAGTCCTCAACAAATTAGCCGGCCATCTCGCTAGCCGCTGGGCTGCCCGCGTGGTGTGCATCAACTGGGGCCCCTGGGACGCCGGCATGATCAGCGACGAACTACGCCGACTGTACGCCTCTCGCGGCATCGAGTTGATCGCTGTCCCCGACGGAACGCGAGCCTTTCTTGACGAGCTACGAGTACCCAGCCGCAGTGCTGAGGTGGTCATCTCCAGCAGCGTCGAGCAGGTCCTCCGGATTGATCGCCAGGCGAAGCAGGAGGTCTCCGCGGCATGGTGAATGAAAAAGATGTCGCCTTGGTTGGTATGGCGTGTGTCTTCCCCAAGGCAGCAAACCGGAAGCAATACTGGGCAAACATCGTTAACGCGGTCGATGCGATCGGCGAACCGCCAGCCGATCGTTGGCGCGGCTGTTCGAACTTCCGGCTTCCCGCCGACCATGAGGCGTTCATCGCTTGCAATCGGGGAGGCTATCTCCCTGCCGAGTTCCGTTTCGATCCCGTCGCCTACGGCGTGCCGCCCCACCTTGCAGTCCACGGCGATCCCGACCAGTTCTTCGCCCTGCACCTTATCGACCACGCCCTGCGTGACGCCGGCGTCTCTGAGGATAACCCAGTGCGCGCCCGCACCGATGTGATTCTTGGCCGTGGTGGTTATCCGACCGACAAGCATCTTGAGATGGGCGTGCGCACCGAGTGCTTCGAGAGCGTTCTGGAGTTGCTAGATTGTCGTTTCCCTGGTCTCATCGGCGACCGCCGCCGGGAGGTCGAGGCTTTTCTGCGCTCCCGACTCACTCCCGCGGAGGTTGAAAATGTCTCCACGGCTATCCCTAACTTGACCGCTAGCCGCGCCGCCAACCGCCTTAACCTCGGCGGCGCAGCCTACATTGTCGATGCGGCTTGTGCATCCTCGTTGCTGGCCGTCGAACAGGCGGTGTGGCGTCTGCGCAACCGCCAATGCGACCTCGCCGTCGCCGGAGGTTTATTCGTCACCCTGTCGCTCCGCTTCCTGTACGTCTTCACCCGGCTCGGCGCCCTCTCCTCCTCCGGCGTCCTTCGTCCTTTTGATCGCCGCGCCGATGGCTTGCTTCCCGGTGAGGGCGGCGGCGCCGTGGTCCTCAAACGCCTCGCCGATGCCATACACGACGGCGACGCCGTCTACGCAATCATCAAGGGCGTTGGTTCATCGAGCGACGGCAAGGCGGTCGATGTGCTGGCCCCGTCGAGTGCCGGGCAGATCACGGCGTTGGAGAACGCCTATGGCGATGCCGGCGTCGATCGAGATTCCATCGGCTACCTTGAACTGCATGGCACCGGCACCCTCGCCGGCGACTCGGCGGAACTCAGCACGATCAAGAACTTTTTCGGTACAGTCTCGCAGCCGGCCACCGCCCGAGCGATGGGCAGTGTCAAGTCCATGATTGGCCATACCATGCCTGCGGCGGGCATCGCCGCCCTCATCAAGACTGCTCTGTCGCTGTCGAATAAAGTCCTTGGTCCAAGCCTCCATTGCGAGGAACCTCGCGCCGAGTTGGCCGACGCTCCCTTTTACATCAACACCCAGACCCGGCCGTGGATACATAACCCCGCTCTTGGACCGCGCCGGGCCGGCGTCAACGCCTTCGGCTTCGGCGGCATCAATGCTCACGTCGTCCTCGAAGAAGCCGTCCCTCCGATCTCCCGCGCCGTCCGCGTGCCTCAACGCGTCAACGGTATCCCAGCTGGTGAGACCGGCGAGACGCCGGTCCCACCGGTGTCGCGCCAGGGGGTGGCCAGGTCCAGGCCCATCGAATCCTGCCAGTTTCGTCCCAGCGAACTGGCCGTCTTCTCCGCACCGTCCCTCGACGAGTTGGATCACCGTATCGAACGCCTCGAAGGTTTTCTCGACCGCGACCGCAGCGGTGCTACCCTCATCGACGTTTGTCGCACCTTGGCGGCCGAACTCGACCTGGAGTGCCCCGTCAAGTTAGCCCTGATCTGTGACGATCTTACCCATCTCCGCCGGCTCCTGCGCTCCTGGAGAGAAGACCGCAACCCCTCAAGCGATAACAACAGTCACGAAGAGATCTATTTCTCCCCCAGCGCCAACGCTCCCCCGGGCAAGATTGCCTTTTTGTTCCCCGGCATGGGCTTCCCTGGCCTGATCGGCGGTTACCCCGACCGTCTGATGGAGTTGTGTCTTCATTATCCGGAGGTCCGCGCCGAATTCGACTATTTCGAGGACCGCGATCGCCACCCCGAAGACAACGTTCCCACCAGCGCGATCTTCGCCCCGCCGCCGTGCTTGCCGGAGGAGTACCGCCGGCGCCTGAAATCCCGCCTGTATCCTCCGAAGGCCGAGGACTACGGCTCCGGCGAAGTCGCCCCCGGCGAACGCTACTTGGCTGCCATGAGCGTCACCCTTAGCAACTGGGTAAGCTGGCTCCTGCTCCGCAAGTTCCACATCCCCGTGGATATGCTTACTGGACAGAGCCAGGGCGAGATGGCCGCCCTCTGTGCCGCCGGAGCCGCTGACTTCCACCAACTTGCTCCCGCCTTTTGGAAGGTCCTCAACGTCGATTCGCGCGACGCCAACGGCGGCTGTCTGGCCTTCGCCTGGGCCAGTGCTGAGGAGTTGGAGCCTCTGATCGCGCAGAATCCGGGGACGTATGTGGCCATCCACATCGCGCCGGAAAACGTCGTCCTCGGCGGCGACCGCCAGGGACTATACCGCATTGCCGACGAATTGCGTCGCCGGCAGGTCTTCGTACAGACGCTGCCTTATCCACCCATACATACTCCCTGTTTGAGCAACCTCCGCGTCGAGTTGCTTCGGCTCCTCCAAGAGGAGCAGGCGTTGATGGGTTCGCCGCGGATTGATCTGTACTCCTCCATCACCGCCTCAAGATATCCGGACGATGAACGGCTCCTTTTCGACACGCTGCTCATGAACGTCGATCGACCGCTCCGCGTCTGGCAAACGGCCCTGCGGATGTATCGAGACGGGGCGCGCATCTTCGTTCAAGTCGGCGGCGGACACATGGCTGCTCACATGATGATGCTGCCCAGCGATTGCCCGGCCGTTACCGTCGCGCTGGATGTCGAGGGCCGCCATCCGCTCACGCAGTTGCAGCACCTGCTCGCCAAGCTCCTCTGCCAGGGCGTGTCGCTGCGACTCGATGCTCTCTACGAACACTGCGATGTTCGCGAGTTGGACTTCGACGCTCCTCAACCCGCAGCCGCGGCGTCCCGCACCGCGGTCCCTCTGCGCTTCCATTGGTCCATGCTGAAGAATAGTTCTGAGTTCCAAGTCCTGGGTTCTGAGTCACAACAAGCACTCGGAGCTCAGGACCGGGAACTCAGAACTCAAATGCCCGTACTGGGCCGCATCACCCACTGGGTCGCGGGGCAGGAGTTGGTGATCGACCGCACACTCGATTTGGCTGAGGATCTGTTCTTGCACGACCATCTGTTCGTGTACGCGCCGCATAAGTCCGTGGCCGAGTGCGTGCCGATTCTGCCCTTGACCATGAGCATGGAATTCGCCGCAGAGGCCGCCGCTCTACTTGCACCGGGTCTATCCCTCATCGGTTTCGAGAACGTCCGGGGCAGCCGTTGGGTCAGCCTCTACGAGGTCTCCACGCTGGACATTCGACTGGAGGCCCGCCTGCTCTCCGACGATCCCCAGACCGGAGTTCAACGGTTCCGGGTAACGCTCTCCAGCGCCGAGTCCACGCACTTCTCCGCCACGGTGCTCTTGGCGTCAACCTACCGGCAGGAACTAGACTTCACCCTGGCCGATACCGAAGGCGATGGTCCCTGGCCGATCACGGCCGAGGAAGTCTACTCCCAACGATTAATGTTCCACGGCCCCGCCTTCCAGTCCGTCACCGTCCTCGGCACCCTCGGCAATCCCGGGGCGACCGCCGGCCTGACCGTCCAGCCGAGCGACCGCCTGTTCGCTTCGATCCCCGATCCCCAGATGTTGACCGACCCCTGCGTCATGGACGGTATCGGCCAAGTGGTCGGACTATGGGCGAAAATGTACGGCCTGTACATCCTGCCCATTGGTGTGGACAAGGTCGAGTTCTATGGCCCGCCGCCGCCGCCAGGCACCACTGTCCCCATCCGCATCGAAGTCGTCGAGGTCAACCGGGATGCCATCCACATGCTCTCCCACGTCGAGTTAGGCGACGGCCAAGGCGGCGTCTGGGCTAGGCTGGCTGGTTGGGCCGACTTCATCATGCCCACCTCTGATCGGTACATGAACGCCATCGATCTTCCGCATCGCTATGTTTGGTCCGAGGAGTTGTCTCTTCCCGGTGCTCCGCCGGGCAACGTCTGCACTCTGCTGACGCAGGAAGATTTCAAAGGCGTCAACCTCGAATGGACGGCACGAGTGTTCCTGCACACCCAGGAGTTGGCGGAGTATCAGGCCATCGACAAAACTGCTCGCCGCCGGCAGTTCCTTGCCTCGCGCGCCGCTGCCAAGGACGCCATCCGCCTGTGGTGGTCGCGCCGATACGGCGAGAGCGCGCTGCCGCATCCGTCCCTCTTCATCATCGCTCATGACGCGGCAGGGCGCCCCTATGTGAAGACGGAGGAGGAGTCCGCATTGCCCGAGTTGAGCATCGCCCATACGGAGGCCGGCGCCGTGGCCATCGCCGCAGATGTACCTGTTGGCATCGACATCGAGCCAGCGACGGCTAACACGCCGGACATCCTGTCATCGTTCGCCACGGAAGCGGAGATGGTCCTGATCGAGGAGATGGTTAACGCTTCCCCGGATAGCGCCGGCCCGACGCGGTTGTGGTGCGCCAAAGAAGCGGCGGCCAAGGCGCTAGGCACAGGACTGCAAGGACGCCCCAAGGACTTTGAAGTGCTGGCCGTCGAGGAGGATGGCAGCTTCCTGGTTCAGCACGGCCCGACCGGCGAGCGCTTAACGGTTTGTACTGTACAGGTCGGTTCGTTCATCGTCGCTTGCAGCGCTGTAACGGAACAGATGGCGAACGGCCGGCGTAAGCCGGCTGGTT